>JAEEGH010026001.1_pt1 | contig 11698 bp, 7 predicted proteins | sample 9134181 | NCBI WGS metagenome assembly JAEEGH01 (sample SAMN16246544, study PRJNA631951) | gut metagenome | biome: gut microbiome; feature: rumen; material: DP-attached | host: Bos | place: Iran: Karaj | collected 2018-10 | reverse complement strand
CCCAAGCAGAGATTGCCTGCTGACATAGAGTTACATTTCCGGACATCTCAAAATGTGTCCAAAATGTGTCCAAATTTGGTGAATGCAAAAAATCAGACCTTGTGAAGTGTTTGTAAATCAACAACTTACAAGGTCTAATTAGTGCCCCGGGCTGGTGCAATTCCATTGGTGATTATTGGTGGCTTTTGTGTGTTCATTGTGGACTATTTAAGATTTTTATCCTCAACGAGTTAGGTATTTAGCAAGTGTGTTCAAATAATCACCAAAAAATATGGTCAAACTGTGGCCAATTTCAGGAATTGTGGTCAAAACGTGGTCGATGCTGTTGAAAAGAACATATAGGTAATTTTGTTTTCCTCCTGCGAAAATAATTGCGTGAAATAGCATTTCTTTTGTAAGGAACTGTTATGGTTAAACATCTTCACGATATATTATCTTATGATCATGCGCTTTTTGAAGAAATCTCTACTCGTTCTGTTTATTCTGTCAATAATCATCACGTTGGTTTTAGGCTTCTCAAACAGAATAGTATGTACGAGATACACTATCGACAGCGATAAGATCACCGGCAGAGTTAAAATAGTAGTCGTTGCCGATTTCCATGGGTGCAGATATGGTGAACATAGTGAACCGATACTAAAAATCATATTAGAGGAAAATCCGGATGTCGTGCTTCTTTGCGGAGACATATACGATGACAAACTACCTTTTGATAGGTCAAACGACCTTGTCAGGCAACTATCAGAAGCTTGGCCGGTCTATTATGTGAGCGGAAACCATGAGTACTGGAGCGGCCAAATCGATTCAATCAAAGCAATGGTAACCCGTTATGGCGTGCGTGTCCTTGAAGGCACAGGGGAAGAAGTTCATATCGGTAAAGATACGATATTCATAGGGGGCATAGATGACCCGACATATTTGGGAATGGAAGCTGTGAAAAGTCAGGCCAATAGCATTCTTTTTCCGTCAAATCATTATGCAGTATTGCTAAGCCATCGACCGGAATTGACGGAACTCTTTTCAGCGATTCCCGTTGACCTTGTCATCTCTGGTCACGCACACGGAGGCCAGGTCAGGATACCCTATTTGTTGAATAGCGGCCTGTTTGCACCAGATCAAGGATTTTTCCCCAGGTATACTACAGGTATCCATGAGCTGAACAGTCGGACATCGTTGCTTATCAGCGGAGGCTTGGCCAAAGAAAGTACCAGAGTGCCTCGTTTCTTTAATAAACCAGAAATTCTCTCAGTGACGGTGAAGTCTTCCTATTGATTTTTTTTCTGACAGGGTTTGCCGATATTATCGGCGCGACCAAAAGCGACCAAATTTGTTGAATAACAAAAACAAGACCTTGTAAAGTGTTTGTAAATCAATAACTTACAGGGTCTTGTTGTGCCTCGGGCGGGACTACTTATTCATTTGCAGAAGTGGTTGATAATTAAATAATTATCGTGACACAATATGGTTTTAGGGTAATATTTGGGAAACATTTCTGTCAGTCTGTGTCTTTCTATTGCGTTAATTGTCAATAAAGGAAGCCAAAAGCCCAAAGGGGAATCTTGTGGAAGACGGCTGAGTCAATGTCATCTGCCGCAACGTAACCTTGTTCGGTATCTTTGATCTGTCCATAGCCTTTGTCTTCTCCACCAACTTCTATCTCATATTTTTTATCAATGAGGAAATCACCGGATTTAATGCCGCCGTATTCGACTAAATGCCCGGCGCCAGCAAGTTGATTGCAGAGGAAACACTCTCGTACGGTGCCAATTTCCGGGACAGTGTTAGAAAGAGTGTAAATCAGATTGGGATTGTCAAGAAGAATCTTGTCCGGTTTCTGCATGTCACTGGTCGTGGCCAACTCGGCAAATAGCCTTCTGATCAGTTTGGCCTCCTCCAGGTTTTTGAGATATTTAAGTGTTGTCGGTCTTTGTATTCCGATGTTTCTGGATAGTTTGGATATATCTAACTGGAAAGGCACAATCTGAGATAGTACCTGAAGCAGTGCCTTTACTTTTCTGGTGTTGCCCACTTCCAGTCCCCTGTGCTGAGTGAGTTCCGTGTCGATTATGTAATTGATGACATTTTCAACCAGGTCTTGATAGACGCCCTTTCTCTCAAAATAAAAAGGATAGTATCCTTCCTTCAAATACCGATGGAAAAACTCAAGTGGATGTAGTTCCTTGGTAACATTGATACAGTATGCGCCGGCATTTTCAAGCAAATTCTCAAGTGTAATAGGATCAAAACTTTTGCCTGTCTCAAACCATAGGTATTCCCGGAAAGACAGACCGGGCATTTCATACTCCACCAGCCGCCGCGACAAGTCGGCCTTGCCGTCATTGATTCTCAAAAGAGAGGAGCCACTGATGACGATATGCAGTGTCTTATACAAATCATACGCTTCTTTAAGTTCCTGGCTCCAATTGCTATACTTGTGGATCTCGTCGATAAAGATATGGGAGCCCCCCATGCGTACAAACTTCGTAATAGTGTCGATGACAGTGTGTGAGGAAAAATAACTTGAGTCTGCCGAACAGTATAAAACGTGCCTGTCTCCCGGCACAAAATTCTTCTTGATATACTGTTGCAGAAGAGTTGATTTTCCTACGCCCTTAGGTCCCTTGATTGCAATCAGGCGGCACCCCCAATCTATAAGGTCCATCGTCCTCCTTATATAATCCATAGGAGTCTGGGCCAAGTAGGCATCGTGCTTTTCGAAGAGTTTGTCCATAAATATGTTTTTCGCAAAGATAGGTGTATTTTCTGAAATATAAAAATATATATAAAATGTATTTTATAAAATACGCAACCTGATACAAGTTGACCTTAACTAGAAAAGGTTGACACTTTTGGGGCGGTTAAACTAAGATTGTTTACACACTCACTGGACCGGTTTACACCATAGGTCCTATTCCCCTAAAGTGGTTGTCAAACGTACTGTTTCCGTTGACACGATGTTGGAAGACGAGAGTCTTCCTTTTTTGTTGATATGAAGGTTGCCCCCAATAGTCTGATATGCTTCTACGCAACAGAGGTGGTTTTGGCCCTATGCAAATGAATTGCACAGGATTGCGGCAAATTTGCAGTCGGGTTCAAATAAAATCGTTAAATTTGCTTCATTGTAGTAAAAGACTCTAATGGCCAGTAATAAACACGCACAAATACGCTACAAAGTCCTGGACGACTGTTTCAGCAATTTCCGGCGAAAATTCTATTTCAACGACCTTATGGAGCGTTGCAATGAAGCCTTGCGTGAACTCTACGGCAGCGACCATTCCGGCATAAAGACCCGCACGCTCCGCAGCGACATCAATTACATCCGCACACGCGCAACCGAGGCAGGGGTAGACGTGGAGGCCATTGACGATGGCAACGGCTACTACTACCGCTATTCCGAGCCCGATTTCTCCATCTTCAAGCGTGGCCTTGGGGAAGATGACCTGGCGCAGCTCAAGGAAACCATCCTGATGCTCCAGCGCTTCAAGGGAATGCCCAATTTTGACTGGATGTCGGAACTGGTGGTTAAACTGGAAGACAAACTCAACCTCCGTGGCTTCTCCAAGAGTGTTGTGGGCTACGACGAGAACAATGCCTACATTGGCCTGGACTGGTTCCAGGACATTTTCGACGCCATTATCAACAAGTCCGTGCTGCATATCCAGTACAAGACCTTCACGGATATCACCTACAACTGGACCATCCATCCTTACTACATCAAAGAGTACAACAACCGTTGGTTTCTCTTCGGCCTCAACGAAGAGCAGAATACCATCTACAACATTCCGCTAGACCGCATTTGGGAAGTCGAGCAGATTCACAAGGATTACATTCCTTCCGACATCGACTTCGAGTCCTACCTGGACGATGTAGTCGGTGTAAGTGTGTTCCCGGGAGAAAAGGAAACCATCCGGCTTCAGTTCTCGGCTCACCGCTTCCCATATGTGACCACAAAGGCCATCCACAAGTCCCAGCGCATAGTGGATGCCGACAATCGCATCATTGAGATTTCAGTCATTCCCAACAACGAACTGGAGGCCCTCATCCTGTCATTCGGCAAGGACGTTGAGGTGCTTTCTCCGGAATCCTTCCGCACTCGGATACAGAACGTTATCCGGGAATCTTACGAAAAATATTTTCCTGTGCAGGTTGATTGCACAGGCCAGTCTTAACTTCGCACCGTCAAAAAAAGTTCAACCCATTAATTCTTGACACTTATGAGCATGATGAGCTACACAGACGGCCGCAATATCATCTTTGGCATCTTCAGTTATCTGAGAGGGGCCGTGTCGGATTATAAGGTTATTCTGTATCTCCTTTATGCATACAGGAAGGGCTTTCTTGACTCCTATACAACAAAAGACCACCCGGACACCTATCTTAACCGCGTAGCTAAGAAGATTGCATCCTTCGGTCAGAAGTATGATAATCTTCTTTTCAAAGCATTTCAGCCTGCTTTTATGGAATTGCATTCTTCTGAAGGTCAATTCCAGAAAGCGATTCAACAGTTCTCGCGCTTGGATGACGAATGGTATCAGGAGAACACGACTCGCCTGTTTGACGAGATACTCACTGCCATTACATCCAACGAAGGCAAAGAAAGCGGGGCCTATACTCAACCCTATGAGCTGACAAAGTTTGTCGCTGCAATTAGTGGATACGACGGCAATGGTTCGCTATATAACCCCTACGCTGGTTCTGGATCTTATTGCACCGAACTGGTGGGTAAAGGTCGTTACGTTGCTCAGGAAAAGATGGTGTCTGCTTGGGGAGTCGGTGTTCTCCGTCTGCTTGCTCACAATATGGATCCTTCGACGTTCTATTGCGAGGATTCAATAAGACTATGGCGTGGCTCGTCCAGCTTTGCAGAAAACGCAGAAGCCTTTGATTGTATCATTGCTACACCTCCTTTTGGCATGAAGGTGTATCATGGCGAGTATGGTTGGGTCTATGGCGATATGAACTCCGCCGAGGACCTGTACATTAGGGAATGTGTCCCGAGCCTAACGCCTAAAGGTGTCGCAATTGGTGTGTTTATGCAAGGCATAGCTTTCCGAAGCGGCAAAACACAAGAACTAAGGCGGCACTACGTTGACACGGATCGCCTCGATACAGTAGTAGCGCTTCCTGCCGGAGTGTTCCAATACACCGCTGTTCCTACCATCGTTCTCAAATTCTCTAATAATAAAGAGAACCCTGGCGTTGTTCGCATGGTGAACGGAGCTCCCTTCACTGAAAAAGTGAAAGGTCGCACCAAGGTGCTGTTTGAAGCATTGCTCTCTGCAATTCAAGAGAATGATGAGAGCATAGTTAAATATGTCTCCAACTCGGATATTAAGTCAAAAGACTACAATATCCTTCCCACTCGCTACTTCGCACAGGAAGTGGTTATTCCTGATGGGTTTGAGAGAAACACACTCTCAGACTTTGTTGAGGTAGTCAATGGAGAAAGGTGCTCCTCAGATGAAAAGTCCGGCAAGGTCGTGACTGTGGCTAATTTGTCTGATAATCCCTTTGATTATCAGCTGAATATAGACGATCTTCCCGAGGACGCTATTTCCAGTAACTTCAAAAGGATAACTACTCCGGTTCTTCTTGTCTCGAAAATTCGGACACTGAAACCCACTTTTGCGTCGGCTTCTCCTGAGAGTCCGATTTATATTAACCCTAATATCCTGGCGTTTAGAATCCGGGAGCCGGAGAGAGTATTTATCCCTTGTCTGATTCTTTCCCTTTCAAAGATTAAGGACGTTCAGACAGGCGCGGTAATTCCTTCTATGAATACTGCGACGATTCGTGCGCTGGAAGTAATTATGCCAAAGGACTACACTGTTCAGGAGGCATTCTTCCACAACGCTGAGCGTGAACGCAAAGAGGCACAGGTACGCGAGTTGGGACTTGAAGAGCTGATGGCTTCCCAGAAGATGGAGTTCGTTTCTATCATCCAGCGTCGACAGCACGATCTTAACAACATGCTGCGTAAGGTCCGCAACGCCTGTGATGTCATCTCAATGTCCCTGAATGAGAGTGGTCACGATAAAGAGTTGATAGATGAAGACTCTGATATTACAGTCGCGCAAGCTTTCAACTCGGTGCAGGGATATTTCGACTCTATTTCCCAAGTTATTAATCACTTGGCTGATGAAGAGATATACGCTGAGCCCGATATCATTGATGTGATTCCTCGTTTGAAAGCTCTTGCCGAGCAGAAGCACATGAATTATTCTATTCGGTATTCTGAAGACGCGTATACCCTCTGTGATGTCGTTCAAGACGATGATGTATATCACGCTTATGTAAAGTTTGGCTCAGTCAATTTGGACCGCGTGTTTTTCAACATCATCCAGAATGCAGAAAAGCATGGTTTCACAGATCCGTCTCGTACGGATTACCTGATAGACATTGAAATTTCTCACGACTACGAGAGTTCTTGTTTCGTGATTCGTTTCAAGAATAATGGTAAGCCCATGCCTGAAGGTGTTGACACGCGCCGGTATGGACGTAGAGCGGAACCGGCCGGCGTCACGGGAGGCAACGGTGACGGAGGTGCTATCGTCAAGTCCACGGTTGAGCATTACGGAGGCTCCATCTCTGTTATAAATGATCCCGAGGCTTGGTTCCCGGTTTGTGTTGAACTCAAAATTCCTCATTATGGTGAGTGATAAGTTATATCATATCATCTGGATTGATGATAAATGCAACGAAGATCCATTCTTTGTTTTGAGTGCCAAGAAAAATGGCATCATTGTCCATGCCTTTGAGTTTGTCAAGGACGGACTCAACGAGTTGGAGAATAATTTCATACGGTATGACGGCATTATTTTGGATGTCAAGTGTTTATATGAATCCAAGGACGAGGCGGACCAGTCCAAAGGATTCTATGCAGCTCGTAAGTTCTTACTTCAGCTGACGAATAAGACCGGCAGAGAGATTCCGTGTTTTGTTTATTCCGGCCAGCCGGACTATACAACTAACGCAGAGTTTGAGAACTATCTCAATGGTGAAAAGCTCTATGTTAAGGGAGCAGATGATAAGAAGCTTCTCGAAGACATCAAGACTGTAGCGGACAAGCGTCTCAGCACACAGATTCGTCATAAATACCTTGATGATGTCGGTAAATTGCCTGACAACATCGTCTCTGAAATGACCGACATCCTCACCTATGTTGAAAACGTCATAACCAACAAGCCGGATGTATTCAACAAGATGAGAGCGGTTCTCGACTGGCTAATGGTTCAACTGAATGAGTACGGTCTGCTTGCCGTCAAACACAACGGTGCAAACCTCAACGCTTGCAGTGTGTATCTGGGGAAAAAAGAGTTATCAGACTACGTTCCCGTTCATATTCAGCGCAGCATGCATTCCTGCGTGGAGATCTGCAACAATGGAAGTCACCGCATAGAGATATTCAATTATGTACAGAGCGGACAGGCTCCTTTCCTGATTCGAAGCACTGTCTTCGAGTTGTTGAATTTGCTTAAATGGTACAATCTTCTTCCCAGAGATGCACAAAGCGTTGCTAAGATGAAGGCTCTTGTCGCAACCGTTCCTCCCGAGGATGTTATTGAGGGGAAACTCGAGCAAGATGAATTCGGTAATTATCATTGTTGCAATTGCCTCATCTACAAGGAAAAAGTATTTGAGTTAAACCTTAAGATTAACGAATTAGTTCGCGTTACATCCCATACTGAAAACACAAAGGGGCACCCTGCTGTTATAGCGAAATATCCCCGCTTTGCACATAAATTACAACGTCAATAATTTACTCATTCTATATGATCACAGGCGAAATCAAAAACCGCATAGACCAGATTTGGGATACCTTCTGGACCGGAGGTATCACCAACTCACTCACCATCCTGGAGCAGATGACCTATCTGTTCTTTATGAAGATGCTCGACGATGCCCAGCTCAAGCGCGAGGCAACGGCCGGCCTTTTCGGTGGGAAGATTGACAATCCCACCTTCCGCCCCGGCGAGTCCTGGCACAATCCGGAAACCGACCGCGATGTGCCTTACGACACCCTCCGTTGGAACATCTTCAAGGATTACGAGGCCTCCAAACTGTTCAATACGGTTCGTAACGACGTTTTCCCGTTCATCAAGAACCTGGGGGACGCCAAAGAGTCCGCCTATAGCCGCTTCATGAAGGATGCCGTGTTCCTGATCCAGAACCCGCGCACGCTGGTGAAGGTTGTGGACGGCATCAACTCCCTGGATATGAACAACAGGGACACGATGGGCGATGTGTATGAGTACATCCTGGGCAAGATGGCCGCCTCCGGCACCAATGGCCAGTTCCGTACCCCGCGCCACATCATCCGCATGATGGTGGAACTGATGCAGCCCACCCTCAAGGACCAAATCTGCGACCCGGCTATGGGTTCCGCCGGCTTCATTGTGGAGTCCGCCAAATACATCCAGGACCACTTCAAGTCCGAGCTCCTGAACAAGGAGAATGCAGAGCATTACCGCGGTACCATGTTCCATGGTTTTGACACGGACTTCACCATGCTCCGCATCGGAGCAATGAACCTGATGCTGCACGGCGTGGACAGCCCGGATGTTAAATACCAGGACAGCCTCTCCACCTCCAATACGGATGAGAACAAATACACCCTTTGCCTGGCTAATCCGCCCTTCGCAGGTAGCGTGGACAGTGACGACATAGCCAAGTCGCTTCTCACTGTGACACCCACCAAGAAGACCGAGCTGCTCTTTGTCTCGCTCTTTGTCCGGATGCTCAAACTGGGTGGCCGTTGCGCAAGTATTGTTCCGGATGGTGTACTCTTTGGCGACAGCAAGGCCCACAAAGCCCTCCGTCAGGAGCTGGTGGATAACCAACGCCTGCAGGCCGTGATTTCCATGCCTTCCGGCGTGTTCCAGCCTTATTCCGGCGTTTCTACCGCCATTCTGGTCTTCACTAAGACCAATGCTGGCGGTACGGACAAGGTGTGGTTCTACGATATGAAGGCTGATGGTTTCTCTCTGGACCAGAAGCGTACCGGGGTGGCGGAGAATGACATCCCGGATGTCGTTGCTCGCTTTGCAAACCTCCTGGCAGAAGAGTCCCGTACCCGTAAGGACCAGAGTTTCCTGGTACCGGTGGACGAGATCCGGGAGAACGGCTATGTGCTCTCTATCAACAAGTACAAGGAGATCGAGCGGGAGAAGGTGGAGTACGAGCCGTCCGACGTCATCCTGGGCCGCATCGAGAAGACCGAGGAAGAGATTGTGGCTGCGTTGAAAGAGTTTAGGGCTAAGTATCTGTAATAATAGCGATGAGAGATAATTGGCAAACAGTACGTCTTGGCGATTTATGTACCATTAAGGGCCGTATTGGCTTCAGAGGCTATACTCGTCAAGATCTTGTTGAAAAAGGAGAGGGTGCTATTACCCTTCGTCCTTCTAATATTGTTGATGATAAGCTCAATTTGGATAAATGCCAGTATATTTCGTGGTTTAAATATGACGAGTCTCCGGAGATTATGATTTTTGAAGGTGACATTATTTATGCGAAGACTGCATCTATCGGAAAGGTAGCTTTGGTTAAAGATCTCCCAGAAAAAGCGACTATTAATCCACAGTTTGTTGTTTTCAAGAACATCAAGTGCAACCGTAGTTTTTTGTACTATGCTGTTCGCTCACACGGTTTTAAAGAACAAGTTTCTTTAATCACAAATGGTGTAGCTATCCCTACTGTTTCTCAGAGTAATTTAGAGAAGCTTCATATAAAACTACCTTCAGTTTCGGAACAGCAGCGCATCGTTGATGAACTAGACCTTCTCACCGGCATCATCGACAAGAAAAACGCCCAGCTTCGCGACCTGGATGCCCTTGCCCAATCCATCTTCTACGAGATGTTCGGTGACCCAATCACTAACGACAAGGGCTGGGAATGCTGTGCTTTGAAGGATGTGGCGACCATTGTTGGAGGATCTACTCCTAAGACAAACATCGAAGAGTATTGGGGAGGTTCTAATTATTGGGTAACTCCTGCAGAATTACATGGGGAAAGGTACTATGGAGCGACGGAAAGGACTATTTCTGATTTGGCTGTTAAGAGTACAAATCTTACTCTATTGCCTATCGGAACTGTTCTTCTATCCTCTCGTGCACCTATAGGAAAGGTGGCTATTACTACTGTTCCAATGTATTGCAATCAGGGTTTCAAGAATGTAATATGTTCGGACCGAATCAATAATGAGTATATCTGTCAGGCGCTTCGCGGTAAGACTGAATATCTCCAAGCGTTAGGAACGGGTGCAACCTTCAAGGAAATCTCGAAAAAGACCACAGAGAACATTAAGATAGCCATTCCTCCTTTAGCGCTGCAGAAAAAGTTTGCTGCAAAGGTTCAAATGATTGAACAACAAAAAAAGGTTGTTGCCCAATCTCTTGTTGATGCACAAGCTTTATTCGATAGTAAAATGTCACATTATTTCGTGTAGCCTATGCGTAACTTTGACTACCTGCGAGAGATAGAGCCGCTTCAGGACCTTCGCATCTACTGTGAAGCTGCTGAGGCGGAGTGTCGTAGCAAATACGACGTGTCGGCCCTCAACTGCCGCCGGGCGTTGGAGTGGCTGGTGAAGACGCTCTATCAGCTCAAGAACATCGAGCTGCCGGAGAGAGCCAGCCTGTATGAGCTGATGACGGGTGCTCCTTTCATCGAGTTCATCTCCGATGACCGAATGATGATGGCGGCACACTATATCCGCAAGGTAGGCAACCTGGGCGTTCACAATGGAAAGACCACCCGAAAGGAAGCATTCTTCTGCGTCCTCAACCTCTACAATTTCGTCGGTGGAGTCCTTCTGAAACTGGGCGTCCTGCAGACCCTCGCCAAGTTTGACGAATCCCTGTTGCCGGAGACGGCACCTGTCCATATAGCTCCGGCTCCGGAGGTCAAGCCTCAGGTGACAGTGGCGCTGCGCGACGCCGTTTCCCCGACTCCGGTCATCCACGAGATGAAGTTTGTGGATGATTACACTGAAGCCGAAACCCGTCGCCTGTTCATAGACCTGATGCTCAAGGATGCCGGCTGGGATGTCCTGGATGTAAAGGGGCAGATTATGCCAAGCAAGGCTTGCATCGAAGTAGAGGTGACTGGAATGCCCAACGAGCAGGGCGTCGGCTATGTGGATTATGTCCTCTTTGGCGCTAACGGCAAGCCTCTCGCAGTGGTTGAGGCCAAGCGCACAATGAAAGATCCAGCCATCGGAAAGCACCAGGCAGAACTCTATGCAGACTGCCTGGAGGCGAAGTATGGCGTCCGGCCGGTCATCTACTACACCAATGGCTTCCAGACTTTCATCATTGACGGTCTGGGCTACCCGGCAAGGCCGCTCTACGCTTTCCATACGGAAGAGGATCTGGGCCTTCTCATCAAGCACCGCAGCCGTGGTAACATCACGGACTTCCGCGTCAATGATGAAATCACCAACCGAGACTACCAGAAGATGGCCATCCACAGCATCTGCGACCACTTCAACAAGAAGCATCGCCGCGGACTCCTGGTGATGGCAACCGGCACCGGCAAGACCCGAGTGTCCATTTCGCTGGTGGATGTGCTGGCCAGGAATGGTTGGATCAAGAACATCCTCTTCCTGGCAGACCGCACATCGCTTGTGAACCAGGCCCACAAGAATTTCAAGAAACACCTGCCGGATTTCACGCGCACCATCCTCAACGAGAGCAAG
>JAEEGH010026000.1_pt1 | contig 11698 bp, 8 predicted proteins | sample 9134181 | NCBI WGS metagenome assembly JAEEGH01 (sample SAMN16246544, study PRJNA631951) | gut metagenome | biome: gut microbiome; feature: rumen; material: DP-attached | host: Bos | place: Iran: Karaj | collected 2018-10 | reverse complement strand
GCTGCCTGGCATGACTGTAATAGTACCTTGTGATTATCAACAGAATATACAGGCTACTGTGGCTGCAGCCAAACATGTCGGCCCGACATATCTCCGTTTCGGACGTCCTAAACGTCCTGTGTTTACAACTCCTGATATGGAATTTGTAATAGGTAAGGCACAACTGCTCAACGAAGGTAAGGATGTCTCCATTTTCGCTACAGGCCATCTCGTGTGGGAAGCTCTCGTAGCCTGTGAAAAACTTGAAGAACGCGGAATTTCGGCTGAAGTCATCAACATCCATACAATCAAACCTCTTGATGTTGAGGCTATAATCAAATCCGTGATGAAGACGGGTTGTGCTGTTACTGCTGAAGAACATCAACTCAACGGCGGACTTTTCGATTCGGTTGCGCAGGCTGTAATCCGTCACAATCCGGTTCCTATGGAGGCTGTCGCCGTCATGGACGAATGGGGGCAAAGCGGTACCCCTGATGAATTGCTGAAGGCTTATCATCTTGATTCAGACTCAATTGTGGGTGCTGTCCTCAAGGCTATTGTCAGAAAATAACTTATAATTATTTTTATAAAAATGAAAAAAACATTATTGCATATTCTGCTGTCTTTCATGGCATTGACTATGCCGGCCATCATGTACGGACAGTTGAAGGACCTTCCAGGAAGTGATTCCTTTGATGCCCAGAAGTATGTTATCCGTTTGTCGGATTTCGATTTTACGAATCAGACGTTGAGCGGTATCACTGAAATGACGTGTAGGTCGCTTGTCAACAATCCAAGTGGTATTGAATTGGATATCATCAACTTGGTTGTTGACAGAGTACTTGTCGGTGTTGAATTGGCTGATTTTAATCAGACCGATTCGTCTGTCATTATCACTCTTCCGGAAGGCATAGCTGCAGGACAGGATTTCGAGATTACAACCATGTATCATGGTCAGCCTTTCCATGAGGATTGGGGAGGCGTTCACTGGAGCGGAAATTATGTCTATAATCTTGGTGTTGGCCTGTATTCGATTCCCCATAATCTTGCGAGAAGCTGGTTCCCGTGTATCGATAAGTTTAGTGATAAGGCGGCCTTCGAATATTATATCACTGTCCCGGAAGGTTGTAAGGGTGTGTGTGGTGGCTTGTTGAAGGATGTTACCGAAAACGACAACGGAACATTCACCTATCATTGGGCGACGGATTTGCCTCTTGTTGCATATAATGCAAGTTTTGCAGTCGGTCCGTATGAACTTGTTGAGGATACGTACCATTCCAACCTGCAGAACCGCGATATTCCGATTACCTATTACGTTAGAGCAGTCGATACTGCCAAAATTGCAGTGATGTTTCAGAATATCCATAGAATTGCTGCATTTTATGAAGAAAAATTCGGTCCTTATTATTTCGAAAGAATAGGATATACCGGCACTTCACTCGGCGCTATGGAACATCAGAACAATATCAGCTTTCCTAATTCAGCTTTCACAAATGACCTGTCTTCCGAATCGCTGTATGCACACGAACTGTTTCATTCGTGGTTCGGCAATCTCGTCACTTGTGCCAGTGCTGAGGACATGTGGATAAATGAAGGTTGGGCGTCGTTTGCGCAGATTTACTACATGGAGGAACTCTATGGAAGAAAAAAATTTGTGGAAGAACTTGACAACTATAGATTTAATGCTTTGATGAAAGCTCATACGAGTTCACAGGATGGAGACTATTACGCCATCAACAATATTCCTCAGACGAATACCTACGGCGTAAGTGCATACGACAAGGGAGCCATGGTGGTTCAGGCTTTGCGTGACTATCTCGGCGATGACGTGTTTTTCCCTGCTGTTGCTGCAATGCTTGCCAAAAATAAATATTCTTTCATGACATCTTATGATTTGTGCAGAGAACTATCTGAGGCTTCAGGAGTGAACCTGACAAGTTGTTTCAACAATTTCGTGTTCCAGCCAGGTGCATCGGCTTACGTGATAGACTCTTGCATCGTGGAACCGTTTGGAGGTGGATATTTTGCCACCGTTTATGTGGAACAGAAACTCCATCATAGAACCCAGTACACGGAAGACAATAGGGTGAATATTGTTTTTATGGACAAAAATCTGAATACTGAGGAATACAGAATGAGTTTTAAAGACTTCAAAGGAAGCAATACTTTCGCTCTCGGTTTCGAGCCGGTTGCTGTATATGTTGACTATTTCCATAGGTCGTATGATGCAAAGTTCGATGGATATAAGGTGTTGACAAAAACCGGACAGACCAATTTCAAGAATACTAATTTCAAGATATATGTTGACAATGTTTCAGATTCAATTTATTGTCATACAACCCATTATCTTGTGGCACCGAACGATGACACACTCAGCGGCTACCGACTTTCAAGTGTGCACCATTGGAAAGTTGACGTCATCAATTTCGGAGAAAACAATGAAGCAAAGGGTTTCTTCAATTATGCTATGGCATCGAACGACAGTGACCTGCTTGACGGAACCAATTATCCGTTGTTGATGTACCGTTCCAAACCTACTGAGAAATGGCATATTGTTCCAACGACCCAGAATGGTTCATATACTGTAGGAGACCTTATAGTAGATGGTTTGCAGTCGGGCGAATATGCTTTTGCTGTTGAGGATTCCACACACTACGGCATCAGAAATTTTGAGGCTAAAATCAGCGTTTATCCTAATCCGTCCAACTATGCCTTCAATATCAGTGTGGAAGGTGAGGGTACGCTTATGATATTCGACATGTCCGGAAAATTGGTGGATAAAATTTCGGTCAGTCAGGATATTACAAGATATTCGTGGACACCATCGTCAAAGAATAGCGCTGTCTATCAGCTTGTTATGTTGTATACTGATGGGCGTAGGTCAACATCCAAAATTATTTATACCGGAAATCCGGAATAGTTGGAAAGGAAAGAGGAGAAAACTATATGAAGAGTTTAAAGACAACATCATTGACTGTAATCATGCTTCTTTTGCTTGCCGGGTGTCATCAATGGCCTGAATATCCCGATGAGCCGCAGATTGAATTTGTTGAGTATCAGTTGCTTATAGATAAGGATTCAATCCCGCAAAAAGGAGTCATAGTTTTCTCATTCACTGACGGTGACGGCGACATAGGCTTGGATGATACCGAGACTGAGTACCCGTATGATTATAATTTGTTTGTTGAATATTTTGAAATGCACGATGGACAATGGAAAAGTTATATCAATGATAGCGGTGACACAGTCAATTTTAACGGAAGAATACCTGTGCTTACACCGGAAGGCAATGACAAAGCCATTTCCGGAACAATTTACGATACTGTCGGCATCAACAGATTTAATGATGTTGACACTGTGAAATACATTGTCAGTATTAAGGATCATGCGTTGAATGAAAGCAATAAAATTGAAATAGTTACAAGGCAGAAAATATATTAGGAGGTGAAAATGATTGACAATATAGAATTGAAAAATGCAATAAAGGATGTATATGAACAGGTTGCTGTTCCAGTAAGGAGACAGCTGCATGCTTATCCGGAGTTGTCGTTTCATGAGGAAGAGACCACAGAATATCTTATAAACCAGTTCCCTAAAGGATGGATGATTACACGATTCCGTAACAGCACAGGATTTGTTGCTGATTTTGTTGTTGATGCCAATCGTCCTACACTCGTGTTTCGTGCCGACATTGACGCTCTTCCGATACATGAGAATACACAATTGTCATATTCGTCAACCAAAGAGGGTGTCATGCATTCCTGTGGCCATGATATGCATGCCGCCATTCTTCTTGCCACTGCCTGCATCATCAATTCACCTGACTTCAGATATATCCCTGCTTTCAATATCAGATTTCTCTTCCAGCCTGCAGAAGAAGTACTGCCTGGCGGTGCCAAATGTTTCATCGACAACGGAGTTTTAAACGGGATTAACCCGATGGCTGCTTTTGCATTACATCTGTCGCCTGAACTTAAAACAGGTCAAATCGGAATATTTGACGGACCTTTTATGGCTTCCAGCGATGAGATGCACTTGAAGGTCATCGGCAAAGGCGGTCATGCTGCAATTGCCGAACATAACATTGACCCTATAATAGTGGCTTCACGATTAGTGCTTAAAATCAAGGAATTAAGCGATATGGAACTATCCGGTAATCCTCATGTCGCAGTAATCGGAGATTTCATTGCAGACGGTGCAACCAATATTACCCCTGACTATGTTACAATGCAGGGTACTATCCGCACATTCAACGACGGTGACAGAACTTTTATAAAGACCAAAATCCAGGAAATTGCAGACGAACTGCAGTCGCAATATAATTGTGTCATTGAATTGAACATAATTGATGGTTATCCCACATTGTTCAACAATCACGGTGTGGTGGAGAAAGTGAAGACTATTTCTTCCATGATGCTTGATTCTCAGGATATTGTATCTATTCCAAGACGTATGACATCCGATGACTTTGCTTATTATTCCAATATAATTCCTTCCTGTATGATTCGACTTGGCTGCGGGTCTTACGGAAGTGGAAAACTCCATTCTCCGTCTTTCAATCCTAACGAGGAATGCATGAAAACAGGAATTGAACTGTTGTCGAATATCTGTTTTTATTATTAGTGTTCAAGTATGGACCTGAAATTTCTGCCTATTACCAAAAAGGAAGCTGAGGCTTTGGGTTGGGATTATGTTGATGTTGTTTTCATATCGGGAGATGCGTATATTGACCATCCATCCTTCGGTACTGCCGTGTTAGCGCGTGTCGTAGAGAATCTTGGCTGCAGGGTGGCGATAGTACCGCAGCCCAATTGGCAGGACGATTTGCGCGATTTTAAAAAATTCGGCAGACCCCGTTTGTTTTTCGGTGTTTCGGCTGGTACTATGGATTCTATGATTAACCGTTATACTGCCAACAAACGTTTGCGTTCTGATGATGCATACACCCCAGGAGGTCGTCCGGGTGCCCGCCCTGACTATGCTTCTATAGTCTATTCGAAAATATTGAAAAAGCTCTATCCCGATGTGCCTGTTATCCTCGGCGGAATTGAAGCGTCAATGCGACGTTTCACACATTACGACTATTGGTCTGACAAACTTATGAAACCTATTCTCGTTGAAAGCGGTGCGGATATACTCGTATATGGAATGGGCGAAAAACCCATTACTGACTTGGTGAATCATGCAATCAACTACGGTAGTGAGGCACTTCTTAAGAACAGTGTGTATCATAGTCTGCTCAGTGGTATCAACCAGATTGGCTATCTTTCGGATAATATTGACAATCTTGATAAGGACGAGTTTATCATGCTGAATTCGAACAAGGCGGTTTCTGTAAGCAAGAAGGATTATGCCGAGAATTTCAGAATCATTGAAACAGAATCCAACAAGTTTTTCCCTAAAGTGTTGATAGAGGAAGTTGATGATAAGTATATGATTGTCAATCCGACAAACCCTCCAATGACAACTGAAGAACTTGATGCGGTATATGAGTTGCCGTTTACAAGGCTGCCGCATCCTAAATACGCTAAGAAGGGGGAAATACCTGCCTATAATATGATTCACAATTCCATTAATATTCACAGAGGTTGTTTTGGCGGTTGCAGTTTCTGCACCATTTCCATGCATCAGGGGAAGTTCATTGTCAGCAGGTCCAAGAAATCTATTTTGAAGGAAGCTGAAAAGGTGGCATCTATGCCTGATTTTGGCGGTACAATTTCAGACTTGGGAGGACCGTCGGCTAATATGTACATGATGCACGGCAACAATCAGGAACTGTGTAAGAAATGTGCACGTCATAGCTGCATTTATCCTGAAATATGCAACAATCTTAATTTCGACCATGCGCCTGCGCTTAATATTTACAATTCGGTGGCAAAGGTCAGAAATGTAAAGAATATTTTTATCGGTAGCGGAATCCGCTATGATATGTTTTTCCCTCACGACCAGTCGAAGGCTGTGCAGTACAGTACCTTGAGATATGCCGAGGAAATAATAGTCAAGCATACTGGTGGCAGACTTAAGGTTGCCCCTGAACATTGTTCGCCTGATGTGCTCAAACTAATGCGTAAGCCAGCATTTACGTGTTTCTACAAGTTCAAGGCATTCTTCGACAAAGTGTGTAAGAAACACCAAAAGAATTATCAGTTGATTCCTTATTTCATCTCCTCACATCCGGGCTGCAATGTGGCAGATATGGCACGGCTTGCCGTTGAAACCAAAAAGATCAACTACAAGCCTGAACAGGTTCAAAGTTTCACGCCGACTCCGATGACACTTGCAACAACCATGTATTATACCGGCATCAATCCTATGACAGGTGAGAAAGTCTTTTCGGCGAAGAGAATAGAGGACAAGGATGTGCAGCGTCTGTTTCTCTTCTGGTATCTCCCCGAGAACCGCAAAGCCATCATTGACATTCTGCGTCGTACAGGTAATGATAAGTATATCAAGTTGCTGTACTCGAATTAATTCTGGTTTTCTTCTGTTACCACCTCTTCACCTTCGTTGAATTTCATCCTCACTTCGGTGATGCCGTCACCGCCATTTTGGATTGACGCATCTTTGAAATAGGCAACATCGGGTATCTTGGACAGATAGTCGCGTATCAGTTTGCGGAGCACGCCGTTTCCACGTCCGTGCAATATGCTGAAACTGCGGATGCTTAACATTATCACATCATCCATATAGTGTTCGATTTCGTACAATGCCTCATCGGCACGCAATCCCCTGACATCGATGGTTGTGGTGAAAGTATAGGCTTTTTCATTGAGCTCCTGGACAAACGAATTGAAATTATTGTTGTTGCTTCTGTGTACCGGCTTTGCCCCTTGGTGAAGATGCAGGTCTTCGAGCTTGACCGACATGGCGAGATTGTCGAACATGACTTTCGCTTCATTCCCCTTTATTTCCACGATTTCTCCGACTGTTTCGGAACTGTAGGCGGTGACGAGACTACCGACTTCAAATGTGTCTTTTTGTCCTGTCGTCTTTTGCGAAGATAATTTGGCTTTATCTGGAAAATCATTTTTCATTTTTTCGAATTTCCTGTTCCTGTCGGCAATTGATGTATCCTGAGCTATTTCCTTGATTTTGTCATCTTTAAGCAGCTGTTTTTCCCTTTCGGTCTTGTTGATTTCAGATAGTTTTTTGCGAATCTTGTTGGGGATTTTTACGTTTTGCTGGATGGGAATAGGGCTGTCGCCGACATTTTCTGTCTCATTTGCATCAGTCAGGGCTTCTTTTTGTTGCTTTTCAAATTTTTCCCTGATTCTTCTGGTCTTTTCCTTTTCAGCCTGAGCTTCTTTGATTTCGCGTATTGTGTTCTCAATGAGTCGGTTGGAGTTGTTAATTATATCTGAAGCCTCTGCCTTGGCTTTTTTGATTATGTCTTTTTTCGACTCGTCGAGTTGCTTCAGCTGTTTAGTGTATTTGTCGATTATTTCCTTCAGGAAATCATCGGCAACTCGCAGTTCCTCTTTTTCTTTTTCAATCTGTTGCTTTTCTATTTCGAGTTCTTCGAGCATCTGGTCGTAGTTTGCTTGTGCCGAAGCTTCCGATTTTGCTGCGGCTTTGTCGAGTAGTTCCGAAGGAAATCCTACACGGCGTGCGATTTCAAAAGTGTATGAACTGCCTGGTCTTCCGATTGCCAGTTGAAACAGCGGTTTGATTTCTTTCTTGTCGAACAGCATTGCACCGTTGAAGAGACCTTCCTTTTTGCTGGCAAGTTGCTTGATGCTGGCATAGTGGGTTGTTACGACACCTTTTGCACCGAGTTCGCATAGTTGTTCGAGAGTAGCTTCGGCAATGGCGCCGCCAAGTTGAGGCTCGGTTCCGCTTCCGATTTCATCGATTAGTATCAGTGTGGAATGGTCAGCATTTTCGATGAAGAATTTCATGTTGTTGAGATGAGATGTGTATGTGCTCAGGTCATTCTCAATGGATTGTTCATCGCCTATGTCGATGAAGATGTTTCTGAAGATGCCCATCTCGGAATTCTCATTGGCAGGGACGAGCAATCCGCATTGCAGCATATATTGGAGCAATGCCACGGTTTTGAGCGCGATGGATTTGCCGCCGGCATTAGGTCCTGAAATCACAAGTATTCCGTTCTTTTCATCAAGCTGTATGTTCAAAGGTACTATTTGGCGGTTTTGGCGTTGGAGTGACTGAAGCAGAATAGGGTGTTGTGCCCTGATTAAATGAATGCAAGGTATGTTGCTCAGTATGGGCTTGAAGGCGGAGACTGAAAGTGCATAATTGGCCTTGGCACGCAGAAAATCAATGTACGACAGGTAGTTGTCCATGTTGATTATAGATGGGATTTCCGGGCGCAGCAAGATTGTAAAATCACGCAGAATCCTTACGATTTCCTGTTTTTCTTCACTTTCAAGTTCGCGGATGTTGTTGTTGATTTCGAATATCTCATCAGGTTCGACATAAAGGGTTTGACCGGTTGAAGATGAATCGTGGATGAAACCGCGCATCATGCGTTTGTTTGCTGCAGGTATTGGTATGACTGCACGTCCGTCACGGATGCTTATCTCGCTGTTTTCCTTGACGATACCGGAAGCCTTCGCCGATTTCATGATTATGGCAATCTGTTTTTCGGCACGTTTTTGTTCCCGGACAATCTGTTGACGTATCTCAAACAATTTGTCGGAGGCATTGCTGCGTATTTCTCCTGCATCATCGATGATTCTGATTATCTGTTGTATTATTGCATGCGTGTCAAGGTCATGGCTCCAAAGACTGTAAAGTAGTGGAAAATCTGTCCTGTTGGCATTGAAGAACTTTATGCAGTCCTGGAAAACCATCATTTCCATTTTCAGGTCGGCAAGAGTATGCTGCTCAATTATAGAACCTTCTTCACTTATTCTTACAATGTCATGAATGCATTCCGGAAATTCATTGAAATGAAATTCGGAACGGGAAAGTAGCAGCAGTCTCATTTCTTCTGTCTCCGACAGCATTCTTTCAATGTCAATGCAGTCATCTGAAAATGACATGTAACTAACAATCTTCCTGCCTCCTGAAGTTATGCACAGACTGGTGATCTGTTGTCTTATGTGGTCAAATCCTATTTTTTGTTCAAACGAGTTCGGATATATCATCAGCAGTTTATTAAAACTGCAAAATTACTATTTTTATGGTCATCTGTGATTTTTTTGTGGCTGAAAATTGTCAGACTCCTTCAGAATTCATCCTGATTTGTCGTTTATATATTCAGTATCTGACTCATACTTGTAATCCTGATAAATGTTATCCCGTATGGCTCAACTAAGTATTTGGATTTATGACTTTGTGTGAATTAGAAAAAAACTATATTATATATTTAAATATTAGATAAAAACATTTATATTTGCATTTCTTAAACTAAGAGTGTTTAATGAAAACTAAGGAAGAAATAGTTGCCAATTGGTTAGTCAGATATACAGGGACACCGTTGGATAAGTTCGGTGAATATATCTTGTTGACAAATTTTCAGAAATATGTGGAAATTTTTGCACAGGAATATAATGCCTATATAAGAGGCCTTGACAAAACCATGCCTAATGTCACTGAAGACAACATAACTATGATCAACTTCGGTATGGGCAGTCCAAATGCAGCAACCATCATGGATTTGCTTACAGCCATTCATCCCAAGGCTGTGCTTTTCTTAGGAAAGACAGGGGGTGTTAAGGCTCAGAATAAGGTTGGCGATTTAATACTTCCGCTTGCTGCCATCCGAGGAGAAGGCACTTCAAACGACTATTTTCCTCCTGAGGTTCCAAGTCTTCCGGCATTTAGCCTTCAGAAGGCAATCTCTCAAACCATTACTGATTATGGAAGAGACTATTGGACAGGAACTGTATATACCACAAACCGCAGAGTTTGGGAACATGATGAGAATTTCAAGGAATATCTGCGTAGGATAAAGGTCATGGCAGTCGATATGGAAACGGCAACACTCTTCTCAGTCGGTTTTTACAATTCCATTCCGACAGGTGCTCTGCTGCTGATTTCCGACAAACCTATGGTTGAGGAGGGTATCAAAACCGAAGCAAGTGATCGGGCCGTCACTGATAAATTTGTCACCGAACATGTGAAAATAGGCAGAGATTCGCTTATGCACTTGATTACTAACGGTATAGCTGTTAAACATTTGAAATTCTAATAATGAAGTTTGAGGAAATAGTCACAAGCATAAAAAACAGGAATTTCAGTCCGGTTTATTTTCTGTCAGGTGAACAGCCGTATTATATTGACCGTATAAGCGATATGTTTGAGAATGAAGTGCTTGACGAATCGGAACGTGACTTTAATCTCGTAGTGCAGTATGGCTATGACGTTAAACCTCAAGATATTATCCATCAGGCACGACAGTATCCGATGATGTCAACTTATCAGGTGATGGTCATAAAGGAAGCGCAGAATATCAAGAAAATCGAACAGCTCGAATCCTATATTGATAATCCCACACCATCGACTTTGCTTGTTTTATGTTTCAAGTACAACAAACTTGACGGACGAACCTCATTTTCAAAGAAAATCAAGTCGAAAACCGTTTTCTTTGAAACACCTAAGTTTTACGACAATCAAATTCCCGACTGGATAATCGGGTATTGTCACAATAAAGGTTACAGCATGAATCCAAGGGCAGCACTGCTTTTGGGAAGCTATCTTGGAACCGACCTCCAGAAAATATCAAATGAATTGGAAAAACTCTTCATTGCTTTGCCTAACAAGAGTTCTATTGATGAATCCGACATAGAAAAACATGTGGGAATAAGCAAGGATTTCAACGTGTTTGAACTTCAGAATGCCATTGGCTCAAAGAATGAGCGCAAGGCTATGCAGATAGCGTTGTATTTTGCCGATAATGAGAAAGCTGGACCTCTGCCGATGATAACCAGCGTACTGTACGGTTTCTTCGCCAAGCTGATGAAATATCATTTCATCCATGACAGGTCAAGTGCCACACTGTCGAAAGCCCTCGGTATTAATCCTTTTTTTCTCAGAGACTATTCAGCTGCAGCTTCGAATTATCCCCCAAAATCAATATCGGCAATATTTCTTCTGCTTGAAGAGTATGATGTGAAAGGAAAGGGTGTGGACAATAATTCCACAACTCAGGGGGAACTTATTAAGGAATTGGTTTATAGAATTATAAATGTTTAGACCGCTATGATAACGAATCAGAAATCATTAAACAAGACAATCCTTGGCATTGATACCGGGACATTGAATTTCGGGTATAGTGTTCTCCGCAAGGAAAGTGCAAAATATACGGTCTATACCAATGGCATTCTCGACCTGCATGATTTGGAGGACCAGATTGAGAAAAACAAAAGGATTTATAGATTTCTTTCATCGTTGTTTGAAACATACGATATAGACGAAATGGCAATTGAAATTCCTGTATATGGCAAAGACCCTCAGTCTATGCTGAAACTTGGCAGGGTGTTGGGTTGCTGTATAGGATTTTCCATTGCACATAATTGCCAAATATGGGAGTATCCTCCCAAAAATGTGAAGAAAGTCATCACTGGTAATGGAAATGCGGCAAAGCAGCAGGTTGCCTACATGGTGTCGAAGATTCTTAATATTCCTTTTGTTGAAAAGTCGAAATATGATGACATGGATGCCACCGCTATTGCACTGTGTCATGCTTATAATCTTAGCGGAGTTCCTATGATGAGTTCCAAAAAGTCATGGGACAGATTTATTAAGGATA
>JAEEGH010025999.1_pt1 | contig 11699 bp, 9 predicted proteins | sample 9134181 | NCBI WGS metagenome assembly JAEEGH01 (sample SAMN16246544, study PRJNA631951) | gut metagenome | biome: gut microbiome; feature: rumen; material: DP-attached | host: Bos | place: Iran: Karaj | collected 2018-10 | reverse complement strand
AGCAACGGCGTCACCGTCATCCCGGTGTACGGCGCAGGACTCTGGGGTCCCGTCTGGGGTTATCTCTCCTTCGACGAGAACCTTGACAAGCTCGTGGGCGCCTACTTCGACCACGAGAGCGAGACGCCCGGCCTGGGCGGCAAGATCAAGGACGATCCCGCCTTCCGCGCCCAGTTCACCGGCAAGTCCGTGGACTGGACGGACGCCAAGCCTTTCGACATCGTCAAGGGCGGCGCGCCCGCCGGCAAGGCGAATGCCATCGACGCCATCACCGGCGCCACGATGACTTCCAAGGGTCTGAACGAGGCCATCGTCAACTGGCTGGAAGCCTACAAGGGCTATCTCCAGGGCAAGGTCCAGGCCAAGGCCGCCGCGGAGGCTGCGCTCGCCGCAGAAGCCGAGGCTGCCGCCGCTGAAGAAAACGCAGAAACAACCGCTGAATAAGGAGGATCCGTTATGAAACTGAAAGAAACCATTTTGAATCCGATCTTCAAGGGCAATCCTATCACTGTCCTGATCCTCGGCATCTGCTCTTCTCTCGCGGTTACCGTCGAGATGAAGGGCGCCCTCGTGATGGCACTCTCGGTCACGATCGTGACGGGACTCTCCAGCCTGATCTGCTCCCTGCTGCGGAAGACCATTCCCAACCGGGTCCGCATCATCATCCAGCTCGTCGTCGTCGCGCTGATGGTGATCCTGGTGGACCAGTTCCTCAAGTCCTTCGAAGCCACCTACCCGATCGACAAGCAACTGTCGGTCTACATCGGCCTGATCATCACCAACTGCATCGTGATGGGCCGCATCGAGGCTTTCGCCCTCGGCAACAAGCCCATCCCTTCGCTGCTGGACGGCCTGGCCAACGGCGTGGGCTACGGACTGATCCTCATCATCGTCGCCTTCTTCCGCGAGCTGCTCGGCTCGGGCACCCTTTTCGGCATCCCGATCCTCTCGAAGCTCGGCTATGTGAACAACGGTCTGATGATCCTGCCCCCGATGGCGCTGATCCTGATCGGCTGCATCATCTGGGTCCAGCGTTCCATCCAGAAAGACCTCCAGGAAAAATAAACTGACACGTATCGATTATGGAATATTTAAGCTTATTCGTAAAGTCAATCTTCGTTGACAATATGATTTTTGCATACTTCCTCGGTATGTGTTCGTACCTGGCGGTATCCAAAAATGTCAAGACGGCCAATGGCCTGGGCATCGCGGTCATCTGCGTGCTCCTGATCACGCTGCCCGTCAACTACTGGCTCAACAAGTTCGTCCTCCAGCCCGGCGCGCTGAGCTGGCTCGGCCCCCGTTTCGCCGACGTGGACCTGAGCTTCCTGAGCTTCATCCTCTTCATCGCGGTCATCGCGGCCATCGTGCAGGTCGTGGAGATGGTCGTGGAGAAATTCCTCCCCTCCCTCTACTCCTCGCTCGGCATCTTCCTGCCGCTGATCGCCGTCAACTGCGCCATCCTCGGCGGCTCGCTCTTCATGCAGCAGCGTGAATTCGCCAACGCGGGCGAGGCCGTCGTCTATGCGCTCGGCTCCGGCGTGGGCTGGTACCTCGCGATCGTGGCCCTGGCGGCCATCCGCGAAAAGCTGGCCTACAGCAACGTGCCGGCCGGCCTCAAGGGCATCGGCATCACCTTCATCACCGTCGGCCTGATGGGCATCGCCTTCATGGCCTTCATGGGTATTTCACTGTAAAAAGGAGGCAAGGATATGAACAGTACGATACTTTCCGCAATGGCCATCATGGTCCTCGTGATCCTGGTCCTGGTGGCGATCCTCCTTTTCATCAAGGCCAAGCTGACCCCTTCGGGCACGGTCCAGATCGACATCAACGACGGCAAGAAGACCCTCGCGGTCACGCCCGGCGGCAACCTGATGAACACCCTGGCCGAGCAGCAGATCTTCCTGCCTTCCGCCTGCGGCGGCAAGGCCAACTGCGGCCAGTGCAAGGTCCAGGTCCTCGAAGGCGGCGGTACCATCCTGCCGACCGAGACCGGCTTCTTCAACAAGAAGCAGATCAAGGACAACTGGCGCCTGGGCTGCCAGGTCAAGGTCAAGGACAACCTGAAGATCCAGGTCGCCGAGTCCGCGCTGAGCGTCAAGAAGCTCGAGTGCGAGGTCATCTCCAACGAGAACGTGGCGACCTTCATCAAGGAGTTCACCGTCAAGCTGCCCGAGGGTGAAGAGCTCGAGTTCAAGAGCGGCGAATACATCCAGATCGACATCCCCGAGTACGAGGCCGACTTCTCCGACATGGGCGTAGCCGACATCTACAAGGGCGACTGGGACAAGTACGGCATCACCGGACTCAAGTTCAAGAACACCGTCCCGACGATCCGCGCCTATTCGATGGCTTCGTATCCGGGCGAGAAGGGCATCATCAAACTCAACGTGCGTATCGCGACGCCTCCGTTCGACCGCACGCAGCCGAAGGGCGTCTTCAAGTTCGTCCCCGGCGTGCCTCCGGGCATCGCTTCCACCTACGTCTTCTCCCGCAAGCCGGGCGACAAGGTGATGATCAGCGGCCCTTACGGCGAGTTCCTGCTGCCGAAGGACGATCCCGAGGACATGGAGTACATCTTCGTGGGCGGCGGCGCCGGCATGGCCCCGCTCCGCAGCCACATCATGCAGCTTTTCAAGACCCTGCACACCGGCCGCAAGGTGCACTTCTTCTACGGTGCCCGCGCCCTGGTGGAGGCCTTCTACCTCGAGGATTTCGCCGAGATCGAGAAGGAGTTCCCGAACTTCAAGTTCCACCTGGCCCTCGACCGTCCGGACCCGGCCGCAGACGCAGCCGGCGTGCCGTACACCCCGGGCTTCGTCCACAACGTGATGTACGAGACCTACCTCAAGGACCACGAGGCCCCGGAGGACATCAAGTACTTCATGTGCGGCCCGCCCATGATGACCAAGTGCGTGAACGAGCTGCTCGACTCCCTCGGCGTCGATCCCGCCAGCATCCTCTACGACAACTTCGGCGCCTAAGAAACGCCACAAACGGAAAGGCCGCCCCGCGAAAACGGGGCGGTTTTTTTGTGGCGGGATAAAAAAGATAAAAATCTTGATTTTGTTTTTTTCGAAGGCGGGTTTTTGCGGATGGGGCGGCTTATCTTTGGGGCGGACTTCAAAGCGGACAAGTCATGGAAAAAGGTCGGGATAATATGCTCTCCTTCGGGCGTTCGCCCGGGGCCACTCTGCCCATTATTATGCTTATCTATACCCTTGCTATCGCATCCGGCCTGAGCAGTCTTGTCTCTTGTTCGTCGGAGGGGTCCTTTTCCCCGGATGCCCCGGCCGCCGCGGTTACGATCCCGCAGGAAGGCGGCCGGGATGTCCCTTTGAGCGAGACGACTGTCACAGTAAGCGTACGCCCGCCCGTCGGCCCCGGTGCAACCGGCCCGGTGACCAAAGCCGGCGACTGGTACCTGATCCGCCGCCTGGACCTCTTCGTCTTCGACGATGACGGGATCGGCCTCCTGGACGCCTACACGCGCAGTTACGCCTATTCGCCGGAGGCGGTGACCGTCAGCTCCGCGAGCGGGGAAAAGCGGCTCGTCGCCGTCGCCAACCACGCTTTCCCGGACGATTTCGTGACCACCATACACAATTACGAGGACCTGCGCCGCGCCGTGGCCTGCTTCACGGACGACCACCCTTCCTGGCCCGTGATGAGCGGCGAGACCGGCTTCACGGCCGGACCGGGACAGGCCTGCAGCGTCACGCTGGAGCCCCTGATGTCCACCGTCGAGATCCACTCCCTCCAATGCAGGATCGAAGGGCAGAGACTGCTGAATGTCAAGGTCTATCTGACCGGCATCGGCAACCGCGCGGAGCTGCTGCGGACGGAGCGTTTCCTGCCCGCCGAGACCCTCAACAACGGGGGCCTCTCCGAGGCGGACCTGGGCCGGCTGGCCTACTCCGGGATGGTCTATAAATACCTGGGCAACGGAAAAGCCGAAAGCGGCGGCACCTCCTACGGATCTGCCGTCCTCTACTGCTATCCCAACGAAGCCGAGGAAGAATCCTTCGCCTCCCCCTATACGCGCCTGGTCGTCGAGGGAACGCTGGACGGAAAGACGGTCTACTACCCTATTCCCATCAACCAGGGCCGCTTCTCTTCCGACGGGACGACGGGGGGTGTGGGACGCAACCGGCGCTATGTCTTCGACCTGACTCTCACGCGCCCCGGGACTGGAAGTCCCGACGAAGACGCCCTCCCCGGTCCATAATTGCCAAATTATTCGTATATTCGCACGAATATCGACTATTTTGGACAAGGCCGGCAATATACTCATCAGAGGGGCGAAAGTCAACAACCTCAAGAACATCACGGTGGAGATCCCGCGGGGCAAATTCGTCGTCGTGACGGGCGTATCCGGATCGGGCAAATCCTCCCTGGCCTTCGACACCCTTTTCGCCGAAGGGCAGCGCCGTTTCGCCGAGAGCCTGTCCTCCTACGCGCGCCAGTTCCTGGGGCGGATGAGCAAGCCGGACGTTGAGTCTCTGGAAGGCATCCCGCCGGCGATCGCCATCGAGCAGAAGGTCAACATCAAGAACCCCCGCTCGACCGTCGCCACCACCACCGAGATCTATGATTCGCTGCGGCTGATCTTCGCCCGCATCGGGCGTACGTATTCCCCCGTCAGCGGGCAGGAAGTCAAGCGCCACACCGCCCGGGACGTGATGGACTTCATCACGGAAGGGACGCCCGACATTATTTATCTCCTCGCCGACATCGGCTGGGGCGCCCGGGAAGACAAGATCGAACTGATGCTCGCGCTCAAGGAGCAGGGCTACTCGCGCTTCTACAGCGACGGCGTGATCCGCATCGAAGAGATGATGCAGCGCGCCGAGACCGGAGACTGGCCGCAGGAGCTGTACCTGCTCGTGGACCGGCTCCGCCTCGAAGGCCAGGCGCCCGACGCCGACACGCGCACCCGCCTGCTCGGCTCCATCGCTGACGCGTTCAGCACGGGCCGGGGCACGATGTACGTCGTCAAGGACGGGGAAATGCGCGCCTTCTGCAACCGTTTCGAGCTGGACGGCATTACCTTCCGCGAGCCCGACGAATACCTCTTCAGCTTCAATTCCCCGCTCGGGGCCTGTCCCGTCTGCGGCGGCCTGGGCAAGATCATCGGCATCAGCGAGGATCTGGTCATCCCCGACAAGACCAAGAGCATCTACGACGGGGCGATCGCGCCCTGGCGCGGCGACAAGATGGGCTGGTTCAAGGACCACCTCGTCGAAGTCTCCGGGCGCTACGGCATCCCCATCTTCGAACCCTGGTGCAAACTCTCCAAGGAGGTCCGGGACAAGATCTGGAAAGGCATCCCGGCAGACACGGAAGAAGAGACGCTCTACGGCATCGACGACTTCTTCAAGTGGGTCGAGTCCAACCGCTACAAGATCCAGTACAAATACATGCTCAGCCGCTTCAGCGGCCGAACGGTCTGCCACGAATGCGGCGGCAGCCGGCTCCGGAAGGAGGCGCTCTACGTCCGCGTCGGCGGCAAGACCATCCACGAACTGCTGGAGATGAACGTGGACGAACTCCTGGACTTCTTCGACAAGGTGGAGCTGACGCCCACGGAGCAGGAGATCGTCGCGGAGCCGGTCAAGGAGATCGTCTTCCGCCTGCAGTGCATCCGGGACGTGGGCCTGAGCTACCTGACGCTTTCCCGCAGCTGCAACACCCTGTCCGGCGGCGAGAGCCAGCGCATCAACCTCGTGACGGCGCTCGGCAGCTCCCTGGTCGGCTCGATGTACATCCTGGACGAACCTTCGATCGGCCTCCATCCGCGCGACACCGACCGCCTGATCGCCGTCCTGCGGCGCCTGCGTGACATCGGCAATACCGTGGTGGTCGTCGAGCACGACGAGGAAATCATCCGGGCGGCCGACGTGCTGATCGACATGGGCCCCCTGGCGGGCATCCACGGCGGTGAAATCATCTTCCAGGGCCGCACCTCCGACGACATTCCTGAGGAGACCTATGACCGCTCCCTGACCCTGCAGTACATCTCCGGGCGCAAGCCGCGTTTCCGGCGCGAAAAGCGCAAGTGGACCTATTCCATCAGCGTCAAGGGCGCGATGGAGCACAACCTGAAAGACATCGACGTCCGTTTCCCGCTGGGCGTGCTGACCGTCGTGACCGGCGTCAGCGGCAGCGGCAAGTCGTCCCTGGTGGGCGACATCCTCTACCCCGCCCTCAACCGCCGCCTCAACGAGACCGGCGACCTGCCGGGCATCTTCAAGGGCCTGGAGGGCAACCTGGACCGTATCGACCGCATCGAATACGTGGACCAGAACCCCATCGGCAAGAGCAGCCGCTCCAACGCCGTCACTTACCTCAAGGTCTATGACGACATCCGCAAGCTCCTCGCCGACCAGCAATACGCCAAGATCAACGGATTCACGCCCTCCTTCTTCTCCTTCAACCAGGAAGGCGGGCGCTGCCCGGAATGCCAGGGCGACGGTTTCGTGCGCATCCCGATGCAGTTCATGGCCGACGTGACCATGGTCTGCGAGGCCTGCGGCGGCAAGCGCTTCCGTCCCGACATCCTCGAGGTCCGCTACAACGGCCTCAACGTGGACGACATCCTGAACCTGAGCGTCGAGGAGGCGATCGCCTTCTTCTCCCAGGGGAAGGAGGACCTCGCCCAATCCATCGCCCGCAAACTCCAGCCCCTCGTGGACGTGGGCCTAGGCTACATCAAGCTCGGCCAGAGCAGCAGCACCTTCAGCGGCGGCGAAAGCCAGCGCATCAAGCTCGCCTACTTCCTGTCGATGAGCGAGCAGAGCGGCCGCAGCGCCCACGAGCGCATCCTGTTCCTCTTCGACGAGCCGACCACGGGCCTCCATTTCTTCGACGTGGAGAAACTCCTGAGGGCCTTCGACGTCCTGCTGGACAAGGGCCATTCGCTGATCGTCGTGGAGCACAACCTGGACGTCATCCGGGCCGCCGACTGGGTCATCGACCTGGGCCCGGACGCGGGAGACCGCGGCGGCGAGGTGGTCTTCGCCGGCACGCCGGAAGACCTGGCCGCCCGGGGAGAGACCTTTACCGCACAATATTTGAAGCAAACGCAAGACAATGGCATTCAAGCTCGATAAATTCATTTCCCAGTACGTCACCGGCCGGCCGCAGAGCCTCTTTGCGGCGGACCTGGAAGCGAACGCCGACACGCTCCGCGAGCGCATCGCCGGCAAGAAGGTCTGCGTCATCGGCGGCGCCGGCTCCATCGGCTCCGCCTTCATCAAGGAAATCCTGCGCTTCGGCCCGGGCTCCCTGGTGGTCGTGGACCTGAGCGAGAACGGCCTGGCCGAGCTGACTCGCGACCTGCGGAGCACCGAAGGCCTGACCGTCCCGGAAGACTACCGGACCTATACCCTGGACTTCGCGGACCCCATTTTCGGGGAGATCTTCCGCGAGGCGGGCGGTTTCGACATCGTGGCCAATTTCTCCGCCCACAAGCACGTGCGCAGCGAGAAAGACCGCCATTCCGTCCGGGCCCTCCTGCAGAACAACGTCCTCAAGGCGAGGAAGTTGCTGGATCTCCTGAGCGAATCCCCCCCGGAGCGTTTCTTCTGCGTCTCCACCGACAAGGCCGCCGGCCCCGTCAACGTCATGGGCGCCAGCAAGCGCGTGATGGAAGACCTGATCATGGCCTACCGGGACCTGTATCCCGTCACCACCGCCCGTTTCGCCAACGTGGCCTTCTCCAACGGTTCGCTGCCGGACAGCTGGATGAGCCGCCTGCAGAAAAAGCAGCCGCTCGTCGCCCCCGACGACGTCCTGCGCTATTTCGTCAGCCCGGAGGAGTCGGGCCAGATCTGCCTGCTCGCCTGCATGCTGGGCCGCAGCGGGGAGATCTTCTTCCCGAAACTGCGGGAGGAGCAGATGAAATCCTTCTCGGAGATCTGCGACCGCTTCCTGGAGGCCCAGGGACTCGAAAAGATCGCCCTGGGTAGTGAAGAGGAAGCCCGGCGCTACGCCGCCGCCATGCCGGACGACAGTCCCCGCTGGCCGGTGTACTACGCGCCCAGTGACACGACCGGGGAGAAGGCGTATGAAGAGTTTTACGTGCCGGGCGAGCGCATCGACGGGAGCCGTTTCGCCGGCCTGGGCGTCATCGAAGACAGCCCCCGACGCAGCCGGGGCGAGGTGAATGCCTTCCTCGACCGCCTGGAGATCCTCTTCTCCGACCCGTCCTACACCAAGGCGGACGTGGTCGCGGAACTGAAGGCCTATCTGCCTTCCTTCGAGCACGAGGAGAAGGGCCGCAACCTGGACCAGAAAATGTAGCCCCGATGTACCTGAAAGTCATAAATTTCATCAAGGACCTCTACGGCACGCCCGATTTCGTCCCCCTCTCCGTCCCGAAGTTCATCGGCAACGAGAAAAAGTATCTGGAGGAATGCATCGACAGCACCTACGTCAGCAGCGTTGGTCCATTCGTCGACCGCTTCGAGAAGGATATGGCGGCATATACCGGGGCCGCACGCGCCGTTGTTTGCGTCAACGGCACCAACGCCCTGCACATGGCCCTGATGCTGTCCGGTGTGCAGCGGGACGACGAGGTCCTCACCCAGGCCCTCACCTTCATCGCCACTTGCAACGCCATCAGCTATATCGGCGCGCATCCCGTATTCGTGGACGTGGACCGCGAAACCCTGGGCCTGTCGCCCGACGCCCTGCGCAACTGGCTGAAAGAGAGCGCCGAACTGCGGGAAGACGGTTGCTACAACCGCCGCACCGGCCGCCGCGTGAAGGCCTGCGTGCCCATGCACACCTTCGGCCATCCCGTGCGCATCGAAGAGGTGGCCGCCATTTGCCAGGAGTGGAAGATTGCCCTGGTAGAGGACGCGGCCGAGAGCATCGGCAGCCTGTACCACGGCCGGCATACCGGTACCTTCGCCCCCATCGGCGCCCTGTCCTTCAACGGCAACAAGACCATCACCACGGGCGGCGGCGGCATGCTGCTTTTCCAGGATCCCGCAGTGGGCGAGCACGCCAAGCACCTCACCACGCAGGCCAAGATGCCCCACCGCTGGGAGTTCCGCCACGACGAAATCGGCTACAACTACCGCATGCCCAACATCAATGCGGCCCTGGGATGCGCCCAACTGGAGAATCTGGACCGTTACATCGAGAGCAAACGCCGCATCGCCGCAGCATATGCCAATTTCTTCAAGGACGTCCCCGGCGTGCAGTTCTTCACCGAACCGGAGGGTTGCCGCTCCAATTACTGGCTCAACGCCGTCATCCTGGAAAACCGGGAGGCGCGGGACGCCTTCCTGGAATACAGCAACGACAACGGCGTGATGACGCGCCCCGTGTGGGAGCTGATGAACCGCCTGCCCATGTTTGAAAAATGCGAAACCGATGGCCTGGAGAACACCATCTGGCTGGCCGACCGCATTGTGAATATCCCCAGCAGCGCCAAACTATGAAAAAGATAGCCGTCGTCACCGCCACCCGGGCCGAATACGGCCTGCTCCGCCGGACCGTGGAAGCCCTGCGGGCACAGGGGTGCTTTGATGTGCGGCTCATCGTGACCGGCACACACCTGAGCCCCGCCTTCGGAGAAACCTGGAAGGAAATCGAGGCCGACGGCGTGCGCATAGACTGTAAGATAGATTACCTTTCGGAAGACCGCTCCCCCGCCGGCATCGCCCGGGAAGCCGGTCACTGCGCGCAGCTGTTCGCCGATGCCCTGGCGCAGATGCAGCCGGACCTGCTGCTGGTGCTGGGAGACCGCTACGAACTACTGCCCATCTGTTCCAGCGCCCTGGTGCTGGGCATTCCCATCGGCCATATTGGCGGCGGAGAACGCACGGAAGGCGCCATTGACGACGCCGTGCGCAATGCCGTCACCATGCTGGCCACCGTCCACTTCCCCAACAGCCCCGAGGCCGCCGAAGCCATCGTACGGATGCGCGGCAGTGAAGAAAACGTCTTCGAAGTGGGCGAACCCGGCGCCGAGAACATCCTCAAGGCCTCCCTCCCCACAAGGGAAGAACTGGCCACCCGCCTGAACCTGGACGTCGCCAAGCCCTGGGTGCTGGGCACCCTGCACCCTGAAACCCGGGAAAGCCTGGACTACAACCTGGCTATGGCCCGGAACATGCTGGAAGCCCTGGGCCACCTTAATGGATACGAGATTATTCTCACCAAAGCCAACGCAGACCCCTGCGGGGAAAAGATGAACGCCCTGTACACCGCCGCCAAAGGCATCCACATGTACGATTCGCTGGGCCAGAACGGCTATCTGGGCCTGATGAAGGAAGCCGCCTTTGTCATTGGCAATTCCAGCAGCGGCGTTATCGAGGCGCCCCTTTTCGGCACGCCGGTCGTGAATATCGGCCACAGGCAGACAGGCCGGAAAATGAGCCGCTGCGTCATCCCCTGCGAAGCGGGACTCCCTAGCATACAGGCCGCCATCGCAGCCGTCAAAGGGCATTTCCAGCCCGATATCCTTCCCGGCACCGGCCATACGTCGGAACTCATCGCAGGACACTTAAAAGCGTATTTCCATGAACTTTAACGAGCTCCGCACACCCTGTTTCATCCTGGACGCAGATACCCTGCGCCACCTGTACCGCAGTTTCCGGGACGCCCTGCAAAACCACTTCGCCAGCGCCCGGGTGGCCTATTCCGTGAAAACGAATTCCAATCCCACCCTGCTGCAGATCCTGTTGGAAGAAGGCGCCGCGGCCGAAGTGGTGTCGGATACCGAATACGACCTTGCATCGGCCCTGGGATTCAAGGAAATCGTGTTCAACGGCCCCGTCAAGGGAAAGGAGCACTTTCTCAAGGCCCTGGAGGACGGCCAAACAGTAAATATTGACAGCAAACGGGAGCTGGACTGGCTGGAGGAACTGCCCGCCGGAGCGCAGGCTTCCGTGGGGCTTCGTGTGAACGTGCCGCTGCCGGACGACGACACCTTCTCCCGCTTCGGCTTCGGGATGGAGGAGTTCAAGGAGGCCGTGGAGCGCATCAAGGCCCTTCCGAACGTGCGCCTGGCCGGCCTGCACCTGCACCGCACCTCCAGGACCCGCAGCCTGGAAGTGTATGCCACCATCGCCGCCAAGGCGGCCGCCGTGCTGCAGGCTTATAAGTTGGAGCCGGACTACATTGATATCGGCGGCGGTTACTTTGGGGAGATGCCCGGGAAACCTTCCTTTGAAGAATATGCGGCCACGCTGGCCAAGGGACTCAAGGATTACCCCCGCGCCCGCATCATCGTGGAGCCGGGCAATGCCCTGTGCGCCGGTGTCTTCTCCTTCCTTTCCAGCGTGCTGGACGTGAAGGAAATCAGCGGCCACGCCGTGGTGGTATGCGACGGCAGCCGCAACGACATCGACCCCTTCTTCCGCAAGACAGACTATTTCAAATCCTTCCCCACGGTAGAGGAAGGCCGGCCCCACGCACCCATACAGACGGTGGTGGGTGGCACCTGCCTGGAAAACGACCGCCTCTTCACGCTGGAGGGAGAACCGGCGCTGCGTCCCGGAGACCGCATCGCCTTTGCCAATACGGGAGCCTATACAATGGCCCTGAGCCCCCTGTTCATCCGCTATTTCCCGCGGGTGTATGTCCTGGAAGGCGGCCTGTACCGCCTGGCCAGCGAACAGTGGAGCGCCCAAGATTACTTAAACGCCTATGGAATATAACCTTCTTTGCTGCAACGTGGG
>JAEEGH010025995.1_pt1 | contig 11699 bp, 7 predicted proteins | sample 9134181 | NCBI WGS metagenome assembly JAEEGH01 (sample SAMN16246544, study PRJNA631951) | gut metagenome | biome: gut microbiome; feature: rumen; material: DP-attached | host: Bos | place: Iran: Karaj | collected 2018-10 | reverse complement strand
GGGCTCTTTCGTCGCCTCCCGCTCCGCTTTCTTTTCCTTATAATAATCATAGCCGCCGTCGTAACGGGACAGTTTCCCGCCTTCCAACTCCAGCGTCACATTCGCCACGCGGTTCAGGAAATAGCGGTCGTGGGAAACGACGACGAATGTGCCCGGAAACGCCATCAGCGCCTCCTCGACGGCCTCCTTCGCCGGAATATCCAAATGGTTGGTCGGCTCGTCCAACACAAGGAAATTCGCGCCGGTCAGCATCAGCTTCAAAAACGCCAGCCGCGACTGCTCTCCGCCGGACAAGTCGCCGATCACGCGCTCCACTTCGTCGCCGCGGAACAAGAACGCGCCGAGATACCCGCGGGCCGTTTCCTCGTCCGTACCGAACTCATACTGGATTTCCTCCAGCACCGTGCGCTCTTTGTGCAGACCTTCATGCTGCTGGGAAAAATAACCGATCTTTACGCGGCTTCCTATCTTTACACTGCCCGCGGCAGGGGAAAGCTCCCCGACAATCATCCGCAGCAGCGTCGTCTTCCCCTCGCCGTTCGCCCCGACGATGGCCGCGCCGTCCCCGCGCCGCACTAAAAGCGACACATGAGAAAACACCGTATGGTCTCCGAAAACCGCCGACAGTTCCTCCGCCTCGACGACGCGCTCCGCGCATTCCCCCGGCGGGTGGAACGAGAAATAATTGAAACGCGCTTTTTCCGGCGGCAGCACGATGCGCTCCATGCGGTCCAGCTGGCTCTGGCGACCCCGGGCCTGTTTCGCCTTGATGCCCGCCTTATAGCGGCGGATATATTCCTCGGTTTCGCGGATTTTTTCCTGCTGCTTTTCGTAGGCCGATTCGAGCGCCGCCCGCCGCTCGTCCCGCACCTTCTGATAGTAACTGTAATTGCCTGCGTAGACCGTCGCCGTCTGATGCTCGAGCCCGATGATTTTCGTCGCCACCCGGTCGAGAAAGAACCGGTCGTGGGAAATCAGCAGCACGCCGCCGCGATACGAGCGCAAAAAATCCTCCAGCCATTCGATCATGCGAATGTCCAGATGGTTCGTAGGCTCGTCGAGAAACAAAAAATCCGGCTCCCGCAGAAGCGCTTTCGCAAGACAGACCCGCGTCTTCTGGCCTCCGGAAAGATGCGCGATACCGCCCGCGAGGTCCGCGTCCGTGAAACCGAGACCGAAGGCCACTCGACGAATCCGGCTCTCCACATCGTAGCCTTCCAAATGCTCGAATCGTTCGACGACGCGTCCGTACTCCGCGAGAGTTTCCTCGCTTGCGCCGCCGCGGCCGATTTCCTTCTCCATGGCCTTTTTCTTCTCGCCGAGGCGCAGGATATCCGAGAAAGCGTCCCGGAATTCCTCGTGCAGCGTCCCCGTACCGAGAGAAGCCTGCTGCTCCACGTAGCCAATCGTCTCCGAAGCTTCGAGACGAATCATCCCGCCGTCCGGCTCCTCCTCGCCCAGCAGGCAGCGCATCAGCGTGGTCTTGCCTGCGCCGTTGGCTCCGACGAGCCCAGCGCGTTCGCCCCTCGCCACGCGAAAGCTCACGTCGTGAAAAAGCTCCAACGTGCCGAAGGATTTCGAAAGGCCGCTGACCAGCAGCTCACGCATCGTTATAATCCTTTCCTATTTCCAAGACCGCCGTATCGTCGTCTCCCGTTCGGATAACGCAAGGAAACGGAAGATTACCGAAAAGGGGCTCCGTTCCCTTCGGAACGGTAAACGTAGTTTCCTGCAGATCCCTCGTGCGTCCGTTCCCCACGTCCTCATTGTCGATGACAAAGCCCCGATCGCGGAGCACGTCGGCGGACTTGGCGGCGGCGCCTTTGATGCCGCTGCAATTCAACACCTTCACCCGGATATTTTCAGGCTTGACCGCGCCATGCGACGCCCCGTTCGTCTCGCCGGAAACGACGCCCGGCGCGGCGACTCTCATCATTCCGTCGACGTCTGCCAAGCCCTGCGGCAGTTTCTCCGCGTACAACGCCGCGTCCCGATCCGCACGTTCCTTTATGGGCGGCGTCATCGCCGCGCCCATTTGCGACGCCAACAACCGACGAGCCTCTTTGATATCCGGCAGCCAATAGCTGGTCTCCTGCCACCATGCCGGCTTTCCCGGCAGCAGCGCGGACTCGACGCCGTTCCCCTTGATATCCGGGAGCAAGGCGGCGAAATGCGCCATATCTCCGATTTCCATATCCGTCTCGATGATCGAGCCGAGTTCGCGGACTATCTGCGACAGATGCGGGACGACCTCGGGGGACGTCACCCGCGCCAGCAAGGCTTTCATAAACTTTTGCTGCCGCGCGATACGCCCGATATCGCCTTCCTCGTCGCGAAAACGCACATACTCCATCGCCTGTTTCCCGTCCAAATGCTGTTCGCCGGGATACAGGTCGATGACGAGACCGCCGTCCTCGTCCCACGGGTCTTCGTAATACATCCGCTTCTCCACGTCGATGTCCACGCCGCCCACCGCGTCGATCATCTTCTCGAAGGCGCGAATGTTGACAATCACATAGCCGTCGATTTTCGCTCCCAAAAGCCGCTCCAAGACTTGCTGGGCATATTCCTGGCCGCCGTATGCATACGCATGATTGATCTTCTCGTAAGCGCCCTGCTCCATCTCCACACGCGTGTCCCGAGGGATAGACAATATGGAGGCGCGCTTCGCCTCCTCGTCCAGCGAGACGACGAACAGGGTATCGCTGCGCCCCGTATCGTCCGTGCGCGGATCGACGCCCATCACCATGATTTCCTTCGTATGGGGAGAAGCCAGCACATCGGGCGCGTCGACGCCTTTATCCTTTCCCCGGTGCGCTATCATCCACCACACGCCCGCAAATATGCCTACTGCCAACAGAGCTATGACAGCCAAAACAAGCAGCCTTTGTTTCCGTCTCCTCTGTCTGCGCTTCCTCCGCATCCGCGATTCCCTCTTTCCGATTGAACGTTATCATTAAATGTTATAAAAAGACAATTCGTTGTCGTTATCCAATAGAAATAAGTATAGCAAAAAAGGCCGCCCGTCGCAATGCAAAAGGCTCGCCGAAGCGAGCCTCCATGAAAAAAGCCGCCACATTCCGTGACGGCTGTTTATGCCAGCGATACCGAAGCGTTTTTTAAATTACTTCGCAAGCGCATCGACTTTCTTCGCAAGCCTCGATTTCTTGCGGGCCGCATTGTTCTTGTGATAGACATGGTTCGCGGCTGCCTGGTCGATCGTCTTATAGGCCGTATGAAGGAGGGTCTTCGCTTCATCCGCGTTGCCGGCGGCGACGGCGTCGAGCACCTTACGGGACGCTTTCTTCACGCGCGTCTTCTCGGCCACGTTCTTCGCATGACGCTTCGCATCGGTCTTAACACTTAAAATAGAAGATTTGATATTCGGCAAAACTTTCACCCCCCTTTCCTTTTTTGTTACCGATGTATTGTATCACGTGAATTTTGAAAATGCAACTTTTATTTTTATTGCCCGCCCGCGGACGCGATGATATAATTATGAAGCCGATTTTCATAGGAAGGAAGATTTCATGCAAACGACACATATCCGCAATTTTTCCATCATCGCGCATATCGACCATGGAAAATCCACGCTGGCCGACCGCCTGATCGAACGGACCGGCGTACTCACCGAGCGCGAAATGAAGGAGCAGGTGCTCGACTCGATGGAGCTGGAGCGCGAACGCGGCATCACGATCAAGGCGCAGACGGTGCGCCTGACCTATAAAGCGAAAGACGGCGAGACCTACGAGCTGAACCTGATCGACACGCCGGGCCACGTCGATTTCACCTACGAAGTATCGCGGAGCCTCGCAGCCTGCGAGGGCGCGCTGCTCGTCGTGGACGCGACGCAGGGCGTGGAAGCGCAGACGCTGGCCAACGTCTATATGGCGCTTGAACATGATTTGGAGATCATTCCCGTCATCAACAAGATCGATCTTCCCAGCGCCGATCCGGAAAAAGTGAAAAAGGAAATCGAGGAGGCCATCGGCCTCGACGCGTCGAACGCCGTGCTGACGTCGGCGAAGACCGGCCTCGGCGTCGATGATATATTGGAAGCGATCGTCAAGCTAATCCCGCCGCCCTCCGGCGACGAGAAGAAACCGCTCCGCGCGCTGATCTTCGACTCCTATTTCGATTCGTACAAGGGCGTCATCGCCCATATCCGTCTGATGGACGGCCTGATCAAAAAGGGCATGGAACTTCAGATGATGGCGACCGGTAAAGTCTTCGAAGTCACGGACGTGGGCTGCTTCCAACCGATGCCCGTAGAGGTGCCGCAGCTCGCGGCCGGCGACGTGGGCTTCATCGCGGGCAGCCTGAAAAACGTCCGGGACGTGCGCGTCGGCGACACCGTTACGGCGACGGAAAATCCTGCGCCGGAACCGCTGCCCGGTTACCGCGGCGTAACGCCGATGGTTTACTGCGGCCTGTACCCGGTAGACAGCGCCGACTACGACAATCTGAAAGACGCGCTGGAAAAACTGCAGCTGAACGACGCGGCTCTCGTCTTTGAGCCGGAAACCTCCGTCGCTCTCGGCTTCGGTTACCGCTGCGGCTTCCTCGGGCTTCTCCACATGGACGTGATACAGGAACGCCTGGAGCGCGAGTATCATTTGGAGCTGATCACCACCGCCCCCAGCGTCATTTACCATGTGCATACGACGGCGGGCGAAATGATTGCCGTGGACAATCCGGCGAAGCTGCCGCCGCCGCAGAACATCGACTTCATCGAAGAGCCGTTCGTCAAGGCGACGGTCATCGTACCGAACGATTACGTCGGCGCGGTCATGCAAGTCTCCCAGGACAAGCGCGGCGAATACAAGAGCATGGATTACCTTGACACAAACCGCGTCATGCTGATCTACCATATCCCGCTCAGCGAGATCATTTACGACTATTTCGACCAGCTGAAATCAACGACGCGGGGCTACGCGTCGCTCGATTATGAACTGGCCGATTACCAGCCGTCGAAGCTGGTGAAGCTGGATATCCTGCTGAACGGAGAGCCGGTGGACGCGCTTTCCACCATCGTATTCTCCGAGCAGGCCGCGTATCGGGGGCGGCTACTCGCGCAAAAGCTCCGGGAACTGATCCCGAAGCAGATGTTCGAGATCCCCATCCAGGCTGCGGTCGGCTCGAAGATCGTCGCCCGCGAGAACGTACGCGCGTATCGGAAGGACGTGCTCGCGAAATGCTACGGCGGCGACATCACGAGAAAGCGCAAGCTGCTGGAAAAACAAAAGGAAGGCAAGAAACGCATGAAGGCCGTCGGCAGCGTCGAGGTGCCGCAGGAAGCTTTCATGGCAGTCTTGAAAATACACTGATGGACTACGGCGTTTACATCCATATCCCGTTCTGCCGTCAAAAATGCTCATACTGCGATTTTCCTTCCGTCGCGGGGCATGAGGCAGACATGGAAGCCTATACCGACGCGCTCTGCAAAGAACTTGCGGCAAAGGGAGAAGAGCTATCGGCGCGCGGCAAAGCGTCGACAATCTACATCGGCGGCGGCACGCCCACCGCGCTGCCTGTCCCGATGCTGGCCCGCATCATCCAAACGGCGCAGGCGGTCATCCCGACGACGGAGAATCTCGAATTTACTGTCGAAGCGAATCCCGGCACCGTCACCCTCGAAACGATGACCATGCTCTCGACCCTCGGCGTGAACCGGGTCAGCATTGGCGCGCAGGTTTTCGACGACGCGATCCTGAAACGTATCGGGCGAATCCATACCTCGCAGGACATTCGCGACGCGGTGCGCTGGGCGCGGGCCGCGCTGATCGTGGACGTCAGCGTCGATCTGATGTACGGCCTGCCGGGGCAGACCATGGATATTTTGAAATGGAGCGTCGGCTCGTCCATGGACCTCGCCGTCACGCATATCTCCGTCTACGGCCTGACCGTCGAAGACGGCACGCCCTTCGCGCGGGAAAAAGCCGCCGGAACGCTCGATCTTCCCTCCGACGAAGCGGAAGAAGAAATGTACGACTATCTCTCGGAAACGCTGCCGAAATTCGGATTCCGCCGCTATGAGATTTCCAACTACGCGCGGCACGATTTCCTCTGCCGCCACAATCTCGGCTATTGGCAGGACCGCCCCTACTTCGGCTTCGGCGCGGCGGCGCACTCGTACCACGACGGAAAGCGCACTGCGAACACGAAAGACGTCGGCGAATTTATCAAAGCCGTCGAAAGCGGCAAGTCCCCGGCGCATACCGAAGAAACCGTCACGAGAGAAAAACACATCGAGGAATTCTGCTTCCTCGCGCTCCGCACGGCGGAAGGGATCGACCGCGAGAAATTCTCCCGCGCCTTCGGCTGCGAGACGGAAAACCTCTATCAAAAAGCCATTGGCGACTTGAAGGCAAAAAAATATCTGGAGGAAACGCCCACGCATTTCCGCCTGACGCCCCTCGGCATGAAATTCGGCAACCAAGCGTTTTCGGCTTTCCTATTATAATTGGACATAAAAATTTCACCCGGCACAATTTTGTGTCGGGTGGTTTTTTAGGAAACAACGAATAAGTCAAGTCGTAGCCCTGTCGCGGGATTTTTTCGCCAGGCAAGGAAGAGGACGTGAAGGCGTAGCATCGCTACGTCGAACGGCATCTGACGCGGCATGGCGGAAAAAGACCCGGCAGGGGCAGACGGGACTTGTTCGGTGTTTCCTTTACATCCATATTATTTTTTCAATACGCCGCGCAATATCTCCTGCGCGATCGTGTGGCAGTCGTCCACGTATTTCTCGCCGATCTTCTGGATCATCATATAGCCTGTGGCAGCGGCGGCCGCCTGTCCGACGAAGGGAATGTACTTCGAGATTTCCTTGCCCGCGAACTGGCCCGCGAGCTTCTGCACCATCATCACGACGCCTTCCTGCGTCGCGTACGCGAAAACCCTCTGCCCGATTGGCGCGAGGACCTTGTACTTTTCCAATGTCTGCGCCAAATCGTCCGTAATGCCGAAGATACGCCGTATCTCCGACAGAAGCTTGTAAAACATCCCCACGTCCAGCGTCACGTCCAGACCCGGCACGGGGTTCACCGCGTTCGCCGCGCCGAGCCAAGCGTAAGTGTTCACCGCCTTCATCGAATGCTGCTTCTTGTACGCCAAATCCTCCATCGAAGTCGCCTGGAACTCCGCGCGAAGCTTCGACGCTTTCACGCCCAGCACATCCGCCGCGAAAATCGCCTGCTTCAGCTCCTCGATGCCCTCACCCGTCCGGCAGCTTACGAACTGCACCGCCGCCTCCGGCTCTCCGAGCTTGTCGCGCACGTCCCGTGCGATTTCTTCCATCAGCTCGTCCTTCGGCTTCTCCTCGTCCCAAATCTGGTCTTTCTTGTTCCGCACGATGAAAAACGGATGCTCGCGCTCGTCGCGCCACTGCTTCAGATAGTTAAACAGAATCGCGTCGGAATCGTGGAGCTTTCCCTCGAACACGAAAAGATAGAGGTCGTACTGCTCCGGATGAAATTCATCCACCCAACGCTCCACGGGAAAACGAGCCGTCCCATAACCCGGCAGGTCGTGGATGCGGAGCGTGCCGAAGGCCGCCTCCTGCATGTCCACCGTCGTATCCGTATGCACGCCCGTTTCAAACAGTTTCCGACCGATCAGTTTATTGATAAGGCTGGATTTTCCCGCGCCCGGCTGTCCCACCAGCGCGATATGGACCTCTTCCTCCAGCTCCCGCTTCTTCTCTTCCCATTTCGCCTGCATTTCCTCTTCCAAGTTCATGCTGTTCCCTCCCTGTCGATTCCTCTTCTCCATATTAGCGGGTATGTGAAAAAAATGCAAGGCAAACCGGCGGCCAGTTCCTCATATTAGTTGACACAGTTTCACCGTCTGAGTATGATAAAAGTAATCATATACTTAGGAGAATTCATTTATGGCCACCACAAGAAAGAAACCGGAAGAAGTCGGGCTTTCCCGCTACCTCTCCCCCGTCGCCGTCTGGGCGCTGTCCTTCGGCTGCGCCGTCGGCTGGGGTTCCTTCGTCATGCCGGGCACCACGTTCCTTCCTATCGCCGGGCCGATGGGCACCGTGCTCGGCTTGGCCTTCGGCGCCGTCGTCATGCTCGTCATCGGCATGAATTACCATTATATGATGAACCGTTACCCCGATGCGGGCGGCACTTACGCTTACGCGAAACGGGTGCTCGGCTTCGACCACGGCTTTCTGAGCGCGTGGTTTTTGATGCTGGTCTACATCGCGATTATCTGGGCAAACGCCACCGCACTGCCGATCATCTGCCGGAAGCTCTTGGGCGGCGTATTCCAATTCGGCTTCCACTATCAGATTGCGGCCTTCGACGTCTATTTCGGCGAAGCGCTGCTGTCCCTCGTTTCGATTCTGATCTTCGGCCTCGTATGCGCCCGCGGCGGCAAGTTCGCCGTCGGCGTGCAGACCGTCATGGCCTTCGTGCTGTTTTTCGGCGTCACTATCGTTTTCGGCGCGGCGTTTGCCGCCAAAGGCGGGGAAATTTTCACCGTCGCGCCGCCTTTCGCGTCGGGCGAGTTCCCGCTGAAAGAAGTCGTCGCCGTCGCTGTCCTCGCACCCTGGGCTTTTTCAGGCTTCGAGTCCATTTCCAACGCCGCCGAGGAATTCCGCTTCCCGCCGCAAAAAGCCTTCGCCATCTTGGCCGCGTCGGTGGTTCCCAGCGCGCTCATGTATATCTTTCTCGCGCTTCTGGCCGTTTCCGTTTTGCCCGGCGGCTATGCCACTTGGGACACTTATATCAGAAACCTGCCGAACATATCGGGGATTCCGGGACTTCCCACCTTTCACGCGGCAAACGCGCTGATGGGACAAACGGGATTTTACATTCTCACCGCCGCCGTTATCGGAGGCGTCGTTACTGGCCTCGTCGGAAACTACATCGGCGCCAGCCGCTTGATCTATGCGATGGCGCGCGACAGCGTGCTCCCGGACTGGTTCGGTCGATTGAACGGCTCGCATACGCCGTCGAACGCCGTCCTCTTCGTCCTGCTGCTGTCGCTGCCGATTCCTTTCTTCGGCCGCACTGCGATCAGCTGGATTATCGACGTCGCCACCATCGGCGCGACGATTGCCTACGCCTACACCTCCATCATCGCGTTCATGTCCGCCCGAGAGGAAAAAAATCGCCTCGTGGAGATTACCGGCGTCGTCGGCGCCGCCGTTTCCATCCTGTTCTTCGCCTATTTCATGGTGCCGAATTTCTGGACGATCAGCGCCATGTCCACCGAGTCATACCTGATTCTGATTGTCTGGAGCCTTTTAGGCTTCATGTTCTTCCGTTTCGTCTTCCATCTGGACACCCGGCGGCGCTTCGGCAAATCCATCGTCGTTTGGATCGTGCTGCTCTTCCTGATTTTCTTCACTTCGACCATGTGGCTGCGGCAAGCGACCCACGACACGACGAAAACCGTCCTTGGCAATCTCGACAGTTACTATGCGGAGGAACTGCGCGAGCACGGCGTCGCTTACGACGTGACGGACGTAGCCGACGCCGATTACTATCTGCAAAAGCAGATGGAAATCGTCAATCTCTCGCTGACGAACCACAACCTCTTGCAAATGTTCCTGATTACCGTCGCCCTTTTCATCATGTTCAGCGTCTACTCGTCGATGATGCGGCGCGAGAAACATCTGGAAATCCTAAAAATCGCGGCGGAGGAAAGCAACAAGGCCAAGAGCACCTTCTTCTTCAACATGAGCCACGATATCCGCACGCCGATGAACGCCATCCTCGGCTACACGGCTCTCGCCCAAAAGGAAAAAGACCTTCCGCCCCTGATTGCCGATTACCTTGGAAAAATCGAGGCTTCCGGTGACCATCTGCTCTCGCTGATCAATGACATCCTTGAAATGAGCCGCATCGAAAGCGGGAAAATGGAGCTGGATATCGCGAAAGGCAACCTTGAAAAACTAATGAACGACGTCCGCAACCTGTTCGCGACGCAAATGCTGGAGAAAAGCCTCTCCTACACCGTAAAGACGGAACGTCTGACGCACAAGACGGTGCTCTGCGACGCCAATCGGCTAAACCGCGTGCTGCTGAACCTGATCAGCAACGCTTACAAATTCACGCCGGAGGGCGGCAGCATCACGGTCACGCTGACGGAAACGGGCGCGACGGAGACCGAGGGCAGCTACGAGCTGCGCGTCAAAGACACCGGCATGGGCATGAGCCAAGACTTCGCCGACCGGGTCTTCGACGCCTACGAGCGCGAGCGCACCGCCAGCGGCATCCAGGGCACGGGGCTGGGCATGGCCATCACGAAGCACATCGTGGACCTCATGCACGGCGTCATCGAAGTGGACACCGAAAAAGGCAAGGGCACGGAATTCATCGTGCGCGCCAGCTTCCCCTTGACGGAAGACGAGCCGGAGGAACCGGCGGAAACGAAGGTCCCAGAAAACGCCGAGCCCTCGATGGATTTCACCGGCGTCCGGCTGCTCCTGGTCGACGACCTCGACGTGAACCGCGAAATGGCCAAGATGATTCTCGGCGGCTCCGGCTTCATCGTCGAGACCGCCGAAAATGGAAAAATCGCTCTCGATATGGTGGCGGCCTCTTCCCCCGGCTACTATCGGCTGATCCTGATGGACGTGCAAATGCCGGTGATGAACGGCTACGAAGCGACGGAAGCGATTCGCGCGCTGCCCGACCCGGCTCTCGCTTCGATTCCCATCATCGCAATGACCGCCAACGCCTTCGCTGAGGACGTCCAAAACGCCAAGGCCGCGGGCATGGATGACCATATCGCCAAGCCCCTCAACATCCCCGAGATGATGAGTACATTGGAGCGTATCCTCAAGAAATCTTGAGAATCGATAAAGGAAGTTTTAGAAAGGAGCCCTGTTATGAATATCCGACCAAAAACCGCCGTCCTTCTCCTGCTGCTCTTCGCCCTGCTGATACAGGGATGCGGCGGCCCCGGCTATAAGCACATCAGCATGGACGAAGCCGCGAAAATGATGGAATCGGACAAAAACGTCGTCATCGTCGACGTACGGACGCAGGAGGAATACGACAGGAAGCACGTCCTCGGCGCCATCTGCGTCCCCATTGAAGATATCCGCGCGGACAAACTCGACAAGCTGCCCGACAAGAACAAGAAGCTGCTGTTATACTGCTGGACGGGACGGCGCTCAGCGGACGCCTCCGCACTCCTTGCCAAGCAAGGCTACAAGAACGTCTACGACTTCGGCGGCCTCGTGGATTGGACTGGCAAAGTCGAAGGCACGGAAGTGACAAAGAAATAAACCGACCAAGATACGACAAAATGCCCTCGACTCGAATATGAGCAGAGGGCATTTCTTATTTCTATTCCCCGCCGTGTAAAACATACAGCAGCTTGTAAAGCGTTTTGTAGAGCGTCTCCGCTTCTTCCTTTGTCAGCGGCGATTTTTCCGCCATACAGCGCGGCACGTTTTCCGCTTTTTTCCTGAGCGCTTCCCCTTCCGCCGTCAGGCTGACAACCACGCAGCGCTCGTCCTCCGGACAGCGCTCGCGGATGATGCAGCCCTTCGCTTCCAACTTTTTCAAGAGCGGCGTCAGCGTACCGGAGTCGAGATAGAGGCACTCGCCCAGCTCCCGCACGTTTTTCCGCTTTTCCTCCCAAAGCACCATCATCACGAGATACTGGGTGTAGGTGAGGTTCAGCGCGGACAACGGCTCGTGGTAGGCCTTGATGATTTCCCGCGCGCA
>JAEEGH010025993.1_pt1 | contig 11699 bp, 6 predicted proteins | sample 9134181 | NCBI WGS metagenome assembly JAEEGH01 (sample SAMN16246544, study PRJNA631951) | gut metagenome | biome: gut microbiome; feature: rumen; material: DP-attached | host: Bos | place: Iran: Karaj | collected 2018-10 | reverse complement strand
CTGTTCCTTGGAGGTGTGGACTTTGACGATGTATATGTTGGTCAGATTCCTTTAGTGCAGACATTTGGAGCGCAGAGTAAGTTATGCGTGGCAATCTTTGTATTCCTTTCAGGATATGGGCTTACAGCGGGTGCTATAAAGACAGGTGGGATACCTAATCTGTTGGCATTCTATCGGAAACGCTATGTAAAGCTGATGGTAAACTTCTGGCTGATATGGCTTTTTTTCGTGCCTGTGGGAGTGCTGGTGTTCCATCGTACATTTCCAGATGTGTATGGCGAACATTATATGATAAGAATTTTTACTGATTTGTTGGGTGCTTGTAGCATATCAAGTTACAATCCAACTTGGTGGTTTTATGGATGTATCATCTGTCTTTACATTTTATTCCCATTCTTATATAAAATTCTGGATTATTGGTATTTATTGATTCCTCTGTCAGCAGTGTTAGCTTTTGTATGGATAATTCCTACACCAGGTTTTGATATATGCCGGAGTTATCTAAGCGTTTTCATGTTAGGAATGGTTATCAAGAAAATTTACTCCCCCCTCACCTGTATTCGCAAGGCTCCTACAGTGTTGTCGTTATTCTCAGTCGCCATTTTGTTTGTTTGCAGAATGTGGGTGCCGTCTTCATTCAGCATATTATGGGATGCAGTTATTGTCGTAGTGGGTGTTTGCGTTTATGTCCAGTTGTATATTCCGCAATGGCTAGTGAGGACGTTGTCGTTTATGGGCAAACACAGCTTTAACATATTCCTCTTCCATACGTTCTTCTTGCTGTATTCACGCTCTTTCATATATTGGAGCAAGAATCCGATATTGATTTTCTTGACGATGCTGTTAACGTGCGTTGTCGTCTCAATTGGCATAGAGTGGGTGAAAAAGACGTTTGGAATCTATAAGCTTCAAAAATTGCTTGTTGGAGATTAGAATAATAGTTTTAATAAAACAATGATACCGTTTAACAAACCTTTCTTGACGGGCAAGGAAGCCCATTACATGTACCAGGCAGTATATACTGGCAAATTGTCTGGTAATGGTGTGTTTACCAAAAAGTGCCAGGAGTTCTTTGAGAACAAATATGGCTTCAAGAAGTGCCTCTTGACCACTTCCTGTACGGATGCCTTGGAGATGGCTGCCATCTTGTGCGATGTGCAGCCAGGCGATGAGGTGATAGTTCCCTCTTATACCTTTGTTTCATCGGCATTGGCCTTTGTCAGGCAAGGTGCACGGATTGTTTTTGCTGATAGTTGCGACAACAATCCAAATATTGATGCGGACAAGATAGAAGGGCTGATAACAGAAAGGACGAAGGTGATAGTTCCAGTGCATTATGCAGGTGTAGCCTGCGATATGGATAAGATTATGGATATTGCCAACCGGCACAATCTATTCGTTGTTGAGGATGCAGCGCAGGCCATTGATTCGTATTATAACGGGAACGATAACGGGCAACGAGCTTCGCTCGCTCATACCTTTAGGTGTGAGAACGGGAACGATAACGGGAACGGTTTCCTGCGCTCTTCACTTCCCTCGCCGGAGATTATCTATGCTGAGGCGCTGACCTTCAAGCCTGAAGTCCAGGCCGAACAGCTACGCCTGTCTGCCGCTGAACGTAACATCGACATCGCCAAGGCTGCAGGCTTACCTACGCTGAACCTCAGTGCCGGTCTTCAGACGAACTACTACAAGACCGTTGGTCTCATGGCCGACAACTTCACCACCCAGCTGAAGAATAATTTTGCCCAGTATGTGGGACTGAGCCTCAATGTCCCCATCTTCACCCGTTTCAAGGTGCACAACAGTATCCGTTCGGCGCGTGTTGACCTTGAGAACCAGCATCTCCAGCTTGAAAACGTGAAGAAGACGCTCTACAAGGAAATCCAGCAGGTGTACTATAATGCCGTGGCTGCCGATTCCAAGTATCACAGCAGCGAGGCTGCAGCCCGTTCCGGCTATGATGCCTTTCTCCTGACACAGGCCAAATATGAGAACGGCAAGGCTACTATCACCGAGTTCAACGAGGCCAAGGCCAACTACCTGAAAGCGGAGAGCGATCATGTCAAGGCCCGCTATGAATACCTCTACCAGACTGCCCTCATGGACTTCTACCGGGGCCGTGAACTGAATTTCTGAATGTCTTGATACATTTCCCAAATTATATGCAACATGTTTCCTCGGAATATGTTGCATTTTTTGATTACCTTTGCCGAAAATTTATTAATACAGCAAAGTCCCATGATGAAAAGAATGATGACATTGGCCATGCTCGCAGTTGCAGTCATGGCTTCGGCGCACACCGAACGGCGCTTCTCCAGTCCTGATGGTAAGTTATGTGTCACCCTCACCGACGCTGATGGTCGTCCGACCTATCAGGTCGACCTTGACGGTGCCCGAGTCCTGGATGCCTCGCCCCTTGGCGTGGTGCTTGACTTTGAAGACCTGACCCAGGAACTCACCATGGGTACCTGGGAGATTGATCGCGTGACCGACGACTACACCCTGAACACCATCAAGCAGCGCCATGTGAGCTACGAGGCTAACGAGGTCGTCTGTCCGTTCATGAAAGACGGTCGCCGCGCCATGGATGTCGTCTTCCGCATCAGCAACCGTGACGTCGCCTTCCGCTATGTGCTTTATCCGAAGAACGACACCCGCGTCGCCGTTATTGAACGCGAGGCCAGCGGCTTCGCCATGCCTGCCGGGACCACGACCTTCCTCTGTCCGCAGTCGAAGCCCATGGGCGGTTTTGCACGCACCTCGCCCAGCTACGAGACACCCTATACCCTCGACGAACCTGTAGGCCGCAACGGCTGGGGCGAAGGCTACACCTTCCCCTGCCTCTTCAAAATTATCAATTCTCATTTATCAATTAGCGAAGCGCAATCCTGGCTGCTCATCAGCGAGACTGGCACCGACGGCAACTATGTCGGCTGCCGCCTGTTGAACGACCACGACGGACTCTATACCATCGGTTTCCCCCAGCAGGGCGAGATGAACGGCATCGGCTCCGTCACGCCCTCCGTGCAGTTGCCTGCTGCCACCCCGTGGCGCACGCTGACTGTCGGCACAACGCTGCAGAACATCGTCGAGACCACCGTCCCCTTCGACCTCGTCAAGCCGAAGTATGCCGTCAGCCGCGATTATACCTATGGCGCCGGCACATGGTCATGGATCATTAAGATGGATCCCAGTTGTAACTATGACGAACAAAAGAACTATATAGACTTTGCCGCTGCCATGGGCTACCGATCGGTGCTGGTGGATGCTTTCTGGGATGCGCAGATTGGCTACGACAAGATAGCCGAGCTGGCAAGCTACGGCAAGACAAAGGGCGTGGGACTCTTCCTCTGGTATAATTCCAATGGAACGTGGAACGACGCTCCGCAGACGCCGATAGGTCGCATGGACCGTCCCGCCGTGCGCCGCAAGGAGATGGCATGGATGCAACAGGCGGGCATCCTAGGCATCAAGGTCGACTTCTTTGGCGGCGACAAGCAGCCCATGATGCAGCTCTATGAGGACATCCTCACCGATGCTAACGACTTCGGCCTGCAGGTCATCTTCCACGGTTGTACGCTGCCCAGGGGCTGGGAGCGCATGTATCCTAACTATGTCGCCTCTGAGGCCGTGCTGGCTTCCGAGAACCTGCACTTCGGACAAGGCGCCTGCGACGCCGAGGCCCGCAATGCCTGTACACATACCTTTATCCGCAATGTGGTGGGAGCTATGGACTTCGGCGGTTCTACGCTCAACAAGCACTATAGTGCCGACAACCAGCACGGCACCGTCCGCCGCACTTCCGACGTCTATGCCTTAGCTACCGCCGTACTCTTCCAAAGCAGTGTACAGCACTTTGCCCTGGCACCCAACAACCTCGACGATGCACCCGCCTGGGCCATCGACTTCATGAAACGCGTTCCTACCACGTGGGACGAGGTGAAGTTCATTGACGGCTATCCGGGCAGCTATGCCATCCTTGCCCGCCGCAGCGGCGACCGCTGGATTGTAGCAGGCATCAATGCCGACGCACAACCCAAGCAGGTGACGCTCCATCTGCCGATGTTCAGCAAGAATCAGTCACTGACCGTCTATAAGGACGATGCCAATCTCAACGGCCAGATTAACGTTAACGTTAACGTTGACGTTAACAATAACCTCACCGTCACCATCCCGCAGAACGGCGGCGTGGTCATTGACGCTAATTGATACGGGCTTCGCCCTAATTGATAATTGATAATTGAAAATTGATAATTATTTCCTTCGGATTATACGAATTTTTTCCATTATCAATTATCAATTAGCGAATACGTATCAACCTTACGCCGTAGATTTCACCAATCTGTTTGCCGGGCTTGGCGGCGAACTTGATGCGAACCTGTTTCTTGCCTTGCAGCAGATTGGCGGGGATGTCATAGTCCTCGTAGATGAACTTCGAGATGCGGTACTTGCCCGTGTTGTTCACCGAAGCCACCACCACGTCGTCGACAAGGATGTCAAACTCGTGGCTCTTCCATTCGCCCACACCCCAGTACTGCAGGCGCAGGGCAAGATCAGTATGGCCGCCCGTCTGCATCAGATAGCTGAAGTAGTGGCCGTCGCGGGCATCGCGGTAGAACACGTCGTTGGTATTGCCCGTAAACGAGTCGTCGGTCTCCATGAAGTGGTCGCTCTCAGGCTGTTGCTCGCCCGGCTGCACCTTGTCTGTCGTGCGGTCCTCCAGTGCCTGGCGCTCCTGTTCCTCCTTGGCCAGACGGTCAAGATAGCCCTTGTAGTTGTCTTCCGACAGCGCCAGCCAGTACATCATGTAGCGGCTGTCGTGGAGTTCGAAGAAAGGCATTAGCTCATTGACCATTCTTACACCTGAAGGTATAAGCGAGCAGAGCTCGTTGGACGATTCACCATTGACCATTTTCAATTTTCCATTTTCCATTTTAAAACTGAAGTGCAGCGGTTTGCCAGCTATGGGCTGCAACTGGTTGGCAATGTCCTCGATGTCGTTGTCGATGAGGATGGGCGCCTGGTCGATGGGCAGTTTCTTGCCCACGGCCAGCTGTCCGAAGCGGCTGTCGTCGGCTATCAGCATGGCAAGGTCTTCCGTTCCCGTCTTCATGGCCAGCATGATGGGGCCGTGCATCAGGGCGATATACTGCGGCAGGTTGGGCAGATACCTCACGCTGTTGTACATGGGGAAGTGGATGTCCACCACGTCGCCCTTCTTCCACTGGCGGTCGATGGTGACATACGACGAGGGACCGCTGACGATGCTCACGGGCTGGCCGTTCACCTTCACCTCAAACTGTCCCGGCTTCACCCAGCCCGGATAGCGTACCTGAAGCGCAAATTTGCCCTTGCCCTGAGTGATAGTGATGCGGCTGGTTTCAGCGTAGGGGAACTGGGTCTCCTGCTTAATAGTGATGCCCCGTTCCTTCCAGTTCAGTTCCGAAGCCACAAACAGGTTGACAAACAGCGCATCCTCGTTCCCCCGTGCCTCCGTGCCTCCGCACTTCCGAGTATAGACAAACTGCCCGTACTTGCCATGATTCTCCATACCCGTACCCACGCAGCACCACATGGCCTCGTTAGGCGCCGAGTAGTTGCGGTAGTGGCGCGGACGCGCTGACGTGAAGTACACGTAGCCGCCATGCACAGGATGCTGCGACGAGAGGATATGGTTAAACGTCGCCAACTCGTAGAAGTCGGCAAAGCGGGCCTCGGGGTTGCGGCGGTGCAAGTCCTCTGTCAGCTTCAGCATGTTGTTGGTGTTGCACGTCTCGGGACCGTCGATGTCGTTGACAAAATCCTGACAGGCCTCCTTGCTGGGGAAGTGTTCGCGGCGCGAGTTGCCGCCGAAAGCCAGCGAGCGCTCTCCCGTCACGATGTCCCAGAAGTAGGCACCGGCAGTGTGGTAAGCCTCGTCGCCACCCAGTTCGGCAATGCGCTCAAAACCGATGACCTTCGGCACCTGCGTGTTGGCATGCATGTTGTCCAGGCAGTCGCGGCGCTGCATCAGCGGCGTCAGCAGACGTCGGTGCGAGAAACGCTTGGCAGCATCCAGGTATTTCTGGTCGCCCGTCATGGCGTATGCATCGGCCAGCACCTCGTTCATGCCGCCATGCTCCGTGTCTAAGGCATGCTCCATTTGGGCGTCCGAGAGTCCCGCCGTCAGGTCGATGGCCCAGTCGCAGAAGCCTAAGAAGAGCTGCTTCGCCTGTTCGTTGCCCGTATACAGCCACGCATCACGCAGACCCGCATACATCTTATGGATATTATAGAAAGGTACCCACGCACCATAGTAGGCACCGAAGTCACCCTTCTTGAAACCGCCCCACACACGGTCGCTGCCAGGCACGCCGCCCACGTAGCCCTTGCCCCATGCAGGATGGTTCTTGGCATTGGCGTCGGCACAGGCCTGCAGTTCGCTGATAAAGTATTCCATACGCTTCTGGCACTCCACGCTGCCCGTCGCGGCATTGATGGCCATCGCCGTCAGGTAGTGACCTCCCACGTGACCGTCCAGTCCGTCCCAGTTGCGATAGCTCTCGCCCTTCGGCGTCAGTCCCGCCTCCTTCAGGTAGGGCGCCAACAGCCTGTCGCTGTCGTACTTCAGCAGCGTCTGGATGTTCAGGTCGCGGGCCTTTTTCAGCGGTCCGTCCAACAGGGTTACATCGCCGAGGGGAAACTCGTCGGCATACAGCTTGTCCTGTGCGTCAGCGGCCGTCATCCATCCCGCCAACAGCACCATTGTCATGATTCTCTTCATAGTTCTTGGTTTATTATTGTGCAAAGGTACGAAATAAATTGAAAATTGATAATTGATAATTGATAATTATTTCTTGGCGGCAGCATATTTTTCACTATTCACTTTTCCCTTTTACTTGATATACGGACAGTGTAGGGCGTTTTCTAACTTCTCATTTTATACTCCTGCGGATAGATGCCGGTGACATGTTTGAAATAGCGGCAGAAATTAGCGGTGGTGGGAAAACCCAGTTGGTAGGCGGTTTCTTTGACCGTCTGCTTGGGATGCGCGTCTATGATGCACTTCGCCTGCGTCACCACATACTGCTGAATCCATTCCAGTGGCGAGAGACCGTTGCTGAACTGACGGAACACTTTCGAAAAATACCGTGGGTCATAACCCATCAGCCCAGCATAGAAATTGACATTGCGATTCTCCCTGTAGTGCTCTACCACCAGGTCGCAGAACTGCGTGTATAGTTCCGCCGAACGGCTCTCCGCCCACTCTTTGTCCTGCTCACGACGGTAGTAGTTGACGAATTCGTAGCCTACCGTCAGTTGTAACAGCAACAACGGCCGCCGCACTTGTAGGTCATTTCTATCGTGAGAAGCAATGGTTTCTAACAATTCGAGCAATGCCATCATGCGCTTGACTTCCACATCGGTCAGACGAGAAGTCGGCGCGTAGTTGAACTTATCAGAGTCGTGGCTGAAGGTATGTCCCTTCAGTTCGCTGACCATCTCCGCTGAGATGGAAATGGATGCATATACATAATCGTCTGAACACGCTATGCATCGCAAGACATGGCCGGGCATAATGACTCCCAAATCATTCTTTTCAATGGTTATTTCCTGCATGTCGAAAATGACGCGTGCACTGCCGCGCAAACACAAAAAAATAATGACGTGCGGAAACACCATGTCCACGCCGGTCCTGGGCCAACCGTGTCTCTCTTGTTCCACATACACTCCGTTCAATTCAACGAACTCTAAAAATTGGTCTAATGGTGCGTCAGTCTGTATCATTGCTTGTCATTTTACGACTGCAAAAATACAACTTTTTCTTCGGACTTCAATAACAAATCACACGTTTTGGTAGCAAAAATGCGGAAATTGGTAGCATTTTTGTGTAAAACACACATTTTAATAACAAAAAGGCGAGAATTGGTAGCATTTTTATGAAGAAAGAAGTAGTTCACATCACATTAAAGCAGTAATTTTGCCGCCGATATTCTATAATGAACGCATCAAATATCAATTATAAATCATATATATAGGTAATCATGACGAAAAAAGAATTAACCAGAAAGCCATCTGAGGAGATGGTATGGACTAAGTTTTATGCCCCAGGATGCGAGGACATATTAAAGAAGGAAATGCCACAAGTCACCTTATGGAAATTTATGGAGGAAAAAATGCTGAAAGACGGCGACCAGTATGATGCCTTCCACTATTTCGGCAGGCGCATCAAGCGTAGCGAACTGATTAAAGAGGTTCATACGTGCGCCAAGATTATGAAGAACATGGGTGTCAAGCCTGGCGACGAGGTCGTTCTCTTCGCCCCTGCCTTCCCTGAGACCATCTACGTGCTCTTTGCCGCCAATATGATAGGTGCCACTACCATCATGCCCTACCTGTTCTCTGCCAAGAACCTCGTAAAGGAATCCATGCGCAAGGCCCGTGTGGCCTTTGTCTACATCGGCATGGAGGACAGGATGGGCGATGCCCTGGTAGACAGCCAGTTTGAACATGTGGTGCTGATGGACGTGACGCGCTCTATGGGCTTCCCCACGAAGCAGATAGCTACTACAACCACTTATCTGAAGAATCTTAAGATACGCCATAAGAACCCCAAATATATCACGATGTCGGAGGCTGTCAAGCGCTATAGCCATTACGAAGGTCAACTGGAAGCACCAGCTGTCAAGGATCAGGTGGCAATGGTGTTCGCCTCCAGCGGCACCACGCTGGTGAGCACCTCCAAGCAGGTAGCTATGACCAACGAAGCCATACTCAACATGTTCCGTGACACAGAGGCCTTTAACCTGAACACCAATCTGCTCCACGCGGGTTACCTCTCTTACTGCTACCTGCCGCCCCTCTTCGCCACTGCCTTCTACATCCTGATGATGGGGCCGCTCTATTACAATATGACCATCCACATGGATCCACGACTCTCACAGGAGCTGTTCACCGAGGCCATCCTCAAGTATCGTCCGCAGGTGGCTTTGGTCCCTGGACGCCTGTGGGAGGGATTCTTCACCGAAGTCGAGAAGATGATAGCCGCTGGCAAGCGCCCCGACCTGAGCAACCTCAAATTTGCTGTCATGGGTGGTGAGGGCTGTACACCGGAGTCGCTTCGCTGGATGGATGGTCTAATGCGTGAGTGCGGCTGTACCACTTCCCTCATCTCGGGCTACGGCATGACCGAGGTGTTCTCAGTGGCTACCGCCGACACCGTGTTTACTCAGAAAGCACGCACCTACGACCGCGACCTCATCAGCGTCGGCATCCCCTTCCCTGGCGTCACCGTCGGCGTGTTCGACAAGGACGGCAACGAATTGTCATATGGCGAGCGTGGGGAGCTGTGGATCAAGTCGCCGAGCATGGGCAAGGGCTACTACTGCAACAAGGAGCTGACTCGCGAGATATTCCGTGACGGTTGGGTACACAGCTGCGACCTGGCTGAGATTGACGAGGACGGCATGGTGTACCTCTATGGTCGCATGAAGCAGCACGTCGATGCTCCCAACGGCGAGCCCGTATACCTCTTCGACATTGGCAACGAAATCCGCAGAGACCCTGCCATCAAGGATGTCATGGGCGGCATCGTCAATGGTGACGTGGAGAACCCGCATGTTGTCGCACATCTGTTGATGGAGGACAAATGTCAGGATTCAGAACTGGACGTGCTGACTCGTGTCGACAAGCGCATGCAGGAATGGCTGCCCAAGGGCTTCAAGATTGAAGGTTACAAGCTGCATAAGGGCCTGTTTGTCAGCCGTCCCACGGGTAAGCTCGACCACATGTACTACGAACGCCAGCTGGATGGTTACAAACTTCCTGTCGACGGGAAACTACAGGACGTGTCGTTCCGTGGTATTGTCAAGTAATTTGAAAAAATATTAATCATAAGTACTTATGAGCATAAAAGTCATATGGATGTTAGCCGCTGTGCTTCTTTGCGGCACCATGACGGTCTCTGCACAAAAGGCAGAGTTCACCCAGAATGGAAAACAGGTCAAGCGCATCACGTTTGACCGTGAGAAAGTTGACATCATCTATTCAGACGACACTCAGATTTCGGACGTCAACGACGTTACCATCACCAACGAAGCCAGTGGTACCACTGCTATCGACAAGACAAAGACCGCCAAGCGTGCCAACGAATGGTACACCGTGGACGGCCGCCGTCTGCAGAGTGCCCCCAAGACCAAGGGTGTCTACGTGGTGAAGGAAGGCGACAAAGTACGTAAAACCATTAAAAAGTAAGGAGGACTGAACGATGAAGAAGATTTTACTCGCCCTCATTGCACTGGTTGCCTGCACAACCATCAACGCCAAGGTCGTCAAAATCACCTTGAAAGACAAGACCATGCAGGTCTACACCTCCAGCCAGCTGTCAGCCATCGACTTCAGCGACAACGGCACAGTGACCATCACCAGCTACGACGGCAACGTGCTGATGAAGGATGCTGAGGTGGACGACGTGAACATCACCGAGGAAGAGGCCATCACGACAGTCACCGCGAAGACGATGGATTTTAACATTGCCCTGTTCTCCGCACTGGCTGATATGAAAGACGGCGACATGGGAGGAGTTGCTAAAGCACAGGAAGAGCCGAATATTATTAGCAGCCGCGGTGTCCATCAGATCAATTTCGTCTATCCTTCTCTGGATCCCTACGGCGAGCCTATTACCATGAGCGGCGTCATGTGGATTCCCGATGAAATCTGGAATGCAGAGGTCAACAGCGAGGGACTCATCCTGTTCAACTATTTCACACAGACCAAGAGTGCAAGTTTGCCTTCCAGAGGAGCTGCTATTTTTGAGCCGATGTTCATCTGTAATCCGCTCAAACCGAATTATATCATTGTGGAAAGCGACCTCTATGGCTGGGGCGCCACAGAGCGTTTCCCTGCAACATACTTACAGGGAGAGACAGACGGACGTGCCAACATCGACTGTCTGCTGGCAGCCCGCCGTCTTCTCGGCAAACTGAGCATACACCCGGGCATCCTGAATTTCAACGTAGGTTATTCCGCTGGTGGCTTTAACGCACTGGCTACCCAAAAGGTTCGCGACAGGGACTTCCGCTACGAAGTATGCTTCGACAAGACTTTCGCTGGCGGTTCAGCCTCAGACCTGAAGCTGAGTTACCGTGGTATGGTTGAATGCGACCAAATGGGTCTGACTGGTGTGCTGCCCGCATGGATTGTATCTACCAACGAGATACAGAAGTTGGGATTGGACTACAACCAACTCTTCCAGCCAACGATTTCTCCATTTATTGCCCAAGCCATATTATCCAAACAATACGAGCCCTTTACCCTCAGTTACATGGTAGGATGGAGTTCAAAGGTGCATGAGATTCTGGGCGATGCCTATTGTGACCTTGAAAGCCCGGAAAGCAAGTACATGCAGGACGTCATGGAGTCGATGAATCTTGCCAACGACTGGCTTCCCAACCCGACACAGCGCCTATTTATTCTCCATGCCGCCAAAGACGATATCGTGCCTGTACAAGGAGGTCGCGCACTGCTCAAGTTCCTGAAGGCAAATGGCTACGAGCCCAGCATCATCCCCGGTGCTACTACCCTGCAGACCAACTTCGTGGTTCCTGATACCCACATGGGTGTTATGCCCTATTATTTCATACAGACAATGGCAGCCATCGTGGCATGGCCCATCATGTACTATCACGGCGAGCTGAATGCTAACTACAAGTTCCTGG
>JAEEGH010025989.1_pt1 | contig 11700 bp, 6 predicted proteins | sample 9134181 | NCBI WGS metagenome assembly JAEEGH01 (sample SAMN16246544, study PRJNA631951) | gut metagenome | biome: gut microbiome; feature: rumen; material: DP-attached | host: Bos | place: Iran: Karaj | collected 2018-10 | reverse complement strand
TGCCTTCGGCAGAGGAGGTCTGGAGGATACTTCCTCCAGATAAAAAATACAAGACAGTCGGTTTCTTGGCGGCTTTCCTTGGCGGAGCTCGTCCTGCCTGCGAAGCGGTAGCGAGAGCCCAACCGCTCGGAGTTTCGACTATACGCGTCAAGGGGACCCCGTCGGCTGACGGGTCTACGGGCCGCCCGGAGTGCGGCCCCTACCGCGATTCCGTCGCTAACGTTCCGTTGTGCTGGTCGCGCGACCATGAGCCGTTCCAGCCGGCTTTTTGAGGGAACCTGCAAGAAGCCGCTTTCGTGTCTTTTCGTGTCGGGGGAAGCCCCGTTTTCGTGTCCCTTCGCGTCTGCGACAAGCCGAAGGCAGAAACGACGCGGCGAGGCACGGCGAAGGTCGTTCGACATGTCTAGTTTTTTGTAGGCGATTGTGTGGTTCCTCGACCTTCAAGCCGTGCGTCGACGCGGCGTTTCACGCGGCGAAGCCGTGTCGCAGACGTGAAGGGCTTTCGTGGCCGCGCGTAAGCGCAAGTCGCTTTGAAAGCGAAATGTCGCCAGCTCCAAGGGCCTTTCTCTCTCCTGGAACTGGCGACGGGTTGTGCGCGGTTAGTGAGCCGCGTAGCGGATGGCGAAGGTCGCCGTGCCGCCGGCGGTCGTGACGCGAAGGGCGCCAGTGTCGCACGGCTTGTCCCCGAAGTCCACTCCGGCCGTGAGCTTCCCGTCCGCGAAGGTCGCGGGGAGGGTCTGCCAGAGCGCGCCCGCGTCGTCGAGAAGCTCGATCCGCGTCGCGCTCTCAAGGTTCTCGCCCGTCACCTCCAGCGTCGCGCCTGCGACGTTCACCTCGCCCGGATCGTCCCCTCGCGTCCCCGCGCCCGTGATCGTCGGAGCGGGCTCGGAAGGCGCATCGCCCTCGTCGAGGACTGCCGCGATGGACTTCTCCTCGGTGCCTGCCTCGGGATCGCCGCCGCGTCCGCGCACCGTGAAGCGCACCTCGCGTCCGACGAATGCGGGGTCGGAGAACTCGGCGGGAAGCGTCGCGTCGATGTGGTCGTCGTCGCTGGCGACGACTGCGCACTCCGCGCTGACGGTCTCGCCGTCCTGCTTCCTGAGCGAGGCGGTGACGCCGTCGCCGTCGAGGAGCCTGAGCGCCTTGCCGCCGATGCGGAACGCCGCGCCCTGGCGCACGTGGCCGAGTCCGCAGCCCTCGGACATCACGGTGACGAGCGCAATCGACACGCCGTCAGTCTCGTTGGACATCGTGAACGCGACGGCTGGCCTGAGGTCGCCGAGCAGCGTCGCGATGACGCGCACATTGTCCTTTGCGGCCTTGGAGTCCTTGTTGGAGTACCAGCCCTTGATCGCGAGGCCGAAGGACAGGAGCGAGCCGACGGTGACCGTCTCGCCCGTTGTCGCCGCGTGAAGCGAGCACGCCATGAGGAACCTGCTCACGAGGTCCCAGGCAGCGCCTTCGCCGATCTGCAGGCCGATGTCCCTGATGACCGACGGCAGTATCTCGTTGCGGGCGTCGATGCTGAAGCCGTCGCCCACGAACTGCGCGTTGAACCCTCCCTTTTCGCTGAAGGCCGACGGTATCGGCTTCATGCGGTACTTCTTCACTCTGCTGTTTCCCATTTCTTGTTTTCCTTTCTTTGTGCCTCCGCGCCGGGAAAGCGCATCGGCGGTTTGTGTTTCCTCTGTGGAAGGTCACCCGACTCTCCGCAGGAAAGCTCCCTGACCCATGGTGCAAAGGTCACCTGACCCCTGCCCATAAGGTCACCTGACCCTTGCCCCTAAGGTCACGTGACCCTTGCGGTGAGGGTCACCTGACCTTTGATGTGAAGGTCACGTGACCTTCGTTCAACAGTTGCTGTCTCCTCGCGCATTGTGTCTTCGCGGCGCGGCCGGAAGTGTTCACTTTGTCGCCGTACCTTCTGCGGCGCATGTCGCGCTTGGACCGAAGAACGGGTAGATCTTCATGTCCTCGCGCGGCCTCTTGCGACCGCTTTGCGGCTCGGGCTTCGCCCTCGGGCAACCTGATCGGCTACGCCGACAGGCGCATCTGGAACGCGGCCTTTCCGATGTAACAGCCGCTCATCGTCGCCGCGATTGTGGTTGCGATTATCAGCTTCTTCATTTTCGATTTCTCCTTTCAGTTGGTAGTTGGTTTGTTGGTAGTTGGTTAATTGGTAGTTGGTTGAGGGGGCGGTTTTCTCACGCGGAGCCGCGGAGTACGCGGAGTCTTCCCTGTTTTAACCTTTAAACCCTTTAACCTTTTAACCTTACCAACAAGCCTCCTCGTCTTGCACCACGTTCCGCCGCGCATCCGCCGAACCGCGGTCCCGCCTTTTCGCTGCGCTCACGACTCGTCCCTCGCCCTACTTCCCGAACCACCTCAGCGGTTGCGTTTCTTTCGCTCATTCCCGCGGCGACGCTATCGCATCGCCTTAGGTCTGGCCAGCCCATGGTCTCGCGGGCTTGTCAGTCTTTGAGGCTTTAAAGCGCGAAGCAAAGGCGAAGCGGGAATGCACCGAAGAACGCGAAGCGTTCGGAGGGAAGATTCGGCGAAGCCGAACCCGAAGGGCGCGCAAGCGTCTGCGCGGAGCCCATTTTGTTAGCCGTCGGAGTTAGCAGAACAGGCGGTGGCGTATGTTTAACGCGAAGAATGCAAAGGGTTTTGACGCGAAGGGCGCGAAGGAGCTTGGCGTATCTTTGCGTCTCCCGTCTTAGCGTTCTTTGCGTTGAGAAGAACAGAAGGTGCCCAGAAAGTATTGCCGAGAGGTCAGGGAATGGCCGTGCAATTTGTCGCGGTTGCCTGGGATCGTTTGACCATTAGAGAAAAGTATTTTCAATTAGGTGTTACGATGTTTTGACCTAAGTGTTACGATGCTTTGACCTAATTGTTTTTGCAAAGGGAAAAGGAAAATCGCCCGGCTGCATTTCAAAGCTTTTGACCGAAACGCGGCGAATTATGGTATAATGTGGTCATCCCGCGAGGCGCATGACGCGGCGCGGGGTGATAGTCTGGGAAACGGGTTAGTAGCCTAAAGGCGAAAACTCCGCCGGATGTTCGTCAATGTAGCATCAACGCTACACGTCGTTCGTACGAATTGCGGGCTATGTGGCGTGAAGGGAACGTATTCCGAGATCGAACCGTTGCGCTGAGGAGAAATATGAACGTACTGCATCAAGTTGTGGCGGCTACGCCTTCTGACGACAGTCAGAATCGACATCGATCCAGAGGGAGCATGGGAAGATTGCGTGAAAGAGTAACTATGCGCCAGACAGGGAGTCGAATCTCCGCGTCGGTCCGGACAATGGCGGGCATTGGGAGGTGATTGGGAAAGTGTGGATGAAGGGCGGGAGAAATGGGCGCAAGGACTAAAACGATTCGTACAAATAAGCCTGTGGCTGTGAGGCAAGCCAAGGGACAGTCGTACGCGGCATGGATTGCCGACCTCAAGCGCCGCTACCGTGCGACGCAGATCAAGGCGGCGGTCGCCGTCAATTCTGCGTTGATTGAGTTCTACTGGAATCTCGGCAAGGACATCAGCGAGAAATATCCTGGGGAAGTGTACGGGAGTAAGTTCTTTGATAAACTTGGAGTTGATTTGCGGCGCGAATTACCAGACGCGTCTGGGTTCTCCAAGGTGAACTTGATCTACTGCCTCAAGTTCTATGAGCTGTACTCTGGGTGCACGATTGTTCCACAACTTGTGGAACAATCTGCCAAGTCCAGACGCGGTGCGGCAAAAATGCCACAGCTTGTGGCAGAATGGGGCCATCGGCAACTTGCTGACGGGAATCTGCAACAAGTTATTGCACAATTGGCCTCTGTGCCTTGGGGACATCATCGCACCATCATCGACAAGTGCAAGGATGACCGCGACAGGGCCCTCTTTTATGTGCGGCGCACAATTCAGAATGGCTGGAGCCGCAACTCGCTTTTGAACTGGCTTTCGACCGACCTTTACGAACGCGAGGGCAAGGCGCAGAGCAACTTTCCACCAAGGCGCAACTGGCAAAGTGCGTTGCCGATGCGGAGAGGCAAATTGAAATGGCGCAGAAAGGCGTGAAGGAGGAACCATGAATCGCAACATTATCGCAAAGCTGTTCGCCGGGGCAATGGCGTTCGCCACTGCAATGCCGCTCTTGGCTGATGGCGAGGGTACATGTCCCTGGAGCGTGCAGAAGGCTGGTACGTATGTGCTCACGCACACTACCTATACGAATGGCGTCGCCGGTAAGGTGGAGTCGGCGACGTTCAATGTGCCCGCGAAGGATATCGGGCTTGCGCAGGTGAATGTAGACTGTTCTGACGTTGCCTATCGCGGTACAGCCTACGAACCTGCCATTCAGTCCGTGAAATGGGGAGACGATACGCTCGTAGCGGGTACGGATTTCACCCTCGCCTATTCCGACAACGTGAATGCCGGCACGGCCACAATCACACTCACGGGCACCAACTTCTACAATGGAACATATACGACTAACTTCACGATTCGGCCGAGGCCGCTGACGCAGGGGATGGTCGGGGCCATCGGGAATCATCCATACACAGGCAAGGCGCAGACGCCAAAGCCGATGGTGACGGACGTGGTGCGCGGGGTGACGCTCCGCGAGGATGTGGAGTACACGCTCTCCTATGCTAACAACACGGCGATAGGCGACGGGATTGTGACCGTGACAGGAAAGGACAACTACACGGGGTCGATTGCGAGGATGTTTGTCATCGAGCCCTCGGCCGGATCGGAACTTGAGGAAAGTCTTGGCGGCGCGGGGAAAGCGGAGTCCGACGGCAATGGCGGATGGATCGTGACGCTGACGAACGACGTTGATGCTGCGAATATGCCGATTGAGATTCCAGACGGTCTGGGGAATGTGACGATTGACTTGAATGGACATGACCTTATAGGCAGCGAAGGACGGTCCGCCGTCATCATTGTGCCAGGCGATGAAGAAGGGAAGCCGACACAGCTGACGATAATTACTAACGGAGGCGACGCCATTGCGCAGGGTGGTGAAGGCGCTCCGGCGATTGAGGTCGCTGACGGCGTGCAGGAAGGCGTTCTCGTCAACATCGGTGAGGGCGTGACCGTGCAGGGTGGAGGAGACGACGTTATCGCCATAGACGGCGAGGTTGGGGAGAGCTCCGGCACGATCGTCAAGGCGACGTACGACATGAGCGGCGCGGCGTGGAACTATTCGGCGCCGTTCACATACGATGGAACGGAGAAGTCGGTTGAGGTCACAGGACTGCCGCCTGGCGTGACGGTCGCATCCTACGAAGGCAACACGGCGGCCAAGTCCGGAACGTACATTGCGCACGTGACTTTCGCCTACGACGAGCGGAACTACAACGAGCCGTCCATTGCAGACTGCAGCTGGACAATTCTGCTGCCGCCGGAGATACGGAACGTGACGGCGAAACAGCGGTGGCCGTGGAACGGGAAGGTGGACATATCGTTTGATGTGGTGGGCGATGTTGAGGCTGGGTTGCCGGCAGGGACTACACCGCGTCTGTCTGTAATTGTTTCGAACTGTACAGACGGCACGTCATTTGAGGTTTCTCGTTCTGCGCTTTCGGGAGACACTGGAGTGACGGAGGGGCGGCACCATGTAGTCTGGGACGCCTGGGCAGACCTTGGCGAAGTCGTATGCAGTAGTATTGTCGTGCGAGTTGCACTCGTTGATCCACACGACAAAGTCCAACTCTGGGAGGGTGGCCCGTACTGGACAACAACTAACATCGGCGCGGAAGAACCGGAGGAGTATGGCTATTACTTCTGGTGGGGCGACACCGTTGGCTACAAGCGTGAAGGTAACGCCTGGGTGGCGAGCGACGGGTCTTCGTCGAATTTCTCGTTTAGTTCGGACAATGTTCCCACCTACGGTAAGAGCATTGCCACGCTGCAAAGCGGAGGTTGGATCACGGCGGATAACGTGCTGGTTCCGGCGCATGATGCGGCGCATGTTCATTGGGGCGGCAATTGGCGTATGCCGACACAACAGGAAATGTCAGACCTCTACAACAAATGCACATGGACCTTGACTACGCGGAACGGGGTCAATGGGTATGAAGTGCGCGGCAATGGCGACTACGCTTCTGCCAGCATCTTTCTCCCCTCGGCTGGCTTCGGCTACGGGACTTCGCTCGGCAGTGCCGGTTTGCGCGGCTACTACTGGTCGTCCGTTCCGGACTCGGACAGCTACCTCGCGTGGAACCTCTACTTCGATTCGAGCTACCACTACACGTTCAGCAACTACTGCTACGACGGGCAGTCTGTTCGTCCTGTCCAAGGGTTCATCGATGCGCAGGCAACGACGATAGCACTTGCTGGTGATTCTGCGCCGTTTTTACTTGATACGCGTGCGGGGGTTCGTGAAAGTGCTGGGACGGAGACGCTTACGTATTCGTCCTTGTGGGATGGCGATGCGAGTGCGACGGTGACGATTGCGCAGGATGGCTTGGCGATTGCAGAAGGGCTGACGGGCGAGGGCGATTATGCCTGGGGCGTGACGCGCAACGGTACTTATGAGCTTACCCACACGACTTATACGAATGGTGTTGCAGGTGCGGTCGAGACGGTCACGTTCATGGTGACGGGCAAGGACGTACCGTTCGCGCCGGGCGACGTTACGGTGACGAGCTACTCGAATAAGTACGATGGCGCGGCGCATGGGATTACGGTGGCTTCGGAGATAGAAGGAATTGGCTATAAATATGCATACGGCTCGTTGGGGACAACGAGCCCTACCAGCGGGTGGTCAACTGAAGTGCCAACGTTGACTGATGTTGGCTCTATGACGGTGTGGTGTGAGATTTCTGCGCCGGGGTATATTACCAAGACGAACTCTGCGACAGTGACGATCTCCAAACGCGGTGCGACCGTTACGGTTACGGGGCACACGGCTGAGTATGTCTACGACGGATTCGAGAAGAATGTGGAGGGCTTTGACCTGGCGACTGACGACCAGCTATACGACTTCAACGCAAAGACATACTTCGGAGGCATCTCATTTAGCGCGAAACGTACGGACGTCGGTACTTCGTACATGGGGCTGGCGGCATCCCTGTTCGCTAACGGCGACGCGAACTTCGATGTGACCTATGTCGTGACGGATGGTTGGCTGCGCATAACGCAGGCGACGGTCGGACCCGGTGGCGGTGAAGAACCCGGCGGCGGCGAGGTGCCGGATGGTGGCGAGTCGAAATTTGACGTGACTGTTGTGTACGATGGGGAGGGGCATACAATCGACACGAACGCGCTGGCGGCGGCGTTTGGCGCGGCGATGGTCGGCGGTAAGGCTGTGGAATATGCCGTTGACGATGGGAGCGGTGCGAACGGCGGCGTGGGACACGCCGCCCTACCATGGATGTCGGAGCCACCGATGTACACGAACGCTGGCGAGTATGTGGCGTGGTATCGAGTGTCGAATCCGAACTACGAGGAGTTTGTGCACTCCGCGAAGGTGACGGTCTCGACGCGTCCAGTGACTGTTGCAAGTGCGTCCGACAGCTGGGTGTACGACGGGCAGGCACATTCCAACGTCACTGTGACGGCGGAGGGCTTTGTCGATGGCGAGGGGGTGGTTGCATATGGCTTTGCATCGATAATGGATGTTGGGTCTATTCCCAATGCTTTTGGCTATTCGTTCGCAGACGGCACGGTGGCTGAGAACTACAGCGTAACCTGCATGACCGGTACGCTTTCTGTTGCCGTGGCGGACATGGACGGCTGGACGGACGAGTCTAAGTGGTTGGCGACGCTCGTAGGTGACGGTGCGAAATATGATGGGACGGAGAAGGCTTGCATGGTTGCCGCGCTTTCCTATGATGGTTTCGTGGTCCCGTCGTTCAGTGTAAGCGACAACACTGCAACCAACGCGGGTAATTACACGTTGACCGTTACCGGCACGGGCAACTTCAGCGGTTCTCGCACTTTCCCGTGGTCGATCGCGAAGCGTGAAGTGACGCTGATGAGCGGGAGCGACAGCAAGGTGTATGACGGAATGGTGCTTACGAATGCGACGGTGACGGTTAGCGGCGACGGGTTTGTCGACGGTGAGGGCGCCGTCGCAACGCACATCGGATCGCAGATGGACGTGGGCGAGAGCGAGAATACGTTTACGTATGAACTTACCGGAAATGCGAAGGCTGGCAACTACGCGATCTCGACTGTCAACGGAACACTTGCGGTTACGAAGGCTGAGAACGAGTGGTTGTCCGAGCCGACGATTGCGGGTTGGGTGCATGGGCAGCTCCCAAGCGCACCATACATGGGCGCGGCAAAGTTTGGCAAGGTGACGGTTTCTTACTCGACCATTTCGCCTGAGCCAGGTGCCTACAAAGCGACATTTACGGTCGCCGGCACGGCAAACTACACTGGGCTCGAGAAGGTCGTTTCGTTTGTGATTTTATCGGTTGAAGGGGCGAGGTTGCTTGAGATTTTCGATGGCATCCCGACAGTCATTACCCCAGATGGATCTCATGGGTGGAAGGTGACGCTTACGAACGATATCGATGTTTCTGACGGCCCCATTGAAGTGCCGGACAATCTTGGTACTTTGGTGATAGACCTTGGCGGGCATAGGCTTGTTGGCGACGATGGACAGCCAGCCATTCTTGTCGTGCCGGGCGTGGGTGACGGCGAGCCGACGCAGTTGACATTGGAGACAACTGGAGATGGAGCAGTCGTGCAAGGCGGCGAAGGGGCTGCTGCAATCGAGGTTTCAGATGGTGCGCGGAGCGGTGTACGCGTTAAAGTAGGCAATGGCATCACAATACAAGGCGGCGGCAATGTGTCTAGCATTTCGCGCGAGGGTCACACTTTTGTCGGCTGGTTGCTGGAAGTAGATACGACTGTGCCGACATCGAATGTGATGTACACGGCGCAGTGGAAGGTCAACCAGTATGCGGTGACTTTCGATGCCAATGGCGGTACTGGAGGAAAGACGGTGATGCTGGATTATGGCGCGGTGCTAAACGCACCAATAGTGACACGGATGGGGTATACCTTTGTCGGTTGGTCGCCAGCGGTTGCTGCGACTGTTCCCTATAGTAACGTGACATATACGGCGCAATGGATCGTCAACGACTACATTGTCACATTCAATCTGAATGGTGCGGATGGAGATGCGCCAAACGGACGGAGCGTAGCGTACGGCGCGGCTGTTGGGACGTTGCCGACTGCGACGAGGAACGGATACAAGTTTGAAGGCTGGTTCTCTGCGGCAAGCGGAGGAACGAAGATTGCCGAGACGACAAAGGTGACTGCGAATGTGACATATTACGCGCACTGGAGCGTGAAGACCTATGCGCCTGGCGAGGCTATGCCTGTGAGTTTGGTTGTGGATGGCGTGACGACAACTGTCGATGTGATTGTCGGCCAGGCTTGGGGCGACAGTTTGCCTGCCGGCCCGACTCCGCCAAGCGGAATGACATTCGCGGGATGGTACACCGGAGAAGGTGGCACGGGAACACAGATAACCGAGACATCCATTGTCCCTGACAAGCCTATTACTCTCTATCCCTACTTTGTCGAGGAGGTGCGCTATTACCTTTATGAGACCATTGTCGGCCATGCGCCGTCGGCGGCGGCGAGCGAGTACAACGGGTATCTCGTAGATGCGAAGGGGAGTGTGAAGGGCACGATACAGGTCAAGGTCGGGAAGCCGGGGAAGAAGGACGGAAAGGCGTCCGTCAAGGCGACGGTGGTCGTCGGCGCGAAGAAGGTGACGCTGAACGCGGCGGAGAGGGGCAAGGCAGAGATCAAAGCCGATGGTCCGACGACTGTCGCGCTCGTCGGGAAGGGCGCCGAGGCGTGCGAGATCACGATTGGCGCGGAAGGGCTTTCTGGCACGTATGGAGCCTATGTGATCGACGGTGCGCGGAACTTCTTCTCGTCCAAGGACAAGGCGGAGCAGATCGAGGCGAACAAGCTTGCCGACGGGCTGATTGGCTCGTACAATCTCGTCTGGAACGGCGGCGTCGCAAGCGTGACGATAGGGAAGAAGGGCAAGGCGAAGATGGCCGCGACGCTTGAAGGCGGCAAGAAGGTGACTGCGACCGCGGCGCTTCTGATTGGCGAGGAGTGGTTCTGCGTGCCGGTTTCGGCTCCGAAGGCGAATCTTTCGCTTGTCGTGTGGCTGCCTGCGGTCGCGGGACGTGCGCCGTATGTCGCCGGACTTGGCGACGATGCGGTGATCGGCAGGCCGGGGAAGCTTGCGGCAGGCGCGAAGTTCCGCATGGATGCCGCGGCGTTTGAGGCGGTCCTTGGGCAGAGCGCGCTGCCGTATCTGCCGGACGGCGTGTCCGTCGGGCTGGTCGGAACTAAGTGGGTTGTCGCGAATGACGCGAAGGCGGGCAAGCTCACGATGAAGAACGGCGTTCTCGACGCTTCGAAGGCGGGTGAGAATCCGGCGGGATTGAAGCTTACTTACTCTGCTAAGGACGGCTCTTTCAAGGGCTCGTTCAAGGCGTATGCTGTTGTGGGCGGCAAGCTCAAGGCGACGACGGTGAACGTCTCTGGCGTCATGATCGGCTCCAAGGGCTATGGCTCTGCGTCCATCAAGAAGCTGGGCAGCTGCCCTGTGACGATAGAGTAAAGAAGGGGCTCTGCGCCTTTACCTCACGCAGAGTCTCAGAGAGCGAAGGTGTGGTTCGTGCTGACGCGCGACCACGCCTGAAGCCTTGTCATTCTTCAGCACCAGGCGGAGTTTACTGGCGGTTGATGGTCGGCTGTCTTCGACTGGCCCGTGATGCTGCTGGCTGCTAAAGGGATGTAAGGGGGCAAGGGGACGGTGCCCGAAGCGTCGGGGCGATAGGCAAGGGACGGATTCTTTGGTATAATACACTTCACCATGGAAGAGAAAATCAAGGCGAAACTGGACGAGCTGCGCGTCGGTCTGCAGGCTGACGGCGGCGATCTTGAACTTGTCAAGATAGAGGGCAAGGTGGTTTACGTGAAACTCGTCGGGCATTGCGGCGGGTGTCCGTTTGCGATGATGACCCTTAAGCAGGGCATCGAGGCCGGTCTTCAGGAGATCGACCCAGAGATCACCGTCGAAAGGGTCGAGGCATGAAGACCGTGAACGTGAGCCTTGTCGGCGTGGGCGGGCAGGGCATTATACTCACCGCCGACCTTCTCGCGAAGACGGCGGCGATCTCGGGCTTCGACGTCAAGAAGTCCGAGATACACGGCATGGCGCAGCGCGGCGGCTCGGTGACGAGCCAGGTGCGCTTCGGCGACTCCGTCGCCTCGCCCATTATCCAGGAGGGGACGGCCGACGTGCTCGTGGCGTTCGACAAGGTCGAGGCGCTGCGCAACTCGGGCGTGCTCGCCAAGGCGGGGACTGCGCTTGTCAACGACCTCTATCTTGTGCCGGTCACGGTCTCTTCGGGCCAGCAGCCCGACGTGGCGGACCTCGACGGCAGAGTCAGGAAGGCGTTCGGCCGTCTTGTGCTCGTTGACGCGATGGAGCTTGCCACGTCCGGCGCGGGGAACGCCAGGACGATGAACATGGTCCTCGCGGGCGCGCTCTCGAAGCTGTGCCCGTTCGAGGAGTCGGCATGGCTGCGCGCCATGGAGGAGATGCTCACCGGGCCGAAGGCCAAGCTTCTCGACGTCAACAGGAAGGCGTTCGGGATCGGGCGTTCGGCCGTCGCGTGACGGCCTGCGCCGGAGCAGGCGCAAGATGAGTGTTGGGG
>JAEEGH010025988.1_pt1 | contig 11701 bp, 6 predicted proteins | sample 9134181 | NCBI WGS metagenome assembly JAEEGH01 (sample SAMN16246544, study PRJNA631951) | gut metagenome | biome: gut microbiome; feature: rumen; material: DP-attached | host: Bos | place: Iran: Karaj | collected 2018-10 | reverse complement strand
TCCAGCCCATTGTCGAAATCCACGCCAACTGTGCGCAATGGAACAGGTCCAAGGACACCCGGACAGGGCTCGCTGTTCGTGCAGCCCAAGGGCACGATGATCTTGTTCCGGTATGAATGCCGGCGTGTTCCTTACCCGCTATTCCAACGGCGAGGAGTTTGTCATGAACTATTCTTCGGAACCGTATGCCTATCGTGGCTGGCAGGTGAAGCCGATGGGCAATGAACTTTTTCCTGGAGCGCTCTGAACCACACAGGGATAATCATCACCCATGAAAACTTCGTCTGTTCTTTGTTCCCTTGCCGTGGCCGTTTCATCGGCTGCGGCGCTTGCCGACGTGTTGTGCGCGAGTTCCCTTTGCGCGCAGACGATCGAGCTTGAAGACGGCGTGTATCATCTCGACGCGCCGATGGCTCTTGGCCCGGAACGTTCCGGCACGCCTGAAAAGCCGCTCGTCATGCGCGCCAAGAACCGGGGCAAGGTCGTCATTTCCGGCACCGTCCGCATTTCCGATTGGCAGAAGACGGACTTGTGCGGCGGCAACGTCTGGGTTGGGACGATTCCCGGCACGGGCGAGATCCCCGGCTGGTCGGCCGCCGGCTGCCTCCATAAGATCGACCTCGCGAAACTGGAGTCGCCGATCTCCGTCTTTGCCAAGGGGGAGCGCCTGACGTGCGCGCGCTGGCCGAAGGCGGGAACCTGGGCGAAGGTCAAGGAAGTCCTGCCGTCCGGCGGACGCCCGGGCGGCGTTCTGCAGGTCGATACGAACGCGGATGTCGCGGCGTGGGCGCAGGAGAAGGATCTGTGGGCGCACGGCCTGTGGAAGTGGGAGTGGGCGGACGCCAAGTGCCGCGTGCTGGAAGTGGATGTCGCGAACAGGAGCATCCGGGTCGACGACACGATGGTCAAGTTCGGTTTCGTGGCCGACCGCGATTTCTACGTGTTCAACGCCCTCTCGGCCATCGGCGGCCCGGGCGAATGGGTGGTGGACAGGAAGTCCCGCAAGCTCTACGTCTGGCCGAAGGGCGACATACACGACGTGGAGGTCACGGCGCTCGACCACATCGTGACGGCCAAGGGACTTTCCAACGCTCGTTTTGAGGGCATTGTGTTCGAGGGAACGAGGCGCGAGACCTTCCTCTTTGAGGATGTGACCAATGTCGTTGTGGACGCCTGCTGCTTCCGCCATACGTCGAAGGAGGCGATCCGCGCGACGGGGGCGCGCCGGCTTAGGGTCACGGGGTCGGACTTCTACGACCTCGGCGAGGGCGGCGTCTGGATCGAAGGCGGCGACATCGCCACGCTCGAACGCGGCGACAACGTCGTGGACAACTGCCACATCCACCACTACGGCAAGGTCGTCGCGAACTACAAGCCGGGCGTCTGCATGAAGGGCTCGGGCAACGCGATCACGCACAACCTGATCCACCACACCGACCACCAGGCGATCATGTTCAACTGCACCGACCTGTACATCGGCTGGAACGTGATACACGACACGCTCCAGCACAACGACGATGCAGGGGCGATCTACTGCTGCGGACAGGATGGACGCGGTTGGACGGACATGCGCGGCACGCTCGTCGAACACAACTTCATCCACAACACAGGCAAGCTGCCGCATTCTCGTACATGCATGGCGATCTACTTCGACGATTCGTCCAGCGGCATACGGGCCCGGTACAATTTCGTCAACCGCGCCAACATCGGCATCTACGGCGGCGGCGGGAACCTCCATCTCATCGAAAGCAATCTGCTCGTTTCCTGCGCCCGTCCACTCATGCAGGGGAGACGCGATAACGCGTTGGGCAAGAAGAGTCCGCTGTGGCTGCAGCTTGTCGAGCGGCGCAAGAACCCAGTCTGGGCGGGACGCTTCCCGGAAACCGGGAGGATCCTCGCCCTTGAGGACGGCCGCTTTGCTCACTGCCCGCTTTTCAACCGCTTCGTAGGCAATGTCGAAATAGGATGCGGAGACGACCAACCCGATGTTGACGTCGAGAAGCGGGGGAACGTCTGGGCGGACAACCTGAAGCTGAAGGACGAGACGGGATGCCGCGACTTCCTTGGACGCGACTGGACTCTGAAGCCTGACAGCAGGGCATTTGCCGCGCTCGGCGGCGACCTCGGTTTCGCGCAGGCCGGTCTTTACGATTCCGATCGGCGTTTCTCGCCTGCGGTCAAGTTCGGCGAGTCGGTCGGCGTCGTCCAGCCGCCTCGCCCGAACTACAACGCGCCCGTAGCCGGTTCGGTTGCCGTGCAGTTCCGTCCGCTCGGCTGGTCAAAAGTTCCCTCGGACAAGAGAGAGTGTTTCGCCGAAGAACTGGTCAACTGCGAACCCATACCCCAATTCAAGAACATCCTCCGTCATCTTTCGAGCAGGGCCAGAAGCGAATGGACCGAGTATTCCTTTTCGTTCGTTCCGAAATTCGACCTGACGGCCGACATCCATCTGTTGAACAGACGGGACGGACGCCCTACGGCATACGACGATTTCAGAATCGTCGGGGCGACGGTCGATGACGACATTGAGGTAGGCCGGGGATGGCGGAGCATTTTCGAGAAACAGGGCGATCTTGTCCAAGAGCCTCCTCGTGCGAGTGGATTGATCGAGGATTCGGCGTGGGGTTTCAAGGCTGCGAAGGGGCATCGTTTTGTCTTGGTAGACGGCGAACGCCACTACGTCCACAGAGTTGAACTGAAGAAAGGCGTTCGCGTCACCGTCACGTTCAAGGCGCGTTCCGCCGAGACCGTTCAGGATTGATGAGAATTGAGAGTGTAAGGATAGGACACATGAAAACAGGAAGAACCTTCAATGCCCAGAGATGGATGGCGCTCGGCGCAGTCGCGCTCGTGATGCTCGCGCCTGCCGCGACGGAGGCTTGCTCGGACTGCGGGGCGCGCACTGTTTCGGTCGCGCAGGAGAAAGCCCGTGAGAGCCGTGACCTTGTCGATGCGCCCGGCACGCTCCGCATGCATGCGCCCGCGGCGCGCTTCTTCCGCACGAACGGAGACGTCCGGCGCTTCAAGGCGACGGTGGGGTTCGATCCGGCGATCTACACGCTCAAGCGCAAGTGGGGGCCGACGCATGTCGCGGCGACGAAGATGGGGTTCAAGGTCTACGCCGACGGCAAGCTCGTCGCCGATGCCGGAATCATGCGTCCGGGCGACGGCACGAAGACGATAGAAGCCGATGTCAGCGGGGCAAGGATGATCGCGCTTGAAAGCGTCGATGGCGGCTACTGGCTCGGGACGCCGCAGCTGCTGGCGCTGTGGCAGGATGTCCGGTTCGAGGGAAAAGACGGAGTGGTGGCGGGCGAGGAGGACACGTCGGGCGCCGAGACGCCGCAATTCGGGATATTGACGCCGCCGGACGCCCCCGAGCCGCGCCTGAACGGCACGTGGACGTACGGGGTGCGGCCCGGCAAGCCGATTCTGCACCGCATAGCCGCCACGGGCAAGGCGCCGCTCGCGCTTTCGGTCGTCGGCGAGCTGCCGAAGGGGCTGGCGTTCGACGCGCGGAGCCGGCTGCTGACGGGTTCGATCGCGGAACGCGGGGACCACAAGGTGGTCTTTGCCGCGAGCAACGCGTGTGGCCGGGCCACGAAGACGCTGACGATCCGGGTCGGCGACACGCTCTGCCTGACGCCTCCGATGGGCTGGAACTCCTGGAATGCCTACGAATGCAAGGTCAGCGACAAGATCGTTCGCGAGACGGCGGTCGCGTTCATGGAGAAGGGGCTGGCGGACCACGGATGGACGTATGTCAACATCGACGGCGGCTGGCAAGCCTTTGAGAAGCAAGTCGCCCGGAACGAAGACGGGACGATCCGTCCGAACGAGCGCTTCCCCGACATGAAGGCGCTTGCCGACCATCTGCATTCGTTTGGCTTCAAGTTCGGCATCTACTCGTCGCCGGGTCCGCGGACATGTACGCGGCAGGAAGGCAGCTATGGACATGAGGCGCAGGACGTGGCGACATGGGTCGCATGGGGGGTGGACTTCATCAAGTACGACTGGTGCTTCTACAGGGACATCTTCAAGAAGGAGACGGAAGGGCGCACGCCCACCGACGCCGACAGGATCAAGCCGTTCCGGCAGCTGTACGACGAGCTGCTGCGCCAGCCGCGCGACCTCGTGTATTCGTTCTGCGGGGGAGGGGTGAGCCTGAAGGGCGCCGAAGCGAACGGCTCGAACCTCCAGCGCATCTGGGGCGACCTGAAGGACGGATGGGGATGCGTGCTAGAGGCGGCCAGGACGGCCGCGCGCCACCGTCTGAATGCCCATCCGGGCTTCTGGATCGACCCCGACATGCTGGTCGTCGGGCGCGTGTGCACTGGCGTCCTTGGGGACCATGACACGCTGTTGACGCCAAACGAGCAGTACGCGCACATTTCGATGTGGGCGATTCTCAACGCGCCGCTCCTGATCGCCTGCCAGATGAACGTCATTGACGATTTCACGGTCAAGCTGCTTGTGAACCCGGAGGTCATCGACGTCGATCAGGACGTCGCCGAAGCGCCCTCCTCCTACCCGTCCTACCGGTAGGAGGTGGGAGGGACGCCGAATACACGCCTGAACGCGAAGCGGAACGAGATGTCCGAGCTGAATCCGCAGACGACTGCCCGGTTGGACTTTGCCTTGACGGGCATGTATGTGCCGATTGTGAATGTGCGCTTTGCTTTGTTTTGCATGTAGATAATTTAGCAGATTGCTGCTGTTTGCGCAATATGTTTGTTACTTGTGCGCAAAATATTATGGCGTTGTTGGCGATAAAAGTGTAAAATGAATAGCGAAAACAACGGAGGATTAGATGAAAGTTCTCGAAACTTGCAAAAAGGCCCTGATTTCAAGGGGGCGGAGAGGGGGCAGGTTGACACTTGCCGCCGCAGCGGCCGTGATTGGCCTGTTCGGCTGGGGCGACACCGTGGTATCCGACAACATGGCCTTGTCCTCGACGCTCACGCTTGATGTCCCGGCAGGCGAGACGTGGACGTATTCCGGCGTGATCTCCGGCAGCTCCGGCATCGTCAAGAACGGCGGCGGCACGCTGTGCCTCACCGGCGCGAACACGTTCACGGGCGGCATCGTCGTCAACGAAGGCTCGCTCGACACGTCGTCCGCCACCGTCAACGGCTGGGGCACGGGAACCGTCACCGTGAACTCCACGGGCACGAAGGTCTGCCGCGTCGTCGTCCGCAACAGCGAGTCCGCGCCGATCCACTTCACCGGCCCCACGACCGACGCATGCGAAGGCATCTACGTCGAGAAGCGCACCAGCGGCACCTCCACGCTGAGCGGCGCGATCACGGCGGACGGAGACCTGTACGTCAAGACGTTCGGATCCGACACGGCTTCCGACAAGGACACGACTCGGCTGCAGTTCAACGGTACGGTGACGGTGGCGTCGCCCGGGCGGCTCGCGCTCGCCCCGCATTGCAAGGTGGAATTCCGCAAGCTCGTGACGGCCAACGTCCTCGAGGGCTACTGGGCCGCGAACACCGCCACGGAAGACGGCGGCAACCCTGGTGTGATCCGCCTCAACGCCTTTTCGAACCTGATCACGCGCATCGTCCTTGACCGCACGCGCGTCCAGGCCGGGAGGAAACACGCCATCGCCGGTTCGATCATCGAATGGACGGGACTTCATCCCGAAGGGGGCTCTCTCGACATTGCCGGGTGCAGCATCGTTGTCAAGGGGCTCGTGACGCCGGCCGGCATCACGCAGTTCGCAGGGACGCCGTACGAAAAGAGCTTTGCCGTGGAGAACACCGGAAACAGCACCGCCACGCTCGAACTAATAGGCGCGCCAGCGGACTACACGGGGTATGCACGGTTCGGCAATATGCGTGTAAGCGTAGGGGTCATCCCTCCTTCTGGCACGACTGCCAGACTGCACTTGTATGGCCGTCGCCATTCGCTCAACAGGATCACGTTTAGCCGCGTCACCTATCTCGAGGGGGACATGACGTTTGAGAACCCATTCGACCTGAACATAAACAATGCCGCCTCCGTGTATTTGAACACCACAAATCCTCGATCCTTCTGTAGCTTGACTGGGTTCGGCTTGTCGAGCTGCAACTTGTACATCCAGTCCGCCGACACGCTGGCTTCCATCCCCGACGACTATACGATCACGATTTCCACGACCGCGAACTCCCACATCTACCTGCCCGATGCAGGCTCAACGCTGCGCGTGAAGAGCATCTACGACGGGGCGTCGCCTGCGCACCATCTGGCGGCGGGCACGTGGACGAAGGATACGCCGGGCACTCCGCTTGACACGAGCGGCGTCGCGCGTCTGACGCGCGGCACGTTCATCGCCGCCACGCCTGTGGCCGAGCCGTCCAGCATCACATGGACTGCCGGAGCGGGGGCCGACACGTCGGTTGGCACGGCTGCGAACTGGGGACTTGAGAATATGCCGAATCTCGGCATCTACGGCGTGAGCGCGACGGTTCCGACGGCGAACCCGGTCCTGACCTTCCCCGCCGGCGACACGCTTCTGACCGCTCTGGCGATCAACCCGGCGCGGCCGACGGACGGCGGCACGTCGACGTCGGTCTTCGAGGCGGCGGATGCAACGGCGCGCCTTCTGCTGCAGGAGAACGGCCTCTCGTTCGCCAGCCATGGCGAGCAGCCTTGCACGTACGTCTACAACCTCTCGGTGCCGACGTACCTGACGGGCACCTCGTCGCTCGTCTTCTCGTCGAACGACGTGGTGAACGTCTCCGGTTCGCTGCGCGGCCGCGGAAAGCTCAACATCGACCTTGGCGGATCGCACAACAACGTCAAGAACTACGCTCCGGGCACCAATGCGGAAAACCTGGAGACGACCGGTGGCGTTCTCAACCTCGCCGGGAACAATGCCTTTGACGGAGACGTGACGGTCTCGAACGGCGTCGTCAACGTGTCCGGGACGCTTGGCGTGACAAACGACTCGGGAACGTTCACGCTTGGCGCCAACTACAGGGTGACCTCAGGGGACGAGAACTGGGTCAACTACGGATGCGCCGTCTTCAGCAACGCGACGGTGAACAAGAAGTACGTGGGCAACGCGCTGGGTCAAGGCGGTGCCTACAAGAACGCCACAACCTGGCAGCGGTTCGCCGGTACGAACGTGATGAACGGATTCGTTCACATCAATGCGAGCCACTATGCGGTCTTGCTTCCCGGGGCGAACGTGACGTTTGCCGGCGGATACACGGCCGACAACGCTTTTGCGTTGCTGCCGCCCACGGTCAGCGGCTCTTCCGCCAAGGTCACGTTCACAGGCCCCTGGAAGGGCGGCAATGCTTCAAAAAGCCATTTCTATGCCGGGAGCCAAAGCGGCAGCCTGCACGTGGTCTTTGCCTGCAAGGGATCGTACTCGCCCCGGTATTTCGAACTCTACGGGGCGCGCAACTTCTTTGAGTGTACGGCAGATGACGCCATCACGGCGCCCTATCTTTACCTTCGGAGCTCCGGCACGTTGAGCCTGACGAACTGCACCGTGCGATTCCCTTGTTTCTATAGCGACACGTCTGCCGTCCTGACCGGCTCCGACGGCGGATGCCTCGAAATCACGTCGGGATGGACATCCGCGGATGTGGATTCTCGTCTCTATCGCGGAAAAATCCAGGGCGACCTGACGCTCAGGATGTCCGGGCAGGACGGAAACCGCCAGCGCCTCTCCGGCTGTGTGGCCACGTCGTGCGGCGACGTGGAGGTGACGGGCGGTACGCTTCAGTTCGACGCCGACTCGTCCTGGCTCGTCGGCACGAACGTGACCGTGCGCGGCACCGGCACGCTGGCGATCAACTCCGCGAACACGTTCAACGAGGAGTTCGCCGTGGTGCATTTCGAGGACGGCGGGAAGATCGACGTGCCCGCAGGCGTCGCCCAGAAGTTCGCGGAAGGATGGGTAGGCGGCGCCAAGCTTCCGCCGAATCGCTACACGGCGGCAAACCTGCCCGCGCATGTGTCCGGCGCCGGCGCGATCATCATTGCGGGGCAGGGAATGATGATCCTGTTCCGCTGAGGCGACAGAAGCCTGCCTGCGCCTGTGTCCGTAATGGAAAAGGAGTAGCTTGATGGCGGTGAAGGTAGAAGTGGCGGCGGCAATCTGCGTGCTGGCTGCGCTTTCCGTGTTTGGCGCGGAGGGGTTCTTCAGCGTGCGGCAGAAGGGAAACGGCGTGTGGACGTTCGTCGATCCCGACGGAAAGGACTTCTTCCTGCGGGCCGTGGACCATGTGGGCGGCGTCGATGGCGAAAGGAAGAACGGGCCGATCGACGCGGCGCAAGTCAAGGAGCGCATGGCGGCATGGGGCTTCAACACGATCGGCGTTCGAGCAAACAGCCGCCAGCCGCTGATGGCAGACATGCCGTGGCTCTGCTACCTGAAGCTTGGCGCGACGCTGGGCGACACGCCGGACCCGGAGCGCGGGCTGACGCTGAACCTGCACATTCCGGCAACGGCCATGCCGAACGTATTCCGGAAGGACTTCGAGGAGCATGCCTTCAGGCTGGCGCGCATGATGTGCGCGCCGTTGAAGGACAACAGGCAGCTCGTCGGCTACTGCCTTGACAACGAGCTGGCGTTTCAGGGCCGCAATCGCGGTGCTTCCGGAAATTGGGGACTCTTCGAGGCGGCCAGGACGAAGCCCGAGACCAACTCCGCGCACGTCGCGCTCATGGATTTCCTCGCCTCCAAAGGAATCGCCTCCACGAACGACGTGCCGATGCCGGTGCGGGAGGAATTCTGCCGCCTCGTCGCGCACAAGTATTTCGACGTCCTCACGCGCGCGGTCCGCGCCGCCGATCCGAACCACCTCATCCTCGGCTGCCGTTTTTCGGCGCACTATGACTGGACCGAAGAAGAGGCCGGAAAGTTCGTCGACGTGATAACGGTCAACTGCTATCCGTCCGTCGACCTCGACAGGGGAATCGTCGATCCGAACGCCGTCAGGAGAATCAGCCGGATCCATGAGAAGGGCAAGAAGCCGGTGATGGTCACGGAGTGGAGTTTCCCTGCGGCCGACACGGGCTACAGGGATGCAGGCCCCGGCGCCGGACAGCGGTTTGCGACACAGGCGCAGCGCACGCGGGCTACGGAGATATTCGCGCGGACGATGCTTGCGATGCCGTACCTGGTTGGCTATTCGTATTTCATGTGGCAGGATTCGCCCGCCGGAAGCAGAGAGGAGACGAACTACGGCCTTCTGGACAGGAACGGCAATCCTTTCCCGGAGATCACGGGGATGTTTGCGCGCCTTCATGCGCCCGAGTCGCTCGCCTGCGCGCGGCCGGACGGCGCCGATTTATCGTGCGATGGAAAGAAATGGCGGCTGACGGTTGCGGACGGGCTTGAGGTGCGGGGTGTCATCGGCGGCGGTGAGAACCTGTTTCGGACGAAGTTCAGGGGTGTCGATTTCGGTTTCGCCAAGGTCGGCATGGTTCTCGGCACTGGAGCTGAGGCGCCCAAGTTGCGCGAGGGTTTCCCCGTCGTGTTTCCGAGGGTGTCCGTCGTGAAGGACGTGCGGTTCGAGACGCTGGACGGCTGGCGGAAGTCGTTGCGCCTGACGGGCGAGGGGGCGTGGAACGACCAGAAGTTCGAGATCGCCGTGCGCGCCGTGCTGCTTGAAGGGGCCGGCAAGGTGCGCTTCGAGATCGTTTCGATCCGCAACGTCGGCAACGTGCCGCTTCTTGGAGTGCGGGCGTTGCTCCAGCATTACCCTCCGTTCAAGAAGATCGTCAAGTCCGGCAGGAACATCGCGCCGCCTGCGCCTGATTTTCCCGTGTGGGGCAAGCCGTCCGTCGCCGAGATCACGAGCGAAGACGGCTCGGCGGCGCTTCGATGCGTCTCGGACGCGAAGACGCTCAAGAGCATGTACTTTAGCGTCGACGGCGCGGGTAACCTGCACCCTGACGTGTTCTTTGCGCCGTGGTGCGAGGAGGGGCGTGGCGGGCTTGACGCCTTGCGGCTCTCGCCGGGCGAGACCTATCGTCCTGCCAGCCCGATGTACGACGAAGTGGAGTTGCGGACGGCGAGACTCGGGCGTGACGGTCCATACAGGTGACCTGACGCGCGTGGAGCTTGACTGATCATCGGGCTGCGGTGAAGCGCCCCCTATCAGAGAACATGAAAGAGAAAAAGAGAACATGAAAGAGAAAACATGAAAATGAAATGTATATTGTCTTTTTTCGTTTCCGCCATAGCCCTGGTGGTGTCGACCTCATTCGCCAAGGAGGGATTCTACTCCGTCACGCGTGACGCGGACGGAATCTGGTGGGGCGTGAGACCCGACGGAACGAAGTTCGTCCCGAACGGCGTCGCCCACGTGAACCTCGATGCCGGAAATCCGAACGCAAGGGAAGTCAAGTCGGCCTACGGGCTGCGCTGCCTGGAGAAGTACGGCACGTCTGCGGCATGGACGACCAACGCGCTCGCGCGGCTGAGGGACTGGGGCTTCAACATCGTCTGCTGCGACTCGGACTACGACCGGCTCTTCAAGGAAGGTCCTGCCGGGGCGATGGGCTTCGGATACGCGTATGGACTCTACACCCACCGTCCGCTGCAACGGGGCGCGCGGAGGAAAGACCCGAACTTCTGCATCACTCCGCAGGACGGCATCACGTGCGGGCTCTATTTCCCGAACGTGTTCCATCCCGACTACGAGCGCATCACCGACGAATACTGCGCGGAGACGTGCGGCAAACGAAAGGACGACCGCGCGCTTTTCGGCTACTTCATCTCCAATGAACTTGCATGGGGAGGACGCGCCGGAGACATGAAGAGCGGCGAGGGCCTGTTCGACTACGTGAACGAAAAGCTCGACCCCTCCCATCCCGCGCGACAGGCGCTGGAGCGGATCGTCGCCGCCTGCGGGGGCGACCGCACGTCCCCCGCGACGAAGCAGAAGTTCCTCGAGGCCGTCGCCGAACGGTATTTCAGCGTGAACGTCGCCGCCATCCGTCGGCACGACCCGAACCACCTGGTGCTCGGCTGCCGGTTCGCGGGACTCGTCCATCCCTCAGTCATCCGCATCGCCGGCAAGTACTGCGACGTCGTGACCTTCAACTTCTACAGCTGGGCGGACATCGCGCACAACGAGGTGCGCGGCGGCCGCTTCGGGCGTCCGGCCGCGTCGCTGTGGAAAGAGACGTACGACCTCGCCGGGAAACCGCTCATGATCACCGAATGGTCGTTCCCGTCGCTCGACCGCGGCCACAGGAGCACGCGCGGCGCGGGCATGCGCGTGCGGACGCAGCGGGAACGGGTGGCCGCGTCGGAACTCTACCTGAGGACCTGCCTCTCGCTGCCGTTCGTGCTGGGCACGAGCTGGTTCCGCCACGCCGACAAGCCGATGACGAGCGTAGCCGGGGGAGAGGACTGCGCCTACGGACTCGTCGACGAGCGCGACGAACCCTACCCCGAGCTGACCGCGATGTTCAGGCGCGTCCATGCCGAGGAGAAGACGCTGCGGCGCGCGCCGACGCCGAAGGCGAATCCCGATGCGGACGACGGCTCGATGGACGCGGCGACGTTCCGCACGAAGAACCGCTGGGGCGAGGGGAAGCTGAAATTCACGCAGAACGGAAATGCCTTTCGGCTTGAAAACGAACGAGGTGACTTCTTCGCGGGCCGCGTCGGCAACGGGCCGGTCGGCTTCGTCGGCGTCGATGGCACCAATGTCGTCAAGCTGGTCGCGTGCCTGCGCATCTC
>JAEEGH010025987.1_pt1 | contig 11701 bp, 9 predicted proteins | sample 9134181 | NCBI WGS metagenome assembly JAEEGH01 (sample SAMN16246544, study PRJNA631951) | gut metagenome | biome: gut microbiome; feature: rumen; material: DP-attached | host: Bos | place: Iran: Karaj | collected 2018-10 | reverse complement strand
CGAGTCCGTTCGGGCGGAAGGGAGAGCGTGTGGCAAACACGCCTTTCCGCGTATTTCCTCCCAGACGCGGCGGCCGTACTGTCGGCGACCAGCCCTCGTTTTCCGAAAAACCCCAGATCAGCCAGATATGACTGAAATCATCGATGCCGCGAAGGGCTTCCCGGTCTGAAAACGCTTTTTCAAAGACGATCTTTCCTTCTAGATCTTCTATGATCCCGGCCTGCCGCGGAATCCCGAATTTTCCCGGGAAATCCGTGCGGATCACGGCGATCGGGACGAGTGTTCGTTCTCTCTTCATAGCGAGCGCAGTCCTTCCATCGCAGCAATCGACACCGCGTTGATCACCATGTGCAGAAAGATCGGTGTCCATATGGACCGCGTCTTTTCATAGCAGCGGGCAAGAAGCCAGGAAACAGGGATATACTGGATCATATATAAAACATACCGTGGATCACGGAGCGCGTAATTCCATACATGATACCCCGAAAAAGCCAGGATGCTCACAACATACGCAAGACCTCTGCTTCTTTTCCGGATCGTTCCAAAGAGGCCTGCGCGGAAGAGGAGTTCCTCCACGATCGGCGCAAGGAAGATGCCCATCGCTTTGATCATGCCCGGGCTCTCCTCCGCCAGATCGATGATCTGCTCATTATTCGGGTTCCCTACTTCCGGCTTTCCCGTCACAAGCATCAGCACAACAGCAAACAGCGAATTGAAAGCCAGCACAGCAAGATAGGAACCGCCGATCTGCAATGCACAGCGGAGAATACTGTCGCAGAAGGGGTCGAACTCACGTCTCAGAAAACGGCCCAGCACGATGAACATATACAGGGTCCCTGCTGCATAGACCAGAAAATTCGCCAGAGATTCATTCAGCATGCCGTTTTTGTAAAACACCCCCAGCAGCAGGGGCAGCACCAGCAGATGCACGGGGAGATATACGAGCAGCGCGAACTGCTCTTTTTTTGTCAGTTCGTTTGCTTCCGTCATCCCCGCGCTTTCCTTTGCAGTTCAAAAAGCAGGTTCATGGCCTCGAGCGGAGTAAGTGTGTTCAGGTCTGTCTCCCGCAGGAGTTTTCCGATTTCGTCGCTCCCTACCTGAGCCAGACTGATCTGGTCGCTTTCCTCTTTCTCCTGGGGGAAGGACGGCCCGATTCCACTGTTCTCCAGTTCTTTCAGATAGGCTTTTGCTTTTGTGATGATCCCGTCGGGAAGACCGGCCAGCTTCGCTACTTCGATTCCGTAACTGTCGTCCGCAGAACCCCGTACGATTTTCCTCAGGAAGACAAGGTTTCCTCCCTGTTTCTTCGCGGTGATGTTATAGTTCCGCACGCCTCCGATCTCACCTTCCAGCGCGGACAGTTCATGATAGTGTGTCGCAAACATGGTCTTGGCCCCGAGTCTTCGCTTGTCCGCGCAGTATTCCAGCACCGCCCTGGCGATCGCCATGCCGTCGAAAGTACTGGTTCCGCGGCCGATCTCATCCAGAATGAGCAGGGACGACGAGGTGGCATAGCGCAGGATCTCCGCCATCTCGTTCATCTCCACCATAAAGGTGGACTGTCCTGAAGCGAGGTCATCCGAAGCGCCGATCCGGGTAAAGACCCGGTCCACGATTCCGATCGTTGCGCTTTTCGCCGGCACGAAGGAACCGATCTGCGCCATGAGCACGATCAGCGCCGTCTGCCGCATATATGTGGATTTTCCCGCCATGTTCGGCCCGGTGATGATAGCCACGCGGTCGTCCCGCTCGTTCAGATAGGTGTCGTTGGGAACAAAGAGCACGTCCTTCAGTGTCTGTTCCACCACAGGATGCCGCCCCTCAAGGATCTCCAGCGTTCCCGAAGCATCGATTTCCGGGCGGGTATAGTTGTTCCGTACGGCCACTTCCGCAAGCGAGCACAGCACATCCAGCCTGGCCACTGCGTCTGCGGTCGCCTGGATGCGGTCTACATTATCCGCGACCTTCAGCCGGATCTCAGTGAAGAAGCGGTATTCCATATCATTGATCCGCTCACGGGCAGTGAGCAGTGTGTTTTCAAGCTCCTTCAGTTCCTGTGTGATATACCGCTCGTTCGAGACCAGCGTCTGCTTGCGGATATAGTCTGCCGGAATACCGCTCTCGCCCGCTGAACGCGGTACGTCGATGAAATATCCGAAGACCTTGTTGTAACCCACTTTGAGTTTTCTGATCCCGGTCCTCTCGCGTTCCTTCAGTTCCAGTTCCGCGATCATCCTGGCTCCGTTGTCCCGGATATTGCGCAGATAATCCAGTTCTTCCGAATACCCCTCCCGGATGATGCCGCCCTCGCGCACCGAGAAGGGCGGCTCGTCCCCGATCGCCGTGTCGATCGTTTTCCGGACATCTTCCAGCGGGTCCATGTCCGCGATCTCTCTGAGTCCGGCACTCCGGCTGTCTGCAAGGATCTCCTTCAGCCGGGGAAAAACCGCTGCACAGTCCGCGATGGAGCGAAGATCCCTTCCTCCTGCAGTACCGTAAACGGTTCTTCCGACCAGCCTCTGCAGATCGCTGATCGCCTTCAGTGCGACCTGCAGTTCTCCCCGCTTCACGTTGTCTGAATACAGTTCCTGCACCGACGCATGCCGGCGGCGGATCTCAACTGCGGAGAGCAGCGGCCGTTCGATCCAGGCCCGGAGAAGTCTCCCCCCCATCGGCGTGTGCGTCCGGTCCAGCACCCAGAGCAGCGTGCCCTTCTTCTCCCGGTTTCGCAGCGATTCCGTAAGTTCAAGATTTCGTCGGGTCGTCCAGTCCATTTCCATGGTACGCCCGTCCGAAAGCACGTTCAGGCGGTTGATATGGCGCAGATCAAACTTCTGCGTCTCTTCGATATAGGCCAGCAGGGCACCGACTGCCCGGACCGCTGCCGGACTGTTCCCGAGGCCGCAGCTGTCCACATCCTTCAGCGCGAATCTCCCGCACAGATTCTCCGCACAGGTTGTATAATCGAAGCGGTCTCCCGCCTGCTCCGTCATCGCGTCGAGTTTTCCTGTCAGAAACCGGAGGATCTCTCCGTTCTGTTCCGCGCCGGGAGAAAGCACAGCTTCCTTCGGCGAAAAGCGTCCAAGTTCGTTGAGGATATGATTCACTGCATCCCCTTCCCAGGCGCTGCAGCAGAATTCTCCGGTGGATACATCGCAGAAGGCTGCACCTCCGGCATTATCCTCCAGACAGATCGCGCAGATATAGTTGCTGCGGGATTCCTCCAGCATGGAGCTTTCTGTTACGGTCCCCGGCGTAATGATCCGGATCACATCCCGTTTCACAAGTCCCTTTGCAAGAGCCGGATCTTCCGTCTGTTCACAGATCGCGACCTTGTAGCCTTTGGCAATGAGTTTTGCGATGTAACCCTCTGCCGCATGGTAGGGCACCCCGCACATGGGCGTCCGCTCCTCCGGATCCTCGATCCCGCGGTCCCGTGTGGTCAGCGCCAGATCCAGTTCGCGTGAAGCCACTTTTGCGTCCTCGTTGAACATCTCATAAAAATCGCCCAGCCGGAAAAAGAGCAGACAGTCACCGTACTGCTCTTTTATCTGGTTGTATTGTTTTTTCATCGGTGTCAGTTCAGCCATTTTCCATCTCACCATACAGCGCCCACGTGTTGCTTGCCGTGATGCGCACATTCACAAACTGGCCGATCAGCGATGGGTCCCCTTTCAGATGCACCAGCCTTCCCCCGTTCGTCCGGCTCGAGAGATTGTATTCTTCCCGGCCGGTCTCTCCGTCGACGAGTACTTTCAGAATCTGTCCCTCGTATTCCCGGTGCTTCTCCCCGGAGATACGGTTTGCTGTTTCAGTCAGGCGGTCAAAATGCCGCTGCTTGTCCTCACGGGTATAAGGGTCAGGCATTGTAGCCGCGGGAGTCCCGTTCCTCTTCGAATAGATAAACGTAAACATCGCATCGTACCGCACCTGCTCGCAGAGGCGGATCGTATCCTCGAATTCCTCTTCCGTCTCGCCTGGAAAGCCCACGATGATATCCGTCGTCACGACGAGATCCGGCATCAGTCTCCGCGCTGTCTCCAGTTTTTTCAGATAGGCTTCATGATCGTAATTGCGGTTCATCGCACGCAGGATGCGGTCGTTTCCGGACTGGACCGGAAGGTGCAGATGATGCGCGCACTTTTCGCATTCCGCCATCGTACGGAAAAGCTTTTCTGTGGCGTCTTTCGGATGGCTTGTCATGAAGCGGATCAGAAATTCTCCCGGAATGGCGTTGATCATCCGTATAAGATCCGCGAAATCGATCTCCCGGTCCAGATCTTTGCCGTAGGAATTCACATTCTGTCCCAGAAGCGTGATATCCTTGTATCCCTCCGCAACGAGCTGTTGCGCCTCACGCAGGATATCCTCCGGCTGCCGGGAGCGCTCACGTCCGCGGACATAGGGGACGATGCAATAGGTGCAGAAATTGTTGCAACCGAACATGATATTGACCCCGGACTTGAAGGGATACTTGCGGCGGACCGGAAGGTCCTCCACGATGCGTTCCGTATCCTTCCAGATGTCAATGATCATATCCTCCTGCGACAGGCAGGATACCAGCAGCTCGGGAAAGCGGTAGAGGTTGTGGGTTCCGAAGATGAGATTCACAAAGCGATAGCTTTTCCTCAACTTCTCCACGACCTGTTCCTCCTGCATCATGCAGCCACAGAGCGCGATCTTCATATGCGGATTCTTTTTCTTGTAGCCGTTTAAGACACCGAGTCTTCCATAGACCTTGAGATTCGCGTTCTCGCGCACCGTACAGGTATTGTACAGTACAAAATCCGAATTCTCGTCCTCCGTCAGTTCATACCCGGCCTCCGCGAGGATACCCGAGATCTTCTCGGAATCCCGCGCGTTCATCTGGCATCCGAAGGTGACCACACAAGCGGTGGGTCTGCGCCCGAGCTTCTGCGTCAGATCCGTCACCAGCTTTTTTGCTTCCGACAGCTGCGAAAGCTGTCTTTCCATTTCCAGTCTGTCCTGTTCTTTCATACCATCCTCAATGCCCGGTGCTTCCGAAACCACCGTTGCGGACACTCTTTACATCGTCATCTTCCGTGATCCCGTAGGGCAGAAAGATCCCCTGCAGTACACCGTCCCCGGCATGGATCTCCACGGTTTTGCCCTCGTTGGAATCGTTGGTCAGCTTCACAAAAATCTGACCCTCGTTGTCACTGTAATAATAATCGCTGTCAATGATGCCGACCGTATTGTTCAGCTGCAGGCGGTATTTGAAGCCCAGGCCGCTGCGCGGGAACATGCACAGCACCCAGTCCTCGAGCATGCAGGAACGGATACCGGTGGGAAATTTGATCGTCTCTCCCGGCTGCAGCGTAAAATCAATGGGACTTTTGAAATCATATCCGGCGCTACCCGCCGTAGCGCGTACGGGAAGCGTGATCCGATCATAGATCTCGCGCACCTGCTGTGCGGAATATGCGGGGAAATCAAGCATCCCTTCCGCGAATTTCTCAAAGCTTACTTTCTCAAATCGAGCAACCCTTTGCATGGCTGTAATTTCCTTCCTCTCTCAGATAAAAATAGTCTTCACAATGCAGCACCGGCTCCTTTACCGGCAATCCTTCGTCCGAGACACATTCGGCCAGCGAACGGGGAACATCAATGACGCGCTGGTTTTTGCTTCCCTTCCAGCAGAGACGGTTATCCTTCTGCCGCTCAAGAAACGGTCCGTCCACGAGGACATCGAGGTAACGCATATGCTCCAGCCGGCAGATGTCCTCCCAGAGATATCCGGTGTAGAGCCAGATCGTCTTCCCGGGAAAATCCGTTCGGATCGAACGGAGAAGCTCCAGAGAGACGACCCGGTTCCCCGGGAAAAGCGGATCTCCGCCGCTGAAGGTGATCCCGGAGATATAGTCCCGTCCCAGCGCCTCGTAAAGCTCCGTCTTCGCCGCCTCGTCAAAGACCAATCCTTCGTCCGGATCCCAGGTGATGGGATTCTGGCACCCCGGACATGCGTGCTCGCATCCGGACACCCACAGCACCACCCGCAGTCCGTCCCCGTTCTTCATATCATCTTTTGTGATGTCATGGTATCTCATCTGCTACCCTTTTGTGCCTTAAATGAATGCTGCTGTACTCAATTTTTCTTTAGAAAAATTGAGTATCCTTTCAAATGAATGCAATTCATTTGAAAGCTTACATAGATTTACGTTCCGCAATCTCCGCCATCTTCGCATCATTGAGCCTGGTATCCCCGTGCACTCTGGAATACGAAAGATATCCGTTCATGCGGTCGATCTTGGTCAGATTCCGGCTTCCGCACTCCGGACAAACATCCATCTCCAGCTCCTCGTGCCCGCAGTCGTCGCAGAAGGACAGGCTTAAGTTCACGCCCTCGTAGAAGCCCATCTTCATCGCTCTGCGGATCAGGGTCTCGATGGCTTCGAGATTGTAATCCACCGGATATTTTACGTACTGGATCTTGCCGCCGTTGAACAGATTCCAGAAGCGTTTTTCCAGATCCTGTTTCTGGATCGGCGTGATATCCTCCGTCACATGGCAGTGGAACGAATTGGAAACATATTCGCGGTCCGATACCCCTTCAATGATGCCGAATTTGTTGCGGAACTGCTTGACCTGAAGGCCGCACAGATTCTCTGCGGGTGTGCCGTAGATCGCGTAGAGTCTTCCGTCCGCTTCCTTGAATTCATTCACTTTGGCATTGATATGCTCCATCACTTCCAGAGCAAAGGCACCGTCTTCCACCAGACTTTTCCCGTTGTAAAGCTCCTGCAGTTCATTCAGGGCCGTGATGCCGAAGGAAGCGGTGGCCGCATTTAACAGCGGCTTGATCTTGTCATGGAGCTCCAGATGTCCACCGAGGAACCCGCCCTGGCAGTAGGCCAGCGGATTCGTGGAGGCCTTCATCTCTCCCAGATAAGCATAGGTGCGCAGATGGAGCTGTCTTATCAGTTCCAGATAATAATCCAGCACCTCATAGAAATCACGGCTCTCCTTGCGCGCCCTCGCCAGGATCATGGGCAGATGCAGGGATACGACACCGATGTTGAATCTTCCTAAAAAGACGGGCGTGTCATTTTCGTCGGCCGGATGCATTCCTCCGCGCTCGTACCAGGGCGAAAGAAACGCTCTGCAGCCCATCGGAGAAATGATCTTGCCGTACTTCTGATACATCTCCGGCACATAACCTTCTCCGGACAGCGACAGATAATCCGGATACATCGACTTGGAGGAACACTCCACCGCCGCGTGGAACACATCTTCAAGCTCACAGCCCTTGCCGTGCAGCTTCTCATCATACAGGAAGACGATCTTCGGGAAGAGCACCGGTTTCTTGTGGCCCTTTTTGCCCTGCCCTTTCCGGCGCACATTCAGAAGCGCGATCGTACCCATTTTCGCGAATTTTCCGGTTCCGGTACCGGCGGTCACGGTGATAAAGGGATAATCTCCGCGGCTCGAAGCAACGGTATTGAACTTGTATTCCCAGCCCTGAAAGCCCTGTTCGAACTCTCGCTGTACATCGGCCAGAGCCGTCTCTTCCGCTTTGGCCTGCGGGACTCCGAGGGAGAGATATTTTTCCAGCGCCTTGTCATAGGACTTTTGCGCGTAGGGCTCAAGTACCAACTCCACGCTTGGAACGGTGAATCCGCCGTACTGCTGACCGGCAGCGGAAAGGATGATATCTCCCATGACATCGAAGGCGACATCGAGCGTCTTCGGCTCGTTGTACCAGATATTGCCCATCTCGAAACCGTCCTTCAGCACCTCCGTGATGTTGAAAAGACAGCAGTTCATGGTATCGCGCCGGGAGGACATGTCGTGTACATAGATGTAGCCGTCGCGACAGGCCTGGATCTCCTCGGTCGTCATGAAGAATTTCTGATACAGCTCCTTGTTCAGCTGATTGAAGATCAAACTGCGCTTTGTCGAAACCAGCGCCGAATCGGTATTGGAATTCTCCTTGTCCCCGATGTACATGATCGACTGACTCTTCTTGTAGACGTCATCGAGCATGCGGACAAAATCCTGCTTATAATTGCGATAGTCGCGGTAGCTTTTTGCAACGATCGGTTTTACGATCTCGAGCACGCTCTCCACGATATTGTGCATCTCGGAAATCGGAATCTGTTCGATCCCGAGCTCATCCACCTTCTGCACCACCAGCTCACAGATCCGTTCTTCCTCTTCCACCGTAAATTTGGTAAGTGCCCGATACGCACTCTTCCCGACGGCATTTATTACCTTCTGCACCCGGAACGGCTCCATCGATCCGTCCTTCTTGATCACCACCGTCTCTTTTTTTGGCAAGAATCTGTCGTTGTAATCCATACGTATCCCCTTTATTCATAAACCATTAAATTGTACCCACTTAGCGCGAAACTAAGTGAGAATACTTAGTCCAGAATACGACTGGCTTTCGCCTCCGCCAGAGCTTCCTCAATGACATGCACGGGATGCACCAGTGCAAATCTTACATGCCCGGCGCCGAGCGATCCGAAGCTGCTTCCCGGCGTACACACGATCCCGGTCTGCTCCATGAGTTCCAGGACGAATCGCACATCGTCCGTCCCATATTTTTCGGGGATCCTTGCCCAGGCAAACATCGTGCCTTCGCTGCGCGGGAAATCCCAGCCGAGCTTTGTAAAGCCGTCACAGAGCGCGTCTCTGCGCCGTTCGTACTCACGGCAATGTTCATAGACCGAAGCGTCGCTTCCTTTGAGCGCAGCGATCGCGCCGTATTGCACCGGAAGAAAGATCCCGTAATCGATCTGCGAGCGGAACTTCCGGAACCTGCGAACCAGCTCCGCATCCCCGATCAGGAAGGACATCCGCGCGCCCGTGTAATTGAAGGACTTGGACAGGGAATAGAATTCCGCCGCGATCTCCTTTGCACGGGGAAAGGACAGGATGGAACGCCCCTTTCGTCCGTCGTAGATGATATCCGAGTAGGCATTGTCATGCAGGATCAGGATCTCGTTGCGGATCGCCCAGGGGATCAGTTCCTCATAGAAGGCATCGGGCGCACACTTGCAGATCGGATTGAGCGGATAGGAAACGATCATCACCTTCGCGCGATCCGCGGCAGGCGCTCCCTTCCCGTACCTGCGTTCCAGATCCTCCAGATCCGGCAGATATAGCTTTCCTTCCGTCAGGTCATAAGGACGGATGCTCGCCCCTGCCAGGGAAGGTCCGATCCCGAAAATGGGATAGCCGGGATTCGGCACCAGCACGATGTCTCCGGGATTAATCAGAGAAAAGGCGATATGGGCGATGCCCTCCTGCGATCCGTAGACGCCCGTGATCTCATCCTCTGCCAGCTCCACCCCGTAGCGGAAGGCATATCTTGCGATGACGGCCGAGGTGAGCTCCGGCAGATCCCGCAGCGAATATTTGTAATTTTCCGGATTCGAGGCGGCCCGACTGACCGCCTGCATGACATGCTCATCCGGTTCAAAATCCGGGGTACCGATGGAAAAATTGTAGACTCTGAGACGTTTTTCCTTTCGCTCTAGGATCTTATCGTTCAGAGTCTGAAAGATCCCTTCCTCAAACTGCTCCATGCGTTTGGGAATCTGCAGCTGCATCATATACGCTTCCCTTCTTCCGGCGATCCGCCGTTAAGTTTTGTCCCGACACCGTACGTTCCGTCCCGAAACCGTTCCTTCCGTTCCTATGCCTGGTCCTTCATATGCTCCAGGATCCCGGAGATCCAGGCGCGGTATTCTTCTACGGTCTGCTGCGGCTCCAGTATGCGAACTCCGGACCCCAGCCCGGCCAGCCAGCCGAAGAACTGCGGGCTGATATCCACGCGGCAGCGCAGACGAAAGGCCTTGCCGTCCTCGATCTCACGTATCGCGACATCTCGTCCGAAGCGGTCGATGGCCACGCCGATCAGCTCCTTCGGGAAACGGATCGAAACCGTCTCCGGCTTGCCGCTGTACATGGAAAAGGCTTCATTGACATAGGCGCCGAGATCGAGATCCTTCATGTTTTCCGAGCCAAGGCGCTTCTCCTCCAGGAGATTCACATGCCGCATTTTGTCCACGCGAAAATGCTTGGATTTGCCGGCCGGCGCATCGTATGCGACCAGGTAGTAATACTCATCCTGCCAGATCAGATACCAGGGGCTTACAACGCGCTCCTCCGGGCCGCGCAAAACCAGCTCCTTCTTCAGATTCCACTCGTAATAGGCAAAGGAAATCTGCACATTTTCCCGGATGGCGCGATGAATGCTGTCGATGTTGTAAAGGATCTCTTCATTCTCGCTTTTTACCCTGGACGCGACAAAAACGCGACGCTTCAGGCTCTTTGCCAGCGCGTCACTCGTAAGGTTCATCAGCTTGGCGGAGATCTCGGCGGATTTGCGATCCGAGATGAAGCGGGAGGACTGCACGGCATCTACCAGGAGTTTCAGCTCCGGGAGCTCAAAGGTCCGGCTGCACAGCTTCCAGCCGCCGCCGTTGCGCGTCGGTTCCTGCTGAATATCATATCCGAGATCGGACAGCGTCTGCATGTCGGAATACAGCGTCTTGCGATCGCACCGGATGCCGTCGGATGCCAGAAGCTCCAGCATTCTCGAGGTCGTAAGCGGATGCTCCTCATCCGAGAGGTGCTCGAGATATTGCAGTTCCAGGATCAGTTTTCCCTTCTTACCTTCTACCAAATCTTCCCCTCCGTAACCGGATATGAACCAAAAGACAGACAGCCGAAAACGGGCTGTCTGTCGATCTTCCCATCCTATTTTGCGTCTTTGGGATCTTCTGCGGCTGCGGCGGATTCCGAAACGGAAGTCCCACCGTCCTTTCTGCGGCGCAGAGTGCGTCCGAGAAGAAACCCGGCGGCTCCTACGATCACGATCACCAGAAGGAGCACAACATAACTGAGAAAAGAATTAAAAAACAAAACCAGTGAATTCAAGCGTTTGTCCTCCTTTTTCTTCTAATAGTATATCGTTTGAGGTCATGTTTCGTCAAGCGATTCAGAGAGTTTTTCTGCCCGTAAAACAAGGTCTTCGGGGAAGCCCATATTGCGAAGCAAAAGCAGCGCATTTTTCGTGGAAGCGGGGCCTTCGAGCAGCTCGTACGAGAAGGTGATGTCGGCTCCGTCCATGCGCTCTTCAAAGTGCATATTCCGCACTTCCTGTTCCAGATACCCGGTCAGCTCACGGTCGTGGGTCGCCGCGAAAAACAGGATCCCGCGGGATGCCATCTCCCGAAGGATCTCGGTGGAGGCCCCGATGCGCTCGGAAGTGTTGGTGCCGCGCAGCACCTCGTCCACAAAACAAAGCACGGGTCTCCCCGGCTCCTGCGCCGCATCCAGGATCCGCTTGATCGATTTGATCTCCGCCATAAAATAACTGTCGCCGGCCGAGAGATCATCCGTCAGCGCAATGGAGGAAAAAATGCGATAATACGGCGCACGGTACCGGTCCGCGAGACAGGTGTGCACCGTCTGGGCCATGACGGCATTTAGTGCCACCATACGGAGAAAGGTGGACTTGCCGCTGGCATTGGAGCCCGTGAGCAGGATCGGAACCGAGGTTTCGATGGAATTTTTCACGGGGTGCTCCAGCAGAAAATGGTATCCGCCCTTAAGCAGGATCCCGTCATCCGCTTTGTCGGTAAATTCGGGGATGCAATACCCGTGACGTAAGGAAGCCCGGAAGGATGCGATCGAGATGCAGGCATCGAGTCGTCCGATGGTATGCATC
>JAEEGH010025983.1_pt1 | contig 11702 bp, 8 predicted proteins | sample 9134181 | NCBI WGS metagenome assembly JAEEGH01 (sample SAMN16246544, study PRJNA631951) | gut metagenome | biome: gut microbiome; feature: rumen; material: DP-attached | host: Bos | place: Iran: Karaj | collected 2018-10 | reverse complement strand
GTGCATCTTATTTCGTTACTTGGCATACCATTTGAAGTGGTAAATTTCGTGATTTTCTTATCTTTTGAGTAGCATACAAGGCCAGTCTCATTGCCAAAAGTTGATATCCAAAGGTTTCCCCCACTATCTTTCATAAGGCAGCGTATTCTGGCAGAGCCCAAAAGGCTTGTAAGTTCATTTTTCACAAGCCTTTTATTGCTTCCAAGAATATAAAGTCCGGCATCGGTTCCCATGTAGAGTTCGCCGCCAAAAAGGCAAGTGGTGTTGGTCACCTCGTCTGGCAGCTCAGTTACCTGGGCCAGATCAACAAAATTGCTGGTCACAAGCTTCATTACGCCCTGAGTAGAAGATGCAACCCAGATATTTCCCTGATAATCAGAGGTAACCATCTCAATACCACTGGTCACAGGAAGGTTTTCAAGCAGGTGTAGGCTGTAATCTTTATCAAGATATCCAATCTGAGTGGTGGAAGAAATCCATACTCTTCCGCAATCGTAGTTTAGCCAGTGAACTGTGTTTATAGGAGCTATCGAAATACACTTCATGTCTGAAGCTGCATTGCCAAATCTGCCATAGTATATCTCGCTTCCTTCGGTGCCTATATACACATATCCTTCTTTATCAGGATCACATAGTACATTTGTTATTCTGTCACTAATTCCAAGGCTTAAGCAGTTGTGGACGCCTAAAACCTTCTGATCTTTCAGCGAAAACAGCAGTCCGCTCTTTGTCTGTCCGTAGATCATGCCGCTTGAATCGCTGCTCAGTCCAAGGACTCTTTCCTCATTTATTCTGCTGTCGTCGATCCTATGGACTTCAAACGCCGAATCCACATAGCAAACTCCTGCGGTGGTTCCTATATAAATATTTCCTTCATTGTCCTCAGCAAAAACCCTTATGGAGGAAGACGGAAGTCCGTCTTTATATGTCAGCCAGGTAGCATGCTCCCCGTCCAAAACAACTACGCCATTATCATTTGTTCCAACCCATATTCTTCCGTTGCTGTCTTCAAAAAGGCCTCTGCCGCTTGTAAGGCCTTGTGAGGATTCAATCTTCTCAAATACTGTACCGTCATATCGGATAATTCCGCTGTAGCTTCCAATCCATACATAACCATCACTTGAACCCAAAATGAAGTTCGCATCAGAAGTAGGAAGCCCATTTGTGGCATCGTAAACCATAGTGGCAAAACCAACAGAGCCCATCTGCCCAGTCACGGCATATCCGCCACCAATCTTTGCAGCACTTTCAGACACGTTAGTCTTTTGTGATAAACTGTCTGAAGCTGTTACCGTTATCAAACAGCTGATCACTGCCACGCAAAAGACTACCGTGCAAAGAATAGCACTTATGAAGTTGGAAAAATGTCTTTTCCTCATCATGCCAACTCTTTATAAATCTCTGTTATATTTCTTTAAAATAACTTTTACTTCCGGAAGGTTGTCCATCAGAACCTCAACACACTTTGGATCAAACTGGGTTCCCGAGCCTTCATTTATGATTGACAGTGCCTTTTCCAATGGAAATGCAGGTTTATATACTCTTGGAGATGTGAGAGCGTCAAAAACATCCGCAACAGCCATGATTCTCGCGGACAATGGGATGACCTCACCATGCAGGCCTTCAGGATATCCCTTGCCATCCCATCTCTCGTGATGGTAAGCTGCCATGTTTCTTGCTTCCTTCAGGTAGTTCTCACCCTCGACTGTACTTATGGCATCTTCCATGATCTTCTTACCCATCACAGCGTGTGTCTTGATAATCTCATACTCTTCGTCAGTAAGCTTACCCGGTTTGTTCAGAACAGCATCAGGTATGCTGATCTTTCCTATGTCGTGAAGCGGCGCAGAACGCACCACATCAGAGATGAATTTTGCGTTGATCTTCCCTGCGTAGTATCCCTTCTTCTGCAATCCCTCTACAATTATCTTTACATAAGCAGCGGTCTTCTGAATGTGTGCTCCGGTGTCAGAATCCCTGTTCTCAACCATATCCGCCATGGTTACGATAAGTCCGTCCTGCATCTTTGCGGTTGTATCGGAAAGTCTTCTAAGGTCGCGCATCTGCTCCGCTATGTTTAGCGTCATTTTGCAAATAGCATCAAACAGCTTTTCAACCTCATCTCCGGTATTTATATCCAGGGAACGGATTCTTTTAACGTATTTATCCAGCTGCTCCTGCTCGTTGCCATAACTCGAAAAATCATCCACGCGCTTAGCTATACTTCTTATCGGGTATACCATGTTTGCATTGGTGACAAGCAAACTGAAAGAAAGCACAAGAATAAAGAAACCGGAAAGTATAAAGAGCGCTTTTACAAAAAAGCTCTTCATATACGACTGCAGATTGCTGATGGAGACGTCGGCAACCGCATAGCAAGCAACACGGCCATTGGCGTTTTCAATTGGGTAAAAGACAGAGCGCACCCATCCATGTATACTTTCATGTTCAATGGGGCTGATATTCTCACCATTTAAAAACTCAGAGACATGGGGAAGGAGGTCTTCGTTGTACTCAATTTTTCTTGGCATAGACTGGGCCTGATTCTCATCAAGATCGAATATACGCCGGCCCGCATCCCTGGAAAACTTAATAAAATACAAGTCCTCTACATCCTGGCATGACACTTTTATCCTGCTAAGAAGCTCCTGGGTTTCCAGGTAACCTTCAACGCTGGGTCCCCCCGCCATATAGTCATCAATTTTCTCGTGGTCGATCACCTCATCGCAGAGTTTTAGCATATTCAGAGCATCAATGGTTCTCTCCTGTTTAACATTGGAATAATACATGCTAAAGCCTATCAAGCCGGTAACAAACACAAGCAAAAGAGCCGTGGAAACAATAGTCAGGATAGTTCTGGTACGCATGCCAAATCTGATATCTTTGCCCCAGATCTTAAGTCCGGCAACATCCTCAGGTGTAAGGGGCCTTTGCTTCCAGTTACTTCTTTCAATGCCTTCAAGCGTCTCTTTCGGAATTATTGCCATTAAAATCCATGTGGCAATTGCTGATATTCCTTTATCAATTATGTTCAGGAGAAGAAGATAGATATAATATGACCAAAAAAGAGGAATCCCCATAGATGCAGCTAACAGCTCCGTGGTCTCAGAGTTTCTTGCAATCTGCGCACCATCAAGAAGGTTCCAGTTAATTGCCGCGCTTACGCTGGTTGAAACAAAAGCCACTACGAGGACATAGATTATAAAACCTGAAATCTTTTTATGGGAGTCTTTTTTCAGAAACCATACCGTGAAAATTGCCACGAGAGAATTAAGGAAGCTAAAATACGCAGCATTGGGATTAAAAAGAGTGCATATTGCATTAGTGACAACAGCAGTCAGAATGCCCGGAAAAAAGCCAGCCAAAGCCGACACCACAATAGTACCTATGGTGTCAAGAAAGAGAAACAGCCCAAATTTGTTCATCAAAAAAGCAAGCAAGACATTTACCACTATTCCGGTAAATGCAAGCCATTCACGCTGTCGTCCCTTAAAAATATTCAGCCCGGAAATCCTATTACCACTCATAGTACAATAATATCACAACAAATTTGTCAATAAAACGTTTATAGATTATATTTAATAGTAAGATAATAAATACAACAAGGGTAGCAGGAGATCACAAAATGAAGCTTTGGCAAACTTCTCTTGACGGGAATTTCATGCAGACTATACAGCAGTGGGCGGATGAAATCAAAAGTTCAAAAGCCACAGCTCTTTTCCACATCTATGTCCCGTATGATCAGGATGACATACGAAAAAAAGTTGATAAGCTCAGAGATGTTCTGAAATGGAAGGTGCCGGAAATTCCTGTAGTTGGTTGTACAGCTACCGGCGAAATTCTTAATGGTCATATCCGTGACCGGGATCTGGTGGTTACAGCAATGATCTTTGAGGATCCGACTACACAGATCAAGGTATTTCCGCACTATGAAGAAAAAGACAAAATGGATGCCACTGCTCTCCTTGATTATCTAAGCTCTGTTCCGGATCTTAAGGGCATTGAAATACTGACCTCAGCTCCATATCAGAATTTAGAATCTGTTGGCAGCGTTATTGATGCGCTTCCGGATGATATTGAAATCTTTGGCGGTGTCGCAGTCGGGGATGAAATCAGCCCTCCCTTTGTATTTGCCAATGACTGTGGCTACAGCACAGATGGCTCGGTTTTTGTCACTTACCAAGGACCCGAATTTCATATTCAGACAAACAGAATGTTTGGCTGGAAGTCCATAGGTTACCCTCTTAAGGTAACCCGTGTGGAAGGGCCTGTAGTTTACGAGCTGGATGGCAAACCGGCTTATGATGTTTATAATCATTATCTCCACATTAAAAAGGGTCCGAATTTCTTTTACGATGCTCTGGAATTTCCCTGGGAAGTCCAGGTTGACGAGCACACCAAATATATCCGCCATGCAAAATCCGTTAACGAAGACGGCTCAATTGTAATGTCCTCAAATATTCCTCTGGGAAGCGATATTCGCCTTACATACGGCGATCCCCGAAGGATAATGAACCACACAAGGCAGACAGGGCTTCAGGTAATCGATTTTGCTCCCCAGGTTGTTAACATTATTAACTGCATGGGCCGAAAGCTCTTTTGGGCTGACAGGGAAAACGTTGAGATTTCTGAGATATCAACCCATTTGCAGACCACAGGTTTTAGTGCGCTTGGTGAAATAATGCGCCACAAAGGCACGACAATCCTTAACAATCTCTCAATTGTAACAGTTGCCATGAGAGAAGGACCCAAATCAGAAATGATTTCCATCGACATGGACAAGATTGCTCAGTCAGGTAATATTCCAATAACTGCACGTCTTGCGATTTTCATCAATACCATTACCGATGAGCTGATGGAAAAGAATGCACAGCTCAACGAAATGCTTTATAAGGCATCCCACGATGCCCTTACAGGACTTTTGAACCGAGGATCGATCGAGAACAATATTTACGATACCTATGGTACCCCTGACAAACTTAGTGACACCGGCTGGTATCTGATCATGTTTGACATTGATGATTTCAAGCAGATAAACGACCAGTACGGACATGCACAGGGCGATGTAACTCTTAAGAGGATGGCAGAATATCTTTCGGATAATGTAAGCACTCTGGAAGGTGTTCAGGCCGGTCGATGGGGCGGCGAGGAATTCATGATCCTTTTGTCCGACTACTCTGTTTCTGAAGCCAAGGCTCTTGCCGAAGATATCAGATCAAAGGTCAAGACCAGCCTTGATCTGGAGTGCCCCATATCAATAAGCGTAGGCGTCACAAGGCATATTGAAGGTGAAAACGTTCAGGACACCATAACCCGTGTTGATGAACTGCTATATCAGGCCAAGAACAAGGGTAAGGATATGGTTTGCAGCGATATTTAAAAAAATGACCACTGAGCAGTTTTGAATCTTGCCCAGTGGTCATTTTACATTTCAGAATATTCTATTATCTTCCAAGAGCTGCCTGTCCGCCATCCATGGTTACAAGTGAGCCAGTGATGTGACTACTCTTATCAGAAGCAAGGAAAAGTGCAAGATCAGCAACCTCTTCAGGTCTGCAGTAGCGCTTGTTTGGATATGAAGCTGCAAATATCTTCATAGCCTCTTCCTTGGATACGTTTTCTCCAAGTGCCTGTTTCTCAAGCTTGGTCATCATAGGTGTGTCAATAGGGCCAGGTCCGATACAGTTAATGTGAATACCCAGCTCTGCAACCTCAAGGGCAGCACACTTAGAAATTCCAAATACTGCATGCTTTGATGAAACATATGCAGACATTGTAGCAGCACCTGTTACAGAACCCTGTGATGAAATGTTGACGATTGCACCACTGCCCTGTTCCTTCATATGCTTAAGTGCATATTTCATTCCGAAAAGCGGGCCAAAAACATTAACATTATAAACGTTCATCATGTTTTCAAATGTCTGCTCATCAACAGGAATGCTCTTTCCCTCATATCCTGCATTGTTGACCTGGACATCAATCCTGCCAAACTTTGCAACTGTTTCCTCAATCATGTTCTTGATTTCTTCTTCCTTTGTAACATCAACAACAAATGTAAGGAGGTTCTCAGGTGCTATATCTAATGTAGGAAGAAGCTTATCAAGCTTTTCCTGCTTAGTTGATGAAATAGCGAGCTTGCAGCCCTCTGCTGCAAATGCCTTTACCACTGCTTCACCTACCCCTCCGGTGGAGCCTGTTACCATAACCACTTTGTCCTTCAAATTAAGATCCATTAAAATACTCCTTTCAATATTTTTTTCTATACCCGCGCATTGGTTTTTGTAATGCGCAACTCCATTTCCCATTATACGAAAAACTGCGAAAAAAAGCCATACACATTCGTAACTGTCACAATGATACCTGAGAGCAGTATTCCTCCCAGATTGAGTTAATGTATTCCTTGTTCAGATTCTCCCCGATGACTATCAAAACATTTCTGCTGCTCTTTACAGGCTCTGTCTTTATCTCTTTTTCCGTGGCATTGATCTGTACCTGCTCCGATATGCCTGTCTTGACAAAACCTTTTACTCTTATGACATTACCGGCCTTCGGGTCCTCAAAAAGCTCTTTTACCGTGCTCATTAAAAGAGCTTTAGGCATCTCTACATCGAAATAGAAAAGTGGAAGGTACTGTTTGTCCTCTATGTCAATTTTTGGATATGAAGATTTCCTGTAACCGGCATTTTGGATTGCATATAAATCTTCATCGGTAAGCTTGTCAAAGGGCTTTGCAATTATGTCTTTTGCAGCATCAAAGGTGGCACTGCAATCATAGGCCTTCATTGTTTCATTTATAAATCCTGCAAATGCAGAAACATCTGTGTTATCCGTTATCTTGCTAAGCACCAGCTTCCCTGCCCAGGCAATCTCTGACATAAAAAGATATCTGGAAGAATCTTCAAGTAATAGCGTATTCTGCGCATCCACAACGCCTATTACGCTTCCAATCTCATACCACCTGTCTAAGGGCTCGTCATAGAGCGCATCGAAGAATTCATCCGCATCATATATTCCCGAGGGCTCTATTATGACTCTTGTGTAACCACTCATTCCCATAGAAATAAGCTTGGTTCGAAATCTTCGCCTATGGGCTTCTTTGCCGTCGCCCCCTACTATCATTTCCAGGTTGCAGTTATCTCCAAGAAGATCCTGAAGCAAAACCATGTCTATGTTCACAGCGCCATAGTCATTCTCTATAATAGCGATCTTCTCGCCCTTATCTATAAGATATTTTGCATACTCTTTTATAAAAGTTGTCTTACCTGAACCCAGGAAACCTGTAATAAGATCTATTTTTACCATAATCCTGCTCCGTAAAATTGTAGCTATATTTATAGTTATACCTTTTTTATAAGCAGAATGCATTATTTTTTATCAACAACAAAAACCGGAAGTCACTTTACTAGATGGCTTCCGGTTCGTTATTGCGTAGCTATATTATTGTTTAGCTATATCTGTTATGCCATAAGCATGCGGAACATCTCAATAACCTGCTCCTTTGTAGCCTCTCTTGGATTTCCTGGGTAGCAAGCATCGTTGAGTGCATCTGTTGCCAGAACATCAAGATCTTCCTCTTTGATCTTATCAAGAGTCTTCGGAATACCAACATCCTCAGAGAGCTTCTTAACAGCTGCGATAGCTGCATCGCGGTACTCATCCTGGCTCATGTTGTCTACGCCTTCAACACCCATTGCTCTTGCAACTTCACGAAGTCTCTCACCGGTGTATTCACGGTTGAACTCCATGGAAATCGGAAGGAACATAGCACATGCAACACCATGAGGTGTGTCATAATGAGCTGAAAGAGTGTGTGCCATAGCGTGGTCGATTCCAAGACCAACGTTTGAGAATCCCATTCCTGCGATGTACTGACCAAGTGCCATTCCCTCTCTGCCTTCCTTGGTGTTCTCAACAGCGCCTCTAAGGTTCTTGGAAATGAGCCTTATTGCCTCGAGATGGAACATATCTGTCATCTCCCATGCAGCTCTAGTTGTGTATCCTTCAATGGCATGTGTAAGAGCATCCATACCTGTTGCAGCTGTAAGGCCCTTAGGCATTGATGACATCATCTCAGGATCAACAACAGCAACGATTGGCATATCGTGTGTATCTACACATACGAATTTTCTCTCTTTTTCTACATCTGTGATAACGTAGTTAATTGTAACCTCAGCAGCTGTTCCTGCTGTAGTAGGTACAGCGATAATAGGAACGCAAGGGTTCTTTGTAGGTGCAACGCCTTCAAGTGAGCGCACATCAGCAAACTCAGGATTTGTGATGATGATACCGATAGCCTTTGAAGTATCCATTGAGGATCCGCCACCGATTGCAATGATGCAGTCAGCGCCTGATTTCTTGAACGCTTCTACGCCATTTTTAACATTCTCTATTGTAGGATTGGGCTTAATATCTGAGTAAATCTCGTAAGGAATCTTAGCTTCATCGAGAAGATCTGTGACCTTAGCAGTTACCCCAAACTTGATAAGGTCAGGATCAGAAGCAACAAATGCCTTTTTGAAGCCGTAATTATTGAACTCATTTACAACTTCCTTGATAGCACCTGCGCCGTGGTAGGATGTTCCGTTTAAAGAAATTCTGTTTGCCATAATACTATTCCCTCCAAAAAAATTTTATGTTACATGGGTTTACAAAACCCATAACAAGAATAGCATTTTAGCATATTTGATGTAAGTTACACTTCAGGCAAAGTGTTCCATGATCACAAAATATTTATGTCAGTAAAGAGCTTTTCCAAATGTGAAGGCATTGCCTCTATCATGAGCTCAGCCAGTTCCTCTTCTGACTCCTGCATCCCCTTAAGCACCCACTGAACAGTCATATAGATAGAGGACTGGCAGTACATTTCCAGGAGTTTTCTGGTCTTTTTATCCGGCAGCGCCCCTGTCTTTTCCCTTATCAGCCTGCAGTAAAACTCAAAGATCATGTAAAAATCGTGCTCCTTGAGGTTATTCTGTTCATCAACCTTAAACGCCGCGGTAAAGAACACTCTCTCCAGTTTGATATAATTGAACTTTTTAATGAGACCGGCTCGAAGCGTCTCACCGCTTCCCATCTCCTTAAATGAGATCTCTAAAAGTCTGTCAAAATACCAGTTTATAAGATCATATTTGTCAATGAAGTTTCTGTAGAAGGTCTGTCTGGACACCCCGCATTCTTCCACTATCTGTTTGACGGTGATGTTCTCCACCGCCATGGTTTTCATACATCTTTTCACAGCCTCTGCAAGCAGATATTTGCTTGCGTTTTCTTTTGACTCTCCCCGATCCAACAGGCTCTCCCCCTCGATAATTTCTTATATATCCATGTAGTCATCAGAAAAAGACATCTCAGATGTCCTTATCATATCGCTCAGCTCTCTGTCTGAAACATCAAGAACCCACGCCAGCATCGTGATGTTATGAGCGTGCTCCTCAACCGAAAATTTGGGACACGTGAGATAACTGTCAATCTCATCCTCAAGTTTCTTTTTGATGTCTTCTTCTGATCTCATATCATTCCCTCATGATCACGCAGATAGCTCTTTGTGCATTACGAAATCGTATAGACCGCGCAGAACTCTTCATTGCCACCAAGTCTGTTTCCATATTCTCTTTCGCTCAGATCTCCGGTAAATCCTACTCTGTCACATCTTCCGTACCAGGGCTCTATGCACAAAAACGGAGCGTTTTTGCCGTCAGGAGACCACACGCCGAATAGCGGCGCATCAAAGGATACCGACACCACCTCTTCTTCCTCGGAGTTCAAAAGAACTACAGTATCAGCCTGTTTATCCTCAATAACCAGCGCGTCTTCATCAAACAGCTCCGGAGACAGTAAAAGCTCTCCATCAGTCAGAGAAACTTCTATGGTCCTGTCGGAAAGGCATCCGCTTCCATCTCCCGCCACAACATTTGACTTAAGGCTTCCCTCAACCCTTTCGCCTTTTCGTATGAACAAGAGCTTGTCCTTCGTAAGGTCACAGTTAAATGCCGGATGACCTCCGATTGAAAAGAACATGTCTCCATCCGATGGATTCTTAACCACCCAGCGCACTTCCACGCCCTTGTCGCTCAGTTTGTAGCCAATCTGAAGGACAAAGCAAAACGGATACTTTGACAGCGTCTCCTCATTTTCCCTCAATTCAAATACAAGTTCATCATCAGACTTCTGTATAAGTTCAAAGTCCATATCCCTGGCAAAACCATGCTGAGGAAGTTCATAGGTTTTACCCTCATATCTGCATTTTTTATCCCTATAGTTGCCAACCAGCGGGAACAGTATGGGTGAAGTGCGTCCCCAGTATTTGGGATCCGCATGCCACATAAGTTCTTTTCCGTTCTTTTTCAGAGATTTTATCTCTGCTCCGTGAGCAGAAACCTCAAGTTCATATATCCCGTTAGAAATAACAAAGTTACTCATTACTGCTCCTTTCAGTCATGAAATATATATCACGTAAAAAGCCCAAAACACATTAAATTTAGCACATTCTACTTATATTATATGGTCAAAACCCGCATGATACAATTATTTAGCAAGATTTTCCGAAGGTTTAATACACTTTTTAGAATATATAGTGTATATTATGGTTAAAAGATACAAGATGTTGTAGTGATTGTTCACGATCTCTTTCTCTTCCATGTGAGAAAACGCCATAAAGGCAGAACTTCTGAAAGAAAACTGACACGCCATTTTGCATGCCTCCATAAACCGAGCGGTACAAAAGCGTATCATACATACGCTTTTGTGCCGCTCCCTCCAATTAATCCCCTATGAAAACCTATAATACGTTCCCGCTGTTGCCACCTCTCTCGGCACGTGTATCATCATTGAACCTGTACCTGTAAACTCTCACTTCATCAGGTCTCAAATATCCCTTTGTATGCTCTATCTCCTCAATGTCCTTTTCAAGATGAGCCACAAAACCACGGTCCTTCTCATAAGAGTCCTTTGCATAGTTACATAAAACCAGCTCTCCGTGCCTTCCCCAGAACTTTTCCGGCTTTTTGGGCTTTACAGGAAGTCTTGAAAAAGAGCATATGATAAGATAAGACTCATTATCAAGGCTTCGCTCATACATATAGATGCTGTTGTCCTTCGGAAAATGCTCGGTATAGTTCCCGTAGAGCAGGGTCCCTGAGCTCTTTCTAAGGCGAAGACACTTCCTGTAGAAATTCAGTATGCTGTCCGGATCCTTTTCTTCTGTTTCCACATTTACCCTTTTATAATTCGGATTGACATAAAACCAGGGCTCTTCCTTGGAAAATCCAGCATTCTCAGTATTGTTCCACTGCATCGGAGTCCTTGCAGAATCCCTGCTGGATAAGTGTATCCTGTGGAGACGCCTCTCAGGATCTTCCTTGAGATGGTAGGTGTGGTAGTTGGTAATCGACGAAACATCCACATACTGATCAATTGACATGAGCTTAATATTGGTCATGCCGATCTCCTGCCCCTGATATATGAAGGGCGTCCCCTTCTGGAAGATGTAGCTTGCGGCGAGCATCGTTCCGCTCTCCCTCCAGAAGTGCTCGCTGCCGTATCTGCTGATGATCCTTGGATGGTCATGGTTTTCCAGATAAAGAGCATTCCATCCTCTTCCCTCAAGCGCAGTCTGCCACTTTGTAAACGCCTTTTTCAGCTTTACCAGAGAAAATGGCCTGTGTATGTATTCAGTGTACAGACAGTCTGCCATCATATGGTCA
>JAEEGH010025981.1_pt1 | contig 11702 bp, 10 predicted proteins | sample 9134181 | NCBI WGS metagenome assembly JAEEGH01 (sample SAMN16246544, study PRJNA631951) | gut metagenome | biome: gut microbiome; feature: rumen; material: DP-attached | host: Bos | place: Iran: Karaj | collected 2018-10 | reverse complement strand
AGCACCTTCACTACGAAAGCCTCAGGGCTCACATACTTAGAAACCTCAGGATAGACGACCTCCTTCTTGCACTCACCCTCGTAGATAGCCTTCTGCATCACGCCAGAGCGAACGGTAGCCATCTGGGGACGGTGGTCAGGGTTGACGATGGTTGCCACGATGTTACCACCGAAGGCAGGACGAATCTGATAGAGCAGGTTCTCATATACCTTATTGTTCTTCTTGTCCTCATACGGACCAATCTCCAGCTCTGTACAGTCGGCAGTCAGACCAGAGGTCAGAGACGACGATACACGGGGACCGAGGTCACGGCCAATCACGGTAGCACCCATCAGACAAATCTGGGGCTGCTCCTCCTTGAAGAGGTTCACGAGGATATCGGTGTGGGGAGCCGAGGTGTAGGGGAACAAATCGGGAGCGTCGAACACAAACAGCTTATCGACACCATAGGGGAGAATCTGCTCCTCCACCTTACCAGTAATACCAGTACCGGCAACGACGGCGTGGAGCTCAACACCCAGTTCATTGGCGAGCTTACGACCTTTGGTCAGCAGCTCCTGAGATACTTCCTGTACCTGAGTACCTTCAATTTCGCAATATACAAATACGTTGTTCATAACTTTTGAATGAAGAATGAAGAATGAAGAATGAAGAATTTGCTACCGCTCTTCTGACGTTCTGTCCTTTTGTTGAACCTGCATTACCTGTTTGCCCGTTTTGTTGAACCTGCATTACCTGTTTGCCCGTTTTGTTGGGCGGCAGCAAATTCTTCATTCTTCATTCTTAATTCTTAATTTATCCAATGATTTTCTCTTCCAACAATTCTTTGATCATTCCCTCGATATCAGCATCAGAAGCCGTCAAAGTCTTCGACTCCTTTGCCTGGAACACAATGTTCTTGATGCCCTTCACCTTGGTGGGAGAGCCATTCAGACCACACTGCATCACATCGCCATTCACATCTGCCACGCTCCACTGGTTCAGGTTCAGCTCGGGGCGCTCCTCATACAGATAGTCGTAAGGGGTGCCTTCAGCAGGACGCTCCATGGGGCAGGTAGCACGCTTGTACTTCATCACCAGTTTGGCGTTCTGTGGACGACAGGGAGCTGCACTACCGTTAACGGTAATCACTACTGGCAGCGGAGCCTCTACAGTCTCCACACCTCCGTCGATCACACGCTTGATAGTAGCCTTGCCATCCTTCACAGAGAGTACCTCCTCAGCATAAGTCACCTGGTTCAGCCCCAGCTTCTGAGCTACCTGGGGACCAACCTGGGCGGTATCACCGTCGATAGCCTGACGACCACCGATCACGATATCCACGTCACCAATCTTCTTGATGGCAGTAGCCAGTGCATAAGAGGTAGCGAGGGTATCGGCACCGGCGAACAGACGGTCGGTCAACAACCAACCCGTGTCAGCACCACGATAAAGTCCCTGACGGATGATCTCACCTGCACGTGGAGGACCCATCGTGAGGATTCCTACTGTTGAGCCTGGGTTCTGCTCCTTCAGGCGAAGGGCCTGCTCCAGGGCGTTCAAATCTTCTGGATTGAAGATGGCGGGTAGGGCAGCACGGTTCACCGTTCCTTCGGCTGTCATAGCATCCTTACCCACATTTCGGGTGTCTGGCACTTGCTTGGCCAGCACAACAATCTTTAAAGCCATAATTATTAATTAATAATGTGTTACTTTCTTCAAAATCGGGTGCAAAGGTAAGACTTTTTACGCACCCAACAAAATAAATTGCACAAAATCAGCCTAAATGTGCACAAATTAATTGATTTGTGCAATAAAGATGATTGCGTTTAAGTAAAAATGTGTACCTTTGCAGCCGTTTTTAGATAGCTTGCGTTATGGTAAATGGTATTTATACGATTCTGTTGCTCATCCTGAGCAATGTGTTTATGACGTTCGCCTGGTATGGGCATCTGCGCCTGCAACAGACGGGCATCTCCACCAACTGGCCCCTGTATCTGGTTATCGCCTTCTCATGGGCGATCGCCTTCTTCGAATATTGCTGTCAAGTGCCGGCCAACCGTCTCGGCTTTGTGGATAACGGCGGACCGTTCAATCTTGTACAGCTGAAGGTGATCCAGGAGTGCATCTCACTGGTGGTGTTTGCCCTGATCGCTAACTTTGCCTTTCAGCACGAAGAGCTCCATTGGAACCATGCTGCTGCAGCCCTCTGTCTGGTGGCAGCCGTCTATTTCGTGTTTATGAAACCCTGAGGCTATGCAGCGGGGATGGTGAGCACGAAGGTGCTGCCATGACTTCCGGTATCCGCGAGGATGACATCGCCTCCCATGCGGCGGGCAAGTGCGCGTGACACGCACAGACCGAGTCCGATACCCTCCTTAAAGCTATCCACTTTCTCAAAACGCTCAAAGATACGTTCGCGTGCCTCTTCCGGTACGCCGATACCGGTATCGATGACGGCAAAGCTGATTTGTCCCTTTGGCTCGTCGTGTGTCACTTTAAGGGTGATATGGCCCTGATTGGTAAACTTGACGGCATTCTGCAACAGACTCTTTAAGATCTTTACCACACTGGTGGTGCTCGTTTTGATCAGACAGGCATCGGGCACTTCGTTCTGGAGCTTGAAGTCCACCTGTGGCGTTGGCTCAATGTTACTTGCTGCGATTGCCTTCTGGCACAGGTCACTGACTGTAGCCTCGTCGTTACGGTCAATCACGGTCATACTCTCCATGTCCGCCATTTCTAACAACTCGTTGACGATGAGCGTAATCTGTTCCGTGTTTTCTGAGATGCGTAGCATCATGTCCTTTCGATCTTCCTCTGAGGGCTCGTAGCCTGGAGTGTTGAGCACCTGGGTGAAGCCGGTGATGATGTTCAGCGGGGTACGTATCTCATGGCTCACATGGCGGATAAAGATCGACTTCATGCGATCGCTCTCCTGTGCACGGATCTTCGCAATGGTCAGTTCGGCATTGTGCTGGCGCATCCTCTGTAGTGAATGGCGGCGGCTCACGGCGATGACGATCAGGCAGACGATGATGATCATCGACAGCACAACAAGCACCACGAGGAAGATAATCCAGTATCTGCCCATCTCACGCTTGGCCTCCACCACCTGCAGGTCGGAGTTCATCTCATTGATGTCGTCCTCCATGATCAGGTTGTTCTGCTTCTCTTCCTCTTTTGTGAGTTTCTTCAATATCTCGTAGGCCTTCGCCTTGTCGCCGATATAGTCGCAGATCGACAGTTGGATGGCATAGCGGTCACTATTGTCGAGTTCGTTCTCACTTTCAATCATCGCCTTGTCGGCATAGCCGTTCACCGTTTCGGCAGCCAAAGCCAGATGGTGCTCATACATATCACAGATCTGATCCGGCTGGTTCTTGCTTTTCAGGTCGAGGTATTGGCGGTAGCAGTCGAGCACGGTGGCACCGTCCTTCTGGGCAAAGGCAATCACCCCTTTCATCGTGAGCGCATAGGTCAGTCGGTAGCTGTTGCTGCCACTCTGTTCCAGGGCGCGGTTCACCAACTCCATGGCTTTCTGTGGATCCTCATCGGTCATCATGTTGGCATAGTCGGTGTAGATGGTTGCCAGATCTATCTTGTTTTCCTTCGGCACCTCCTTGATGGCCTGGTCGAAGTATTTCGAGGCGATGGGGATGTTGTTGCGATACCAGTAGATGATACCCATCAGGTAACTGGCGTTGTAGTATTCCTCTGTGTCCTGTCTGTCCTTCATCTCAGCCACCAGCTTGCGGGCTTTTTGCATGGCACGGTAGTAGTGGCCGTTGTTCATGTCGAACGACACCACGTCGATGAGGGTGGAGTAGTACAGGTGATGGTCGAACTCGGGCTGTTTCTGGATATAGTCAAACAGCTCCTGGGCTTTGGCATATAGCTTGCCCTCGTCGCCGTCGATATAGAGTCGTCGGAACTCGATGGAGAGGCGGTTGGCAGTTGTGTCTTTCTCTTTATAGTTGACAGCCTGTGCTTCTGTGCTCAGAATCAGCTGGCTCATCAGGATGGTTATGTATAGGATAATTCGCTTCATATCTCTGGACAATAATGAATAGGTTGACGGTTCTGGCTGCAAAGATACGAAAAAAAAGAGAGAAATGCAAAAGAAAAAACAACTTTTCTTTTGCATTTCCATCACCTCAGCGCCCGCATGGCGTTGAGAACGGCGAGCACAGTCACGCCTACGTCGGCAAACACGGCGAGCCACATCGTAGCGATACCGAGGGCGGCAAGGATGAGTACGGCAACCTTCACGCCGATGGCGAACACCACGTTCTGACGGGCAATCGATAGTGTGCGCCGTGCGATACGTATGGCAAGGGCAATCTTCGAGGGCTTGTCGTCCATGAGCACCACGTCGGCAGCTTCGATGGCAGCGTCACTTCCCAGTCCGCCCATGGCGATACCCACATTGGCACGCGCCAGTACCGGTGCATCGTTGATGCCGTCACCCACGAAGGCGAGGTGTGACTTGTCGGCAGCTGTCTGCAGGAGTTTCTCCACATGTGCCACCTTGTCGGTTGGCAGCAGCTCAGCGTGATACTCAGTGAGGTGCAGTTCACTGGCCACATGCGCTGCCACTTCCTGGCGGTCGCCAGTCAGCATCACGGTCCGTTTGATACCCAGCTCATGTAGTTGGGCGATGGCATCGGCACTGTCGGGCTTGATCTGGTCGTTGATCACAATATGTCCGGCATACGCACCGTCGATGGCTACGTGGATGATTGTACCCACGTGGTGGCAGTCGTGCCATTTGGCGCCAATGGCATCCATCATCTTTGTGTTTCCCACGCACACCACCTTGTCACCCACTTTGGCACGGATACCATGACCGGCTATCTCCTCCACATCCGTGATCTTACAGCCGTCGGTCGCCTCGTCGGGGAAGGCGTCGCGCAGGGCTGCACCGATGGGGTGGGTGGTGAAGTGCTCCACATGGGCTGCCAGATGTAGCAGCTCATTCTCGTCGCAGGTGTCAGGGTGCACGGCACTCACGGCAAACTGTCCGTGCGTCAGTGTACCGGTCTTGTCGAACACCACGGTATCCACCTTTGCCAGCACGTCCATAAAGTTGGCACCTTTGATCAAGATACCCCTGCGCGAAGCACCGCCGATACCCCCGAAGAAGGTGAGGGGCACACTGATCACGAGGGCACACGGACAAGACACCACCAAGAACATCAAGGCACGGTAGAGCCAGCCCGGGATCATCGCCATGGCGATGGCCATGCACACCACCACTGGTGTGTAGATACGGGCAAAGCGGGCGATAAAGGTCTCACTCTTTGACTTCCGTTCACCGGCATTCTCCACCAGGACGACGATCTTCGAGACGGTACTCTCGCCAAAGACCTTCGTAGTGCGCACACGGAGCACGCCGGAGAGGTTCACGCAGCCTGAGATCACCTCGTCGCCCACAGTCACGTCGCGGGGCAGCGACTCACCGGTGAGCACCATGGTATTCAGCGCTGATGCACCCTCTATCACCACACCGTCCAGTGGCACCTTCTCGCCCGGACGGATCACGATCACCTGTCCCACTGCCACCTGTTCAGGACTCACATCCTCCCCGCTTCCCTCCAGGTGTGCCACGTCGGGACGGATATCCATGAGGTGGGCGATGCTGTCACGGCTCTTACCCTCGGCATAGCCCTCGAAGAGCTCACCTACCTGGAAGAAGAGCATCACGAACACGGCTTCGGGATACTGTGTCTCGGCATCAGGCAGGAAGCCGATGCAGAGCGCACCGATGGTAGCCACCGCCATCAGCAGGTGTTCATTAAACGCCTCGCCCTTCGTGATACCTTCCCATGCCTCGTGGAGGGTCTCGTGACCGATCAGCAGATAAGGTATGAGATACACCAGCAACAGCTGGAAGGTGGAGAGCTGGAAACTGCGCTCAATGACTATTGCGGCAATTAACAGTATGGTCGTTGCGCCGATAAGCCAGAGCTGCCTTTTCAGCGAATGCTCGTGGTGATGCTCGTGGTGATGCTCGTGTGAGCAGCTCTCACAATGCTCGTGTTCATGTTCATGTAAATGTGCCATATCTTTGCGTTTTGATTGATTTCACGCTGCAAAGGTACGGCACATAAAATGCAACTCGGTGGCTTTTTCTTATTTTCCGAGGAATTTGGTGCTCAGATAGGCCTGGAAAGTCTCTTTGTAGAGGTCGCCGATGGGCAGGTAGGTGTCCGCATCCAGAATCACGCGGTTTTTGTTCACCTCCTGTATCTTGGTCAGGTTGACGATATACGAGCGGTGGATACGCATGAAGTAATCCGGCAACCGCTCCTCCATCTTCTTCATCGACAGCAGGGTGATGATGGGTTTGCTCTCGCCCTCTATCCATACCTTCAGATACTCGCTCATCGCCTCGATATAACAGATGTCGGGGATGCTGACTTTCACGATACGGTAGTCGGTCTTCAGGAAGATATTGTTGTCATCAGTCTCCGTTTTGTCGCTTCTCACCTCTGACTTCTCACCACCCGTCTCCAAACGCTCTCTCACACGGTTGGCAGCCCTCTGGAAGTCCTGCAGACCGAAAGGCTTCAACAGATAGTCAACGGCGTTCACCTTAAATCCCTCAACGGCATATTCCGAGTAGGCGGTGGTAAACACCACGAGGGGTGGGGCAGCCAGCGACTTCACGAAGTCCATACCGTTGAGGTCGGGCATGTTGATGTCGCAGAAGATCACATCCACCGTGTCGTTGGCCAGGAAGTTGCGGGCCTCGAGTGCGCTCTGGCACTGGGCGGCGAGTTCCAGGAAGGGCACCTTCTGGATGTAGACCACAAGTTGTTTCAGAGCCAGTGGCTCATCGTCGATAGCAAGACAACGTATCATGATAGTGGTATATTAAGTTCTACAGAATAATCCTCGGCATTGTGGATGCGAAGCGCATAGCTGCTGCCATACAGCAGGTTGAGTCGCTTGCGCACATTCGAGAGTCCCACACCGCCCTTCTCCTCGTTGGGCTTGTCGGCCTTGGAGTTGCGGCAGGTGAACTGCAGCTCGTTGTGCGCCACACTGACCTTCACCTCCACAAACGAGTCGTGCTGATAGCTCACGCCGTGCTTGAAGGCATTCTCGATGAAGGTCACGAGGATCAGTGGGGGTATCTGATGGTCGGGCACCTCATCAGGCAGGTTGAGGTCGATATGCACCTTGTCGGTATAGCGCAACTGCATCAGTGCCATATAGTGACGGATGAAGTCGAGTTCGCGTGAGAGCGGCACCCCCTGTTTGTTACCCTCGTAGAGCACGAAGCGCATCATCTTCGACAGTTCCAGGATGGTCTCCTTCGCCTGTTCGGGATCGATATCCACCAGAGCGTGGATGTTGTTGAGCGTGTTCATGAAGAAGTGGGGATTGATCTGGTAACGCAGGTATTCCAGCTGCTGCTCCAGATTCTCACGTTCCAGCCGCTCCAGCCGCTTCCGGTCTTCGAGTCCGCGATAGTACCCCTTCACACCGAGGTTGGCGGCAAACATCAGCACGAGCAGGATGATAGCCATGATGTCGCGCTCGCCCACGATGGGAGGCGGGGTGTCTTCAGGCCGGTGCCTACGGGGCATGTCTTTGTCTTCGAAGCCATGTGCTGGCTTCTCGAACCGTGGCGGCTCATGGTGGTCGAACCGCTCCATAGGTGGTTTGGGGCCTCGTCTTTCTGCCCGATGACTGCACTGATAGATGGTGAAGGCCGACAGGATCAGTACCATGATGGAGAAATACGCCACGCGCCTGTTCCGCTGGCTTTCCTGCCTGGCAAAGAACAGCGGAGCCAGCAGGAAGTTATGGATGAGGAACAGCACCAGATAGACGGCAAACCGCTGCCACACGAACAGCACCTCTGCCCATCGGAACGGGGCGTCGCTGTCGTCACTGATGGTTCGTACATACAAGCTCAGTAGCGGGGCTGCGAAGAGCAGACCCCACACTACCAAGTAAATGATATTCTCTTGTCGTGACTGTTTCATCCAATATGTTCTGATCATCACTAATAACGTAAGAATTCCGAGAATATTGTTTCAATGCCAACCAGGACCTCCGCCCATGCCGCCCATACCGCCGCCGGTGTAAGACGAGAGCTCCACATCTGAACCGCCGCTCACGCTGCCGCCGTCGTTGGCAAGACCGCCGAAGTAGCTGGTACCGCCGCTCACGCTGACGCCTGACTGCAAGGTGGGCTGAGAACTGCCTGATACCACGATACCCGAACCGCCGCCCGATGGGGTCTTGAAGCTAAAGGTGCTGTTGCCGATGGTCAGGGCATACCAGGTGTTCTTACTCCATGACTGTGTCTGATAACATGTCTGGGTGAGACTTGATCCTTGTTCCAGACCGCCGATGGCTACCACGGTACCGCCGCTGATGTAGAGCTTTGCGCCCTCCTCGGTATTGGCATCGATGGCTACTTCAGGTGAGCCTGAGGCGATGGCATACACCGTACCGCCCTTGATATAGCAGTTGCCGTTGGCATCGATACCGTCGTTGGTCTGACCATGGGCATACACATAGCCGCCGCTGATGGTCATGTCGCCTTTCGAGTTGATGGCGTCGTCGTAGGCATAGCAGGCCACCTCGCCACCTGTGATGTTTATCTCGCTCTTCGATTCGATACCCTCACCGTTCTCGCCGCTGGTACGTACCCAGATCCTGCCGCCGCTGATGTTGATGTCGCCGTCCACCTTGATCCCCTTGGGCGATGAGGTGTCGTCGTTGCTGGCAAACTGTCCGCCTTCGGTGATGATATACACGCTGCCACCGCAGAAGTAGGCGTCGGTATCCACATTGATACCCTTACCGCCCGAACCGGTGCTCTTCAGCCACAGCTCACCGGCATTGATGGTGAACACGGAGTCTGCCTTGATGCCTGCGGCACCCTTACACTCCATATCCTCGGTGTCATAGGTGCCGTTGCCGGTGGTCAGCACGGTGGTACGTCCGCCGTTCACCACGATGTCGCTCTCGCAGTTGATGCCCTTGGCGGCTTCAGCCGATACCTCTACATTCAGGATACCGCCGTTGATAAAGATGCCGTCGTTGGCTTTGATGCCGTGGTTGGCAGTCGATTTCACGTAGATATTGTTACCCTTGCTGAAGGCGATATAGTCAGCGGAGTGGATACCGTTGTTCGTGTTGCCGGTCACACTCAGTGAACCGCTGCCGTTGAAGAGCAGCTTACCCTTGCAGTAGAGTGCCCCCTTATGACTGCCGCCTGCACCGTCGGTCAGGGTGTTGGTCGTACCGTCGGCCAGCAAGATGAAGGCACGCTTGCCGCTCAGCAGGTTCAGGGCTGCGGAATCTGGGTTGTTGATGCTTACGCCGTTGAGCTTCACGGCATATTTCTTCTCACCCACAACGGTGAAGGAGCCGTTCTCCGTAGCGCCGCTCACCACGTAGCACACCTTCTTTGTCTCACCATGGTTGGCAGTGATGTGTCCGCCGTTCACGGTCACCTCCACGCCATTCTCCGTCTTCGCGGCGGGGTTCGACAGGTCGATGTTTACTTCGGTGGTGAACTCGTTGTTGGTCAGATCGTCCTCCTCGTCGGGGAAGTAGGCGTCAGCCACGTCAGTCGGCTCTGCCGTTGTCTTGTCTAGGGCAATCGTAAAGGTTGCCAACTCACCGGTAGTCGTCGAGCTGCCGCCTTCCGACGGCATCTCGCCTGGCTCCTGAGGGATGTTGCCACTGGGGTTAGTTGGGGTGGTGATGTCCGCGATGGGATCATCTGATGAGCAGCCTGTCCAGACTGCTACGGATGCTGTGAGCATCGCTAAAATCGTAATCTTTTTCATCTCGCTAATGGTTTTAATTATCAATTGTGCTGCAAAGGTAGGCAGAACCGACCACTCCCGCAATTTTATTCAACGAACGCCCCCATTTATTCAGCCAACTGACACTCGGTGCGCTGTGAAATGTTACTTCTTAACTGCATTTTTTTGTGAAAAGTGTTGTTCACGTGCGACAATTATGTTATCTTTGCACCGAGAATCATTTAAATATTGAGGTTATGAAGATTAGAAATCTGTTTTTTTCGGCATTTCTGCTAATAATGGCACTGCCTGCCAGTGCACAGTGGACTAACTACAATACGACGTCTGCTATCAGTGGTCTGTTCGGCATTGCAAATTCAGCCATTCAGTCGGCTGAGCGCAAAAAGGCGATGGAGATTCACGCCCGCGAGAAGGTAGAGTTCGAACCGAACTTCAAGGAGGCTTTAGCTGAGGCAAAGGATAATGAGGCTGTCGAGAACTGGGAAGATGCCCTGGAGAAATATGAAGAGGCTTCGAAGCTGAACTGTAACTATGGCTATACCGATCAGAAGTCGCTGACTAGATGCATTAACAATCTCTATGTGAAGGCTGGTCGTACGGCGGATGGCCCCAGCATCCTGAATAATGCGACAACCATTCTGCCCGACTATTCTGCCTATCGCTATGTTCGTGAGAATCCTGTCTATGTCAACAAGAAGTCATCAGCCGCCCGGATTCTCCGTGTGGCATGTTCAGACAAGGAGACCCGCATCGAAATGGAGTATGAATGTGGCGTGATGAACGGCGTGGCCAACATCAGTGGAAGAAGCTATATCAAAGGAAATAAAGGTGGAAAACTGCAGCTCGCTGGCGTAGAGAATATTACTTTGGCGCCCTCGAAGACCACTGTCCCCTGGCCTGGTCAGAAGCTGCGTTTCGCACTCATCTTCCCGCCATTGCCCGACAATGCTACAGAGTTTAACTTTATCGAACCCTCCAGCTCGTGGCAGTATAAGGACATCAAATGCCAGTAAGTTGGGTCAGTTCCTTTCTTTTTAGTAGTTCCATACCCTAAAATCACATTTTCGGATACTTTTTGAAGCAAAAAAATCACAGTCACCGAAAGATAAGAATAGAGAAACGGAAGTCAGCGTGACTTCCGTTTCTTTGCGTTTGGTTTTGAAATAAATCGCCAAATCTTTGGAACTTAATAAAAAATATCCTATCTTTGCAGCGAAATATAAAGAAATGATGTCATGACAGCCGTACAATTAAATGCAGAAATATTACGCAATTTGGGTGCTCTCGCTGAGGATGAAAGCATGTTAAAGCGTGTAGCCAAATATCTGCGCAAGCTTGTATCTGAAAAGGAAGCAGACCCGACCCTTCTCAGCAAAGAGGACTTCTTTGCCAGAGTAGATGAGGCAAGAGAACAAATCAAACGAGGTGAAGGTGTTGAGATGTTGCCCGATGAGTCCTTGGATGAATTTCTCAATAGAGTGGGCTGATGTATAAGATTATCTATTCTCCCAAGGCGATTGAAGACCTTCAGAAACTGAGACGATCTGAGCCAGCGGCATACAAATAAGCAGAAAAATTTGCCGTGGAAACAAACTACGAGTATCAGGAGAAGATGAATCCCTATAAGAATGGCTTGCCCGATGATAAGGCAGAGGAGATCCGTCAGCGGTATCTGGATTTCTTTAAGATTTACTACAAGCACCGTGATAAGATCAGTCGTATCAACCTTTGGGGTATCAGCGATAAGAACTCCTGGCTCAACGACTGGCCCATCAAAGGCAGGACCAACTACCCGTTGCTCTTCGACAGGAACTATCAACCCAAACCGGTGGTAGAGGATATCATTAATTTGTATAAGTAATATCCCCCAAAGAAAAGTCTATATGTTATTGAGGAAGAAATTGTTGACCTTTGATGAAGGTA
>JAEEGH010025980.1_pt1 | contig 11702 bp, 9 predicted proteins | sample 9134181 | NCBI WGS metagenome assembly JAEEGH01 (sample SAMN16246544, study PRJNA631951) | gut metagenome | biome: gut microbiome; feature: rumen; material: DP-attached | host: Bos | place: Iran: Karaj | collected 2018-10 | reverse complement strand
CTTCTCGGTATGCGCAAGACTTAAAACGCTCGGAATCAATATGACGGTCGACGAAAGCGCCACGGAGCTGCTTGCGGAAAAAGGCTTTGACGTTTCATACGGCGCAAGACCTCTGAAGCGTGCAATACAGTCCATGATAGAAGACAAGATCTCTGAAAAGATGCTTGAAGGAACGATCAGGGACGGCGACACGGTAAAGGCGATTGCAAAAGACGGAGCAATAGAGTTTGTGAAGGAGCAATAAAGGATATTATTCACAAAAAGCCATAATCATGCCACAGGATATTTGTGGAAAATGACTATTGCAAATTTAAAGTTTTATGATATAATATCTGTAGTTTGGCACTCGGAGACCGTAAGTGCTAAAAATGAAAAAGCTAAAAAATATTTATTATAGTTTCGAGGAGGAAACATCATGACAATTGAACCTTTGGCTGACAGAGTCGTTCTCAAAATGGTAGAAGCCGAAGAAACGACAAAAAGCGGCATTATCCTTACCGGCTCAGCAAAAGAAAAACCCCAGATCGCAGAGGTCGTTGCGGTAGGTCCCGGCGGAATAATCGACGGAAACGAAATAGGCATGTACGTTAAAAAAGGCGATAAAGTTCTCACAAGCAAATATTCAGGCACTGAAGTTAAGCTCGACGACGTTGAATATACGATCGTAAAGCAGAGCGACATACTCGCAATAGTCAAATAACGGAGGAAAATAATAATGTCAAAAGAAATTCTTCACGGTGAAGATGCGCGCAAGGCTCTTCAGAAGGGCGTTGACACTCTTGCCGATACAGTTAAGATCACACTCGGCCCCAAAGGCAGAAACGTAGTTCTCGATAAAAAATTCGGTTCTCCCCTCATCACAAACGACGGCGTTACGATCGCAAAAGAGATCGAGCTTGACGATGCTTTTGAAAATATGGGCGCACAGCTTGTAAAAGAAGTTGCCACGAAAACAAACGACGTTGCAGGCGACGGAACCACGACCGCAACTCTGCTCGCTCAGGCTCTTATCAATGAGGGCATGAAGAACGTAGCTGCAGGAGCAAACCCGATGATCCTTAAAAAAGGTATTCAGAAGGCAGTTGCTGAAACAGTTGCTGAAATCAGAAACAACGCAAAGAAAGTAAACGGACCCGAGGATATCGCAAGAGTTGCTACGATCTCCGCAGGTGACGAATATATCGGTCAGCTTATTGCAGACGCTATGGCTATGGTAACATCCGACGGCGTTATCACCGTTGAGGAAAGCAAGACCGCCGAAACAACAAAAGAAGTTGTTGAAGGTATGATGTTTGACCGCGGATATATCACACCTTACATGGTAACAGATACAGACAAGATGGAAGCTGTTATCGACGATGCATATCTTCTTATCACAGATAAGAAAATCAGCAATATTCAGGAGATCCTTCCCCTGCTCGAACAGATCGTTCAGAGCGGCAAAAAACTCGTTATAATCGCCGAAGATGTTGAAGGCGAAGCTCTTTCGACTCTTATCGTAAACAAACTGCGCGGAACGTTCACATGCGTTGCAGTAAAAGCTCCCGGATTCGGCGACAGACGTAAAGAAATGCTCAGAGATATCGCTATTCTTACAGGCGGCGAAGTAATAAGCGAAGAGCTTGGTCTCGAACTCAAGTCCACAACAGTTGAACAGCTCGGCAGAGCACGTCAGGTTAAGGTTACAAAAGAGAATACCATTATCGTTGACGGCTGCGGCAACAAAGACGAGATCAAAGCGCGTATTTCTCAGATCAAAGCAGCTATCGAAACAACAACATCCGATTTCGACAGAGAAAAACTTCAGGAACGTCTTGCAAAACTTTCAGGCGGCGTTGCGGTAATCAAAGTAGGCGCAGCAACCGAAACCGAAATGAAAGAGAAGAAGCTTCGTATCGAAGATGCTCTCGCAGCTACAAAAGCAGCTGTTGAAGAAGGCATCGTAGCAGGCGGCGGAACGGCTTACATCAACACAATGCCGAAGCTTGAAAAACTCGTTGAATCTCTTGACGGTGACGAAAAAACCGGCGCAAACATCGTTCTGCGTTCTCTTGAAGCTCCCATCAAGCAGATCGCTGCAAATGCGGGAATTGAAGGCGCCGTAATCATAGAGAAAGTAAAGAACTCTGACAAGAACTACGGTTTTGACGCTCTTCATGAAAAATATGTTGATATGTTCACTGCCGGCATAGTAGACCCTGCAAAAGTTACACGTTCAGCTCTTGAAAACGCTGCATCCGTAGCTTCTATGGTTCTTACCACAGAAAGCCTCGTAGCAGAAAAGAAAGAACCTGTAGCTCCCGCTGCTCCCGCAGCAAACCCCGGTATGGGCGGGATGTATTGATAAAAGACACATCGCAAAACCACAGATAATCCAAGCCCCTCGGAAAGTGATTTCCGAGGGGCTTTTAATTATATCGATAATCAGCAAAGCGGCGGGCAGAGGTATATATCGGATTTGAAATCAGTATGCTCTTTATCAAACAAAAGAACCCATACGCGAATATCTCTGTCTGTCATTTCTTTTGTTACAGGGAAATAATATGTGTAATATTTGTCGGTTTTTCTGACAGGATACTCCCAGACGTTTGATGGGAATGAAGGAGAGCGGTCAGGCGCGCCGTAAACGGTTCCCAGACAATCAATCACAGCGTATGCGCCCTCGACGCCATGCGTTCCTTCAAGTGCTACGGAAAGATACGAACCTTCCTGCCAATCTTCTGAGCGGACTCTGACGACAGTCTGCTGAGCGCCTATAACCGGACGGGTTTCGGTTGAAGGAAGAAGATTATTTACCCGCGGATCTTTAAGTTCAAGCTCTTTGCCGTTTCTGAGAAGGGAAATGCGGTAAATTCTGTATACGGGATCAGACATTCTGAAATATCTGACGGATGAAGATAGCGAGAACGACAGAACACATCTTTTGCCCGAAATGCTTTCAACTTCGTCAAAATCGACCTTAACGATCTCTGCCTCCTCGCTTTCGATAACGGAAAGCGTGCTGTTTTCGCATTTTGTCCAGTTCAGCAGATCTGTAGAGATATCGATCGATTTAGGCGCAGGATTTTCGGGAGATTCAAATATCGGTGTATCCGGAGAAAAATATTCGATTTCAATACTGTCAGCGTTGAAAACATTGCCGAAATCAACACGTAAGCAGCCATTTTCCGTTCTCAGACCGCCGAAGCGGAAGAGTGACACGCCGTCAAAGAAGGTGTCTTTTTTGCCGTCGAAAGCAAAATAACCGTCGCAACCGCGCAGCAGATAATTTTTTTGATCAAAGAATATATCTCTTGCTTTTTTGACCTCGGGGATAGATGTCTCTCCTGCGCGTCGAAGAGAACGTGTTTCAAGAGAGTCGTTATCCATTGTGAAAAACGCTGTTTCGGCTAGCTTTACAGCTGTAGTCGGGACCGGAACGGCAGAGGCGGTACCTAATTTTCTGATCTCGTATGAGGTGTTTACCTGTTCGTATTCCGAAATTCCGGTCATGCGATACGGCTTGTCGCAAAGAAGTTCCGGAGCGACTTTTGAATCGCATATTTCGAGCAATACCGCTCTGAACGGATCTGCAACAACATCGACCTCGCTGCCGTATTCGTATTCGCCGAGCAGCTGAATATACGGATGGCGAATAACTACCGAGACCTTATCACATTCATCAAGCCCGATTTCTTTGTCAAGCTTTATTTTGACTGTTTTTTTATTCCACGATGCATTGCCGAAGGTAACGAGTCTTCTTTCTCCGTTTCCGCGGCTTACCGCATTGGGGCCGTATTTTTCTTCATCGAGTATAAAACCTTTTACCAGAATATCGTTGTATTGACGGTGAAGATTGTAGATATAAGCAAGCTTTGCGTGTTCGTCATCGCGCAAAAGCCACGGATTGCCGTATATTTCCGGAGCGAGAATAAGGTCTCTGTTAAATGCCTGATATACAAGGTCATCCTCAAATCTGTCCATACAGGAAGAAAGACAAACGCCGTGGTCTTCACTTAGACGCTGCAGTCCCGGAACTTCGCCGCGCGTAAATATAAACGCTCTGTGGTGCGGTGCTGTGCAGGTGTTGCAGATATGGACATCGACATATGTTTCTACGCCCTGCCACAGAAATGTGGTCAGGTATTTTTCGCATTCTCCGAAATCAATACGGTGGTTAAGCGCTATAAGTTCAGGCTGGTATTCACGGCATTCTTCCATCATTTTTGCGAATTCGGATCTTTTTTCGGGTCTGAGACCGGAGCATGCCGCATCAAGTTTAAACAGTGCAAAGCCGTAATCACGACATAGCGACACCATTGTTTCGTGGCGTTGTTTCGCTTCCTCTTCTGTGTTGCCGAATCCGTCGGGACCTCCCCACATACCGAGCTTCGTGCCGATAGAAGATGCGGAGGATATTATGTTTTTAAAACCTTCCGGAAATCTTTCCCTGAGAAGCGGCAGCCTTTCGGAATAATACTTGCTGCGGAAAGTATCGAGATTTCCAGCATCAAATGCGTAAATATCAAGCTGCATTCCGTATTTTTCTTTGAGCCAGCGAAAATATTCGAGGTTTACAAGCGTTTGTTTTTCGGTCGATCCTTCGTTTGTATTGTTTATCCATGAAAAATACTGCGCCTTAGACGGTGTGCTTTCATCGGCACCGGCAGTTTTTCTGTTTTTTTCCACTGTTTTATCCTCCGATCGATATAATGATATAATATAAAGCTATTTTATTCTAATGGACTTAATAAGATTATATGCCTTCTGATAGTTGTCGTCAAAATTCATCCAGCGGCTTCTGAATGTGGCAAGGATCATCTTATCGCCTTTTTTTATAGCGACCTGAAGAAGTTTATTGCCGGAATATTCGCCTCCCGGTGAGAAAACAAAATAATATGCCTCCTGGTCGCCCATGTCCATTCTGCCGGCATCGAATAACTGGAACTGTTCAACAACCGTGCCTCTCGCGTAGTGGCTTTTATCTGCCCTGTCGACCTGAAAATTTATCTGATCAATAATATATTCTTTCGGATTTGTTATTTCTTCGGAAAGAGACGAAGAAATGTCTTTTATAATAACGTTGTCAAGCTCCGTACCGCTGTCGCTTGCCCCTGCTTTCGGAACTGTGATCTTGTAACCGTCATCATCGGATATTTTATTGACAGACCAAAAAGCCGGTCTCCAGAGAAAAAAGAAATCTCCCGAATACGGTTTATTGCACAGAATTAGAAAAATAACGAGCGCAACAGCCGCCACGATGATTATTTCTCTTTTTGTTATATATTTTTTCAGCGTTTTCTTTAAATCTTTAGCGTTGGACTTGATTTTACGGGCGATCTCTTCCGGATTGACGGTAATTTCGTCGTTATTGTCATTATTGTTCATCTTCAACCTCTGAATATATATTTTTATCAATTATATCATTTTTTACCGAATAGTAAAAGAGTGGAAAAGGGAATTTTTTGTAAAATTTCAAAATATATTGATTTTCCGATACCTTTATGATATACTTGACAAAACAGATCTCGCAAAGTAAAAAAAACGGTGAGGTAATAATCATGTCTGCAAAAAAGGAAAAGAATAAACGTAAGCTTTATGCCGTTTCGGACGCACATCTTGATACTCAGTGGAACTGGGATATTCAGGATACTATCCGCGACTGCATAAAAAATACACTGGAACGGAATTTTGAGCTGTTCGAAAAATATCCGGGGTATAAATTCAATTTTGAAGGCGCATTCAGATATCAGCTTGCAAAAGAATACTATCCGGAGCTCTATGAAAAGCTGAAAGAGTATGTTGCACAAGGCCGATGGAATGTTGCCGGAAGCACCTGGGATGCGTGTGACGTTAATATTCCGTCTTCCGAGGCGCTCATGCGTCAGGTTTTAATGGGGAACGGTTTTTTTGAAAAAGAATTCGGCAAAAAAAGCACCGATATTTTTCTGACGGACTGCTTCGGTTTTTCTTATGCTTTGCCTTCGATAGAAGCGCATATGGGTCTCAACGGCTTTTCAACGCAAAAGCTTGAATGGGGCATGGGAACACCGGTCATCAAGGACGGCAAGGTATTAAAACCGTATAAAACCGAAGAAGGACAGCGAATGGACATAGGCAAATGGAAAGGTCCAGACGGAAAATACGTATATACTGTTCTTGATCCTGGCGGATACGGCTGCAACTTCGATGACAACGGCAACGAGACTCCCGTAAACAAAAGACCCGAATATCTTGAAATGATCAAGAAAAACGAAGAGATATCGGGAGTTGCGAAAAAAGTCCGTTATTTCGGAACGGGCGACTACGGCGGAAGCCCGAAAGCATCTTCGGCAAAAATGATAACCGAAGCGCTTGAAGACAATGAAAACGGACTTTACGAAGTTGTTATGGCGTCTACAGATCAGCTTTACAACGATATCACGCCGGAAGAAGACGCAAAAATGCCTGTTTATGACGGCGAACTGCTTATTCCCCACGGCTACGGCGCATACACATCAAGAGCAATAAACAAGCGCTGGAACCGTAAAAACGAACTGCTTGCGGACAGCGCTGAAAAAGCCGCTGTTTCGGCAGGACTTCTTGCAGGACAGAAGTATCCGTCAGACAGATTTGAATTTGCATGGAAGCAGTTTTTATGGCATCAGTTCCATGACGATTTGCCGGGAACTTCGATACCAAGCGCAAACGCTTATTCTCACAACGATTATATCGTTTCGTTGAATATGTTTGCGACCGAGCTTAAAAACTCCGCAGGCATCGTATCTAAAAAACTCAAAACAGATGTTGAAGGCTTACCGGTCGCAGTATTCAACCCTGTTTCAAGTGAAGTATGCGGAAATGTTGAAGTTCAAACAAAGCTTAAATCAGATCATGTTCGCGTGTATGATACAAACGGAAACGAATATCCCGCGCAGATCAAACAAGGCACAGTTAAATTTATCGCAAAAGTTCCCGCTGTAGGATTCAAAGTTTTTGAAATCAGAGAAAGCAATACGGAACGAAAGGTCAAATCTGAGCTTTCAATAACAAAAACATCTCTTGAAAACGGAAGATATAAAGTAAGAATAGACAAAAACGGCGATATCTTTTCGATTTACGACAAAAAACTTGACAGGGAACTTATGGAAAAACCGTCACGTTTTCAGATAACGCATGATGAATCAAGAGTATATCCGTCTTGGGAGATCGACTATATAAGCTATACAGATGAGCCGAAATTCGTTGGCGGAAAAGCTGAAACCGAAATACTCGACAAAGGTCCGGCAAAAGTTTCCCTCAAAGTCACAAGACATTACAACAACAGTAAGTTTGTTCAGACGATAAGTCTTTGCGAAGGCGGAGACAGAGTTGATGTTGACTGCCGTATCGAATGGCGCGAACAGCATTCTTTCCTGAAACTCACATTCCCGTTCACGGCAAAAAACGAAAACGCCGATTTTGATATCGGTCTCGGCGCTATAACAAGAGGAAATACCACATGTGAACCGTATTATGAATATACGCATCATCAGTGGGCGGATATAACGGACAGAAGCGGCGCATACGGCGTATCGCTGATAAACGACTGCAAATACGGAATAGATAAACCTGACGACGGCACTTTACGTCTCACTCTCATTCATACTCCGAGCTGGGGAGCGCTTTTGTGGTCTGCGCAGTGCTTCCAGGAATTCGGCACCAACATTTTCAGATATTCCATAGCCGCGCATGAGGGAGAAAGAACAGAAACTCCTTTTAAAGCTGCTGCCGTAAATCAGCCTCTTATGCCGTTTATCGTTCCGAAACACGACGGTAAAAGCGGAGAGTTTTCTCTTGTTGAAACCGAAGGCAAGGAATTCATCGTAAAAGCGGTAAAGAAAGAAGAAAAAGGCTGCAGAACGATAGTGCGCGTTCAGGAGATGACGGGTAAAGGCGTTAAAGGCGCGACGTTAAAATTCGGCAAGGAAATAATTGACGCAACAGAAACAAACGGATATGAAATCGATATAAAACCCGTAAAAGCAAGCGGATGCAAACTTAAATTTGATCTGAAACCGTATGGAGTAAAAACATTTGCGCTAAATCTTAAAGCAGATGATACTGATGAACGGAAATTCGAAACGATCCCCCTGCTCTACGATAAGAGAATTACTTCTCTGAACGAAAAACGCTCTGCCGGAGAACTGTTCAACGGCATTTCCGTTCCCGAAGAAATGTATTCCGAATCCGTTATTGCAGGCGGCATTCCTTTTGAAATGGGTAAAAAGGGAAAAATGAACGGTATGATCTGTTCGGGACAGACCGTGAAGCTGCCAAAAGGTGCTCAGAAGCTATGGATAGTTGCCGCGGCAAACGGTGACCGTAATGCGGAATTCTTGCTTGACGGAAAGCCTGTTTCGCTGAAAATTCAGGATTTTTCGGAAAATGTAGGTGCGTGGGACCTTATAGGCAACAAGCACTCACTTGCAAAAATAAAACGTGACGACATCGCCGCATGCTATACACACACGCATAATGCCGAAGGAGACAGACTTTATCTGTTTGCATATCTGTTCAGATACGGCATTGATGTTAAGGGTGTAAAGGAGATAACATTCCCATGCGATGAAAATATTATCATTACTGCAGCTACAGCTGCTTTTGACAATTCGTATGACGCAACACCGGCAAATATTATGTATGATTCATCGGCAAGCGAAAAAACATTCAAAGTAACGATCAAAACCGAACTCGGCGAAGAGATAAAAGAAGTCGGTGAAGAAAAAACATTTTTTGTTGAAGCTCCGCTGACATATGAAAACGGAAAAGTATTCAGGCGCTGGACCGGTGACGGAATTATCTTTACGGACGATACAAGAGCGCTCGTTGCCGTAACAAAAGACATTACCGTTACAGCTGAAACGATGGATTTCGGCAAAGATCTGCTTGAAAACCGCCCCTGCAAAGCCAATATTCTTCATGAAGGATTCAACAATCCCGAAAATGCTCTTGACGGAACTGGAAGAAAATTCTGGCAGTCAAAATTCGACGAAAACGGCGAAGCGTATATCGAGGTATTCCTCGGAGGAACAAAAACGATCTCACGCTGGCTCACTCAGGGCACGGGCGCGCGCAACGGATTTAAGCTGAACAACAGAGATTTCAGGCTTGAATACAAGATGCGCAGAAAGGACGAGTGGAAAATCGCAGACGCTGTAAAGGACAATACCGACACACTTACTGTCCGCGAATTTGCTCCGGTAAAAGCGAATATTGTAAGAATTGTCTTTACAAACGATTCAAAAGACGAGAATTACAACGTCCGTCTGCACCGGTTCTGTCTGGCATAACAGAAAAAAATCATAAAAAGAAAAAAGGGCTGTCGTTTTCGGCAGCCCTTTTTAAATTTTCACCGGCTATTTGAATCCATAATATTCAAACAGTTTATTGAAGTCTTAAACATTTTTTAAATTAGAAACAGATTATTATTACCCTGCTTTTTTGATATCATCAATATTCATATTGACAAGTTCTATCCACATCAATAAGTTTCTTTCTGAAATTCGAGCTAAACCTTTTATTTTGTTGTTATGCTCATTCTTAAAATAATACATATTCCCAACAACGTTAAAATCACCGTGCGCAAATGCATTCCTGATACAATAGAAGATTCCTTCCGTTACTGAAATACGATCGCTGTTTCGCAATATAATTATGTATTCATCGTTAACTGCGAAATCATCTGCTTTATGCTCTAATTCCTTTTCGTCAACAACTGCTAATTTTACATCCGTGGTTCGGAACATAGCGGCTCGAAGGCTGTTCAACCTTGCTCCATCAAGATTTCTTTCTGCAAATGTCATACCCCGTTTTGATACTTTCTGAAAAGTATAATTATATTTAGGATGTGGCTGATCGGGAGTTGAACCATATACATCTTTTTTCTTTTTCTGAAAAGTTCTCACAGGAGATTCGAAGAGATAAAACTGAATTATTTTTTGAAAATTCTTTTTCGAAATCGGAATTGGATTATTATAGGTCATATCAATTTTCACATTAAGAATAGATTACTGTCTGGTTTGTTCAAGTCATCTTTACCATCTTCTATCCTGATATGGTGTGTCCTTTATACCTTTTGCGTTCAACTTTTCAACCATTCTGTCAAGTTTGCCTCTCCAGAATTTCCTGAACCAATTTGTTTTGCCGAACCATTTTACTATTGTCGGGCTTATAGTATAATAAATTCGGATAAATGCTCTGCCATACCATGTTTTTGCCAGAGTATAGTCACGGTAACGGCGAAGTGTCCATACCTGAGGGCAATCATACGAGCCGTAAACACAGGTAGCGACATAGCAATAATGTTTCGCGGTAGACAAATCTCGCCGGTTCCGCTTTATCCAATCTTCAGGTGCATAAAATTGAGTAAGCTTTGAACACCCCAAAAATGGCTGCTCTCCAATCCTTGGATTTCCCCTAACAGTCACAGATTCCAACGAAGTACAGTTACAAAATGCATGATATTCAATGCGTTTTACACTGTTTGGTATTGTTATGTTTGTTAAGCTTTCACATTCATAAAACGCCGTATTCCCAATTTCTGTTACGCCGTTTGGTATTATTATGTCTGTTAAGCTTTTACAAGAAGAAAACGCCCACTCTCCAATTTCTGTTACACTGTTTGGTATTGTTATGTTTGTTAAGCTTTTACAATGAGAAAACGCCCACGCTCCAATTTCTGTTACACTGTTTGGTATTGTTATGTTTGTTAAGCTTTCACAAGAAGCAAACGCATTATCTCCTATTTTTGTCACACCATTTGGTATTGTTATGTTTGTTAAGCTTTTACAATAACAAAACGCCATCTCCCCAATTTCTGTTACACTGTTTGGTATTGTTATATTTGTTAAAGATATACAAAGCCAAAACGCTTCCGGTCCAATTTCTCTTATACTGTTTGGTATTGTTACGGTTGTCAAGTTTATACACTTATTAAACGCCGACTTCCCAATTTCTGTTACACTGTCAGGAATTGTTACACTCGTCAACCCCGCTAATTCCTTGAAGGATTCATCCCCAATTTTCCTGACCGTATCCGGTATAACAACATCCGCCGATGCTCCTCTATATTTTATAAGAATGCCTGCTTGGATTTCGAAATCCGTAGAATTGGCACCGTAAATATTAACAACATTTGCATTAATATTGTTTGTTGTATTGTAATAATTTATGGCTTTTTCCGTTATATAAGGAGTTCCGCAATACTGACACACTGCTGCCTCTTTGGAACTGTCAACCTGCAACGATGCTCCGCAGTTCGAACATTTAGCTGCTACCAACGGCATTTTCTTATCCCCTTTTCTAATATTTCAAGCATAAAATATAAAAATACTTACTTTTGACATTCAGTAAATGTCATTCATTGTGTTATTATAGCATATACTAAGAATAATGTCAAGCACTGAATGTCAAAATGGGGTAATCAAATTGTTTATTAATAAAGCAATCAACGGACGTAACAATCTGTGTGGAAACAATGTTGCTCAACTTAGAAAAAAATTAAATATATCTCAAAAGAAACTTGCAGATCGACTTCAACTGCTTGGGCTTGACATTGACAAAAACGCAATTCAAAGAATAGAATCAGGGCAACGATTTGTAACAGATATTGAAATTGCTGTTCTGTCGAAATTTTTCGATATTTCCTCTGATGACTTAATAAATAATCATAACTTAAAAATATAGATTAAATTTTCTATTAA
>JAEEGH010025976.1_pt1 | contig 11703 bp, 9 predicted proteins | sample 9134181 | NCBI WGS metagenome assembly JAEEGH01 (sample SAMN16246544, study PRJNA631951) | gut metagenome | biome: gut microbiome; feature: rumen; material: DP-attached | host: Bos | place: Iran: Karaj | collected 2018-10 | reverse complement strand
GCTCTCGGCGTCTATCTTGGGCTCCAGCGCTGTGAGCTTGTCCTGGAGCTGCTTGTGCTCCCCTCCCTTGGAGGAGAGTTCGTCGTTGATCCTCTTGACCTCCGCATCGACCTCGGCCTTCTCGGCCTTCTTCTCGTCGAGGGCGATCTTGTTCTCGTTGATGGTGTTGGTGAGGGTGGCGATGTCCTTCTCGACGTCCGCCAGCTCCTCCTTGTCGAGCTCTATGCTCTGGAGGAGCTCCTCATTGGTATCGGACAGCTGTTCCTGCTTGTCCTCGACGCTGGCCTTCTCGACGCGCTTGTCCACCAGGTCGTTCTTGAACTTCTTGTACTCGGGACCGGCCTTCTCCTCGATCTCCTTCTCGAGCTCGGCGATCCTGCGGTCGCACTCGTCCATCTGTGCGATGATCTTCTCCTTCTCGGCGGCCATCTTCTCGAGTTCCAGCGTGATCTCGTTGATGTTGGTCTCGAACGACGCGATCTTCTCGTTCTCGTCGTCTATGCCCCTGTAGGACATCTGGGCCTTGGCCATCCTCTGCCTGTCCTGGATCTGGAGGTACTTCTTCGCGTCCTCCATCGCCTTCTCCAGCTCGGCGAGCTGGCGCTCGAGCTCGGTGCGGATGATGTCTATCCTGTCGAGGTCGGTCTGTGCGGATGCCCTCTCGGCCTCCGATTTGCTGATGTCGGAATCGTAACTGGATATCCCTGAGATGCCGTCCAGGATGCGCCTCCTCTCGACGGAGCTCATCTGGACGATGCGGGTGACGTCACCCTGCTGCACGAGGTTGTAACCGTCGGCGCTTATCCTCGCCCTCGAGAGCAGGTTGTCGAACTCGGTCATGGATGACTTCTGGTCGTTGATGTAGAAGTACGAACTGTAATCCGCCCCGTTGGCGGCGAGCCTCACAAGACGGGTGAGGCGGACCGTGGTGTCGTTCCACGGCAGGATGTGATCGCTGTTGTCGAAGACCAGAGACACCTTGGTGTAATCCGCACGGTTCTTCGTCTTGCCTCCGTCGAATATGAGATCGGTGAGCTTTCCCGCGCGCATGGCCTTGGAACTCTTGGGTCCGAGGACGAAAAGAATGGCGTCGGTGATGTTCGACTTACCGGATCCGTTGGGTCCGGTGACGGCAAGGTATCCTTCCATGAGGGGGATAGTCATCTTTCCCCCGAAGGATTTGAAGTTCTCCAGTTCGATTTGTTTCAAGTACATCAGTCAATCCCCCGCAGGGGGACGAAACGGTCGACAGGATTCCCTTTAGCACATCCTGCGAACGATTATGCATCCCATGCCCTTTCGGGCGATTTTGTATCGGTTAGCGGGTATTTAATATACACGCATATGCGGGCGCTCGCGCACCTGTTGGAAATTGACGTACTGGGTCAGAGGAAGTCCTTCACGATGATCATGGCGTCCTTCAGGGCCGCCCTCGATTCCCTGTTGTATATGGTCGCGGCGGGATGGTACGTGGGGAGGAACTTCACCCTCACGGCGCCGACCTGTATCTCGGTTATCCTGTTCACGACGTCGGACATCTTCCCGTCGTAGCCCATGAGGTCGCGTATGGCCGACCTCCCCAATCCTACGACGAGCTCCCTGCCCTGCAGCTCCGACTCCAGGAAAGGACGGCAGGCGGCCATCTCCTCTGGCTTCGGGTCGCGGTTGTTCGGGGGCCTGCACTTGACGGTGTTGGTTATCAGGACGGAGGACCTGTCGAAACCGGCCTCCTCCATGGCATCGGACAGAATCTTCCCGGATTTCCCGCAGAACGGTATACCTTTGAAATCCTCGTTCTCGCCGGGGCCCTCGCCCACGAACACTACCTTCGCATCGATGTTGCCGTCGGGATAGACGACCTGTGTCCTGCCCTCGCACAGACCGCATAACCTGCAGTCCGCGCCGGGACGGTTCATAGGAGCTCCGAGGCACGGACGAGCGGGGTGAGCTTCACTCCGATGGAAGCGAGGTTGTCGGCACCGCCGGCCTCCCTGTCGATGACGGAGAACACGTTCTCCACCGTCGCGCCCTCGGCGCGCAGGGTCTCGATGGCCTTCATGGACGAACCCGCGGATGTTATGACATCCTCGACGACGAGCACCTTGTCGCCGCTGTTCAGCTCGCCCTCGATGAGCTTTCCGGTACCGTGGTCCTTCTTCTCCTTGCGGATCATGACGTACGGTATGCCGGTCTCCAGCGCCAGCGCGGCCGCCAGCGGGACGGATCCCAGGACCACGCCTGCTATGCGGGCGATCTTGAGGCTGGTGGCCTTGAGGTTCTCTGCCATGAGGCGTGCGATGAGCTTCAGCACCTTGGGGTTGGTGCTGGCCTTCTTGATATCGATGTAGTAGGAGCTCTTCGCTCCGGATGCGAGGATGAACTCTCCGAACTGGAGCGCCCCGCAGTCGACCAGTGCCTGCGACATTTCCGACATGTTATCACCACGGCTCGTTCTTCACACCGATCTTGTACCCGATGATGTTGGTACCGCGGTGGAGGAACCAGATTATCAGCAGCAGGAAGATGAGACCTGCGATGTGTATGCCCTCGATGTAGGTGTCGTAGAAGAACTGCCAGTCGAAGATGATCAGGAACAGGAACGAACCGAACACGAAGTCGTACTGGTCGAGGATGGGTGCCTTGGCTCCCCTCTCGATGCCTATCCTCCTCTTGAGGAACGAACCCATCATGTCGCCTATGAGCGAACCGAATCCGAGCACGAGGAAGATCTTGACGGCCCTCCAGATGTCGGTACCGTATCCCCAGTGGTCCGCGGAACCGCAGAGGTCGGCGAGACCGTACTGTGCCAGACCGATGAGGAGACCTCCGATGAGAGCGCCTCCGATGAAGCCTCTCCACGTCTTACCGTCTCCCAGGATCCTCCTCCCGCCGATCGATTTCCCGAAATCCACGGGCGTGCCTCCGCCCACGAACGGCGCGAACGTGTTGGGCAGGAGCGCGGGAACGTAAACCCAGAACGCAATGCCTATGACGGCAAGAAAGTCTCCGATGTCAGCCATGTTATACCTGTCCTTGGGATATCTGTCAGCGCTTAATAATAATGTCGCACGCGATTATCGCGCGACCGACTAGGTTATATGTGGGGTAAAGGATTCAAGTACGATGGCCTTTGATCTGAAGGAGTTCATGACGAAGCACGATGAGGGCATACGCTACATCGTGTTCGGAGTCGTGACCCTCATAGTCAGCTGGGTCACCTATGCGCTGTTCGTCTTCATCGGCGTGGACCTGGCCCTCAGCAACATCCTGTCATGGATATGCGCGGTCCTCTTCGCATTCGTGGTGAACAAGATCTACGTGTTCAGATGCACGGGTTCGTCCACCGTGAACCTGGGGGCCGAGCTGATAAGCTTCTTCGGCGGGAGACTGTTCACGGGAGCCGTCGCCGCCCTGCTGTTCCCCGGACTCGTGGCCATCGGCCTCGGATTCGTGTTCCTGGGCGTTGAGGGCATGTTCGCCAGGGGCATAACGTCCGGAGTGGAGATCGTCCTGAACTACGTCATCAGCAAGTTCATCGTGTTCAGGAGGGACAACATCATCGCGGACTGGTACAACGGGCTCCCGGACGGACTGAAGAGAGGATTCGTCAAATTCACCATCATCTTCTCGGTGGCCGCGGTGATATTCTACGTGGCGTTCTACCTTTCAGACATCGACAGCGAGGTCGGCACGCTGTACTTCGACTACGCCAGCCAGATGCTGGACGGGAAGATGCCGTACAGCGACTTCAAGGCCGAATATCCGCCGATCGCGATGCTGCTCATCCTGATACCGGGATACTTCACCGAATCGTCGTTCACATATCAGATCATCTTCGCCATCGAGGTCTACACCTTCCTGATGTTCGGACTGTACTGGGTGTACAGGATCGCGGAGAGATACACCGACAAACCGCACCGTATCAGCGACCTGTACATCGTGTTCACCGTCATCCTGCTGGATTTCGTCCTCGACAGGTACGACATATTCCCGATGGTCCTGCTGATCGGAGCGGTGTACTTCTTCACCAGGGAGAAGTTCGACATCGCTTGGATAATACTGGCCGTGGGCATCATGACCAAGCTCTATCCCGCGGTCGTAGCCCCGGTGTTCCTCATCTATCTCCTGATGAGGAAGGACTACAGGAACGCGGGCAGGGGCGTGCTGATATGCGCCGTCATAGCCTTACTGAGCCTGCTTCCGTTCATCATCGCTGACCCGGACACGGCGTTCAGCTTCTTCACCTATCACGTGGACAGGGGCCTGCAGACCGAATCGCCGGCGGCGAGCATCCTCATGCTGCTGGGGCACTTCGGCCTCGTCGACATATCGTACGTGTTCAGCTACGGCTCGGATAACATCGCCGGCAGCGTCCCCGATACGATCGCGGATCTCATGGCGCCGATCATGATCGTGTGCCTGCTGGCACTTTACGCATTCTATCTCGTCAGGTCCCGTGACAGCGACCGCAGGGACGGTATGCCCGCGGTGGTGCTCGTATCGTTCCTCGCCGTGATGGCGTTCATGCTCGCCAACAAGGTGCTCTCGTCGCAGTACCTCGTCTGGATGATACCTTTCGCCGCACTGCTGGTGATGTTCGCCGGAGAGTGCAGAGGGAAGATAACCATGTGGCTGTTCGCGACATGCGTCGCCCTCACCCAGCTGAACCTGATCGTCAACTACGCGTTCAGGGATGCGGGCGAGGAGTTCGGACTTCCCGGGATCCTAATTATCGTCGCGAGGAACGTGCTGCTGTTCGTGTTCGCATATTACACAGTGAAGGCGGCGTCAGAGCACCTGTCTCCTGAGAGCGAGATCTGACGGCGTGATGAGCTCGTCGAAGAAACCGTTGATGTCCGAGACGGCGTCCTTGGTCGGTATGGCACCGAAACCGTAGATCTGCGTGACCCTGTTATCCAGTATCACCGCGACCCCGCGGTCGGTCTCCGAACGTATGAGCCTTCCGCGGGCCTGCCTCATCTTGCGCACCATCGGCGTCTTGACGACCGCCTCCCAGCCGTTGGAGAAGCGCCTGTCGAAGTACCTGATCAGCGCCTCCTTCTTGAAGCTGGGCCTCGGGTACGGGAGGCCGACGATTATCGCCAGTTCCAGGTCCCTGCTGGGGAAGTCGATGCCTTCGCTGACCCTCCCTCCGGTCACCGCGAACAGTATGCCTCCAGATGAGGAACGGAACTCGTCCACGGTCTCCATCAGCTCACCCTGGGACATGCCCCTGCGCTCGGAGAATATCTTCCCGTCCAGCGCGTCCGCGGTGCCGTTGGTGATGAAACGGTCCATCATCTCGTACGACGGGAAGAACACCGCGGTGTTCCTGCCCGTGCCGTTGACTATCTCGATTATGTGGTCCTTTATGCGGCCGATGTTGTCCGGGTCTATCTGCAGGTCCTTGTGACGCGTCGTCACGTCGGATGCGTAGATCGTCAGCAGGTTGTCCGGGTCGAACGGGGACGGGAACACCCTGCTGCTGCATTTTATCAATCCCAGTTCCTTCCTGTACTGCTCCAGCGGCTCCAGCGTACCCGACATGTGGACGGACGAGAAGCAGTCCCTGAAGGGTGCGGCGGCCTCGTACGGGTCCATGCAGTACGCCTCGAAGGAGGGATCCTGACCGCCGTTGATCAGCCTGACGTAGGTGACGTCGTCGCAGTTCATCCAGAACTCTATGAACTCCCCCAGGTTGCCTATGTACGAGCGCGGGAGCTTCCTGCGCTCCTTCTTCCTCTCCTTGATGGTCTCCCCCAGCTCGATCATGTTCTTGGACATGCCCTGGATCTGGTAGGACGTCAGGCACAGCTCGCTCATGAGGCACTCCTCCAGGAACCCGTAGGGGATCAGGCCGTCGGAATCCATCAGGTATTCCAGGGCGGCCTCGGAGAAGCACTTCCTCATGGCGGCCACCACATCGGATACGGCGATGCCGTCGGCCACCTCGGGGTTGCTGTTGTCGTCCGATTCCTTCTCCACGTAATCCAGGGAATGAAGGAAGTACTCGCTGGTGCACGAGTCCCTCAGGAAATCGGGAAGATTATGGGCCTCGTCCACCACCACGACCAGATCCTCCAGCGGGACGTTCATCCAGTCCAGGAGGTGCTTGCGTATGGCGGGTACGACTATGAACGTGTACGGAGCCGCCACCACGTCGGCGAAGGGCAGGCAGGCCTTGGACATCTCGTAGGGGCAGTAACCGTCGGCGGCGCAGCGCCTCTGGAAGGTCTCCGGATCGGGCATCTCCGCGCGTATAGATTTCACGTACTGCTCGGGGTCGATGTCCGACATCGCGTCGAAGTACGGGCACCCCTTGTGACCGTCGGCTCCCTTCTTCTTCAGATGCGAGCACAGTTTGGACAACTCCTCGGAGGTGCCGTACTTCAGCTCCGGGTCGGATGCCATCATCGGGCAGGTGCTGACCGACCTCCCCTGTATCGCTATGCCGAAGACGTCGTTGTCGGCGGATATGCGCCTCAGCTCCTCGATGATCTGCTTCTGCTGCGACTTGGTGCGCGTGAGGTACAGTATCTTCTTCCCGTGGGGCTTGGCGAACGGCAGCGTACCCGCCAGCGAACAGATGGTCTTCCCGGTGCCGGTACCGGACTCTATGACGGCGTGCCCTCCCTTGGACACCGTGCCGTCGATGAAGGACACTATGTCCCTCTGGGTCTCTCTCGGTTCGTACGGGAAGTACTCCATAGAAATGTGGAAAGGGGGATGTCCCCCGATGGTTTCAGTCCCTCGACCAGGCGTCCTCGGGCAGGTCCGCGTAATCGAAGTCCGGCTTGGGCGCGGCCCTGTCGGACTGGATGCCGTCCTTCAGCAGGCGCTCGATCTTGTCGTGCCTGAACAGCCAGTAGTGGATCCTCCACTCCCTTCCGTCGTACAGGGTGGTCTCCTCCCTCTCGGTGGTGAGGATGCCCGCGTCCTCCATCATGTAGAACGCGTCGCGGTCCTCGGGCTCCAGGATGTTGTCGATGATCCTGTCGGAGTATCCGAAGAAGTTGAGGACGTGGAGCGCGAGCTCGTAGGCCTGCTCCTCCTCCATACCCTTGTTGTCGGGGCTGTTCTGGATCGCCTGGGTCAGTTCCTCCAGGGTGACGATTCCGGACATGCTATCACTCGAGGAACACGTACTTGGAATCGTCGAATCCGGATGCCTCGTCGACCTTCTTGAGGACGGCGTCGGAGATGGGGTCGTCGACGCTGAGCGCCATGACCGCGTTGCCGTGGGGCGCGTCCCTTCCGACGGACATCATCGCGATGTTGATGCCGTTGTCGCCCAGGAGCTTTCCGATTGCACCGATGGTACCGGGGGTGTCCTTGTAGCGTGCGAGGAGCATTCCGCCGGCCATGGGGATCTCGAACCTGAATCCGTTGACGCCTACCAGCCTGGGCGAGTGTGCGACGACGGTACCGAGGAGGTCGAAGACATCGCCGTTGGTCTCGATCCTGACGCCGATGGTGCTGTCGTAGATCCTCTCGTCCGCGTTCTTGGTCTCCTTGAGGGTGATTCCCTTCGCCTTGGCGAGACCCGCGACGTTGATCAGGTTGGCGTTGGCCGCTCCGACGATGTTCTTCAGGATTCCCATCTGGATGTACAGCGAGAGCATCTTGGTGTCCTTGTCAGCAAGGTCGCCGTTGAACGAGACCTCGAGCTTCTCGATGGGTCTCTGTCCGTTGAGCTGCGATGCCATGGCACCGAGCTTCTCCGCGACGGGCAGGAACTCCGCTGTGGAGGGGTCCAGCTTTCCGCGGGGCGCGTTGATGGCGTTGACGATCTCCCCGTCCCTGAGGTACTTGATGACCGACTGTGCGATCTCGATTGCGACCCTCTCCTGGGCCTCCGTGGTGGATGCTCCGAGGTGGGGCGTGGTGATCAGGTTGTCCAGCTCCAGGAGCTTCTTCTCGTCGTCGCTGAGGGGCTCGTTGCACCAGACGTCGAACGCTGCTCCGGAGATGACCTTCTCCTTCAGTGCGGTGTAGAGGTCGTCCTCGTTGACGATGCCTCCCCTGGCGACGTTGACCAGGATCGCGGAGGGCTTCATCATCTTGAACTGGGGCATGCTGATCATGTTCCTGGTGTCAGGGAGCAGCGGGGTGTGGATGGTCATGATGTCCGCTGTCGTGATCACTTCCTCCAGGTTCGTGAGCTTGACTCCGATGTTCTCGGCGACCTCCGGGGGAAGGAAGGGGTCGTAACCGACGAGCTTCATGTTGAAGTGCTTCAGCCTCTTGGCGACCTCTCCTCCGACACGGCCGACACCGATGATTCCCAGGGTCTTGCCGTTGAGCTCGATTCCGGTGAACTTGCTCCTCTTCCACTCGCCGTTGTGCATGGACAGGTGGGCCTGGGGGATGTTCCTCACGGCCGCCATGATCATGGCGCAGGTGTGCTCCGCCGCGGACAGGATGTTCGCGGAGGGCGTGTTCATGACGAGGATTCCCTTGTCGGTCGCTGCGGGGATGTCGACGTTGTCCACACCGACACCTGCGCGTCCGACCACGCGGAGTCCTCCCTTTGCTCCGGCCTCGATGACCTTGGCGGTGACCTTGGTTCCGCTCCTGATCACGAGTCCGTCGTAATCTCCGACGATCGCACAGAGTTCATCCTCGGTGAGACCGGGCTTCACATCGACTGGGATCCCGGATTCCCTGAGGATGGCGAGACCTTCCTCCGAGAGCGGATCCGATACCAGAATCTTCATTGCATCTCCTCCAATACTTCATCCATTGCTGCGAGCAGCTTCTTCAACATAGCGGGAGTGGTGTCTCCCATGTGACCGATCCTGAACGTGCTGGATTTCACTTCTCCGTAGCCGTTCGAGATCTCGTATCCCTTAGCTTTGAGCGCGGCGTGGAACGCGTCGAAGTCCAGGTCGCCGCGGTTGACCACACCGATGGTCTTGGAACGGAATCCCTCCTCGGGGAAGAGACCGTTCATCTTCTTGTCGGCCCAGTCCTGGACCATCTTCGCCATCTCCTCGTGCCTTCTGTAGCGTGCGGGCATCCCCTCTGCGAGGATGCGGTCCAGCTGGTAGTCGAGGGCGTACATGAGCGACACGGGCGGGGTGGTGAGAGCGTAGTTGTCGTCCGCGTTCTTCTTGAGCTTGACGAAGTCGGCGTAGAATCCCTTGTTCTTCATGTTCTTGGACTTCTCGAGGATCCTCTCGCTGACGATACCGATGGCGAGTCCCGGCGGGAGCGCCAGAGCCTTCTGGGTACCGAAGAGCAGCGCGTCGGGCCTGAGCTCGGGGAGCTTGAGGTCCGCGGCGAACGCGGAAGTGACCGCATCGACCAGGATGAGCGCGTCGGGGTTCTGTGCCCTTACCTCGTTGGCGAGCGCGACGCTGTCGCTGAGCACTCCGGTGGAGGACTCGTTGCTCACCCAGTGGACCGCCTCGATGTCCTTGGTGACCTTCCCCTCGATGTCGGAGGGCCTGATGGCCTTTCCCCAGGGGACGTGGACCTCGGTGACGTCCTTGCAGTTGGCGGTGCCGCACTCGATGAACCTGTTCCCGAAGGAACCGTTGCTCATACCGAGCGACTTTGATGCGACAGCGTTCCTGATGGATCCCTCGATGAGGACCGTGGCGGAACCTCCGACGAGGAATACGTCGTCGTCGGTGCAGAGGGCCTTCCTGATCTTCTCCACGATAGCTCCGTGGAGGGCTTTGTACTCCTTGCACCTGTGTGTTATCATTGGCTTGGTCTGCGCCATGAGGCTCTCCGCCTCGACATGGACAGGACCGACTGTGAAAAGCTGTCTGCTCATTCTGCTCTCTCCTAACGCGTGCGCGTCTTAACGAAAGGGGGAACGCACGAACTAATAAATAAGGTATTGCGCGGGCGCACGCTGGCGCCCGGATGGGTTTGTTCAGAGGGAACGCATGATGTCCTTGATCCTTCCGAGCCCCTCGATGATGTCGGACTCGCTGGCGGCGTAGGACAACCTGAAGAATCCCTCTCCGGCGGGACCGAATGCCCTTCCGGGGGTGACCGCGACGTGTCCCTCCATGAGGAACTTCTCGGCGAGGTCGTTGGACGCGATCTTCGCATCGTACTTCGGGAACAGGTAGAACGCGCCTCCTGGCACATTGCACTCGAGTCCCGGGATCTCGGAGATCAGGTCGAGGGCGAGGTCACGGCGCTTCTTGAACTCCGCGACCATCTTCTTCTTGTCGTCCTGCGGGCCCTTGATGGCCTCGAGCGCGGCGGGCTGGGTGAACGACGTGCAGCACGTGATGGAGTGGGACTGCAGCTTGTTGACCGCCTTGATGTCCGCCTCGGGGGCGATCATCCATCCGATCCTCCAGCCGGTCATGGCGTATGTCTTGGAGAGACCGGAGACGGTGATGGTCCTGTCGAACATATCGGGCATCGCCGCGATGGAATAGTGCTTCGCGCCGTCGTAGACGATGTGCTCGTAGATCTCATCGGCCATGACCATGATGTCCTTCTCCCTGCAGATGTCCGCGATGCCCTTGAGGGTGCTCTCGGGCTGGACGCATCCGGTGGGGTTGGAGGGCGAGTTGATGACCATCATCTTGGTCTTGGGGGTGACGGCCGCGGCGACCTTCTCGGGGTCGATGACGAATCCGTCGTCGAATTTGGTGGTGACGTACTTCGGGACCGCTCCGCACATCCTGATGTGCGCCTCGTAGGACACCCATGACGGGTCGGGCAGGAGCACCTCGTCGCCGGGGTTGAGGTATGCGAGGGCGATCATGAACAGTGCCTGCTTGGTGGGCGTCACGAGGACGTTCTTCGCCTCGCACGGGATGCCGTTCTTGGCCTTCACGGCCTCCGCGATGGCCTTCCTGAGCTCGGGGATGCCCATCGAGGGGGTGTAGTGCGTGAAACCGCTCTTGAGGGACTCGGCGCACTTGTCGATGATGTTCTGAGGGGTAGTGAAGTCAGGCTCACCCACGGAGAACGAGATGATGTCGATTCCCTCTCCCTTCATCTGGTTGACCAGATTGGAGATTGCGACTGTTCCTGACGGGGGGATTTCCTGGAGTCTCTGAGAAAACTGCATTAGGTCACCTTATTCGATGTAAGCGCAACGTTTCCCATCTATAAATAATAGGTAGGATTGGGACTGGGTCATCCCGCGATCAGGACATCAGGTCGTTGAACGTTCCGTCCTTGAGGGCGTTCTTCAGCTCCAGTCCGATCCTTCCGCCGGTGCTCAGTCCGGGGTAGATGAGGTCCGCGTACGGCGATCCCGAGATGAACGGGTTGGTGCCCGCCACGATCCTGGTGGAGATCTCGAACACCTTGAACTCCAGCTTGTCCGTGACGACGGTCTCGAGACAGAACGGTCCCCACATGCCTCCGAACAGTTCGTAGGAACGGTTGACGACCTTCTCTCCCATCTCGAACGCCTTGGGGAGGAGTGATTCCCTGATCACGACGGGGACGTTGCCGGTGACGACGAAGGACGGCATCATGCCGTACCTCTTGGCGTCCTCGATGGACCCGAGCTTGTACAGCTCGTCGATGTTGGATTCGTCCCTCCTGTCGATGGACAGGAGCTCGAGGCTGCCTCCCTGCTTGCAGCGGTATCCGTCGGTCTTGAACGGCGAATAGAAGAAGTGCAGATAGTACCTGGTTCCCAGGCAGTACTCCTGGATGGTGTAGGGCTGGGTGTTATCGATGGACTGCTTGAAATCGGGGGAGTCCTTGGCGATG
>JAEEGH010025972.1_pt1 | contig 11704 bp, 8 predicted proteins | sample 9134181 | NCBI WGS metagenome assembly JAEEGH01 (sample SAMN16246544, study PRJNA631951) | gut metagenome | biome: gut microbiome; feature: rumen; material: DP-attached | host: Bos | place: Iran: Karaj | collected 2018-10 | reverse complement strand
ATATGAAACGCCGGAAAGTTTTACAAAGGCTGTCTCACGGTTCCACGGTCGGGCGCCGTCACAGGTGCGCGGCGGTGCGGCGATCAACACGTTCCTTCCCTTGACGATCAAACTATCCGTTCATGGAGGTAATCAGATGGACTGCAAAATCACACCGATGTTCCCGTTTAAGGTCATCGGCTTTCAGAAAGAGTTTGACAATGAAACCGCATACGCTGAGATTCCAAAGTACTGGGATGAGATCTGCGAAAAGTATGCATACAACGTGTATGCCGGAAATGCTCCGACGAATCCCTATGAGCAGGCTCTGGTAGATAACTGCATTGGGGAATATGGCGTCTGTATCGATGACATCGGCGGCGGAAAGTTTCGGTATCTCATTGCCGGCAAATATACGGGCGGCGATGTACCGGAAGGGATGGTCGTCTATGAATTTCCCAGGAGCGACTGGGCAGTATTTAACTGCATTGGCCCGATCCCGGATGCACTTCAGAGCGTAAACACGCGTATCTTTCAGGAATGGCTCCCCGGCAATCCGGAGTATGAGCTTTTCGGCAATGCCAGCGTGGAGTGGTATGATTGTGTAAACGGAGAAAAAACCGATCCCGACTACCATAGCGCGATCTGGGTGCCGGTGAAGAAAAAAGGATAAGCAGAAAACAGTGCAAAGGAGAGCGCCTTTTCGAAGGCGCTTTTTCTGTTGCAGGCTGCACAGAGTAATCGCTTTATTGTTTGCAATATTCTGTTGATAATTAACAAATCATGTGATAAACTGACAATAACCTGATAACACTGGAGGAACTATTTATGATTCATCTTTCTTTCGATCAGGAAAAGACCCTGATCAAAAAGCTCGTCATGGCACAGGGTGTCTCTGAGGACGACGCTGTATCGCTGGCCGCTGTTGTCACTCACTCTGATTTCACCGGCACCTATTCCCACGGCCTTTCCCGTCTCTGCATTTATCTGCGGCAGTATATGGAAGGTGCACTGGTGGCGCAGCCCGACTTCCGCTGTGTGAACGACGCAGACGCCTCCCTCACCTTTGACTGCGGCGGCGGCTCCGGCATCGTAGCCGTGAACCGCGTGTATGACGCGGTGCTCGAGCGCGCCCGCAAGTATGGCGTTGCCGCCGGCGTAGCCCGCAACAGCGCCAACATCGGATGCGGCGGTTATTATGGCCACCGCATGGCGGATGACAACGTGATCGGCATCGTTGTGAGCAACACGTATCCCTGCCAGTCACCATTCGGCGGCGCTGACCGTCTCATCGGCACGAACCCCATCATCCTTGGCTGCCCCACGACGAATCCCGACCGTCCCATTGTCATCGACGTTTCCACCAGCGGTGTCGCCATCGGCAAAGTTCAGGCCTATCGCCGCGAGAACAAACAGATGCCGCCAGACTGGGCCAACGACTATGACGGCAATCCAACTACAGATCCGAATGTTGCCTACTGCGTCCGTCCGATGGGCGGCCACAAGGGCTATGGCCTCGCCGTATTCGTAGATATGTTCGGCGGCGTTCTGTCCGATGCTCTCACCAGTCCTGAAATCCCGTTCGTCGACAACTGGAAGCCGGAAGAGACCGGCTTCGCAGTGATCCTGCTGGATATCGCGCACTTCATCGATGTTGAGCGCTTCAAAGAACACGCTTCACTTTACGCAAGCCTGATCAAGAACAGCCGTCCCGCCACCGGCGTGAAGGAGATTTTCATGCCCGGCGAGATCGAGGCCCGTCTCATTGAAGAGCGTAAGATCACCGGCGTCGATTTCTCCGATGCGCTTGAGGCCGAACTGACAGACCTTGGCCGCCAGAGCGGCGCCATCGGCCCGGATGGCACGCTGCAGGATCTGCTCGCCTGAATAACTGTATAACGATCAGCTCAGTACCCAGGCTGTAACATCAGCCTGGGTACTCTTAAACATTTGACGTAATCAAGAAAAAGGTGCTGCCTCATTCAGCCTGCTGCCGTTTGAGTCAACACCTTTTTCTTTTGGTCTTCACAGGAATTTGGTATCTTCAGGCGGGAGAAATTCCTTTTCCGGCATGATGTAGGTCTGTGTGCCGCGGCGTTCGGCTTCCAGGCAATCCTGCACGAAGTTGATGAACTCTTCGGCCAGTTCCGACTTCCGCGTGCTGCGCGACCAGACCAGTGCGTATTCGATCTGCCGGGCGCTGTCGGTGATGATCTTCTTTACCACAAGCTCGCTTTCCGAGTAGGTGGTCATCGGATAGATGCAGATCCCTGCGTTCTGTTCAGCGAGAGCGACAGCGTCGATGTAGTTGGAGAGGTCGCCGGCAATGGTAGGTTCTTCTCCCAGTTCCGCAAACCAGTCGCGGAGAGATTCTGCGCGTGACCGGCGGTTCGGAACGAACAGCGGCTGCCCGACCAGCTTCTTCAGCGGAAGGAATTCGCCCTCCTCTTTGGCAAGCGGATGGTTTCTTGACACCATGGCGACCCACGGCTCACGTCCGACAGTGAAGCCCTCAAGCAGTTCCGGGTTGTATGGCGCCGCCACGAGGGCAAGATCGGCAAGCCCGCGGTGCAGGCGCTCCATCACCTCATCGCCGCTGCCGTTCCAGAGATGGACGCCCACTGAGGGGTATTCTGAGCGGAAACCCGCGATCCACCGGGCCAGCAGGTAAGGGGCACGCCCTTCGACCAGACTGATATTGAGGTCACCGGAAAGCCCGTTGATCGAGCGGATCTCCTGCTGTGTCTGTTCGGAAAGCTCCAGAAGCTGCTTCGCGCGGCGATACAGCAGCGCGCCGGCCTCAGTCATCGTCAGGTGCCGCTTGCCGCGGATAAACAGCTGGACACCGAGCTCTTCTTCCAGGCCCTTGATCTGGCTGGACAGCGGCGGCTGGCTCATATTCAGGCGTTCCGCCGCCCGTGTGATGTTCAGTTCTTCGGCAACCACCGTGAAGTAGTGCAGAGACCGCAGATCCATCTCTTACGCCTCCTTTTTATGCAAAACAGTATACAGGAATCATTGTTCTCATGCAAGAGTCAGGTTCCGCTCGCTCCGTAGTTGGACAGAACGCGTGCCGACGGATCATTCACACGGCAGCCTTCCCAGTCCGGGTTTGGCATCCAGAAATCAGCGATCATTTCTGCCTGACCGGGGTAGTATTTTTCAAAGATATCCCGGTAGAGGAGGCTTTCTTTTGTGAACGGCGGGCGGTAGGCGTAACGCGCGCAGCCCTTCCGGAAAGCTTCATCACTGTATACCGTTTCGGCGTAGGCTTTGAGATCATCCACCATGGAATGCCCGACCGCGTCAGAGAAAGCTGCCTTCTGCCGCCAGAGGATCTCATCCGGCAGGATATGGTCCTTTTCGAAAGCGTGACGCAGCAGATATTTTCCCATGCCGTAGCGGTTGAGCTTCAGCTCCGGATCGATGCGCATCACCGTGCGCACGAAATCGAGATCGCCGAAGGGAACGCGGGCTTCCAGCGAGTTCACGGAAATGCAGCGGTCCGCCCGCAGCACGTCGTACATGTGCAGCTCGTCGATGCGCTTTTTACTCTCAAGCTGGAAAGCTTCCGCCGAGGGGGCAAAGTCGGTGTACTTGTAGCCGAAGAGTTCATCACTGATCTCACCCGTGAGCAGAACGCGGACGTCAGTCGTTTCGTGGATGGCTTTACAGCAGAGATACATCCCGAGACTTGCCCGGATCGTGGTGATGTCCCAGGTCCCAAGCATGCGGATCACTTCGTCGAGCGCGTTCAGTACATCCTCCCGCGTCATACGGAAGGCCGTATGCTCCGCGCCGATATAGTCCGCCGCGATCTGCGCGTATTTCAAGTCGATAGGGTCAAGGTCCATGCCAATGGCAAATGTGCGGACCTTGCGGCCCAGCAGGATCGACGAGATGGCGCATACGAGACTGGAATCGAGACCGCCGGAAAGCAGAAAACCCAATGGCGCGTCCGCATCGAGGCGCTTTTCCACGCCGAGGATCAGCTTCTCGCGGATGGCGGCGCAGACAGTATCCAGATCGTCGGGCAAATAAGCGTCCACCTTGGTCAGATCGGCATAGCGCACGAACTGAGACCCGTCGTAATAGTGCCCCGGCGGAAAGGGGAGAATGTGCGCACATAAACCCTCGAGGTTCTGCGCCTCGCTGGCGAAGGCGATGCTGCCGTCATCAAAATATCCGTAGTACAGCGGCCGGATGCCGATGGGATCGCGCGCGGCGATAAGCACGTCCCGCTCACCGTCGTAAAGGATCATGGCAAACTCCGCATCAAGATGTTCGAACATCTTCAGCCCGTACTCTTCGTAAAGCGGGAGCAGCAGCTCACAGTCCGAACCGCTGACAAACGTGTAGCCTTTTGCTTCCAGTTCCTGCCGCTGTACGCGCCACCAGTAGAGTTCACCGTTGCAGACGACCTTGTTCTTTCCCCGCGAGAAAGGCTGCATGCCGCGCTCGTCCAGCCCCATGATGGCGAGCCGGTGGAAGCAGAGCATGCCGCTTCCGGCCGGTTCAATGCGCGTGTCGTCAGGCCCGCGCGATTTGGTCCTATCAAAATACGGACGGATCTGTTCCGCCGAATACTTTGGGGATAAGAAACCCATTACACAACACATAAAAATAACACCTCCGGATCGATCTCGCAGCCTGTCCTTGTTTTAAAGGACGGACAGCTGCGCATCCGTGGTGCCACCTTTTTTACCGCCAGAAGAGCGGTCACTCGTCGGGGTCAATCAACCCTCTGCCCTTTAACGCAGGGCTTGCGTCGCCCCTACTTGCTTTTGCGTTCGGTTTGCGGCTCCGGAGTGTTGCCTCTCGAAAGCGCCCGTACCGGGTTCCCACCATTCCCGGCTCGCTGCGACGGCATTCCTTCGCGGCCTGTCTCCATCAAAGCTTTTATTCAGAGCTCTTCCATATAAATGGGGGAGCTCCGTTTCTGTTTTTACAAGCAGAGGATAACACAGGCGCAAAGAAAAATATAATACCGAACACGCTTGCATAATCATACGGAAAAGATATGATAACACCCTGCCCCATAGCCGTCGGCATTGAAGCGGTACTGCCGCTGTGCTACAATCTTCCTATGAAAAGAACGGGAGGATAACGCTATGTGCGGGATCGTTGGTTTCACTGGACAGGAGCAGGCAGCGCCCATTCTTCTCGATGGGCTGGAGCATCTGGAATATCGCGGCTACGACTCGGCCGGGATCGCGGTGCTTTCACCGGAGAAGGGACTGCAGGTACGCAAGGCGAAAGGCCGGCTGAAAGTGCTCAACGCACTGACGGATGGTGGAAAGAGCCTTGACGGCATGATCGGTATCGGACATACTCGATGGGCCACTCACGGCGAACCGAATGATATCAACTCCCATCCGCATCTGAGCGAAGATGAGCGGATCGCCGTTGTACACAACGGCATCATTGAAAACTATGTAGAGCTCAAAAGCTTTCTTGTCTCCAGAGGGGTAACCTTCCGTTCGGAGACGGACACCGAAGTCGTGGCGCAGCTGCTGGGCTACTATTACCGGCGTTACGGCAACATCCTCGACGCGGTCTACCGCGTGCTCGACCGTATCGAAGGGGCTTATGCGCTCGGGATCCTCTGCGCCGATCTGCCCGACAGCTTTATCGCTGCCCGCAAGGACGCGCCGCTGCTGTTGGGCTACGGGGAAGGATGCAGCTTCATTGCCTCCGATGTGACCGCGATCATCAAGCATACGCGGGATGTATCCTATATGGAAGACGGCGAGGTCGCCGTTGTCAGCCCGGAAAAGATCGTCGTATACAACGCACTCGGCGCGGAGGTCGAAAAAGAGCATCACACTGTCGACTGGGACATCAGCGACGCAGAAAAGGGCGGCTATGCGCACTTTATGTTCAAGGAGATCATGGAGCAGCCGGAAGCTATCCGCAAGACTGTTTCCCCGCGTGTCCGTGACCGCCGCATTGTTTTCGATGAGCTGAAGATGACGAAGGATGAGCTGCGCGGGATCAACAAACTCTATATCGTCGCCTGCGGCTCAAGCTACCATGTCGGCATGGTAGGCAAGTACAACCTCGAGCGGCTGCTGCGCATACAGATCGATGTCGCGCTTGCGTCGGAATTCCGCTACGCCGATCCGCTGGTGGACGAGAATACACTCGTTATCGTCATCAGCCAGTCCGGCGAAACGCTGGATACCATGGCGGCTCTGCGAAAAGCCAAAAGCCTCGGTGCGCACATCCTCTCGATCGTCAACGTGGTAGGCAGTTCGATCGCGCGTGAGAGCGACGATGTGCTTTACACCTGGGCCGGACCGGAGATCGCCGTCGCCACAACGAAGGCCTACAGCACGCAGCTCGTGCTGCTGGATATGTTCGGGATCTATCTGGCGGATCTGTTCGGAAAGATAAAGCCGGAGGATTATGAGGATCTGATCGGCGAGCTGCTGGCGCTGCCGGCCAAGATGGAGAGCCTTCTTGAAAACACCGAAACGATCAAATATCTCGCCTCCCGCTCCTTCAACCGCGACTCGATCTTCTTCATCGGCCGCAATCTCGACTATGCGATCTGCCTCGAAGGCAGCCTGAAGCTCAAGGAGATCTCCTATGTCCACTGCGATGCCTACGCGGCGGGCGAGCTTAAACACGGCACGATCTCACTGATCGTCGACGGGACGCTGGTGGTGGCGCTGTGTACCTACAAGCCGCTGTTTGACAAAAGCATTTCCAACATCGTTGAAGTGAAGTCCCGCGGCGCGGACGTTATCGCGCTGACAGACGAGAGCATGAAGGAAACGCTTTCCAAAACGGTATCCAACATCTTCACGATCCCCGATACGCTTCCCATCTTTGCGCCTTCCCTCGGCGTGGTGCCGCTGCAGCTGTTTGCCTACTATGTGGCGCTGCAGCGCGGCTGCGATATCGACAAGCCCCGCAACCTTGCCAAGAGCGTAACCGTGGAATAATACGTTTTCCGTATCGTAGCGGAAAGCAACTTCATATTTCTAAAAACCGTTTTCCTGTGTTATTCTTCTCCAGGAGAAGAGCAAGTGCAAGAGTTTTTGGGCTGCGGTATCTGTTTATCATACGGCAGCCCGAACATTTTTAAAGGAGGAACTATCATGAGTACTGTTCCGGAATTGTTCGGAAGCATGGTCTTTGACGACAAAGTCATGCGGGCAAGACTGTCGGCAGAGGTCTATAAGAGCCTGCGCGACACGATCCGCAAAGGCAAGAAACTGGATCTTTCCGTCGCAAACGCAGTCGCTGACGCGATGTGCGCCTGGGCTGTGGAAAACGGCGCGACGCATTTCACGCACTGGTTCCAGCCTCTGACGGGGATCACGGCCGAAAAGCATGACGGCTTTATCTCTCCCGCGCCGGACAGCCATGTGCTGATGAAATTCTCCGGCAAGGCACTGATCCAGGGCGAGCCGGACGCTTCCAGCTTCCCCTCCGGCGGACTGCGCGCCACGTTCGAGGCACGCGGCTACACGGCCTGGGACCCGACCTCCTACGCGTTTATCAAGGAAAAGACGCTCTGCATCCCGACGGCGTTCTGCTCTTACGGGGGCGAGGCGCTTGACAAGAAAACACCGCTGCTGCGTTCCATGGAAGCGCTCAACAGGCAGGCGCTGCGGATACTGAAGCTGTTTGGCAATGAAAATGTACAGCGCGTGGTCACGAACGTCGGCCCGGAGCAGGAATATTTTCTGATCGACAGAGACCTGTATCTCAAGAGAAAAGATCTCATCTATACAGGCCGCACGCTGTTCGGCGCAAAGGCGCCGAAGGGGCAGGAGCTGGAGGATCATTACTTCGGCGCGATCAAGCCCCGTGTGAAGGCGTTTATGGAAGAGCTGAACGAGGAACTGTGGAAACTCGGCGTCTATGCCAAGACCGAGCATAACGAGGTAGCTCCCAGCCAGCATGAACTGGCACCGATCTTCACGATCGCGAACGTGGCCTCCGACCATAACCAGCTGACGATGGAGATCATGAAAAAGGTCGCACGGCGGCACAACATGGTCTGCCTGCTGCATGAAAAACCCTTCGCCGGCGTCAACGGCAGCGGCAAGCACAATAACTGGTCCATGTCCACCGACACCGGGCTGAACCTCCTTTCCCCGGGCGAGACGCCTTATGAGAACGCGCAGTTCCTGCTGTTCCTCGTGGCGGTGCTCAAGGCTGTGGATGAGTACCAGGGGTTGCTGCGCCTCAGCGTGGCTTCCGCCGGCAACGACCACCGTCTCGGCGCGAACGAAGCGCCTCCTGCCGTGATCTCCGTTTTCCTCGGCGATGAGCTGAGCGCCGTGCTGGACGCCATTGAAACGGACAGTCCCTATGCCGGAACGGAAAAACGCCGCCTGAGACTTGGCGTCGACGTACTGCCGCGCTTCAACCGCGACACCACCGACCGCAACCGCACTTCGCCCTTCGCCTTTACCGGCAACAAGTTCGAGTTCCGTATGGTCGGTTCGAGCGATTCGATCTCCTGCGCGAACATCATGATCAATGCCGCCGTTGCGGAAGCGCTGCGGCAGTTCGCCGACAGACTGGAGAAAGCGGAAGGGGACTTCGATGCGGAGCTTCATGATCTGATCCGCGAGACGATCTCCGCCCATAAGCGGATCATCTTCAACGGCAACGGCTATGACGATGCCTGGATCGAGGAGGCGACAAAGGAGAGAGGCCTGCTGAACCTGCGCACCACGCCGGACGCGCTGCAGATGGCAGTGGATCCGTCCAACATTGAGATGCTGACCAGGCATAAGATTTACTCAGAAGCCGAGGTTCGTTCCCGCTATGAGATCTCCATGGAGAACTATGTCCGTACCGTGCGCATTGAGGCGCTTACCATGGTGGACATGGCGCGCAAGGAAATCCTGCCCGCGGTAATCCGCTACACCGGCGACCTGTCCGCTGCACTGAAGGCAAAGAAGGCGGCAATGCCGGAGCTGGCGTGCAGATACGAGAGCAAGCTGATCACGCGGCTCTCTGCGCTCATCGACGGCATTGACGAGGCGACGGACGCGCTGCAGAGCAGCATTGACGCCTGCGGCAGCGGAAGCAATACGGAGCAGGCCTTCTATATCCGGGACGAGGTTCTCTGCAGGATGGAGAAACTCCGGAGCCTTTGCGACGAAGCGGAGACCATGACGGCTGCGGACTACTGGCCCTTCCCGACTTACGGGGATCTCCTGTTCGGTGTATAACGAAAGAAATACAGAAAAGCAAACCGGCGATGGTCAAAATCGACCGCCGCCGGTCTGCTTTTCTGTTGCTATTCTCCTCTTCAGAGGGTATAATATAAATAATCAGCGAACAGCCATCTTCAAAATACAGGAGGATCATCACTGATGTATCAAATTCTGAAAAAGTTTCCTGAACTGCAGCAGTTTGAGGGCGACTTCAAGCTGCGCATGGACCGTTACGAGCAGAAGAAAAAACAGCTTCTGAAAAACAGTACGTCCCTGAGCGAATTTGCCAATGCGCATCAGTACTACGGCTTCCACCGTCTCGAGGACGGCTGGGTTTACAGAGAATGGGCGCCGGCAGCTGACGAACTTTTCCTGACAGGGGAGTTCAACGACTGGCACTGGACCGAGCATCCCATGACCCGGATGGAAAACGGGAATTGGGAGCTGTTCCTGCCCGGCGAGATCCTGCACAAGGGAAGCCGCGTGATGACCATTGTCCGAAACGGGGACAGACTGACGCAGCATCTCCCGCTGTATACCAGACGGGCGACACAGGACTGGGTGACACAGAGCTGGTGCTGCGAGGTTTGGGACGACCTCACGCCCTATCCCTGGACGGATGAGGGCTTCCACATGGATGAGGCCCCGCTTATCTACGAGGCGCACGTCGGCATGTCCAGCGAGGATCACCGCATTGCGACCTACCGCGAGTTTGCGGATCGTATTCTGCCCCATGTAAAGGACCTCGGCTACAACACGGTCCAGCTCATGGCTGTGATGGAGCATCCCTATTACGGCTCTTTCGGGTATCAGGTGAGCAACTTCTTCGCCGCCTCCAGCCGTTTCGGCTATCCGGAGGATCTCAAATATCTTATCAACAAGGCGCATGAGATGGGGATCCGCGTCCTGCTGGACGTGGTGCACTCCCACGCTGTCGGCAACACACTGGAGGGGATCAATCTCTTCGACGGAACGTCCTATCAGTTCTTCCACGACGGTCCCGAGGGCGATCACCCGGCCTGGGGCACGAAGTGCTTCGACTATGACAAGCCTGAGGTCATCCATTTCCTGCTCAGCAACCTGAAGTTCTGGATGGAGGAATACCACTTCGACGGCTTCCGCTTTGACGGCGTCACATCCATGCTCTACCATGACCATGCGCTGGGGGCGAACTTCACCGGGCTGCCCGACTATTTCACCATGAACACCGATGTGGAAGCGGTGACCTATCTGCAGCTTGCAAACGAGCTGATCCGCGAGGTCCGACCGGATGCCCTGACTGTCGCGGAGGACATGTCCGGTATGCCCGGCATGTGCGAACCGGTGGCAGACGGCGGCATCGGCTTTGATTACCGCCTTGGCATGGGAATTCCGGATCTCTGGATCAAGTTCATCAAGGAACGGAAGGACGAGGACTGGAACCTCGGCCTGCTCTGGAAGGAGCTGACCTTCCGCAATGCGCCGACCATCGCCTATGCAGAGAGCCATGACCAGGCTCTCGTCGGGGACAAGACCATCATGTTCCGCCTTGCAGACGCGGCAATGTACGACCAGATGGAGATCGACTGCCACACCCAGGTGATTGACCGTGCGGTCGCCCTGCACAAGATGATCCGCCTGCTGACCATGGCGGCGGGCGGCAACGGCTATCTGACCTTTATGGGCAACGAGTTCGGCCATCCGGAGTGGATCGACTTCCCGCGTGTAGGAAACGGAAACAGCTTCAAGTACTGCCGGCGCCAGTGGAGCCTGATGGAAAATCCGAGGCTCAAGTACCGGGCGCTGTATGACTTCGACCGCGACATGATCGCTGCGGCGAAAGAGCATCACCTGTTCGACCAGGGATGGCCGGACCTGAAGTGGATCCATGAGGACGACCACGTCCTCGCCTTTGAGCGCGGCGGACTGCTCTTCGTATTCAACTTCTCCCCGGATCACAGCTATACTGACTATATCATTCCGGTGAGCAGAGGCGTGGACTACCGGGTACTCTTCAGCAGCGATGACTACTGCTACAACGGCTACGGGCGTGTGTCGCGCGACCCGATCAGCGCCTGGGTCCCGGGCGTGGAGGGCAACAACGTTCGCCTGTATCTCCCGGCGCGTACGGCGATCGTGCTCTGCCCCACGGAGCCGGAGAAAACAAAAGAATAATTATGCAGCACAGACAGACCGGGAGGCACCCCCAAACAGGGTGCCTCCCGGTCTTTTTATTATGCTTATGTCATGTGTCCCGCACACCTGAAAGATCTATCAAATGGAGAACTCTGTCATACCCTCACTGACCGGCGCAAATCACGGTTCAAAACTCAGGCTCCCGTCATCTTTTACAATGAGCGGGATCCCGACACCGCCTCTTGCCTTCACCTCGTCAAAAAGCGATGAAGTGTCACGATACCGTAAAAACTCTTTGAGCATCGGAAGTTCGCTGATATTGCGAAATTCGTAGGGGATCCCTTTGGCGTCACAGGACTGAAGAAACGCCATGGTATCCGGGCATTGTGTTGTTCCGTAAATGATCATTTGTTCTGCTCCTTTCG
>JAEEGH010025970.1_pt1 | contig 11705 bp, 8 predicted proteins | sample 9134181 | NCBI WGS metagenome assembly JAEEGH01 (sample SAMN16246544, study PRJNA631951) | gut metagenome | biome: gut microbiome; feature: rumen; material: DP-attached | host: Bos | place: Iran: Karaj | collected 2018-10 | reverse complement strand
GAACGCTTGCTGCTCATCAACGATTCCATCGTCTATTACCAAAACAAATTCAAAGAATTCTTTGAACGCGCCGAAAACAGCAACGCCGACGTCGTCTCGCTCACAAGCAATGACGAATTTGCACCGCACCTGCAATCGTTCTTCTTGTACATGAAACCCGCCGCACTAGGCGTGTTCTTCTTGCACATTTTCGAGACTCCCGAGCAGACCGAATTCTACGATGTCACCCGCAAGCTCGAAGTCGGCTTAAGTGAAAAATTCACCGAAGCCGAAGTCATCATGGAATCGCTCTACCACACGGAACGTCCCGTGTTCTTCGCATACGACGAGCTCATCCAACAAGGCGCTGGTTTCGTAAAGCGCAAGCTTCTGGAACGCCGTTTCAACTACGAAGAAAAGAAACACTTCGTACGCCACCATGCCTACGACGCACTCAACAAGGACTACACCGCCCTCATTCTAGAAGCCGGGCTAGATGCAGACTTTGACGAGAGTTGGCTCCCGAAAAGCAACGAGACTAAAGTCGAGCGCATCAAGGACTTTATCTGGGAAAAAGGATTCCAGCTCGTCGGCTTCCCCGCTAAACGCCTACTCGATAAAATCAAGAAATAAAAAAGCAGTTGTTTCCAAAATGGAAACAACCACTCTTCACTTTAACAACATACTTTTTCGCCTTAAAACGGCAAATCGAATTCTTCCTCTTGAGCGCGTTTTAGCTGATTGCGCAGTTCAGTCGCGAACTTGCGCGGAACAGGCCTCGAAGGCGGAAGTACGTTCACGGAAAGTTCATCAGAAACACAATAATTTACGGCTCCATTTTCCGATACAGAGTAAGTGACGACTTTATAGGAATCGCCCATGCTCAATTCGTTCAAGGCCGCAGCCGATCCATCCTTAGAATTACGAAGTTGCTCACGGACTTTTTCGACCTGCTCTGCAGTAGACGGCGTATTCCACACAATCGCAAGCTGAGCGTAATCATTCCGCGGGATTTCTACAATGTCCCCTTGCTTAAAACGAATCGTCTTGGGGTCACGACCATTACAAGGTTCTTTATTGCAGACCCTCAACTGCCTCGGGAGATTACTCGGTCCTTCACTTTTCAGCCACAAAGAACCATCTTCGAGGTAACGCCAGCACGAAACATAGTCTGTAGAGTGCATCAAAGAACCCAGCGGCAATTCCGTCACTAAAAAGCCATAGGCGTCATTTGATTTTTTCTTGACAATTTTACGAATACTCTTTTCGGCATCCGCCAAAGACTGATAGTACCCAACCTCACCTTTCATCAAATGGAAACAAGGGCAAACAGAGGAGTAAAATGCGAGCTCATCCTTATCGATACTAAAACTCTCTTTTTTGCTAAACATATAGCGAAAAACGCGTAAAACGAACAGATTTGTATTGTTTTCGGACTGTTGTGGCATATATACCTCTCTTTTTATTCAAAATAACAGGTATAATTTATAAAATCGTACTGACATATAATGACATTTTGAATATATTTTTGCATCTAGCCCCTTTCCACAAAAAAGAAGCACATCAGTAAAGCAGGTATGGAATGAAGAAATTTGGTTTAACAGCGATTGGTTTTGCTGCTTTTGGGGCATCGTTATGGATGGCGGGCTGCGGCTCTGACGGAAACCCCTCTAACGGTGGCGATATCGACCCGAGCCAGCCTATTTCTCTTCTCGACACTTTGACCGTTCCGAGTGCAGCCAACTTGCCCGCCTGCGATGCAAGCCGAGAAGGTCGTGCGTTCTTTGTGCAAAATGAAAACTTACCACACCTTTGCGTAAAAGGCTCTTGGCGCAGTGCAGCGGACTCCACAGACTTTAGCATCACCTGCAGCGACGGATTTTTGCACGCGGTTGACAAAATTTCGCCAACCGGAACAATCGTCGGTAGCGCAGACACGGTCTTTGTCGAAGGTTTCATTTCGCCGATTTCTGGCATTGCGCAAAAAGGGCCGTTCGTCTTTGGCACAAGCGTTACCGTCACCGAAGCGAACAAGGAATTCAACACCGAGACTTACCAAAAAGCAGAAGGCTGCATCCTCACGAATGACGGACGCTATACCTTTAACGAAGTCCACTCAAATTCCAACTGCGTGAAAATCAGGGCGACCGGTTTTTACCGCAACGAAGTGACAGGCAGAGTTTCGGACAATCCCATCACACTTGCCGCAAAGACTTGCTCGCCCGAACATGCGAACGTTAACATTCTCACGCACATTACCATCCCGCGCATTGAGCAGCTCACGATGAACCACATTGACTTCGCCGAAGCCAAGGCGCAGGCGGAGCGCGAAGCATTTGCCGCATTCGGGATTGACACGGTCATGCTTTATTCGCAGCCGTACTTCACCGACGGACGCACAGACAAGCCCGTTGCCGAAGATTTGGACATGTTCGGGAATAGCGAATACAGCGCCGCACTGTTTGCCATCTCCGCCATGATTCAAGGCGAGCGCAGCGAGAACGACATGATGAATCTCGCGAACAATCTCGCCGAAGACCTCAAGGGCGATGGCACTTGGAACGACCAGAACTGGAAAATTCAAATTGCCGACTGGGTTGTAGGTCTCGACACGCTTTGGAAATACAACGACATCCGCAACAACGTTTCATCGTGGGGCATGAGCATTCCGAACTTCGAACGTTACATGCGCGCGTTTATCCCTATCGCTTACGGATTCGAGCCATGCACGGACGCCAACGCAGGGCAAGTCACTTACGTCAATCTAGGTCAAAGCGCGCTTTTCGCCAACGACTATGAGCACGCAGACCATTCCAAAGTCCGATTCATCTGCGACGTGAGTTCCAAGGAATGGCGCATTGCACAGCCCATCGAAAAAGACACGGCAGGATTCGGCCCCGGCGAATACGACAAGGAAGTCCGCGAAGGCCGCGTGAATCACGACAACTATTACATCTTCGAGACCGCCACAAACGCATGGCGCGTCGCCACCCCGCAAGAAGCCGACGGTTTCACCGACCTCGTTGAAGTTTATGCAAATCTCAAGTCCGATGAAAAAGCGGTCTTCATCATCCGCCACAGCGAACGCACCGATGACACGGGCCCGAACGGCCACTTGACCAGCAACGGAAAAACATACGCCCGCAATTTAGGCACCCGCCTCGCGACGATCGCCAAGGAAGATTTTTACTACGGTTATTCGGGCTATACACGCACGCAAGAAACCTGCGAAGAAATCGCCATCGGAAAAGGCCAAACTGGCTACACGCTCAACATCCTCCCCTACATGGACGGAGCCTGGTATATCAAGGACGAAGCCACCGCCAACAACTACATCAACGCCGAAGGCGGCTGGGTCGTATTTTCCAAGTACGGTTTTACAGGCGCCTATCCAGACGCATTCTACGATTTAGAAACTCGCAGCGAAGAACTCCTGAAGAACAACATTCTCGCAAACCTCCCGGCCATGAAACGCGTAAACGTCATGTGCACGCACGATTACCTCGTCGTGCCGCTCCTCGCCTACACCACTAACGGTCACGCGAACGTCCGCTACTACGAAAAATGGCGCTGGGTCAATTACCTCTCCGGCGTTGCAATGATCATCTCCGCTGACGGTTCCGTGCGTTACGTCCCCGTCAAGGGACTTGAATCGGGAACAATGTAATTACTTGCGCTTCGCACGGATTTTCGGATCGAGCCTACGCTGTAACATCGTGAGCACACGAGTCAAAATCCAGATGATAATCAGGTAAATAATTGCCGTCATAATCAGCGGGAAGAACGCCTCGTAAGTGCGGCTGCGGATAATGTCCGACGCCTTTGTCAAATCCAAGATGGCAATATAGCCCACCACCGATGTCATCTTCACCATGCTGATAAATTCGCCCTGGAACACTGGCAAAAAGTGGTGTGCCGCCTGCGGGAAGACAATCTTGAAGAACGCGCGAGGTTTCGTATAGCCAAGCGCAAGCGCCGCTTCCATTTGCCCTTTATCGACCGCCAAGATTCCCGTGCGCATAATTTCGGCCGCGTAGGCGCCAAAGTTCATGCCAAAGCCGATAATGGCAACCCAAACGCCATCAAGCCCCGTACGCGCAAACACGATGTAGAACAGCACCATCAAAAGCACAACCGACGGAATCCCTTGCAAAAGGCGGATGTAACCGAGAGCAAAGACATTCGCGTATGGACGACTCGAGAGGCGCAACATGCAAAAGCCAAAGCCAATCAACGAGCCCAAAATTCCCGAAAGGATAGAGATAAAGATAGTCACGCCGACACCCTGCGCCACAAGCTTCCAACGGTCTTCACGGACAAAGGTTCTTTCAAAGCTTTTCTTTAAAGAACCCCAAAAGGTTTCTTCATAAGGGGCAATAGCCTCTTCTTCTGCAGTCCGTTTTACAATGGCAACGACTCCACCATCATAAACAGGAGTAGAAAAATTAACGCTTCGCTTTCGTTCTGCGGTAACGGTAATCTCCCCCACGGCCAAATCACTTGTGCCAGACACGATCGATGGCAATATGGATTCAAAATTCATATTCACAATTTCAAGTCCATAACCATAAGCCTCACAAAAACGGACAACCCAATCAATATCATAACCAACAATAGCATTGTCCTTAATGTAAACAAACGGGGCTACCTCCACATTCGTGGCCAAATGAAGTGTTCCATTGGTCGCTTTCAACTTTGACAAATCAATTTTCTTGAGCGATTCATCGGATCCAAACCAGACTGATTCCAAATCAGTTTGCAAACCTTGTTTGATAGAATTTTGAATAAATTCTGTCATTTGTGCACACAACTTTTCACCTTTTTCACTTTTTGAGAAAGCAAAGGCATAGTTAGCCTTTTCTAAAATCTTATTTACAATTTCAACTTCTTTACGACCTTCTACCAAAAGCCTTGCGGTAGGCTCATCAACTAGCATGGCATCCAATTTTCCAGCATCAATCGATTTGACCATATCAGCATAAGTATTGAAAAACAGGGACTTCGCTGTCGGGAAAAATTCATTCAATACTTTATCGAAAGCTCCTCCTGTTATAAGGCCAATCTTAGCGCCATCGCGATTCAAGCTTTTAATCATGTCTTCAGGATTTTTCGATACCTGTTGCTTAGCTTTACCATCAAGAATCTGCACCGCCATCACGCATTCCGAAACGTAAATAGGATGCGATAGATAATTTTTCTCCTTGAATATGGGAGTGGCGCTAAGCGTTGCCGCCGCAAAATCATACATTCCCGTTTCGATACCAAGAATCACCGATTCGAAAGCCACGTCGTGAACTTCGAGACCATAACCTTTTTCCTTGCAGAATCGTGCCATCAAATCCATTTCGTAGCCGACAATTTCGCCATTCTTGATGTATTCAAAAGGCGGATTCACGGCACTCGTCGCCATCTTGAACGTGGACATTCCCGGTTTCGCTTTCGGGAATTCCACGACCTTTTTCTCTTCATCTTCACCAAGCCAAATGTTGTCAATTGAATCTAGCATTCCTGACAGATGCATCTTGTCGATAAACTCATCCATTTCATCACGAAGCGCTTTGGCCTCCTCATTTTTCGGGAAAACAATCACAATATCCATCGGCTCGAAATCGGCATGAATATAAGCAAGGTTTGGATTTTCGAGTGCGGCATAGCGGATCACAGGTTCGTCATTGATAAAGCCATCCAGCTTGCCGTTCGCCACCATGTAAGCCATGTCCGGAGTAGACTTGTAATACTTGATTTCGGCCTTGGGGAGCATTCGGCGCGTTTCTTTATCGACAAAGACAAAACCCGTTTGCATTCCAAGTACAAGATTCTCGTTTTTGTTCATGTCCGCAATGGAATTGTACTTGAGGTGCAATTTTCTAAATCGTGGCGGAACATCCTTCAATGCAGAATCATGCCCTTCTTCGTAGCCAATCGTATATTGCGGGTCGTTCAGCTGGGCCGCACTTTCAATTTTACGTACTTCTTCATCGCAGCCCGTCAACAAAACCGTCAAAGCAATGAGAGCAGCCAAATATTCGAGAATCTTTTTCATAACGCCCTCCTACTTGACATGGAAAAGAATGACGGTCAAGCCATTGACAACATTTTGTTCATAATGTTCTGTAGCCACATCAATCAGTCGCCTAGAAATTTCGTCACAACAATCCAACGGATTCACGTTCGGTCCTGCGAATTCAAGCCGAATTTCTGCACGGCTGTTGTCTTCGGAATACTCCGCCATTAAACGGATATCCGTACCTTGCGGCAGTTTGGGAACAAGCCCAAGCATCACCATTTCGTCGAGAACATAGCTCACGTTTCGAATGGTCCGATTCTCCATCTGGTTCTTTTCGGCGAAAAACAGGAATCGGTTCATAACGCCCATAAAATCAATATTTCCAACGACAAGATGTTCGTCAAACACTTTCAAATGCTTGATAAACAACCTCGTCTTTTCGCGCTGCGGGTTTTCAAAAATCTGCTTCGGAGTCCCCTCTTCGTAAATCACGCCTTCGTCCATGTAGAACACACGCGTCGAAATATCGCGAGCGAACTTCATCTCATGCGTAACAATCATCATCGTGAGTCCCTGATTCGAAAGGCCCTTGATTACCGCAAGGACCTCCCCAATCATCGTCGGGTCCAAAGCGCTCGTCGGTTCATCGAGCAGTATAATTTCAGGGTCCATCGCGAGCGTACGTGCAATAGCGACACGCTGTTTTTGGCCGCCCGAAAGTTCTTCGGGTAAATTATCGGCCTTGTCCGCAAGCCCCACGCGGTGCAAAAGTTCCATACCCTTTGCGCAGGCGTCCTGCTTGGAACGGTGCAAAATATCCATCTGTGCGACCATGATATTTTCAATAATCGTCAAATGATTGAATAAATTAAATGACTGAAATACCATCCCCATCTTGCGACGAATTGCAGGTACATTCGCCCCACGCGCTGTAATCGATTTTCCGTCAATCAGCACCTCGCCCGAAGTCGGGCATTCCAAAAGATTGATACAGCGAAGCAACGTCGACTTGCCAGTTCCCGAAGGGCCGATAATCGACACAACATCGCCACGATTAATCTCGACATTGACATCCAGAAGCGGAGTCGCATTCGGGTACACTTTTTTCAAATGACGAATCGAAATCATTTAACGCTCCCTTTCCCTCAAAAAATATGTGCGGAATATCAAATTCCCTATTAAAATAATATCAACCGTCCGAAAACGACACAAAAAGTTCACTTTCGTGCAAAAACATATTTATATTAAACCATACACAAGGTTTTTCTAGAGGGGAGCTCTATGGATTTTTTGAAAAAAGCGGCTATAGCCATTGGTTTTTGCACCATGCTTACCGCATGCGGAAACGACACTTTAAATTGCGCATCCATTTTCGAAAAGAACGATTCCATCGCCGAAGGGAAGGCGCCCGCCTTCCTCAAGAAAGGCGATAAAGTGGCTCTCCTTTCGCCCTCCTACACAACTCCCGATTCTACAATCCAGAAAACGGCCGACGTGATTCGCGAATGGGGCTTTACCCCTGTCATCGGCGAGAGTGCAAACAAACTCGATGCGGGCAAGTTCGCAGGCACCGCAGAGGAGCGCGCCGAAGATTTCGAGAAAGCGCTCAGGGATTCTGACATCAAGGCGATTCTCTGCAACCGCGGCGGTTACGGGACAATCCAGCTCGTCGACTTGATTGACCAAAGACTCGTGAAGAACAACCCGAAGTGGATTATCGGCTATAGCGACGTGACCACGATACACGCTATGCAGACCAAGGCAGGCGTCATGAGCATCCACGGCACCATGAGCTCGAGCATTGCAAAAACAGATGGCAAGGATGTCAACAGCACGCTCCTGCGCGACTTGCTCAAAGGCGAAGTCCCCACATACAAAGTACCAAAACACAAATACAACCAGCAAGGCAAAGCCGAAGGTGTCCTCGTCGGCGGCAACATGGCGACATTCGTACCGCTCATTGGCGCAAGCGATATCGACGTTTTCCAGAACGACGGCATCATCCTCTTTATGGAAGAAATCGGCGAGAACCTACGCAACATCGACCGCATGTTCCATTCCATCGAGCTTCACGGTGTCATGGAGAACGTGCGAGGCGTAATCCTTGGTGAATTCGTGAGCTCCGGGACCGACCTTGATTACGAAAGCACCGAAGCCATGCTCTCGCAATACCTGAAGCAGTACAACATTCCGGTGATTTGCGGGTTCCCTGCCGGGCACGACGATATAAATGTGCCTCTCGTAATGGGCGCCAAGGTCAAAATGGATGTCAATAGCGATGGCGCTACGATTACATTCGACATCAACGGCGAAAAGAAAACCGTAGATACAGAAAAGCTGGGCCAATAGACCCAGCTCTCTAAACCACTTTAGAATTTTATAGTCTTTAGAACTTCCACATCACGCCCACGGTCGGCACAATGCTGAAATTGCCCATGTCGTCATCGTGGTTGACTTCAAGGCGGCTAAAGTCGCCTTTCTTGTACTTGACAGAAGCATCCGAGTCAACCTCGGCTACCCAGCGGCCGCCGACACTAGCAAAGAGCCCGACGTGATTGCTGAGCGCAAACCGAGCCATGAAATCGCCACCAAGAGTAAGAGCGGTCAAGGATTCGCTATAGCTGCGATCAACGCGTCCGAGTTCCTTGTGCTTAAACGACTTTTCTTCCGTGACAAAAACGGCGTATTCAACACCAACAACCGCAAACATCGAGAACGTCACTTTCGGGCTGTTCACAAAGCTATAGCCCGCACCGAATTCAACGGCGCTGTACGTGCCTGTTTGCCAGCCGTCCGACGGATAGAACTCGATGTTGCCCGTCGTTGCTATACCAGACGTAATAGACAGCTTTGTAGCAAAGCCACAACGGCAAACGCCCATATAGCTAGCATTCACGCCGTAATTGATCAAGTTAACTTTTTTGTTCCCAATGCCGTACTGATCAAACGGAATAGAAAGACCAGCACCGATATAATGGTTCCATCTCTTAGTCTTAACCGGTTCTGCTTCAGTCGAGTCTACTGTTTTTGCAGAATCCACAACCACTTCAGAAACCTTAGCTGTATCGGCTGCAGGCAAAGCTTCTGCGGGCTTGACCGGTTCAACGGCCTTGGCAGTATCAACAACCGCAACAGCGGCTGAATCGACGGCAGGTGCTGCGGCTGGCACTGCAACCTTAGCCGTATCCGAAACCACAGCGGCAACAGGAGTAGCGGCAGGCGCAACAGCCTTAACAGAATCAACGGCCGGAGTCGTTACAGGAACTGGAGCCTTCGCACTGTCCGCTTTAACGGCGGGCACCTGAGCCACGCCTTGAGCAAATAAAGTTGAACAGCAGGCAAGAGCAAGTCCAAAGATTTTTTTCATAGATAATTCCCCTTAGTTATCATTTAAGATAGTATAATTCGATTCACATGGCTGGAGTCTAAAAAAGAGAAATGCGCGGGCAGTCCCGCGCATTTTCAATTACTTCACGATTTCAGCGTCCTTGACGTTCTTGCCTTTGAGCTTGGAAGAAGTCTTCGGAGTAGAGCCATTAACCGGCGGGAACTTGCTGTAGATGTACTTGTACTGAGCAATGCTCCAGATGTTACCGATAATCCAGTAGAGCACGAGACCAGACGGCATCACGGCGCTGAACAAGAGCATCATGGCAGGCATCATCCACACCATCATCTTCTGCTGAGCAGGATCCATACCGGCGTTGGAGTTCATCGTCACCTTGGTCTGGAAGTAGGTCGTTGCAACCATGAGCCACGGGAGGATGGCAAGGCCAGACGGCATGATGATAGGAATGCTGATTCCGCTCCAGACAACGTCACTGCGGCTGAGGTCAGAAATCCAGAGGAATGCCGGAGCGCCACGGAGTTCAATTGCACGGCCAAGCACAAAGAAGAGGCCCATGAAAATCGGCATCTGGATGAGCATCGGGAGGCAGCCACCCGTGCAGCTTGCAAGCGGGTTGATGTTGTTCTTGCTGTAGAGTTCCATCATAGCGGCCTGCTTCTTCTGCGGGTCGGTACGGTACTTCACGTTAATTTCGTCGAGCTGCGGCTTGAGAGCAGCCATGCCACGCGTAGACTTGATCTGCTTCACAGTGAACGGAGTCGTGATACCGCGAACGATGAGCGTCACGAGGATAATAGCAATACCGTAGTTCGGGATAATGCTGTAGAAGAGGTTCAAGAGCTTGAGGAGCATCTTGCAAATCCAGACGAACCAGACGTCTGCACCGCACCAGCTCCAGCCACTCACGATAATCTTTTCGTAGTCCTTGTCGAGAGCGGAGAGTTCATCCCACTTGAGCGGGAGAATCATCAAATCGTAGCTGAGGGACTGAGCGCCACGGAAATCGTCGGCAATCGTAAGCTTGTACGTACCCGGATCGACTTCGCTATCTTCGACCTTCATCGGCTTTGTCTTGAGCACTGCCGGAACAGCTTCGTCGAACTGGACCGTCATGGCGACGTACTTGCGGCGCATGCCCGCCCATATGATTTTGCCGTCTTCCTTGTTGAACACCTCGGCGTCGCGGACCATTTCGCGTTCCACGCTGTAGGTGGTGTTGAAAATGACTTCGCTAAAGAAGTAGCTCGCCCCGCCAAAGCTCTTGCCCTTCGGGATCTCCTCGGTCTCCCTCATACCGCCGTTCCAGCTGAGTTCGTACTCGCCCGGCCTGAAGCCCAGGAACTTGTTGCTTTGGCGGACGGCAACCCCCTCCTTGGTAAAGTGGTAGTTGCGAACGACCTGGTTGCCGTTGGCGTCCTTGAAGGTGAAAGAAACAGTAGTGTCGGTATCGACGGTAATCCACTCGGGGGCGCCGTTCACATCAAAGAGGGCTTCGCTCAGGTCGGCCTTGCCGAGCTTGAGGTCGAGGGCGCCAAGAGTCGTGTCTTGAATGAGTTCCGGGAAGTGACCCGCGCTATCGGGCAAGGCCTTCACAATCACGCTCTGCACCTTGCCGCCCTTGTTGGTGAGCGTCATGATGAACTTGTCGGTCTCGACAGTCACCGTGCGCGGGGTAATCGCCGGGGCGGCGACCGTGTCGGCCTTGGCACTATCGGCCACGGCGGAGGTGTCGGCGACGCCTGCGCTATCGCCTGCGGCGGTGTTCAGGGCGGGCGCTGCACCAAGCACCGGGGCGGCCTTCATCTCGGGCGTCCCTGTTTGGGCAGGGAGCACGAGCTCGTCGGCGGAGTCGGACTTGGCGGCCTCGGCGGCGGCAGCGGCACGGGCCTTCGCCTGCGCAGCGGCCTGGGCCTCGGCATTGGAAGTGCTTGTGGTCATCCACCACAGCATGATGCCGGCAATAAGAATGGAACCGATAAGGGTGTTCTTGTTCATCTTTTATCCTTTCTGGGCGGAACTGGATCGTAGCCGCCCTTGCAGAAGGGGTTGCATCTCAAAATTCTAAAAACAGCAAGATAGAAACCTTTGAAGGGTCCGTGGACCCGGATGGCCTCGATTGCATAGTTGGAACAGGTTGGCTGGAAACGGCAGACCCCGTGGAAAAAGTAGGGGTGGACCAGCTGGTAGAGCCGGATGGGGGCGATGAGCACCTTCCCCACCGCGTTTTTAGCCTTCTGCCACATCCCTCGGCCTGTCCCATTCCATTTTGCGGAAAAGCTTTTGCGCCGACTCGCGCAGGCGCTGGGGTGTCATCTCAGCGGAGCTGTCGGTCACCACGACCATCGCCCACACGGGCTTTTGAATATCGGG
>JAEEGH010025966.1_pt1 | contig 11705 bp, 6 predicted proteins | sample 9134181 | NCBI WGS metagenome assembly JAEEGH01 (sample SAMN16246544, study PRJNA631951) | gut metagenome | biome: gut microbiome; feature: rumen; material: DP-attached | host: Bos | place: Iran: Karaj | collected 2018-10 | reverse complement strand
CGGTGAAACTCGTCAGCAGGTACGGCCCTGTAACGAAGAGCATATACGGCAGGGTAATCTTTGTATACTGTTTCCATCCGCTGGCGCCGTCGATCTTTGCAGATTCGTACAGGTCCGCGGGGATGTTCATCAGGATACCGGTGGTGATCAGCATCAGGTAGGGGATACCGATCCAGATGTTGATGACAATGACTGTGATCCGGGCCAGCCAGGGCTTGCTGGGATCACCGAAGAAGTCAATTGCTTTTGTAATCCACCCCATGTCCATCAGGAAGCTGTTGATGAGGCCGTTCTTGGCGAACATCTTGGACACATACAGCAGGGAAATGAACTGCGGAATGGCGATGGTCAGCACCAGGATGGTCCGCCAGCCCTTCTTGAACCGGATTCCCTTCTTGTTGATGGCCATGGCCACGAACATGCCCAGGAAATAGTTGGTGAAGGTGGCGAAGAAAGCCCAGATCAGGGTCCAGAGCAGCACCTCGCCGAAGGTGGCGGCATAGGACTGGGTACCGCCCGCGCCGCCGCTCCAGGACAGCATGGTGTTGAAGTTGTCCAGGCCCACCCACGAGAACAGGCTGTTGGTGTAGCCGTTGTGGGTTCCGTCATAGTTGGTGAATGCCACCAGGATCATGAAGAGGATCGGCAGGGCGGTGAACACGATGATGCCGGTCATGGGCAGGGCCAGCAGCGTTTTGTGGAACTGGTCGTCCACGATGCTGTGCAGGTCCTCTTTGCCGCTCTTCAGCTTCTTGCCGGAGGCCAGGATCTTCTCAGCCATCTTGTTCTGCTTCACGTTCACCCGCCAGGTGTAGATGAAGGCGATGATGAAGAAGATGGTCAGCACGCCGTAGAGCAGGATCTGGAACGAGTTGTCATGGTAGGTCGTAACATACTGGTCCAGAAGCTCGTTGTATTCCTCCGAGGGCCCCATCCTGCCCAGCGAAGGGAGCATGCTCAGCCAGTAACCGCCGGACATGATCATGAAACCGATGAAGACAATCTCAAACAGCAGGAACAGCAGCCCGCGCAGGATCTGCCCGCGGGCGATGTTACCGAAACCCATGACAAAGAAGGAAAGCTTGGTTTTCCAGTCTCCATGGACGAAGGTATTCACGATGTCGGCAATTTCGGTGCCGATGGCTGTTCCGCCTTTTTTCAGGATCCCCCAGAGGTTCAGGAAAACCTGCAGGACCGCTTTGGGAATCCCGGTGAAAAAGCGGGCTACTTTGTACCCGAATTTCCGTCCTTTGGACAGTTTCAGGTACTCCAGATCACTGAGCTGTGACATGTCTGTAACCACTCCTCTCCAGGTTTGGTATCCGGAATACCGGAATCTCTATCATCAATACGGTGATCCGTATGAATGACCGGACATATGAAAAGGGAAAATGACGCGCACAGAATAATGGAATTCTTGTCTTTATACAGTAATAGTAAGTTTTTTTCCGGTTTTCGTCAATGACAAATGCAGTATCCGGCGCACTTTTCTGAATTTTTCCATGAAGGGTTAAAAGGATCCGGGACGAGGGTCAGTTATCGGCCATATTATAACCGTTTTTCATCTTTTCGCTGGCAGTCTGCAGCACCTTGTTCAGGACGGAAACCGTCTCTTCCCTGGCCATGGCGCTGAGCTTTTCATTGGCTTCCTCCGTCAGGGAGAAATCCCCGGAGGCGGCCATCTTCCGGTCGTATTCCCGGATGAGCCCGCGGCCTTTTGTTGCCACGGCCAGCTGGTAGCGCTCAATATTCTGCACGGTGGCACCGTAGCAGGAATCCGCCAGCGCGCCAATGAGGCGGCTGCTCCAGTACAGGTTTTCCGTGGAGGTATCCAGGGTGACCTTGCTCAGGTAGTCGGGGATTCGGCTGACACGCGTATAGAGCGGCAGGGCGGCGCCGAAGGTGGTGGAACCGAAGGTGATCCATTCGACCCCCTTCAGGGCATCCGGCACATCCGGCCGGATCTGGCAGATGCTGGTGACGCCCGTCCGGTTGATGCCGATGGAGCGGTACATGCCCCGGGAGCCTGTGTCACGGTTGATATAGGGATCATAGGGGGTTCCCTGGAAATGGCCGGAGAGCAGGTATTTCACATCCTCCGCCGTCACTTTCCGGTCCGGCTTCAGGCTCCAGGGAATGCGGTCGCTTTCCGGCGTGAATTCCGCGTCCGGCCCGTCCCAGCGATGGCTGTCCGGGGCCAGGTACCTGCCCATAAACCAGGCGCGGGGCGTGTTGTAGATATGGTCCGAATCCCGGCGGCTGCCGAAGATATCCCGGGGATTGAATTTCCCGTCCTGGTTCAGGTCCAGGTGATTGTCCCGGATGAACTCCTTCAGGTCAGCGGAGCACAGGCTGGCTTCCTGCTTTCCGAAAGCGTCCGCCAGGTCAAAGCCGTCCATGCCGAACTGGTTCGGGTTGATGACCACCCGGTCCTCCGGAACCTTCCGGGCAATCCAGTGATGCCCGCCGATGGTTTCCAGCCACCAGACTTCGTTTTCGTCATTGAAAGCAATGCCGTTGGATTCATAGGTGCCGTACTGCTCCAGCAGCGACGCCAGGCGCAGGACGCCTTCCCGGGCGGAGCGGATATAGGGCAGCACCAGCACCACGATGTCCTCTTCCCCGATGCCGCCGGGCACATCCTTTTCCTTCCGGGTTTTTGCCTTTTTATACTCCACCAGCGGATCCGCCGCCAGCACCCGGGGATTGGAAGTGATGGTCTCGGTGGCTGTCATGCCCACGTTGGCGTCATTGATGCCCGTGGCAGCCCAGATGCCTTCCTTGGGATCCACACTGGGGCAGGAAGTATAGCCCAGCGGATGATCCGGCAGGTCAATCTCCACATGGGAGATGACGCTTTTATACTTTTTCGGCTGATCCTTGGGGTTTACCCGGATCAGCTTTTTTACGTCAAAATGGCCGTCGTCCGTCCGGGCGATCATTGTGGAACCGTCATTGCTGGCCTTGGGTCCGACCAGGACTGTTGTGCAGGGCATGAGCTTTTTCCTCCGTCAGTTACAATTGTTATCAGAAACATTTCTGCGGGTGCTTCCCGCCGCACTGCTGCAGCTTTCCGCATTTATAGCACAGCTCGTTGGCGCTGACGCCTTCCGCGAGGAATGTCCGGATATTATCGAAAGTGGTTTCGGCGATATTCGCCAGGGCCTCCTGGGTCAGGAAAGCCTGGTGGGAAGACACGATGACATTGGGCATGGAGATGAGCCGCGCAAGGGTATCGTCCTCCACGATGTGCCCGGAGAAATCATGGAAGAAGATGCTGGATTCCTCCTCGTACACATCCAGGCAGGCGGCGCCGACCTGGCGGCTTTTGATGCCTTCCAGGAGATCTTCCGAGTCGATCAGGCCGCCCCGGGAGGTATTGATGATTACGACGCCCTTTTTCATTTTTGCGATGCTGTCCCGGTCGATCATATGGGCGGTCTCATCGGTCAGGGGGCAATGCAGGGAGAGGATGTCGCACTCACGCCAGATCTCCTCCAGGCCTGTGTAGCGGACGCCCTTTTCCTTCAGCTTTTCATTGGGGAATTTGTCAAAGGCCAGGACCTTCATCCCGAAGCCAAGGCAGATGTCAATAAAACAGGCGCCGATTTTGCCCGTGCCGATCACGCCCACGGTTTTTCCGTGCAGGTCGAAGCCGGTGAGCCCGCTGAGGCTGAAATTGAAATCCCGGGTGCGGATGTAGGCTTTGTGGATGCGGCGGATGGAGGTCAGCAGCAGCGCCACGGCATGCTCCGCCACCGCGTAGGGGGAGTAGGCGGGGACCCGGACCACATGGATCCGGCCGTAGCAGGCTTCCACATCCACGTTGTTGTAGCCCGCGCAGCGCAGGGCGATCAGCCTGACGCCCATGCCGGCCAGGGTTTCTGCCATGGCTTTGTCCACCATGTCGTTGACGAAGATGCAGACCACATCCGCGCCTTTGGCCAGGTTCACCGTATCCGGGCTCAGGCGGGTGTCAAAAAACTTCATGCTGCACTCCGGCAGGTCCGGGTGTGCTTCCCGGTAGGCGGGCAGCGCTTTTTCAAAGGACTGGATATCATAGTCCTTCGCGTCAAAGAATACGATCCGAACCGATTCCATAATTTATCTCCTTATTTCAGCACAGCGCTGGTCTGGGGACCGAGCGTCAGGGTGGTTCCTTCCAGTTCCGCGATACTTTCAAAGGGGTCAACGGACAGGTATGCCGTGATCTGTGTGAAGGCGTGGTCCGTCGCGTCCGCCAGGTTTACGGAAAGCATTTTGTCCGTGGTGTTGTGGAAAACGCCGACCGTGCTGCCATCCAGCGTACACAGGAAACCGCCCAGCTTCGTATCCCTGAAGGACAGGGCCTGGTATTCGCCCCGGGCGATTTCCGGATTCGCCTTGCGGATTGCCAGCAGCTTCCGGTAATGCTGCAGGAGGCTGCCGGTGATGTTTTCCAGGTCCAGGACGGAATAGGGGGTCTGCTTGTCATAGGTGCTGCCAACGGGATCCTTTACGGTATCCCCGTCGCCCCACAGCATGGCCAGGCGGCGGTTTGCGTCGGTATTCGCGCCGCCCCGGGAGCCCCGCAGGCCGATTTCCTCGCCATAGTACATGAAGGGGGAGCCGGGGGAGAGGATATACAGGCTGGCGGCTACATGCATCCGTCCGCTGGCCACCGTGAGGTACCCGGACGCCCGGTCCGTGTCATGGTTGGCAATGAAGGGAATGTTCATGGCTTCCGGGTTCTTTTCGTGAATGGAATCCAGGTAGCTCTGGGTGGCCTGGACGAACTTGTTCACATCCCCGCCCTTGGCGGTTTCCGCGATGAGGCCTTCCGTCTGGGAGGTGGAGAAGCGGAAGCAGTTGAAGGCGTCCAGGTAGCGGTTGGTGATGCCGTCGCTGTCCCAGACTTCCGCGACGGTATAGATGTTCGGGTTGATCTTTTTCAGCTCCGCCATATACCAGACCCAGAACTCCGCGTTTTTCGCGTGATCCCCGTAATAGGGGTACTTGGCGGCGTCAAACCTGAAACCGTCCACGCCCAGCTCCATCCAGTGGGCTGCCACGTTCAGCACGGCCTGCCGGACGTTTTCGCTGTCGAAGTTCAGCTCCGGCATGTTGTCCGAGAAGTTCGCCTCCACCAGCAGGTCCGGCTGGTTCAGGCGCATGAAGCGCCGGCCGGAGGGAACCTGTTCATCCGGATTCAGCCAGGTATAGAAGTCATAATATATATTGGAAGTGTCCTGCTGCAGGTGGGTGTTCCGGAAGTACCGGAACCAGCTGTTCTCTGAGCCCGTATGGTTCAGCGGCAGGTCCAGGATCAGCTTGACATCCCGCTCATGGCAGATGCGGAGCAGCTCCTGCAGGTCCTCCGTTGTGCCGAAGGCAGGGTCGATTGTGTAATAGTCGGTCACATCATATTTATGATAGGATGGGGAGAGGAAGATGGGGGTCAGCCAGATGCCTTCGATGCCCAGGCTTTTCCCGGAAGCCGGATCCCCGTCATTGAGGTAATCCATCCGGTTGATGATTCCCCGGAGATCGCCGATGCCGTCCCCGTTTGAATCGGAGAAGGAACCCACGAAGATCTCATAGAACACCCGATGGTTGTTTTTCATATCCAGGCCTTCTCCCTCCGCGGCGCAGCAAGTGCACAAAAGCGCCAGCGCAAGCAACAGAACGATGATTCGCTTCATTATCTATTCCCTTCTTTCCGCGGCATTCACCTGTATCATGAACCATTCGCTTTTCCTTGTCAAGGGACTGAAAAGATGTTATATTTCGGGAAAAGACAGACAGATCAAAGGATGAATGCTGCAAATGGAACGCTTCCTGAATGAAGAGGCTATACAAAAATGCAAGGACCGTGCCCGGCTCCTTACGCGGCTGCCGGCCGGGCTGGGCGCGCTGATGCTTGCGGTGTTTGTTGTGCTGTGCCTGCTGACCCGCACCGGGAACGCCCGGTTCATGCTGTATGCGGCGATGATCAGCACGGTGCTGGCAGGGTGGGGACTCATTGCCCTGTGGGTGCTTGCCGCGGAGCCTGCCCGGGCGAAGGAACGGCACCTGACGGGGCTTGCCGAAGCGGAGAAGGAAATCCGGGAAGGGTGGCTCTTCCTGAGCGATGACTGCTTCCGGATTCCCGCAAGCGTGCGGGTCCGAAAGGTCCGGCTGGAAACGGAAACAGAGGCCTTCTCCCTGAACCTGAATGAAGAACCGACGCAGCGCATGCCGCCGGACGGAGCCCTGGTCCGGGCGGAAACCGCGAGGAAGTTTATTACCGGGCTGGAAGTGCTGGAGGCCGGGCAGGGACAGCCGGCCGGCACAAGGAAAACCGGCCGGGGAAAGATCCGGCGGGCGGCCGGGAAGATCTTCCTGCCGGCGGTTCTCTGGGCAATGATGGCGGTGCTGCTGACCGGCTTTGTGTTCAACCAGATTACGGACACAAAACCGGCAAACAAGATTGTCCTTTACGCGGACTGTGAGGTGCAGGACGCGCCTGCGCTGGCGGAAAAACTGGAAAAGGAACTGGGCGGCGCCGTGCGCATGGTGAAGATCCATCCCTTTTCCTACGCGATGTTTGATTCCGCAAGGCTGAAGCAGGCGGACCTGTTTATTGTTCCCGATTCCCATGCGGCGGAGTACGGGGAATGGTTTGCGGAAGAAGACGGCCCGGCGGTTTATGACCCGGCGGCCGGAACCGCTGTCGCACCGGACGTCTTCCTGTATTCCCGGGAAGGTGCGCCGGAAGAGGTTTTCCGCCTGTACCGGGGAAAGGCTTCCGTCCACCTGGAGGACGGGCTGGCCCGCCGGGCGGCGGAACTGCTCCTGGCCATGAGCGAGCAAACAAAGGAGGAAACCCCATGAACGGACGCCTGCTGGTAATTGCCCTGATGATCCTTTCCCTGCTGCCGGTCCTGCCTGTGAGCGCCGGAGCGGAGGAAAAGGAAAGCTCCCTGTATGTTGAAAAGGTGGAAAACCTGCCGGAGGATTTTATCTTCGGCATGGATATTTCGAGCGTCCTGGCGGAAGAGGCCAGCGGCGTGAAATACTATGATTTTGAAGGCAGCGAGACGGACCTGTTCCGGCTGCTGGCGGACAACGGGATCAATTATATCCGGGTCCGGGTCTGGAACGATCCGCGGGACGCGGAAGGCCGCGGCTTCGGCGGAGGCAACTGCGACATCGGTACCGCGGTGGAGATCGGAAAGCGCGCGACAGCCTGCGGCATGAAGTTGCTGGTGGATTTCCACTATTCGGATTTCTGGGCGGACCCGGGGAAGCAGATGGTTCCCCGGGCCTGGGCAGGCATGGAAATTGAGGAGAAGACCCAGGCGGTCTATGAATATACGCTGGACTGCCTGAAGCAGCTGAAGGATGCCGGCGTGGACGTGGGCATGGTGCAGACCGGCAATGAAACCAACGGCGCGATGTGCGGCGAAAAGATCTGGATGAACATCGCCTGGCTGATGGACGCCGGCGCCCGGGCCACCCGGGAGGTCTATCCGGACGCGCTGGTGGCGCTGCATTTCGCCAATCCGGAGAACGCGGACAGTTACCGGACCTACGCGAAGAAGATGGATTACTATGAGCAGAACGGCCTGATCCACTATGACGTTTTTGCCACTTCCTATTATCCCTACTGGCACGGCACGCTGGACAACCTGTCCGCGATCCTGACGGAGATTGCGGAAACCTACGGCAAGAAGGTCATGGTCATGGAGACCTCCTATGCCTTCACGGAGGAGGACAGCGACTTTTCCGGCAATACCATCGGCGGCGGGGGCGGCATTGTGAAGGACTATCCTTTCACAGTGCAGGGACAGGCCAACAGCGTCCGGAACATTACGGACACCGTGGTGAACAGGACGCCGGCCGGCATCGGCGTCGTTTACTGGGAAGGCGCCTGGATCACCGTGGGAACGGGGAGCCGGGAGGAAAACCAGCAGAAATGGGAGCAGTACGGCTCCGGCTGGGCGTCCAGCTACGCGGCGGTTTACGACCCCAATGACGCGGGGAAATACTACGGTGGCAGCGCCGTGGACAACCAGGCGTTTTTCGATGCCGGCGGGCATCCGCTGGAATCCCTGAAGGTGTTCCGGCTGATGCGGAGCGGCAATACGCCGGAGGTCCGGGCGGACGCGCTGGAGGAGCCGGCGATCCTCTGCGACCTGAACGTGCCGCTTTCCCTGCCGGAAACGGTGAACGCCATAATGACCGACAACAGCCGGCAGGCGGTGCCGGTGACCTGGAACCTGACGGAAGCGAAGGACAGGGAGATGCACTCCTCCGGTCCGAAAAAGTATGAGATTACCGGCGAAGCCGGCGGGATGGAAGCCCGGTGCTTCGTTTCGATGGTCGAGTACAACTACATGACCGACTACAGCTTTGAGGAAGGCGGCAAGGACTGGGTTATTACCGACCTGAAGCACGCGGATGAGCTGTATGTGGAGGACAAGAAGACGGATTCACTGACCGGCAGCAAACACCTGCACTTCTGGAGCGCCGCCCGGGACAGCGTGGAGTTTACCGCGGAACAGACGGTGCGGGACCTGCCGGAGGGCGAGTTCCGCTTCTCGGCGGCCATTATGGGCGGGGACTGCGGTGAAACAGATATCTATACCTATGTAAAGGTGGACGGGCAGGAGGTTGCCCGGTCAGAGCAGATGCCGATTACCGGATACAACAACTGGTATATAGGCCCGACGACGATATTTGACCATCCGGCCGGGAGCGAAGTGACCGTCGGCATCTATGTCCGTTGCCAGGGAACGGGTAACGGGGCCTGGGGGAAAATTGACGACGCACTCCTTAATTCGGTGCAGTAAAAAGGGCCGGCCACAAGATGTTGAAAACGATACCAATGACGTAAAACAAAGGTTTCTCGTTTCGAGTTTTTTATTGACAAATGCGGGATTCGGTTATACAATAACCCCGATATAGAACGGAATAAATCGGGCAAAGACTGCCAAACGGTTTGGTTTTTGTCCGATTTTGATTCCGACAAAAAAAGATACTGAAAGGATGGACAGTATGAAAAACAAAAAGTCCCTGATCGCCATACTGGCAGTGGTTGTTGTACTCGCAGCAGTCCTGCTGATCTGGCATCCCTGGAGCAAACCCGCAGAACCTGTTGCTCCCGCGGTGACTGAGGCTGTTGAAGAAGCAGCTGCGGCCGTGGAAGAAAAGGCAGAAGAAGTAAAGGAAGCTGTTGAAGAAGCGGCCGCTCCCGCTGCGGAAGCCGTTGAAGAAGCAGCTGCCGCTGTGGAAGAAAAGGCTGAAGAAGTCAAAGAGGCTGTTGAAGAAGCAGCCGCTCCCGTAGCCGAAGCTGTTGAAGAAGCAGCTGCCGCTGTGGAGGAGAAGACTGAAGAAGTCAAAGAAGCGGTAGAAGAGAAGACTGAAGAAGTCAAGGAAGCTGTTGAAGAAGCGGCCGCTCCCGCAGCGGAAGCCGTTGAAGAAGCAGCTGCCGCTGTGGAAGAGAAAGCAGAAGAAGCCAAGGAAGCTGTTGAAGAAGCCGCCGCTCCCGTAGCGGAAGCTGTCGAAGAAGCTGCCGCGGCCGTAGAAGCTGCTGCTGTTCCTACCGACAAGAAGACCTACAAGATCACGATCTGGGTTGCTGAGCGGGCCGTTGACCTGACCAAGAAGCAGATCGCTGATTTCAACAACGAGAATGACTTCGCTTTCGACGCGACAGTGGAACCTGTGTCTGAGGCTGATGCCGCGACGCAGATGATCACGGACGTTGAAGCCGGCGGCGACATCTACTGCTTCGCGCAGGACCAGTTCGCCCGTCTGGTGCAGGCCGGTGCTCTGGCCAAGCTGGGCGTGAAGGCTTCCGAGACCGTGGTTGCGAACAACGACGCCGGCACCGTGGCGGCTGCCACCTCCGGTGATACGCTGTACGCCTATCCGCTGACCTCTGACAACGGATACTTCATGTATTACGACAAGAGCGTCATTCCGGAAGAGGATGTTGACTCCCTGGAGAAGCTGATCGCCGACTGCGAAGCTGCCCAGAAGTATTTCGCGTTTGAGATGCAGACTTCTTCCTGGTACCTGGCGTCCTTCTTCTTCGGGACCGGCTGCGTGAGCGAGTGGACCACCGATGACGCGGGCACCTTCATTTCCGTGCGCGACACCTTCAACAGCCCCGAGGGCCTGATCGCCGTCAAGGGCATGGAGAAGCTGGTCAAGTCTCCCTTCCACCTGTCCTCTTCCAAGGCTGACTCCTTCGAGAGCAATGCGGCCATCGTCGTGACCGGTATCTGGGACTACGAGCTGGCCAAGCAGATCCTGGGCGACAACCTGGGCGTCACCGACCTGCCTTCCTTCACCGTGGACGGCGTTGAGTACCACATCGGTTCCTTCAACGGCTGCAAGCTGATGGGTGTAAAGCCCAGCAATGACGCTTACCGTCAGGCCGCGCTCCACTTCCTGGCTCAGTACCTGACCGGCGAAGAGTGCCAGATGCAGCGCTTTGACGCCAAGAGCTGGGGCCCCTCCAACCTGGTAGCCCAGGCTTCCGAAGCCGTACAGGCCAACCCCGGCCTGGCTGCCCTGCTCAAGCAGGCTCCCTATTCCGTGCCTCAGGGCCAGATCCACGGTTCCTGGTGGGGAATAGCCCAGGTCATCGCGGACGACGTGAAGCTCGCCACTGACGAAGCCGGTCTGCAGGCCGCGCTGGACAACTATCAGGCCAAGATCGAAGAGCTGTTCACCCTGGACAACACCGCGCTGCTGTTCGTGGGCGCCTGGAACGGCTGGAACAACGCCGATACCGCCAAGACCTTCTATCTGACCAGCAAGGGCGACGGCACCTACGCGCTGACCTTTGACGTGCCCCAGAGCGATTACATGGGCGGCCGTGTGGTAAATCCCGGTTCCTGGGATACCGACAAGGGCTTTGCTCAGGTGACCGAAGGCGCCGAGCTGATCAAGGACCTGGGCGCTGACAACCCCGACAACAACATCGTGTTCGCCGAGGCCGGCAACTACACCATCACCTGGGACGGCGAAGCGTTCAGCATCGTAAAGAACTGATGACCGAAACCCTTCAATTTTGAACTTGGTCAAGATTTGAAAGGCTTCTGACACGTAAGGTATTAGGCCGGAGCCAGATCGAATTCTGGCTCCGGCCGTATTTACAAAAGGGGCTATGCTTATGAAGAGATACAGCGACCTTGAATACCTGCGCCTGTCAAAACTGCAGAAATTTTTGTACAGGCTGAAGAGCTTCTTCTGCTCCATACCCGTAGCGGTCTGGCACGGCATCAAAAAGCTGGGGCTCGCGATATGGAGCTTTATAAAGGGCATAGGGCTGAGCGTGGCGGAGGTGGTCACCACCTTCAAAAACGGTTCCACACCCACGCGCCTGAGCTACTTTATCATGGGCGCGGGCTGCTTCGCCCACGGCCAGATACTGCGCGGAATCCTGTTTTTGCTGTTCGAGATAGTTTTCATATTCTATATGGTAACTACCGGCGGTTACTGGCTGAGCATGCTGCCATCCCTGGGCAAGCTGGGGCCCACCAAGGACTACAACGTGATACTGGACGTGTACACCACCCACTATCACGACAACTCCTTTAAGATCCTGCTTTACGGCGTGCTCACCATTTTCTTTATCATCACTTTCATCTACACCTGGTGGGTGAATATCCGCCAGAGCAAGACCGCGGAGCAGATCCTGGCTTCCGGCAAAAAGCTCAAAAGCGGCAAGG
>JAEEGH010025965.1_pt1 | contig 11705 bp, 13 predicted proteins | sample 9134181 | NCBI WGS metagenome assembly JAEEGH01 (sample SAMN16246544, study PRJNA631951) | gut metagenome | biome: gut microbiome; feature: rumen; material: DP-attached | host: Bos | place: Iran: Karaj | collected 2018-10 | reverse complement strand
GAATGATCCGTTGGAAATTCTGGATCTAGTGTGAGATGCGCATAAATACTGGGGTTGCGGCGCTGGTAATAATCGTAAAAAAGTTTATAAATTTTTGTTGACGTTTTGGCCAGAACTTGTTATTATATAAAAGTCGTCGCGAGCGGTTAACGCTTCAGACGAACGGTTCGCGGAAGTGTCGGAATTGGCAGACGAGCAAGACTAAGGATCTTGTGATGCTTACATCGTGTGGGTTCAAGTCCCATCTTCCGCACGAAAGATTAAGGCTGTTTGTGGTTATCCACAGATAGCCTTTTTTCTTTGTATTTAAGCCTATTTTAGAACATTCATGTTGTTTGTGGATGTTTGACCATGTTTGCAAAAATCTTTCTTATTTCGCCCTAAAAGTTGTCAAAAAAGTTGTCAGAATAGTTGCCTGTTTACCTGTTTCTTCCGGTAATACTTTTTCCCAAAAAGTTGTCAAAAAACCTCTCTGATCTGTAATGACCTGATTTTTATATTTTTCATCGCAAAACATAATCATAGAAATCTTTCTGAAGGAGGATCTTCTATGATTAGACCAAGCAAAGTGAGAAAGCAGTATACCTGTGACAAATGCGGATATGTGCAGTCAAAGTGGTTTGGGAAATGTCCTAAGTGCCATGAATTCTGCACGCCAATCGAATCAGATGCATCGCCCAAGAAATATAAGAGGCTTCAATCAAAAACTCCATTAAAAACAAAAACTCCTCTAAAAGCAAAAACTCCATTCAAGCCAAAGAGCGTCAAGGTTATGAGCAAAGAGTCATACAGCATCTTTACGGATGATTTATATCATTGCATTATTACCGGCGACCCTGGAAGAGGACTATATGGTGTGCATATACATCACATCTTTGGTGGAGCTAATAAAGAGAATTCTGAAAAATTTGGTTTCCTGATCCCTCTTAGATGTGACTGGCATGATATGGCAGAATACGGCATTCACTTCGATAGGAATTTGGATCTATATTATAAACGTTTATGTGAGGATTATTGGCTGGAATGTATTGGGTCTAAAGAAGACTTTATACAGACTTTTGGACAATGGTGGTAATTATGCTGATTTTAAAGTGAATTTATTTTATTCAAATTAATCCATATTAATACCAATCTTAAGAAAGGCAGGTACTAATATGGCAAAAGCACAGATTATCTTAACAGAGGAACAGCAAAGGATCCTTGATGACATTCTAAATGGTCAGTTTAATGCATGCATTTTAGGGCGGGCTGGAACAGGCAAATCTGTCCTAATATCTGAGTTGGAAAGGCAGCTTAAAGAAAATGGTGAGCAAGTTGTACTGTGTGCGCCAACGGGGGTTGCAGCTGAGAATATTAAAGGTACGACAATACATTCACTGTTTGGATTGACGGTAGGACCTTGTATTACAGAAAAAACACGCAAAGTCAAAGCGTGTACTACCAAAGGGCTCCGGAATGCTACTGTGGTGATAATCGATGAGATTTCAATGGTTAGACTAGATGTATTGGATTCTATCAAAGCTAGTCTGGATAAGATTGAAAAGTCCGGGCATCACATCAGACTCATTGTAGTAGGGGACTTCCATCAGCTCCCGCCAATAATTGACAGGAAAAATGGCGAAAAAGAGTTTCTGGAAAGCTATTATGGAAGAGATCTGACTCATCCATATTGCTTTCTGGCCCCGGCGTGGAATGGGCTCAAATTTCAATATTATGAGCTTACTCAAATAATCCGCCAGCAGAATTCAGGTTTTTCGCAGGTATTAAACAGAATTGCTGACGGGGATATATCTGTGGTTGATTACATAAATCAGAATACGTGTCCCTCAGAGATTGAAGGTGCGCCATATGTTCTTCTGTATAATGATGAAGTAAATGCCGTAAATCTCAGACAACTGTCCACTCTTTCGGGAGATACTTATACTTTACGGCCTTATTATATGGGACAGTTAGAAGCAAAGGATGTTGTTGGGTATCCAGGAGTTTTACAGCTGAAGGTCGGGACTAAGGTCATGTTCACAGTAAACGATACCAGAGCAGTCGCCTATGAATTTATAAATTCTACGCCTTTTCTGCACAAGTACGATAACCAATTTCAAAATGGTTCTATCGCGACAGTGTTGGAGGTTGCAATATATCCGGAGGATCCAATGAAAGACTATGTGGTTCTTCAATTAGAGAATGGGGCTTTGATTGAGTTATATCGATTTAAGACCTGCATCTATGAGTATAAGATGTCAGGTGGAAAAGTAAAACGCAAATCGAAAGGATCCATCAATCAGATTCCCATCAAGCTAGCTTATGCAACAACAGTACACAAGAGCCAGGGAGCCACCTTTGAAGCGTGCAATGTGGAACCAGGCGGTTGGGATCCCGGACAGTTATATGTCGCACTTTCGCGAGTCACAGATATTAGGAATCTTCATCTGACACGGCTGCTAGTTCCAGAGGATGTTATGACAGATCCGCTCGTGAGGCAGTTCTATGATTATATTCATTGCCTTAGATAAAGGATTCAAATTGCGAGTCAGGACAAAAAAGAACAGATTATCATCATCTGTTCTTTTTTGCTTGAATCATATTTAGAATATAACTTTAGGAAAACAAAGCTCGCTTGTATTGCTTGCTAAGCTTTGTTTTTAACAGTACATTTGCAAATGTAATCATTGCAATTATTGAAAAACATGTGATAAATACTTGTGGTATATTATTAGTACCACCTTTCGTAATCTTTTTCGTCGTTTTCTATAATTAAGCCGAGTTCTTTATCTATTCTTCCCTTACACACAATGTACTTTCCGTAACGTTCAAATCCTTTTTCTTTTACATAGTCTAAAGGAAAAGGACAAAGAAACTCACGCTCAATATTGCTGTTCTCATTTATGTCTGGTATAGATTCTGATGGAATGGCGTTTATGGAATGGCCACAATCAACATGCCATACGTAAAATGCTTCCAATTGGTTTTTGCGAACGTATTCGATATCATCTTTTCTTGTTAAATGATGATCTAACGTGGTTATTCCATATGCTTCTGCAGCACTTAAAAGCAAATTATGTAAAGCGGAATCTGCAAAGAACAACTCAGCTGGATGATATCCAGTATAGTCATAATCAAAAATATGGAAGCATAACTGCAGGATGCTGTTTTCATAATAAGTAGGAATAATTACTTTCCTGTCTTTATCTAGAACAAACTTTATCATAGGCTCTTTAATGATATCCATATTATCTAAAGTTGAAAACATTACTAAAAAGGTGTCGTATATACTGCCGTAGTTCTGACAATGTTCAAGTGTAAAGTCCATATGTATATTATCTGAAAACTGTTTATATGTCCCTGGCTCAGGCACAAATCTAAGAAAACACTCAAAAAGCTTATAATTATCTCCAGCAAATAAGCATTCGGCTGATGCAATGCACTTTCTTTCTGCTTCTTGTATTTCTTTAAGTTCTTCAAGATAATTATCTAAAATTTTTTGTGACATGTGTAATCCTCTTTCTCCCCGTATAGCCGATAGGACAGCCTTGGACTTGGCAAAGATTAAAATGAAGGGTAGTAACCTGTGATGCGTTCTAACATACATGCTGTTATGAATATTAGATTAATTACATCGTCACTTACATCTTTTATAGAATGTGGCTGGCCGAAATAGTTAGTATAAATATTGTCAAGAGCTTTTTCGATAATGAGGTCTTCCTCTTCTGAGAGAATACTTTCGAAGTTGTCTGCAGTAATGAGGCTGATGTTATCATAAATAACGGGAAATTCTGCTGCCACGATGTCAATAGTATAGGCATTTACGTAATGGCTACCAGCGCTTTTGTTGTTTAAAACTAATGCTGCCATTTCCAGCAAAGAATTGCAGTTGTTATACATTAGTGGCATGTCCTGGCAGTACAGTGCATTATTGTTAGCCTGAGTTGAATTGTTATTTGCTGCGTTGTTTGGATTGTTCATATATAAGTCCTCCAGTAATTTAAAAAGAAACGATTAGTGACTTGATTTTTTGCATGGTGTGTACTCAGTATGCAGCTAGTATGCAAACGATATTCAGTTGTATGTGCTGACTTCCTTGGCCAAGGTTTTAGCGGGTGTAAGATGTTGGCAACCGAATTGTTAAATAATTGATTTGGCATCATGGCTACCTTGAACTTACTTGTGTATTATATCAAATTTTTCTTGCAAAAATTTTCCTACGAATGGTATAATATTAAATTAAAAATGTGTTGACCAACATTTATATAAAAATTAATTATAATGAGTGAAAACTTTGATTTTTGTACGTGTGCAAATTTCATAGATGGAATAAAAAAGATTGTAGATCCATATAAAATCTTCTCAGCAAGTGATCTGTTAAATGAAGATTTTTTGAGGGTTGCATTTCATTATAAATGCGAAGACTTTAGTACGGATCAAAATATACATCAAATAATAAAGGTGATTCGCCGAAAGCTGAGTCTTCTTTCTGCACAAAAAAACACGGGAATCTTAAGAATAGCAGTTGGCTATTACTATTTTACCAGTGGAGCAAAAAAGGATTTGGTGTTGCCTAATGACGCTTATACTGGAGCGATAATTCCTAGTGTCTTCAATAAGTACACTGATCATCAGAAATATATGATACAGCAAATGTATAGTAAATATATGGATGGTTCTGAGGGCTTTCTGACCGGAGAGACAATAAAGGCTTTGCTATTAAATAAAGAACCTAATCTTGTTGAAATATGTACTAACCATGAAACTAATACAAAAAGAACTGTTGTAACAAAACTAAGTTCAAATTTCAACAATGCAACTGTGGAAATCATATTAAGGCGTCCACATGTACATATCGACGAAACGAATCTTCATGCTGTACAGATACTTGAGCTGCTATCCGGGATAAAATTATCAGAGTTAGATGTTTACAGGGAATACATACTTAACTATATGGATAATTCTAAGCATAGTATAAAGATTTCAAATCAATTGCTTATGATGTATCCTGGATTGACAAAAAAGAAAGTTACTATGCTGGGTATAGTTGTAGAATAGCTCAGTTTATTTAATATTATGTGAATCGTTGCGGAGCTCATTATGAAAGAACGTTTTAAGCACTGGATAGAAAGGGATTCAGAAACTAAGGGAAAGATTACACTCAAAGATGTTATGATCTTTCTCATAACACTCACGCTGATACTTACCTTTTTTCAACCTATTTATGTAGCCTCTGATTCCATGTTCATTACCCTGGCTACTGGTGATCTGTGTGAAACCAGGAGAACATGGATGGGGTATACTCCCAAGCGGGCCGATATAGTCTGCTTCAAAGAAGATGGCGAGATTATGATTAAGAGAGTCATCGGTCTCCCGGGCGAAACAATTTCTTTTAAAGATGGCTGGGTATATATAAATGGAAAACAGATAGACGAACCTTATCTTTCGATACCCGGTTATACCTATTCAAGGATAGAGTCTTATACTATTCCGGAAGATTGCGTTTTTGTTATGGGCGATAACCGGACGGACTCAAAAGACTCGAGATTCTGGGATGATCCATATCTTAAACTTGATGATATCGTTAGCAAATATCTTTTCACCTTCTGGAAAGTTAAGCGTTAGGTGATATTATAATATAAGAAATTCAATGGGAGGATTTGTTTCATGAAGAAAAAGGTTGTAGGTGTGGTATTGTCTTTATCAATTGTGATCAACACCTTAGCAGGGTGTGGGTCAAGTGCAGCAGTTACGGAAGAGAGTGTTGAAGAGGTTTCGGGAGAAGCATCTGTAGAATCTGCTTCTGCAGCAGAAGCAAGTTCAGTTGAAGAGGTTGTACAAGAAGCAAGCGCTGAAGTTAGTGAAGAAGTAGTCGAACAGAAGACAAATTCAGCAGGCTTTGTCATTAAATCTCAGGATGGATATTATACAGAGTTTGAGATTCCTGAAGAACTTGCGCCATACTTTGAAATGACTCCGGGAGAGGTTGATGAAAATGGAAACTCTTTAAATCCGGATAAGCTTTGGAATGAATGTGGCGATAGTAATCTGGTACGATGGGCATTAAGACAGTCACATCCAATTTTAGATACAAGTACATATGATTGTGCTGTAACCAGCGATCTAAACATAAACAACGCTGATGGAAGCGTGACCCACTATGCATATGGCTTTATAGATGATGCATATCTATTCTACTGGGATTCTTTTGATGATGATAAGGCATATTATTGGGACAGGACAGCTAGTCAGGATATATTTGCAGATTCTGTTGAAGGGACAAAATATTATGATAAAGAAAATGATCTCTTTGTGTTATGCTTTCCAAGTGAAGATTTGATAGCCTATTTAATCGCCGACCAATACCAGGACATGTTCGGAATAAGCAGCTACCTTTATAATATTTCTGACTGTGAATTATACAAAGACACTGTGGCTGAGAACTGATACCAAGATGGAGCTTGTATTACATGCAAGCTCCTATTTTTATTTTAAAACCTGTGCCTGCGCTTATGGACAATAGTATCATTGTCATCATGAATCTCTGAAGAAAATGAGTTGATAGATGTTGTTCTTTCGATAAGTCTATTCAATTCTTCTCGACTAAGTTCTGCAACTGACTGTGAGGAGACAATGAATTTATCTTTTTCTGAAGATTTTCGATTTCTGATAGCAACTGACTGGTTATCACTTGGTATTCGCTTATAATTTCCAGTGCTTCTTCCATAGCTGTTTGTCTGTCCCTTAACTCTTGTTCCATCATAAACCTCCTGATCTATTATTGTCCGGATTGCTATATCAAGTTGTTCACGGGCACTTTGGTTTTTGGTTTTGAGTTTATTTACTGTATCATTATATTGTTGGCGTTCAAGGTTCTCCTGATGAATATCAGTTTTAATTCCGCGCTTTTCCATTTCGCGGACGCAGCTTCCTTCATGTAACATAGGAAGTGTTTCTAGGCCACGCTCTTTGTGACTGCGGGGATCAATTCTTTCAGATTCTGAAAGATATTGGTTGCAAGTATCTGCCCACTCCTGCTTAAGCTGTTTGAGAAAAGTTTGTGATTTCCATTCATTAGTCTGAACAGTTACTTGCTTCCAAATTTTTTCTTCAGATCGATGCCCGTTGCGTTCACGTACCCTCACCTTTTGCAGTCCTGTATTAGGATCAATGACAGGGATTTTATTACCATCGTCATCACGAGCATATTCTTTCTTTTCCATTGCTTCAAAAGATCCATCGGGCTTAACGTGTCTCGTTGTACACATCACATGGATATGGTGATTATCTGACTCGCCATCTTGTCCTTGTTTTTCATGATATGCCCAGTCGGCAATCATACCTCTATTGACAAGCGAGTGTTCAATAAATTCTCGGGCACGTTCTATTGATTCTTCCCGCGTCCATTCATTAGGAATTGCTATCACAAATTGACGGGCATAACAGGCATTTGATCTTGGATTGGAGGCTTCGACTGAATTCCATAAAAGTTCTCTGTTTAAGAACGCTTTTGGGGCATTAGGGGGCAAAAGAACTTCTTCATATTCAATTTCTTCTTTGCCAGTATAGTGATATGATTCGCCAGTACGCTCACTGTGTAGCTTCTCTCCAGACTGATAAGCGGCGCTGGCTATAGCACTTTTACCAGAGCTGGCTTTAACCATACTGGTTCTCATATAGAAGATACTCATAAATGTCCTCCTGTTTTTATCTGTGCTGTCCGCATAGGACCGCCTTCCGCGTAGGAACGCAATTATACCGATAGGGCTCTGCCCTTCGTTATTGCGCGTTCTATCATAATAAATGATAGGGGACTTAACAGCCCCCTAATGCTTATGTTTCTGATCCTTCCTCAGAACTAACAGGCTCCTTTATCAGGCCAATCGATCTTGTTAAAGAGTGCTCGTGGTTCTCGAGCCGTCTAAGGTATGATGCAAAACGTAAAAGGTCCTCGCCTTCTATAGGAGCTTCTGTAATGGATTCCACTGTTGCACCAATCTCAATAAGACGATGAGTGCGCCGCTTTCGTTCTTCATCTTTCTGTCTGGCCTCAAGCTGTTTGAGCTGATTTTCATATTGCTTTGCTTTCTTAAGCATTTCCTCGAGCCTGGCCTGCTTTTCGGCAACACGCTCATCTAATGGTCTTGTAGATTTCATACTAATCACCACCTTCCTTACATTGCTTGCCTATGCTGACGCGTTTGAGTATTCGTTTGTTCAGGATGCTGTAACATGTTTAGGTCTTCCAGATTATTGCAAATGGATATTTTTTGTTTTTGTGAATCATAGTAATATATTGATCCGGATAAAACCTCTGTATTAGAAACAACAGATTCATTGACATCAGCGCAAATTGTAGATAGATATGCAGGATCATCGACTTGAGATTCGCTCATGATAAGAAGTTCGTGGATTGAGCTGGGGATAATAAACAGATTCTCATCGTTGAAGTGTTCAGATGCTTCTTTCATGGCTTTGGGGTTTATTATATGTATTGATCCATTTACACCTTCCTCATTTGATAGGACAAGTATTGGAGGAGCGCTGTCTATAGGAATATCCATTCCAAGAGATTGACCGAGTACCTCTGCCATACTCTTAAGGGAATATGGTTGCTCCAAAGTATTTTTCCTCGCAATGCTAAGAAGTTCATCATCCGTCAGCTTCATTTCAGACTGAATTTGCTTATTTATCAAAAAGCTTCCGACTTCGCCATTTACATCAACGCGACATCTGGGAACTGCGATGAGATCATTGAATTCTAGAAATGCGCAATTATCTTTAATCATGGTATTAGTTGATCCATTTACAAGTTGTAAATAGATATTTGCTTTCACTGCATCTGATGTTAAATCACCGAAGTTAAATTCTGGCGTATGCTCATATGAGTACTCTGCATGTGCTTTAATACTATCAACAATATCTGCCATGCTTCGGCCATCTTCGTAATCAGCATATAGTTCTTCCGGATAAAAACAGGGACGAAAATTCTTGTTATCTTCATAACAGACCGTGATGCTATCCAAAGTACTGTCATTAAGCTTAGTTGTGCTAGATGGAATAAATGATTTGATATGTTCACTTGTTGCAGCGGCACTATTCAGTTGTTCTAATAATTCCTGTTTAAATTCTTCGTATTGCATAAATTACCTCCTTTGGTCTGAATGAAAAGCTTGATCATTTAAAAACGCATCCTTGAAATAAAAAAGCTTGCGAAATCTATAGTATTTTCCGTATATAATAGCGATCATTTCGCCCGTACCCCTTAACTCAAGCAAATCCTTACTCGTAACAATAGGTCGCTTTCCTTTGGAATATTTGGGATCTTTTGGAGCATTAAGAAGACCACTTCTAGAATAGGAGATGTTTTCCATTTCATACTCACCGGCCATGTTTGAAACGTAATCTGATGTTGGCTTATCGCCAGAACCGGAAAGAAACATTTTTATCTCACACAGGTTTAGCAAAGTGTCTGCTTTGGCATTTCCATAGATATCACGAAACTGACTTAAGTCCTGATATAGCATCCATATTGAAGTATGTCGGCTCCTTAACGTTGCTAAAGCATTTTCCAGGCCTGTGATTTTCCCACATCTCGCTGCTTCATCGATAATAATTATTGTTCTTCGCATGTCAGATTCTTTAAAACTAGCTTCGCAGTACTTAAGAATCTGAATCGCGATGAGCCTAAATAATGGTTGGTAGGTTTCAAGCATCGACTCTTCAATGGCCAAGTCAAGGCAGGTGATGCCATCGGATAAAACTTCAGGAGAAGTTCTGAGATTATTGTTAAAGAGAGAGAAGACAACATCGGGATAACTAAAGACATCCAAATATGTTTTCATGGTGGCTTCTACGTCTTGGATTGATTCGTTGTCATCCCTTCCTACAAAACCTTTGAGTTTATCTAGTACAATGGAATATCCTTTTGCCTCAGCCTCTTCGACAACATTCTTGATCAAGTCCCCAAAAGAACTTCTTAGCATCTTCTGGATTGCAGGGATAAAATCCACACCTTCTTTGATATAGAAGAATAGAAGCCCAGTCATTATCTTCTTACCATTCACCTCGAAGTAGGGATTATCACCTCCCTTGCACACCAGCGCATCCGCGATATCCGTCACAGCCTTAAGAATTTCTGTATCCGTCACACCAGGTTTTCGTATAGCATAGAATACATCCCAGCCAAACGAATTCCTGTTTGATGGTTGAACGACATACACTCTGTCTGTGGCAGGATTTGCTTTATATTCTTTAAGCTTAATATTCAGGAGCTTTTCGGCATGTTCACCCTTAATGTCTATAAGGGCGAAATTAAAAGGTTTTTCTCCGGAGGAATTACCACGTTTTTCAAAATTTAAAAAATTTGCCCGGAGGACATTTTGTATCATTACGCTTTTTCCAGATCCGGGAGTTCCTATTGTGAAGATGTTCACCCCGTCTGAACCTAGCATATATCTTATGTATTCTCCTTTATTATTTTTTCCGAATACTAAAGATTCAGGAGTTTTAGAAATAAGGGATTTAGGTATTGGCGGGTACATCGCCTGACGTTTAGCCTTACTATGTTCCTCATCAGTAATATCAAGTCCCACAACATCACGGAAGCCAAAATTCTCATGACCATCTCGCTTTCGTTTATAGCTCATGTAAGAGATATAGGGGATGAGTAGTAGTGGCGGACAAATCAGATATTGTTGTGGGATATATAAATCAAAGTACTGATATCCATAATAATTGGATAACTGTATCACACCTTCAACAATCACATAAGCCCATAGACCGGTAGCCCAGAATAATTCTTTTAGTTTCATAAGTTATACCGTACATACCTTTCGTTGGTATAGTTGAGCTCAGTACCATTTATACCTTCCCCGCCAAGAAGGACAACATACTGATCAAGCGACTCTGGTAAATATCTAAAGATAATAGCGTTATAGTCATGTTGAGACGCATATTTGATTATCAAATCAATTAGGTATTTTCCTGCATCAAGCGAACCTGTTATCTCGTGGACAAATAATGAGCCAAGATAAAGATCTGATTTATTAACAGTTGCTTTTGCTTCTGTGAATTGTGAATTGTGAATATCCGGAATGGACAGGCGAATCATGTTGTCGTTTTGTATTAGTGATTCCATAGATACCTCCGATCTTATTTTTTTTATCGAAAAACATAATTCTTATGTGACTTTCTAACTATAGTTTAGTGTTAATTTTGCCTGAAATATGGATACTTTGGGTAGAGTTGCGGAGGATACTATATGAGTGGTTTAAGTGATTTTCAGATTTTTATGATCACAGCAACTAAGGACAGAACTGTAAAAGAGCTTGCTGTAGAAATGGTTAAGGCCAATGGTGTTGACCCACGTGATGATTTAATGATGGTTGAGAACTATGTACGAAAAATATATAGATGGACGAATGGTAGATCTATTCCTAAAGCTATAGATGTGCTCCCACTTGCTAAAGTGACTGGGACGGATGTTGTATACCTAATAAGCATGTTTTGATGAAAAAAGGCTCTCATTGAGGGCCTTGATTTATATGTAGTTTAAAGAACATAGGGTTTGCAAGACCTGCAAGGGTGCAAGGGCGATTTCTATTCTTTATTAGTATATATATAGTAATTAGCGGGTGGCTGCGTAGGGCGGCAGCCCTGGCAGAGAAAGAATTCCAAAAAAAAATACCCCGGAGAAAACTAAAACTTCTCCGAGGTACTAAAAA
>JAEEGH010025961.1_pt1 | contig 11707 bp, 13 predicted proteins | sample 9134181 | NCBI WGS metagenome assembly JAEEGH01 (sample SAMN16246544, study PRJNA631951) | gut metagenome | biome: gut microbiome; feature: rumen; material: DP-attached | host: Bos | place: Iran: Karaj | collected 2018-10 | reverse complement strand
CATCCTGATGGTAGAAGCCGGCTGCAAGGAAATCTCCGAGCAGGAAATGCTGGACGCGATTTTCTTTGCTCATGAGAACATCAAAAAGATCTGCGAATTTATCAGCGGCATCCAGGCTGAAATCGGCAAACCGAAAATGGAAGTGCCCAAGTACAATCCGCCGGAAGAACTGGTAAAAGAAATCGAAGAGTTCGGCGCTGAAAAACTGAAAGCGGCCCTCATGGACGCCAACAAACTGCAGCGCGAAGAAAACGTGGACCGCGTGAAGAAAGAAATCGCGGAAGCGTTTATCGAAAAATATCCGGACAACGGCACCGACGTTGCCTATATTACCCAGAAGCTGGTTAAGAAAATCGTGCGCCGCACCATCGCGGTGGACAAGATCCGTCCGGACGGACGGGCGCTGGATGAAGTGCGTCCGGTTACCTGCCGCGTGGGCCTGCTGCCCCGGGTACACGGTTCCTCGCTCTTCACCCGCGGCCAGACCCAAATCATGAACGCCTGCACCCTGGCCCCGCTGCGTGAAGCGCAGGTCATCGAAGGCCTGGGACCGGAAGAGATGCAGCGTTATATCCATCATTACAATTTCCCGCCGTACTCCGTTGGCGAGACTAAACCCCTGCGCAGCCCGGGCCGTCGCGAGATCGGTCACGGCGCGCTGGCGGAACGCGCATTGCTGCCGGTAATTCCTTCCGAGGAAGATTTCCCGTACACCCTGCGTCTGGTTTCCGAAGTGCTGGAATCCAACGGTTCTTCTTCCATGGGTTCCGTATGCGCCAGCACCCTGTCCCTGATGGACGCGGGCGTGCCGATTAAAGCTCCGGTGGCCGGTGTGGCCATGGGCCTGGTAAAAGACGGTGACTTCTTCACCATCCTGACGGATATCCAGGGTCTGGAAGATGCGCTGGGCGATATGGACTTCAAGGTTGCCGGCACGGAACACGGCATCACGGCCATGCAGATGGATATGAAGATCGACGGCATCAACCGCGAGATCTTCGAGCAGGCGCTGGCACAGGCCAAACGCGGCCGCGAATTCATCATGGGCAAGATGATGGAATGCATCAGCGAGCCCCGCAAGTCCCTGTCCAGATGGGCTCCCAAGATTACTTCCATCACCGTGGATCCGGAAAAGATTGCCAAGATCATCGGGCCCGGCGGCAAGACCATTAAGAAGATTGTGGAAGACACCGGCGCCAAGATCGATATCGAAGATACCGGCAAGGTTTATATCGCCTCCCCGGACTCCGATGCCATTGAAAAGGCTATCAAGGCCATTGACGGCATTACGGCGGAAGCGGAAGTGGGCAAGGTCTACACCGGCAAAGTAACCCGCATCATGAACTTCGGCGCCTTTGTGGAAATCCTGCCGGGCAAGGAAGGCATGGTTCACATTTCCCAGCTCTCCACCGAACGGGTAGAGAAAGTGGAAGACGTGGTTTCCGTGGGCGACGAGATCATGGTAAAGTGTGTGGAGATCGACAGCAAGGGCCGCATTAATCTGTCCCGCAAAGCGATCCTGCAGGGAAGCAAAAAATAATTCAGCAGTAATTCTTTAATGAGTAATTAAGTAAATACAAAACTCAAAACGCAGCCTGTCAGAAAAAATGGCAGGCTGCGTTTTTTGTATATATGAAAACCTCGCCATAGTGGCGAGGTTCCGTGGAGCTTTAGCGGTGAGTGTGGTACGAAACAATAAAAAAGCTCCTAACGTGCTACAATATCGATGACCTGCCAGTCACGACGAACACGTTAGGAGGACATTAAGATGTCGAAAGAACAAGATAATGCCACACATAGTTTAGCACATACGAAGTGGAATTGTAAGTACCATATTGTATTTGCGCCCAAATATCGGAGAAAAGTATTTTATCTTGAAAAGCGAGAAGCTATTCGAGAAATATTGCGTATGTTGTGTCAATGGAAAGGCGTAGAGATACTCGAAGGAGAAATTTGTCCGGATCATATCCATATGTTGGTAAGTATCCCACCCAAAATGAGCGTTTCGGGTTTCATGGGATTTCTGAAAGGAAAGAGCAGCCTGATGATATTCCAGCGATTTGGGAATATGAAGTTTGCGTACCGAAACCGCGAATTTTGGTGTAGGGGATACTATGTAGATACGGTAGGCAAAAACACGAAAGCGATACAGCAGTACATAGCCAATCAGTTAGAACGAGATAAGAAAGATGACCAATTAAGTTTGTTTGATCCTCGCGACCCGTTTACGGGGAGCAAGTAATCTCGTGCATGGCTGGCAGGCCAATTAAAGATGCACTTGTGCATTGCCGGTAGCATTAGGGCTATGCCCGAAAAAGAAAAACCACCGGCTATGCCGGTGGATATTTATTATAGCGAAAGGAGACATCTGTCATGAAAATATACAACCTGAAATGTCCCAATTGCGGCGCCACGCTCACAACTGACGTTAATAACAACTACGCAAAATGCCAATACTGCGGCAATGAATTTATGATTTCCGAAGATATGGAAACAGATGAAAAGCGATCCGCATGCGGAAAGATGAAAGAAGCTGCAGAAAAAGGAACTGAAGCGCCTGAGAAACGTCCAGCGGCGCAAAAAGAAACCGCCAGCCCGGAAAAACGCAAAGCCTCCCGGGTCCGCGATTTTATCATAGTTTTTCTTATTGTTACGGCAGGTCTTGCCCTTTCCCTGCTGCTGGACAAAAATAAACCGCAGGACATCGTGCCCAAAACTGATTTGCACCGTTTCTTTATGGAACTGAGTCCGGACGGTACAACGCAGGATGTAGAAACATTGGCCCAAAAACACAAACTTCACTTTTTCCGGACAGAAAAGGCTGTCAACTCTGAAACTGCAAACGTAATATATTATAAAGTCGCCAAAACCAACGAAACAGTTCTGAACAAACAGAGCGAACATGCTGAAACGGTTGAAATCGAGTTCGACATTACGAAAGACAATGCTTTCAAACTGGCAGTCTACACGGACCCGGAGCACATCACTGCCCGCGCCCTGCTCTTTAAATACGGAGCTTACTACAGCCTTTCCGCTGAAAATCCTAAAACAAATGAGTTTGCAGGTTATTATTATTACAATAATTCCTTACGCAGCGCCGCAGGAGAACAGAAAACTCATCCGCCTTACCTGAAATGCGCGGATGCAGCGGAAGCACTGAAAAAAATTTATACTTACAAGAAGTAACTGAACATCGCCACTTTGGTTTTTTCCCCGAGTTACATCGCATATCGGTTGTTTTTATGAAACGACAAACATTAAACAGTCAGCCGAATGAACCGGCTGGCTGTTTTTTCTTGATTTCCGCTTCAGAAAAGGCGGTTCCTTTTGTTTGTAAATACGCACTGTTTCGTAAGCTGTTGCCGTTAAAACACCTAATTGCTATTTCATTCCCTCAAAATCCGCATCGTCTCTTCGTAATCTTCCCTTGCTTCCGGGAAAAATACCGTGGCGCAATAACAGTGCGGCATGTCTTTCGCCATTTTCAGATGGTGCTTTACCCCGGCTTTCGTCAGCATTTCGTCATAGGCCGCAGCTTTGGCAGAAAGCACTTCCGAAGTTCCGTAATAAATCCACGTCTCCGGAAAACCCGAAAAATCTGCCCCGTCACAGCTCTGCATCCACCGGGGAATCGTCGTATTACCGTGGGACAGCAGCGGTTGTATCGTTTTCATATACTGTGCCGAAAGCATGATATCCTTGCTGTTCAGGGACTGCATCTTCTCCCACTCTTCCTCCGTAGACGGTATCCCACCGGGAGAAATCAGTATTAGCTTTTCCGGCATGGGCAAAGGGTTATTATTCTCATTCAGGTAGGCTCCAAGCAACAGCAGCAATGCCCCGCCGGAGGAATAGCCATACCAGCGCACATCTTCATATTCCCGGCACATGGCAGCATACACTTCCTGCAGCATGCGGACGCTGTCCCGAATCGTATATTCATCGCATAGCGGATAATAGGGGAACCACACATCCGCTCCCGTATTGGCCGCTATCTTTTTTGCAAAACCAACGAACATCCGGGGCGGCGCCAGTAAAAGTCCTCCGCCATATACACACAGGACAGCTTTTCCCGTTTTATTTTTATGACAGATTGCCAGGCAGTGAAACGCTTCAGAAAGCCTCTCTGCAGAAACTGACAACCCGATTTCCCCGCCAGCACCATCCAGACCAACAACCCGTACCGTTTCATCCCGATAAAGAAATTTCCCGTCTGTCGGGATGTAGAAACGGTTCAGCTTGTTGCGTCTGTGTATCTGCTTCAGCAGCTTGTCCTTTGGCAGACCGGTGATACGCTTGCTCCCCAACAGACGTACCAGCAGTTTCGTGATGGTCAACTGTATGCTCATGAAACTATTACTTCCGTTGTCCCTTTAATTACTTTTTCCTTCTTCCCGTTCAGGCACACCACTTGCATCCGGATTTGCAGTTTATCCCCCTGGCCTTCTGCAGGTACGGCCTTTGTTACTTTTGCTTCTGTAGTAATAACCTCTCCCGGATGAACCGGCGCCATAAAGCTCACTTCAATCACACCGTTTTCCAGCCAGACCCTGCCAAACGTACGAATCATCAGTTCCTGAATGAATGCCACGCTTAACATGCCATGGGCAATAGTTCCTCCGAAACGTGTGGTTTTGGCAAATTCCGGATCAATATGCAGCGGGTTGTGATCTTCCGCCGCATCCGCATAATGATTGATCATTGCCTGAGTCACATTTTTTGCAGGCAATATAAAAACATCGCCTTTACTGATTTCTTTCATGCTTTCCCTCTTCCCGCCATCCATTATTAATTAGCCGAAATGACGTACTTCTGATTTATGAATGCTGTTTTTCACAACTTTTTGTTAAAGCATTTTTAGGAAACACTGATTAATTATGCCGGCAAAATAATGGTAATCTCACTTTCCACTGCCAGTTCTCCGGCTCCATTAAAGGCTTCTACCTTTTGCACCACGAATTTCAGGCCGCGTTTTTCCATCTTTTCCTTCACCCTGCCCCGCAGTGTCAGAGTATCCTCCCAGTAAATGGGTTTCAGGTAACGGAACACCTGCTTCGCATGGACGGTTCCGTCTTCCAGCTGTTCGCCGGTCAGCGCCTCCCAACGGGTATAGACAGCAGCATAAGCAGGCGGAACCAATTGTTCGTCCACATACAGCGGTGAATCATCCTCCACTGCTGTCAAATAAGCTTTCACCGCTTCCGCTGTCACTTTGAATATCTTTTCAGGATAAGGTACTCCCACTTGTACTTCCGCAAATTTCATAGTGATACATCCTCCGTTTCATACTGCTTCGTCACACCGAATTTGTTCCCTGCTTCGTCTGCTCCTTTTCCCGTTCTTCGATACGTTTGCCCACTTCTTCCGCAAAATCCGCGGCAAGTTCCATTCCAACCTGCAGCCCTTTCCTGATCTGTCGGCCGGTTTCCGCCACCGCACTCAGCAAGTCTTCAACCTGATGGGATTCGGAAATCCCTGTCTTGCACCAGATGGCAAAATGTTCGCAATTGTTCGTCCACAAACTGTACTGCATCTCCCCGATACGTTCCCGGGCACGGATTACCGTTTCCTCCGGCGTATAGAGATGGTAATTACTGATTTTCAGTACATCCCACAATGTCTGGGCTTTTTCGGGATGGGCAAACTTCTTCCGGAATTCCGCAAAAGGAATCTCTTCCGTAGGCCGCCCGTACACTTTCGGAAATTCACATATACTGTAGACAAGGCTTCCGTTCAGGAATTCTTCCAGGGGAGCCTGATGGATACATATCTTATAATGGTCCGAAGGATCGATGTCATAGTGAATCACCTTATCATCGCCTACATAGATGCCATAATGTTCAAATCCGATGCGGTGCACACATATCACATCCCCATACTCCGGTTCTTCCAGCAGTCCCGGATCTGTTTCCAGATCCAGTGCCTGCCGCACATTACTGGAAAACTTATTAGCCGCCATAAAAATCGGATTGATCCGGCTTCCGATTCCATCCCTTATCTCATTGATCCGGTTTTCAATCTGATTTTCGATACTTTCAGGCATCTTCTCATCAATCTCCTGCCCGACGGTACTTTCTTCTGTTTTATCTTTGTCAATCTCGGCTTTATCTAGTTCCGCCATCTTTCAAACGTAACCTTCCATTTTTCAATTTAAAGTCTATCACTAATTATTTCGATTTAATTTTTACTGGCAGACAGAACGAATCCTTACGGCAAATCACTTCTTCTTACTAAAATAAATCCACAGCCCGCCTAAAATGCAGAGCATCCCCAACCCCTGCTGCAACACGATACTTTCACCAAAAATCAGGAACGCGAGAACGATTGTTCCTACCGGTTCACCCAGAATCCCCATGGTGACAGCCGTAGCCGGAAGATATTTCAGCAACAGGTTAAATACACATTGCCCTCCAACCGTAGCAAACAGGGCCAGGCCTAAAAAACATCCCCAGGTCTGCAGGGAATAGCCTGTAAATGCCTGATCAGAAACCAGCGCATATACAGCCAGACATACAGTGCTGGCCGAATAACACATTGTCGTATAAGGTAGTACATCCAGTTCTTTCCGGAGAATCTGCCCGAAGAGAAAATGCAGGCTGATGACCCCTGCAGACGCAAAAGAGAGCAAATCCCCCCAGAACGCTGAACCGCTGACCTGAAAATCCCCCCAGCCGATGATGATGGATCCGGCAATAGCCAGAAACACACCAATCATACCCTTCCGGGAAACTTTTTCGTGCAACAGCAGACCGCCCCACAATATGGAAAAAAGCGGTTGCAGGGAAACCAGCACCGTGGAACTGGCCACCGATGTATACCGCAGGGATTCAAACCACATTACCCAGTGAACGGCCAGCAACGCCCCCGAAACAACTGCCAGCCTGATCTGTCGTCCATCAAGCTGATACAGTTGTTCCCGTTCCTTTTTCCGGTACAGTAGGACAGGTACTAAAAAAAACAGGGTAAACAGCAGGCGGTAAAAGGCAATGATGCCCGAGGGCGCTCCAGCCAGCTTCACAAAAATCGCTGACGTGGACAGGAACAGCACGCCCAGTCCTAACGAGCCATACAGAAAAAACGTTGATTGCATGCAGTCACTTACTTTCCATGTTCCGGCACAACGGCAAAAAACGTTAAATCTTCCGTGCCGTCATTGATTACCGTATGGGTTGAGCCTTCCGGACAGTAGCAGGCCACGCCAGGCTCCAGGGCTTCCTTTTTCCCGTCACAGACAATGTAGCCTTTTCCGGATAAGCCGAAAATAATCTCGCTGCTGCCTTCGTGTTTGTGCTCGCCTACAGTCGCTCCCGGCACAAGACGCCCCAGCAGGATCTTATTATTTGCATCTGCAAACATTTTGGCATTCAGTTCTTTTTCTCCGCCTTTAAAATGCGGCAGGGCCTTTTCTTCTATTTTTGTATAATCAAACCGCATGGTCAGTCACTCCTTTACAGATGATCGATGGAACCCCGGATGTGGGTGTAGATCACTTTTGCTCCCGTCAGCGGTACCACGATGGGCTCCAGTTCCCGCAAGTCTTCCACCCTCCAGCCTTCGTTCCGTTCTTCCAGCAGTTTCAGCGCACCGTCCAGCGTTTCGGCTTCCACGATCGCCAGCGCATCCAGATAAAACTCGTTCACTACACAGGGCTCATTGATCATACTGTGGCTGTGATAGGTTTTATTATGCCGCCAGATGTATAGATTCATAATTATGCCTCCCCTACATACGTTACGGGATTTCCTTTCCGTTCCACGATTCGCCGTAGAGGCAGCCCGTCCGGTGAATCGGGATATCCCAGCGCCATACTGACATAGACCGCCTCCCCGTCCTGCATGCCAAGGGTTTTCAGATAAGAAACCATGACAGGGTTGCTGTTCAGCCAGTTAATCTGGTTGATCCAGCAACTGCCCAGATCCAGTGCGTTGGCCATCAGCATCATGTTTTCCACTGCACAACTGCAGTCCGCCATATTGTTACCGTAACCGATCCGGTTCGCTGCCAGAATCAGCACCGGCGCATTGTAATGGAATACATACGTTCCTTTTTTGCTCAGCTTGATAGACGTGGCCAACGACGCATACGTATCAGACTTCAAGTCCATCTTCGCGAATTCTTCCCGGGTAATGCGGACCAGTTCCGAAAGCACGGCCTTATCCTGAATCACAATAAAATGTGTAGTCTGGTTGTTGCCCCCGCTGGGCGCAAAGCGTCCCGCTTCGATAACCTGTTCCAGCTTTTCTTTTTCTACAGGTTTATCTGAAAATTTGCGAGTGCTGTGGCGTGTCTTAATCAAGGTCAGCGCATCCATATGGTCCACCCTTTCTTCCCAAAGCCTTTCATCTCATTATAAGTCATAAGCTTTAAAGTTCATCGCTCCGGTATTTCTTTTTTACTTATTATACACTATCGGGATGAATTATAATAATATTCTACAATATATTTTTTGAAAAGAAAATCCCGGTCCGTTTTCAGAACCGGGATTTCACCTTACAGTTAAACTTATCTTTTATGTTTTGCGTTGCAAGTTTGAATCTGCAATTTCGCAAATAACAGGAAACCGCAACAGATTATTTTGCAAACTTCACAATATCTTCCGGAACTTTCAGACCCAGCTTTTCAGCTTGAGCTTTGTTGATGCTGGGAGTGAACTCTTTCTGGAAAGCAATAGGCATATCCTGGGGTTTCGCCTTGCCCAGCAGAATATCGCCGGCCATTTCGCCGCTGATAACGCCCAATTGGAAGAATTCAATGTTAACGCTTGCAGTGGCACCGTTCTTTAACAGGATTGCGTCTGCCGCAATAACAGGAATCTTTGCTTCATTGGTGATGGCAACCAGCGCCGGCGTAGCAGACGCAATGATGTTGTCGGTGGGAACATAAATGAAGTCAACGCCCTTGCTTACCAGGCTCCGGGCAATCTCCTGAATATCGTTAACGGTGTTTACACTGCCTTCTTCAAACGCAACGCCCACCTTTTTCAGATGCTCTTCCGCCATTTTAATCTGAATCTGGGAATTCATTTCGCTGGAAGTAAACATCAGCCCCACTTTCTTTGTGCCGGGCTTCAGTTTCAGGCCCAGATCTAACTGTGCCGCCACCGGGGCCATATCGCTGGCGCCGGTCACGTTGGTCTCCGGTTTTTTATCGGATTTGACCAGTTTGGCAGATTCAAAACTGGTGATAGCATTACCGACAATCGGAATGGTTTTCGTCGCGTTGGCCACGGTCTGGGCTGCCGGTGTGGAAATGGCGCAGATCAGGTCAACCTTGTTGTTTACAAAACGCTGGGCAATGGTCTGCAGATTGGACTGGTCCCCCTGTGCGTTCTGCGCGTCGTATTTTACGTTCTTGCCTTCCACGAAGCCTTTTTTCTTCATGCCTTCGATGAAACCCTTGCGGGAATCATCCAGTGCTTCATGCTGTACGATCTGGACAATGCCTACATTGTATACTTTGGCCGCGTCTTTTTTCGGGGCTTCCGCTTTTTTATCTCCGCCGCCGCAACCGGCCGCAGCAAAGGCCATCATGGACAGAAGCATACCGGCTGCCAAAAACTTTTTGCTTTTAAAAAACATAAACTTACCCTTCTTTCACTAATTATTTACATAAATTAATGATACAAAATCAAAATACCAAAGTCAACCTGAAATTTTGGAAAAAAGTTTATTTGCGTAAAGCTGTTTACATTCTTGTCCGAAGATACGCAAGTGCTGCCGGCAAATTTCCCACAACCGCTTCTGCTATCCCCCGGATTTCTTCCGTGGGCTGCTGCATGTCCGGCACCATGACGGGATGCATTCCGGCCCTGTACGCTGCCCGGATGCCATTATAGGAATCTTCCAGCACATAACAGTATTTTGGCTCAGCCTGTAAAGCCGATGCCGCAGCCAGAAAAATATCCGGCTCCGGTTTGCTGCGGGACACCATGTCCCCACCCAGGACCGCGTCAAAATATGGCAGCAGGTTTGCTTCTTCCATCTCCAGTTTTACAATATCCGAGCGGGTAGAAGAAGCCAGAGCCAAAGGTATATTATTGCGTTTCAGTTCTTTCAATATTTCTGCAACGCCGGGCTTTAACGGAAGCCTGCCCCCACCGTACCGCTCACGGAATAAGTCAGTGACTTCCTTTTTATACGCTTCATATGGAAAATCGCTTCCATATTTTTCCTGGAAACGTTTTCCTGTTTCCTCACGGTTGTTACCCTGAACCCGCATACAGATTTCCACAATACCGGGAATGTTATGCTTTGCCGCGATCACTTCCCAGCATTCAATCACCAGCCGCTCTGAATCAAATATTACGCCATCCATGTCGAAGATGACAGCCTGTACCTGTTTTCTCATAGTCTGTGACCCTCCTGTATAACTATTATAAACCAAGTTGTCGTGTTATAATAGCGTTATAGATAAAACATTTCAGGCAGATTTGCTTTCAGGTTCCGGGAGGTCTGTAATATGGGTATTATCCGCTGTTTATCCCTTGTATCCGGTGCTTTGTTTATAATTACTGCCAGCCTTTTCTGTTCAACAGCTCTGGCTGATATTGGTGCCGGTTCTTCTGCGCCTCCGCAGGAAGAAATACAATACCTTACCGCATCCCAGTTAGCCGAAGAAGAAAACCTCACGGCAATTCTATGGGTGCAACGCTCCGCCGAATTTCGCGGTTTGAGTTACCAGGCGTACAATCTGGCAACCATGGCAGTAGACAAAGCCGTCACACAGCGCAGGCAGGACGAAAAAGACCGGCGTAAGACCAAAGAAAACAGCACAGAGCAACAGAATCATTTTCTCCCCCTTGCTGTCATCCTGGACATTGACGACACAATCGCCTGCCATGCGCCCCTTGAAGCTTACTATACAGAACACCCAGAAGCAAAAGCAGACTACAATGCCTGGAAGCAGTGGATTTCCAGCCATAGACTGTTGCTTCCCGGCGCCGCGGATTTTCTGAAATACGCTGACAGTAAAGGCGTCCAGGTGTTTTATGTAACGGGCCGTGGCCCCCAGGACAGAAGGATAACCGAAGACTTCCTGCAAAAAGCAGGTCTTCCCTTCCCGGATGGATTCCATCTTCTGATGAATGACGGCAGCGGCGGAAAGATGAACCATTTCGCAAAACTGGCGCGACGTTATGATATCATCTGCTACCTGGGAGATAACGCTGCAGATTTTCCCATCGGTGCATCCCGGGATGAAAACCCTGTCATTTATAAAAAAGATTTTGCCGACAATAAGTCCGGCGCACCTGAAACCGATATGCAAAGCGGAAAACAAAAGAACGGAATGCCGCTGGATATTCAGGCCATGCTGAAACGGGATAAAAACGCGACCCGCAACCGGATTATTGACGCGCACAAAAAGTCTTTCGGAACCGCATTTATTTTACTGCCCAATCCCATGTACGGCGACTGGGAATACAATCTGGCGCAAAAATTCCGCAGGCTGCCTGCGGAACAGCGTATTGCCTTGCGGAAAGCCGCTCTGAAGAGCTTTGAATTTGATAAGTAAAATAAAACGTACATGCCGCAGGGATTATACACGTTTGAATTTGAAAGGCAGCTGTTTTCACTACCAAAACAAGGGTAATAATCTGAAAACAAATAGGAGATACCGGATGCGTTGCGGTATCTCCTTTATATTGTGCCACTCTTAAAATATGCTAAAAGCGGAATTTAATCTGGTGGAGGTGGAGGGAGTCGAACCC
>JAEEGH010025960.1_pt1 | contig 11708 bp, 11 predicted proteins | sample 9134181 | NCBI WGS metagenome assembly JAEEGH01 (sample SAMN16246544, study PRJNA631951) | gut metagenome | biome: gut microbiome; feature: rumen; material: DP-attached | host: Bos | place: Iran: Karaj | collected 2018-10 | reverse complement strand
GACTACCAGAAGTTCTACCGCACGCTCTACCCCATGCACGACGAGCCGCTGTTCTGGATTCACCTGAACGTGGACTACCCCTTCAACCTGACGGGTATCCTATATTTCCCCCGCATCAAGTCGAACATTGACCTGCAGCGCAATAAGATTCAGCTCTATTGCAACCAGGTGTTCGTCACCGACCAGGTGGAAGGCATCGTACCTGAGTTCCTGACGCTGCTGCACGGTGTCATCGACTCTCCCGACATCCCCCTGAACGTCAGCCGCAGCTACCTGCAGAGCGACCGCGAGGTGAAGAAAATCTCCACCTACATCACCAAGAAGGTGGCCGACCGCCTGCTGGCCCTGTTCAAGGAAGACCGAAAGGCCTACGAGGAGAAGTGGGACGACCTGAAGCTCTTCATCAACTACGGCATGCTCAGCGAGGAGTCGTTCTACGACCGCGCCAAGGAGTTCGTGCTGCTGAAGGACACCGAGGGCAAGTACTTCACGCTCGAGGAATACAAGACGCTCATCCAGGGTGAGCAGAAGGACAAGAACGACACGCTGATCTATCTCTATGCCACCGACAAGGAGGAGCAGTACTCGTACATCGAGGCAGCCAAGGCAAAGGGCTACAGCGTGCTCATGGCCGACGGACAGCTCGACGTGCCTGCTATCCAGATGCTGGAGCAGAAGCTGGCAGAACCCTCTGGCGACGGCAAGGGCGGCGTACGCTTCACCCGTGTTGACAGCGACATCATCGACCGTCTCATCATGAAGGACGACGCTCCGAAGAAGACGCTCGACGAGCCTACGGCTGACAATCTGTCACAAGTGTTCAAGTCGCAGATTCCTGCCATCGAGAAGGCCGACTTCTACGTCGAGGTGCATAACCTGGGCGAGAACCGCCAGCCCGTTACCATCACGCAGAGCGAGTACATGCGCCGTATGAAGGAGATGAGCCGCTACCAGAGTGGCATGAACTTCTACGCCCAGATGCCCGACAGCTACTCCATGGTGCTCAATGCCGACCATCCGCTGGTGAAGAAAATCATCGACGAGTGCAAGACAGAGACTGCCGAGCCGCTGAAGCCCATCGAGGCAGAGCTGAAGGGTCAGGAGGCACGCCTTGCCGCCATCCGTCAGGCTCAGGACAAGAAGAAGGCTGACGAGCTGACACAGGAGGAGAAGGACGACAAGGCCAACACCGAGAAGGCTGTTCAGGAGCAGAAGGACAAGCGCAAGCAGGTGCTTGCCGACTTCGGTAAGGGCAATAGCCTTGTTCATCAGCTCATTGACCTCGCCCTGCTGCAGAACGGTTTGCTGAAGGGTGAAGCCCTCGACAAGTTCCTGCGCCGCAGCATCGAACTTATCAAAGGATAAACAATACCAAGGCAGAATACCAAGGCAGGTTACATCGCGTAGCTTACCTACGGACTCCCTGTCAGAGAAAGACTGACGGGGAGTTTTTTGTTAGGGGAGTATTTTCTCGTGAAACTATGTATTACGTTGTGAGAAAAAAATCAATTCGGTAATTTGCGAATCTGAAATCTTTTGTTTACCTTTGCAGACATGAAAAGAATTTGGATAGGATTGTGGGTTGTAACCCTACTGTTGACAGGGAGTTGCGGCAGTAAGGAAGTGAACGGCATCAAGTTTGAAAAGGCTCGTGCCGAGAAGGAAGTGATGCTGGCCGAGGGAAATGACGCCCCGTCGTGCAAGGTGCTGCTGGAGGTGGTATATGCAGTGGAGACGGAGGGAAACCGTGCGGTTGTGACGGCTATTAACAATGCCATTGAGGAGCAGCTGCTGGGCATGCAGGGACTGACGATGCAGCAGGCCGTGGACTCGTTTGTCAGCCAATATACGATGGACTACAGGAAGAGCCTGGCGGAGATGTACGAACAGGACAAGTCAGATGCCGAGAAACATGCCTGGTACGAGTATCACTACTCGGTGACTACCGAGGTACAACAGGCTGAGTGCGAGGCGCTGGACGACAAGGTGGTGGCGACGGTAAAAGCTAACCTGGACTACTTTGAGGGCGGCGCCCACGGCATAGAGCAGCAGCTGGTGATGAACTTCGACAGCGAGACGGGCAAGCGCCTGACCCTTGAGGACATCTTCGTGCCTGGCTATGAACACCGACTGAGTGAGCTGCTGTTGGAGAAGCTGATGGACCAGCAGGACGTGAAGACCCTGGACGAGCTGAAGGCCAAGGACTACCTCTACACCATGGATATGTTCCCGTCGGTGAACTTCATCGTGAAAGACGATGGGCTGACGTTCATCTACAACCCCTACGAGATTGCTCCCTACGACAAGGGCAGGACGGAAATCAATGTCTCGTTCTCGGAAGCGAAAGGAATATTGAGAAAATGAGGAATTGGACAATAATTGTCAAATTGTAAATTATTATGGTGGAAAAGATAACAAAATATTTCCCGCAGCTAACAGAGGAGCAGCTTAGGCAGTACGAGGCGCTGGATGCCCTGTACAGGGACTGGAACAGTAAGATCAACGTGATTAGCAGGAAGGATATTGACAACCTCTACGAGCACCATGTGCTGCACTCGCTGGCCATTGCCAAGATGGTGAATCTGAGGCCTGGAACGCAGGTTCTGGACATGGGTACGGGCGGCGGATTCCCAGGCATTCCGCTGGCCATTATGTTTCCTGAGTGCCGCTTCAAGCTGATTGACGGCACAGGCAAGAAAATCCGCGTTGCCCAGGAGGTGGCCAAGGCCATTGGGCTGAAGAACTGCGAGCCGGTACAGCTAAGGGCTGAAGAGGAAAAGGGCAAGTTTGACTTTGTGGTGAGTCGTGCTGTGATGCCCCTACCCGACCTAATGAAGATTGTGAGGAAGAACATCAGCAAGCGCCAGCAGAATGCCCTGCCCAACGGTGTCATCTGCCTGAAGGGTGGCGACGTGCAGGCCGAGGTGCAGCCCTTCCGCAACATTGTGGAGGTGGCGGATCTGAGCCAGTGGTTTGATGAGCCTTGGTTCAAGGAGAAGAATTGTATATACCTGCCGGTATAAGTTAGGAGTTAGAATATGATTGAAGTTAAGACGTTTGTAGTCAATCCGATACAGGAGAATACGTTTGTGGTGAGTGATGAGACCAAGGAGGCCGTCATCATTGACTGCGGGGCATTGTACCCCCCAGAGCATCAGGCCATAAAACGTTACCTGAGTAATAATGAGCTGACGCTGAAGCACCTGCTGTGTACCCACGGCCACCTGGACCACTGCTTCGGCAACATCACCATCTACGAGGAGTTCGGGCGGAAGCCGGAGGTGATGGCCGACGATGAGTTTCTGATTACCAAGCTGGACGAGCAGGCCAGGAACCTCTTTGGCTTCACGTTGGAAGACGCAATACCTCCCGTGGGGCATTACCTGACGGAGGGTGAGCTGATTACGTTTGGCAACCACCAGCTGAAGGTCATCGCTACCCCTGGGCACACGCCGGGCTCTGCCGTCTTCTACTGTGAGGAGGAAGGAGTGGCTTTCACGGGCGACACGCTGTTTTACATGAGCGTGGGACGTACCGACTTTGAGCGTGGCAGCTACAGCCAGCTGATGGAGAGTCTGGAGAAACTGAAGCAGCAGCTTCCACCCGCCACGAAGCTTTACACGGGTCATGGTCCCAGCACCAGCATGGAGGCTGAGATGAGGGGAAACATGTATCTGAGATGACGGAACGGAGGGGTATAAAAAAAGAATTGATTGTCTCACGACAACCAATCTTTACTTAACCTTAATAATCTAATACCATGAAAAACACGCTGCAAATATAAGTTATTTGTAGAACTTTTGCAAGTATTTATGCAGTTTTTATTACGTATTTATCACTTTTTAAGTTTTATAAGACTCCAATTAACTTTTATTGGCATTTTGACCACATCCACATCGGCTCTGTCGTCAGGAAGAACCGTCACGTCGGAGAGGGAGAACGTCAGGAAGTCGTCATCAGGAGACAACTCTACGCATACCAACGGGGGAGTGAGGATTTTCCTGACCTCCTGGTAACGCTCCTGACTCATAGCGTCAGGACGGAAAGTCAGGTCGTCAAGGGTAATCTGCGGATGGTTGAATGTCTGCTGCCAAATGTCATTGACGGTCAGCTCCAGTGGATGCCACAGACAGGAGTAGAACGTGACCTCACTCTCCTGCCCTTCCACCCCGTAGGTCCGGACCATGCAGATGATTTGACTGAGGCTGTCAACAGGAGTGCTAACCGGCAGCAGCCTCATTTCACACCGTGTGGCCTCGTTCAGGCGGATGCTGAGGTACCGGTCGTTGAGGGCAGTCATGGTTGACTTGCCGCCCAGCTGGTTGGTCACCTTGGCCTCCATTCCTGATTCCATGAAGTCAATCATGTCCAGCCGGTTGTTCTGTGACAAGTACGGTATCAGGGAGTCGGGCATCGCCTTGAACACCTCCTGCATGGTTTGCGCAGCTACGCTGCTAAATGACAAATGACAAATGACAAATGATAAACCTATCACCATCATCCGTCGATTATCAAATAGACTCATTATTAATGCTTTTATCTTTATCATTTTTCATTTATCATTTAGGGTGAAGCCCGCCAACTTATCCTCGTCCCTCGCGCAGGTCGCGTACTCGTACAGCCTTGCCCTCGGAAACGGGAAGTGAACCCTTCTTGACGAGCTTGACGCGCGGGGTGAGCAGTATCTCGTCCTTCAGGGAACGCTGGATGTCCTTGGTCATCTTCTGCAGCTCGGGATAGACGTCGGTGGTCAGGCCGTCGAGCTCTACCTCTACGGTCATGATGTCGTTGTCGTCCTCGGTGTCGAGGGTGATGAGATAGTTGCTGCCCAGGCCCGGGTACTGCACGAGAATCTTCTCCACCTGCATGGGGAAGACGTTGACGCCCTTGATGATGAACATATCGTCGGTACGGCCCTTGATGCGGTCGATGCGGCGGTGGGTTCTTCCGCACTTGCAAGGCTCAGCAATGATGCGGGTGAGGTCGCGGGTGCGGTAACGCAGGATGGGCATCATGTTACGGTCGAGCGTGGTAAGCACCATCTCGCCCATCTCGCCGTCGGGAACGGGCTCCAGGGTATCGGGGTCAACAATCTCTACGATGTAGTTGTCCTCCCAGAGGTGCATACCTGCCTGGTATTTACACTCGAAGGCCACGCCGGGGCCGTTCATCTCGGTCATGCCGAACGAGTTGTATGCCTTCACGCCCAGCATGCGCTCTATGCGGCGGCGCTGCTCCTCGGTATGGGGCTCGGCGCCGATACAGAGGGTGCGGAGCTTGGTGGTGGCGGGATCTACGCCTTCATCGCGGAACACTTCTGCCAGACGGATGGCGTATGAAGGAATGGCGTGCAGACAGGTGGTGCCGAAGTCAGTAATAAACTTTATCTGACGCTTCGAGTTACCTGCGCCGGCCGGAACCGTCATGGCTCCCAGCCACTCGGCACCATACTGGAAACCGAGTCCTCCGGTAAACATTCCGTAGCCGCTGGAGTTCTGGAACACATCACTCTTACGGCAGCCCACCATATAGAGGTTACGGGCAATCATATTGGCCCAGGAGCAGACATCGTGCTCGGAATAGACAACCACGCAGGGGTTACCGGTTGTTCCACTGGTTGAGTGAATGCGGACAGCATCGTCCATGTTTCCGCCTACAAGCCCGTAGGGATAGTTGTCGCGCAGGTCCTGCTTCGTGGTGAAAGGAATCTTGCGGAGATCATCCAGCGAATTGATGGAGTCAGCCGTGATACCGAGTTCACCAAGACGTTTCTTGTAGAAAGGAGAACGCAGGCACACATTGATAGTGTCCTTCAGTTTCTTCAACTGCAGCTGTTGAAGCTGCTCACGAGGCATGGTTTCCAGTTCCGGTTGCCAATACTCACCATCAGGTATGATGGTCGACATAATTTTCTCGTCTGTCATACAATATTTTATTTATTATTTTCGATTATCGATTTATTACTGCGGCGGTAGCCGAAGGCCGCCTGCCAGCTGCATCATCATGACTGCCGACAAACCGGCCGTCTCTGTACGCAACCTGCTCTCGCCCAGGTGGACGGAGACGAACCCATGGTCTATGGCCAGGCGAACCTCATCAATGGAGAAATCACCCTCAGGGCCTATGAGCACCAGCGCATCGTCAGAATCGGCAGGCTTCTGGAGCTCACTATATAAATAGGCACGCGCGACCTCCTCATAGCAATGAGCGATGTACTTACGGCCCTTGTGCTCACGGGTGACAAAGCTGCGGAAGCTATCCATGCCGTTGAGCTGGGGTTTCCAGGCCTTGCGACTCTGCTTCATGGCAGAGACAGCTATCTTCTCTATCCTGGGCAGCTTGACGACCTTACGCTCCGAGAACTGGCAGTCCAGGAACGACAGCTCGTCGATGCCTATCTCCACAGCCTTCTCGGTCATCCACTCCATGCGCTCCATCATCTTGGTAGGAGCAATGGCCAGATGCAGGTGACCTTTCCACGCCGGCTGCTGGGGTAGCGTACGGACGACGCGGTACTGGCAATGCTTCTGGGTAGCCAGCGTCACCTCGGCCTCGTAGAAGTTCCCCACCCCGTCCATGAGCATCATCTCGTCACCGGCCTGAAGGCGCAGCACGCGGACAGCATGGGCAGCCTCCTCTTCTGGCAGCTCGTTGCTCACGGCAATGTCGGGCGTATAAAAATACCTTACTTCCTTCATGATGTCTGGTCGATTCCAGGAATGTTCAGGAAAAAGGACTCGCGCTTGTTCAGCTCTTCCTTTATGTTGGAGGCCAGCCGGTAGTCCTCATCCTCAATGGCACGTTGCAGCTCTTCCTTCAGTTTCTCGGTTTCCAGGGTGTTGAGCGGAATGGACAGCTTCGTCTGGTTCTCTGTGTAGGGTGAACTCTGCATCTTCATGAGCTGCTCATCAATATACAGGGGCACATCGGCAATGAGATGCAACAGGACGGCATCGCTCAGCCGAATCCGATGGATGGCATAGTTGTCGGTATTCATCAGGCCAACAAGGTATTGTCCGTCCAGGATATTCTGGATGTTGATTTCCATTTTTTTGACCGGCACGTAGTCACCCAGAAATTTCATGAGCACCTCGGGCAGCAGGCAATTGCAGATGTCCAGATGGCCGGTCCTCATTTGCAGCTGCTGACTCATGGTCTTGTCACAAATAATGTTGAGACAACGGGTTTCCGGTTCATCAGTCAGCATGATAACACACATACCTTCAGAACCGACAATATCTGCCAGACCCTTATATTTCAATCGCTGACGTGCCATACCGTCTTATTTCTTCTCAGGCTTGAACAATACGGCAAACAGCACGCCGACCACTAGGGCAAACGCGGCGAAAATGAACCAGCAGTTCTGCCAGCCGTTAGCCTCGTTGCCTACCAGGAAGCCGTTCTCCCAGTGGCAGAAGCTGTTAATGATGGCACCAGCCGTCAGCGTGCCGATGGTGGCCCCCACGCCGTTGGTCATCATCATGAACAGGCCCTGTGCCGAAGCCTTGACGCTGGGTTCACACTCCTGGTCAACGAAGATGCCGCCCGAGACATTGAAGAAGTCAAAGGCCACACCATAGACGATGCAGGAGAGGATGAAGAACGTGACGCCAGGCATGCCCGGGTCGCCGACGCCGAAGAAGCCGAAGCGGAACACCCATGCAAACATCGACATGAGCATCACGCCCTTGATGCCGAACTTCTTGAGGCAGAAGGGAATCATCAGGATGCACAACGCCTCGCTCATCTGAGAGATGGAGGTGAGCAGCGTGGCATTATTGGCAGCAAACGAATTGGCGATGGCCTCGTCAAGACTGCCCTTGAAGCTCGTAATGAACGGGCCGGCATAGCCGTTGGTCACCTGCAGGCACATGCCCAGCAGGGCCGAGAAGATGAAGAACAGCGCCATCTGCCTGCGCTTGAAGAGCTTGAAGGCGCTCAGGCCGAACTGCTCGGCCAGCGAGACGTTGCCCTCCTTCTTGGTCAACGGACATGCAGGCAGCGTGAAGCAGTAGGCGAAGAGCACAAAGCTCAGCAGGCCTGACACAAAGAACTGCATATAGGTATATTGGAACTTGAATGCGCTCTCACCAAAGGTGAACGAGAACGAGCCGTTATCCCAGACGGCGCAGTTGACGAACCACATGGTAGCGATGAAGCCGACGGTTCCCAACACGCGGATGGGCGGGAAGTCCTTGACGGTATCCATTCCGTTGCGCTTCAGGATGGAGAAGGCCGTGGTGTTGGCCAGCGCAATGGTCGGCATGTAGAAGGCCACACTCAGGGTGTAGAGCGTGATGAACGTTGCCTTGTCGGGTTCTGCATAGTTCATACCCATCCACCAGCAACCCATCATAAAGGCACCTGCCAACAGGTGGCAGAGTCCAAGCACGCGCTGGGGCTGCATGTATTTATCGGCTACAATACCCATCAGCGTGGGCATAAAGATGGAAACGATGCCTTGAATGGCATAGAACCAGGGAATCTCTTCACCTAATCCGGCTGTGCCCAGATAGTTTCCCATACACGTGAGGTAGGCCCCCCACACGGCGAACTCCAAGAAGTTCATGACCGCCAAACGTACTTTGATATTCATAGTCGTAATATTTAATGAATGATGTTATTTTTTCTACGTTATCAGTTTGTTGTTGTCTACGTTTCTATCGGTTTGTTGTCTTTATAAGCCCTGTTGTCAGACCTTATCACTATCGTACCGCCCAACCACTCCGTATGAGCCGGCTCACCCTCCAGGGGAAAAGCTTTTTCAGCCATTCCATCGGTTATCTCCACCACTCCGGGGGCTATCGTCCTACCGTCAGGCAACCTGACTTCGTGGGCAGCTACTCTTCTGGTCTCTGTCATCGCATGGTCATGGGACTGCGGGTACTGTCAGGCTTTTCCTCGGTCGCTTCAGCTTCATTGTCAGGCTCAAGCTGCTTGTGGAAACGAATGAGCTGTATCTGTTCCAAGAAGAGCATGTTGTTCTTGCCCTTCTCACGCGAGGGTGACAGATAGATGAAAGTCCGAATATCCTTGACCGCCTGTTTGTAGTTGGAGGGAATGCGCAGGGTAACCACTCCTGACACCGTGCAGTGGACCTGATGGACAGAGACGCTGTCGTTGGCATAGCGGACTGCTGCGTAAATCAGGGCATCCTTCATGCCGGACTTAAACAGATAGTTGGCCTTCATGTTATACTGGAAAGCATCACCCTTCCTGAACGAGGAGTCGGCCTTCAGTTCAAAACTGACACGGTTGTAGCCGGGATGTGGCAGCAACAGCAATGAAGTGGTTTCGTTCCAGATGTTGGCGGTGTCGCCAGAGAGGCTGGTGGTCATGAAATCGCCCAATTCACCGACAGAGGCACCTAACTCCATCGCATCTTCATTGAGCCGTTTGGTCACGTTCTGATAGATTTTGGCAAAACGTTCCACATGGCCGTAGTAATAGATGAAAGAGCTGTCGAGCTCAGCCTGCGTGATGCCATGCTTCTTCAGTACGGCATGATGGTACATGGTCTCGTTGAAATCGCGGGAATCGTTCGTCTGATGCTGAGCGGCAATGGCTCGGGCAAGGTGGTAGTCATAGAGAAAGTCTTCCATGTCGTCAGGGTCAATGATGCCCTTGGGAATGGAAGGCTTGCAGGCAGTCACCAGCATGAGTGCCAGCACCAACCACACGAACCACTTAGTTTTGTTCCTCCACATCAGACGGTGTATCCTCCTCCTGCTGCTTACGAAATGAGATATGGCTTAATTCCTTACGATAGAAGATGAACAGGGCAATGACACCCACACTGACATTCGCATCAGCGAAGTTGAAGATGGGACTGAAGAAAACGAAGTCCTGACCGCCCACTACAGGCATCCAGTCAGGCCACGCCGTCTCTATCAGCGGGAAGTAGAACATATCCACCACCCTGCCCATCAGGAACGGGGCATAACCATGGCCAAAGCTGACCACCTCAGCTGCGCGAACGCTGGTAGAGGCATTGAAGCAGAGACCATAGAACATACAGTCAAGGAGGTTGCCGATGGCTCCTGCCAGTATCATGGACAAGAGCACCAAGTAGCCCGTCCTTGCACGTTCCCTAAGCTGCAGCCAGATGTAGTACGACAGTCCTGCAACAGCCACAATACGGAAGACGGAAAGGAAGATCTTACTGCCAATCTCCATGCCGAAGGCCATGCCGTTGTTCTCAATAAAGGTAATCTTGAACCAGCTGGCTATGTCGATGCTCTCGTGCAGGGTCATGTTGGTCTTCACCCATATCTTCAGCACCTGGTCGATGACAAGAATGGCAAAGACAATCAGCACAACCATCCATACCTGCTTCCGCATGTCCTGCTTCTGACTGTCCATATTACTTGCGGTTCATCTTTGACTCAACGCTGAGCGTAGCGTGAGGAACAGCACGAAGACGCTCCTTGGGGATGAGCTGGCCAGTGATACGGTCAATGCCGTAGGTCTTGTTCTGTATGCGGACAAGAGCAGCTTCAAGTCCCTGAATGAACTTCTGCTGACGGGCTGCCATCTGGATAATCTCCTCCTTCGTCTGAGTGGCACTACCCTCCTCCAAAGCCTTGTAGGTAGGCGAAGTGTCATCCACATCGTTGGAGTCCTGATTCATTAATACGCGCATCATCTGGTCATAGTCGCGCTTGGCCAGAGCCAGTTTCTCTTCAATAATCTGACGGAACTCTTCCAGCTCCTCATCAGAATAACGTGTTTTTTCTGCCATAATAGTAATATTTGGTTATTTGTTTTCTTTTTCTATAAGGATATTTATCTTGAAATCGTCAAACTCCACCTCCTGACCGTCGTTGGCTTTCAGTTCGATGGAATCAGCCAAAACCTGTGTCTTGATGTAGTCTCCGAAGTGTTCAACAGCCTGGCAGACCTCTGCCTGGGGAGTCATGGTAATCTTGACACGGTCAGTAATCTCCAGTCCGCTCTCCTTGCGGATGTTCTGCACGCGGTTGATAATCTCACGGGCCATGCCTTCCTGACGAAGCTCGTCAGTCAGCTCCACCTCAAGGGCTACGGTCAGCGCGCCCTCGTTGGAAACGAGCCATCCGGGGATGTCCTCGCTGATGATGTCCACGTCGGCAGCCTCTACGGTCAGGTCGTTACCGTCCACGTTGATAGCAATGGTTCCGTTGGTTTCCAGTTCGGCTATCTGCTCCTGCGTCAAGGCGTCCATCTGGGCGGCAACACCCTTCATGAGCTTGCCATACTTCTTACCCATCGTCCTAAAGTTACACTTTACCTTCTTGACGAGAATACCCTGTCCCTCAACGAATTTCAGTTCCTTGACGTTCACCTCGTTCATAATGAGTTCCATCACAGCCTCGATGTGGCGCTTCTGTTCCTCAGTAGCAGGAACCATGATGCTCTGCAGCGGCTGGCGCACCTTGATGTTCACCTTACGGCGCAAGGCAAGAACCATTGACGTAATCTTCTGGGCCATCTCCATGCGGGCCTCAAGGTCTGCGTCAATCAGCGACTCATCGGCAACGGGGAAGCTGTCCAGATGCACGCTGTCCTTCTCGCCGCCAAGGTCCTTGTACAGCTGGTCGGCATAGAACGGAGCAAACGGAGCCAACAGCTTGGCAACGGTCATCAGACAGGTGTAGAGTGTCTCATAGGCAGAGCGCTTGTCGTCGCTCATCTCCTTGCCCCAGAAGCGTTTACGGTTCAGACGAACG
>JAEEGH010025959.1_pt1 | contig 11708 bp, 9 predicted proteins | sample 9134181 | NCBI WGS metagenome assembly JAEEGH01 (sample SAMN16246544, study PRJNA631951) | gut metagenome | biome: gut microbiome; feature: rumen; material: DP-attached | host: Bos | place: Iran: Karaj | collected 2018-10 | reverse complement strand
CCAGTTGGGTGCCCTATACCGGCAGCTCAAAGATGCGCGGTGACGTGAACAGCGACGGCAGCGTGAACATCAGCGACGTGACGGCACTTATCGACCTGCTGTTGGGAGGCGGCACCATCAGCAATCCCGCGGCCGACTGCAACCAGGACGGCAGCGTCAACATCAGCGACGTCACAGCCCTGATCGACTACCTGCTCTCCAACCACTGGTAAACTAGAAATTAGGAATTGCATCCGCATTCCATTTCCTGCTAGGAGTATGAGAAGAGGATGTGCCAGCACGCTGGCACATCCTCTCTTATATGGACTCTATAAAAACTTAGCGGCTTGGCATGAGGCCACTGAAACTTGCAAAAATGGCCATCAGTTGCCGTTTCTCAGGCCGCCCACCAGGTCGTCGTTTTCGACGGTGGTCTCGGTCTGCTTGACGCGGGTGTTGCTGGAGCCGAAGGCGTAGCTCACGCTGAGCTGCACGTTGCGCTGGTTGAAGTGACCTACGCCGTGGTTCACATAATCGCCCTGGGTGATATACCCCTTAGACACCTCGTATTTGCGCAAGATGGAATTGGCGTTCAGTTTCACCGTCAGTCGGTTATCTTTCAGGAAAGACCGCGACAGTCCCAACATGATAGTCGGATAGGGTATGCTACTGTAGCCGTACACGTGTCGTAGGTCGTGCCCGATGCCATACCACATGCAGGTTGCAGTAGCACGCAACTTCCACGGCAGTTTCTGTGACAATTGGGCATACAGGTTGCCGCCCCAACCGCTGTTGGTCAAGTCCTGCGAAGGGTTGCGGTAGCGCTTGTAGCACAATTCCCCGTTCATGTAAAAAGTGGTCTTGGACGTTATCATCCACTGCACGAAGCCCCCCACGCCCGCCATCAGGTAGCGGCAGTCGTTGCTGTTGGTCAAATGGACAATGTCGTCCTGGACTGTGCGATAAGTGCCGATGAGGTTGTTGGTGATGGTCAAGGTGGGCTTGACGTTGAAGGTCAAGCGGTTGCCCGTGTGCTGGAAGTTGATGCTCAGCATATTGTTGCGGGCACTCGACAAGTGCGGATTGCCATACTCTATCGTCGTGGTATAACGCCTGACTGCGGGATTGAGATACTGGATGCCAGGGCGGTTCAGGCTTGTTGCCCACGACAGGCGTAGGCTGTTGAACGGCGACAGTTGCCAGTGCACGCTTGCCGAGGGCACCAGGTCGTGCAAGTCACGCCCGAAGGAATCCTCGTCGCCATTGGGATAACTGGCACGGAAGTGGCTGTACTCGTAGCGCAAGCCGCCGCGCAGGGTGAAGTCGCCCACCTGGTAGCGCCAAGAGGTATAGGCAGCACCCACGTGCATGTTGTGCTTGAAGCGGGTGTCTGTGTCCAGTTCATCAGCGCTGTTATACTGCATGCGGTTGTGGCTCTTGTTCAGGCGCATGATGTACTTGCCGCCCACCTCCAGCAGGTGATGCCCCCATAGCGGCAGTTGGTAGTCGAGTTGCCACGTGTGCTCGATAAAGCGTTCCTTGCCCCACTTGCTGTAGGCTGTGTAGTCAAACGGCGGATTGACCAGGTTGATGAGCGAGTCGTACTGTTCCTCGTGCTGACCCGTGGTCGAGAACATGTAGGAGGCGGTCAGGACTTCGTCTTTGCGACTGGTGCGGTGCTCCCAGTCGGCACGGCCGTTCCACGACATGAAGCCATACTGCGGCAGGTAAAACGGGTTGTCATAGGACGTAATCAACTGCCCTGCTGCATCATGATATTCGATATGGCTTTCGCCGTAGATATTCAAGCCGTAGCGGTAACCGCCAAACGAGGCCGTTATCAGGTTCAGCGAATCGATTTCCAGACTGGCGTTCAGACTAAGGTTGTATACCCAAGCGGGCTGCTCGTTGCGATAAAGGTTATACATCGAGGCACCTGTGTCCTTATAGGTCGTCCATGTCTCGTCCTCACCGGCAAACTGGCGGTGAGACTGTTTCTGGTAAAAACCTGTTGTACTCAGAGTGAATTTACCCGCCCGTGCAGCGACGTAAGCACTCGCATTGGGTGACCCGAAGGTGTTTATCGATGCCGACACGGTGCCGTTCACGCCCTCGATGCGCATGCCCTCCACGGTGACGATGTTCAATATGGCCGTTGCCCCCTCGGCATCATAGCGGGCTCCAGGCTCGGTAATGACCTCAATGCGTTTGATCACGCTGGCAGGCATGGCACGCAGCACTTCCCTGGGGTTGGTCGATAAACTGGGGTCGGGGTGCCCGTTCTTGTAAATCTTGAAACTACTGCTACCGTTGACACGCACATTGTCCTCGCCGTCAACGCTCACCAGGGGCACCTTGCGCAGCATGTCCAGCACGGTGCTCGTGCTCACTTCAGGGTCGGCCTTCACATTATAGCTCAAGCGGTCGTCAAGCGTCTTGACCAGCTGGCGCATGGTCACCACCTCCACATCCTTGAGCGCTATGGTGTCGTTGATGCTTAAGGCGACACTGTCCTGTTCTACTTGCACTTGCCCGGTAACATCTTGGGCCAACGCATGAGCGGCCGTTGCCATGACGGCCACCATCATCACGATAATTCTCGACATCTTCATTTTTTGGTTTTTGATTGATTTCGGCCGCAAAATTACCCTCATCATTCTGCTCTGTCGTGTTCATGCGGCTTACCAAGTCTTAACCAAAAACTTATTTAGTCTTAACGGATTTGGTGACCCATGGGAATATTGTGTATTTTTGTGGGTGATGAACATGAGGTTGAAATATATCGCGGTGTTGGTGATAGTGGCGCTATTGGGTGTCGCTGCCTATCAGGCCTATTGGCTGGAGCAACTGCACTTCACCATTGGCGAGCAGATGGATAACGACATACAAGAGGCCATGCGCGTCGCCGACCTCAAGGAGGTCTTTCTGCGACTCAAGAGCAACGAGGACAAGGGGCCTCACGGCACGATGGACGTGAGAGCGGGTATCGGGGAGGATGGCAGCATCACCGCCAATGCTGTCACGACCACCCAGGTGACACTTGATGGTGAAAAGTTGGAACAGAAAACGGGTGTAATTCTGCGTTCAAGTCCTCAGGTCAAGAGTGACAGCGTTGCAGGCGACGATGCCTTTATGAAGATGCTTGAGGAGCAGATTTCGGTCACCGAACTGGCTTCAATGATTCAACGAGGCCTGCACTTGGGCGTTGACCGCTTCGAGGGTACGCGTTATGAGAAATATGACTCCCTGCTCACGGCAGGCTTGCAGCAATTGGGATTGAGCGGTGACCACCGATTGCTATGCATCAAGGCCGACACCGTCTATCAGCATGCGACAGAAGGCTATGTCCCCAGTAAATGGGCACGGCAATTTGTCTATGACTGGACTGACTATGGCCGCTACGAGCTCACCATCGAGCCCACCACAGGATTGGTCTTGCGGGAGATGGCCGGCATCTTGACGGCATCAGGCCTTATTGTGCTGCTGTTGGGACTCGCATTCTTTTATCTGATCAAGACTATTCTCAGGCAGCGCACCCTCGATGAGATGAAGACCGACTTCACCAACAACATCACCCATGAACTGAAAACGCCCATTGCTGTGGCCTATGCTGCCAACGATGCCCTGCTCAACTTCGGTGAACAGGCCGATGAGACCAAACGGCATCATTATTTGAACCTGTGCAGGCAGCAGTTGGAACGCCTGAGCGGCATGGTCGAGCAAATCCTGTCGATGAGCATGGAACGTCGCCGGCAGTTCAAACTCAACATCGAGACCGTTGAAGTTGCCGGTCTGCTGCAACCCATCATCGAGCAGCAACAGTTGAAGGCCGATAAACCCGTCACCATTACCACCCATATCGAGTCTGAGGGTTTGACCGTTCAGGCTGACCGCGCCCACTTGAGCAACATCCTGAATAACCTCATTGACAATGCCATCAAGTATTCTCCCGATGAGGCCCGTGTTGAGATTACTGCCACTCACGCGGCCATCAGCGTTACCGACCACGGCATGGGCATCGCGCCCGACAAGTTGCCGCACATCTATGACAAATTCTACCGTGTGCCCACGGGCAATCTACACGATGTCAAGGGCTACGGCTTGGGGCTGTTTTATGTCAAAACGATGGTCGAGAAACATGGTTGGAGCATCGACGTGTCGAGCACCAAGGGCGAGGGTACCACTTTTACCATCATACTGATATGAGCAAGACCATCAACATACTGCTGGCCGAGGACGAGCGCACCCTGGCGATGATTATCCAGGACACGCTGGATGGTCAAGGGTTCCATGTGACCGTGGCAAGCGACGGTGAGGAAGCGTTGAGGCTATATGCGGCCAATAAGCCCGATGTGATTGTGGCCGATGTGATGATGCCGCGCCTTGACGGTTTTGAGCTGGTGCACCGCATCCGCAAGCACGACCCGCTGACGCCTGTCATCTTCCTGACGGCACGCTCGGCTGTCAACGATGTGGTACACGGATTTGAGATGGGTGCAAATGATTACCTGAAGAAGCCTTTCGGCATGCAGGAACTGATAGTGCGCATCAAGGCGCTGTTGGGAAGAGCCTGTACGGTAACACCTCAGCCAGAGCAAGCCACACGGTTCACCATCGGTCAATATCTTTTTGACTCAGTCATTCAGCGGCTGACGCATGTGCCGACAGGTACCCAGGCCGAACTTTCCTACCGCGAGAGCGAAATCTTGAGGCGCCTATGCCTGCATCCCAGCGAGGTAGTGACCTCCAAGTCGTTACTGCTGGAATTGTGGGGTGATGACAGTTTCTTCAATAACAAGAGTCTGCATGTGTTTATCACCAAGCTGAGGCATCGCCTGGGGCAAGACCAGCGCCTCCGCATCGTCAACGTGCGGGGTGTGGGTTATAAACTTATCAGCAGTGAGTGAATTTATTGGGCCTTGCGTTGGCGGGCGCGCACTTCCCAGGGGAGAGGAGCCTGGTCTTCGGGCTGGACGGTGACGGGCATGCCCACATAGGCAAAATGCTCCTTCAGGGTGATGATGTCCTTGTCGAGCAGACGGATGCATCCTTCACTGGCGCGGCCAGGCACGGTGTTCTCGTTGTTGGTGCTGCCGTGGATGCCGATGCCCTTGTGACCGGGTGTTTCCAGCCTCAGGAACCAGTGCCCGTAGGCCTTGATGTTGCCACGGCCGTCCTTGAAGTCATGCTTCCACGTCGAAGCATCCTGTATCATGGTTATCTTGAACGGCTTGCCCGCAGGAGACTCGGGTGTGCGCATGTCACCTCGACGTTGCTTGTCGCCCTTGTTCTTGCCCATGCAGCACGGGAACTGTGCCACCATGACGGTGTCTCCCGCCGCATTCAGGTCATAGACACTGAGAGTCTGGTCCCGTTTCGAAACAACAATAAATGCACTGCCAGTGGGCTTTGCCGGAAGGACAGGCGGTTGTTCCTTGACTACGTTCTTGACGGGTTGGGTGGCAACGGGCTGGGTGGTAACGGATTGGGTTTCACTGGCATTGCCCGAGCAGGCTGTCCCCAGAACGGGGACGAGCGTCAACAGAATGATGAGTTTTAAGCGGTCAAGCATATTTCTTTACAAAGTGACTGGTGGTTATGATTGTGGATGCAAAGGTAGTCATTAAAGTGTAGCTGTGCAAGCCTAAAAAGGCACAATCCGCCGCTCCTGACCGAAGCAACGGACTGATGTGTGTGCCCAATAAAAACTATAAACTTGTGGTTATGAAAATGTAACTGATGTCCTTTGGTTTACTAAATTTGCAGTGAGTCTGAAACTAATCTTGTCATTTTACCTATTTTTCTTTCGTTTGCAAATATACATATTATTGAACAGCATGTGCAAAAAGATTAGACAAAATCAGCGTTTTTATCGACAAATCAGCCTCGACAGGTTATTTTGACGATTGTTTTCAGTCATCTTTCGTTTTGCGGACGGCATTTAGGCAAAAAAACGGGCCGGCTTGTTGGCTATGCGCTCAAATTGCATTAACTTTGCACTCGAGAAATGATATCAAAATCTATTTTAATAACAAGGAAGTATGTATATTGAAGAAATTCATGCCAGAGAGATTCTGGATTCGCGTGGCAATCCTACTGTAGAAGTTGAGGTAACCCTTGAGAGCGGTGACATGGGCCGTGCATCAGTGCCCAGTGGCGCTTCGACGGGCGAGAACGAGGCTCTTGAGCTGCGTGACGGTGACAAGAACCGTTACGGTGGCAAGGGCGTCTTGAAGGCTGTCAAGAACGTCAACGAAGTAATCGCTCCCGAGATCGAGGGTATGGATGCCTTTGACCAGCGCGCCATCGATATGGCGATGATTAAGCTCGATGGCACCCCCACCAAGAGCAAGCTTGGCGCTAACGCCATCCTCGGCGTTTCGCTCGCAGTGGCTCATGCAGCCGCCAACTACTTTGGTGTGCCCCTGTATCGCTACATCGGCGGTACCAACGCCCACGTGCTGCCCGTGCCCATGATGAACATCATCAACGGCGGTGCACACAGCGACGCTCCCATTGCTTTCCAGGAGTTCATGATCCGTCCCGTAGGCGCCAAGACCGAGGTTGAGGCCGTACGCATGGGTGCTGAGGTATTCCACGCACTGGCTAAGCTGCTCAAGAAGCGCGGCCTGAGCACTGCTGTGGGTGATGAGGGTGGTTTCGCTCCCGCACTCGACGGCATTGAGGATGCTCTGGACAGCATCGTACAAGCCATCAAGGACGCCGGCTACAAGCCCGGTGACGACGTGAAGATCGCTATGGACTGCGCTGCCAGTGAGTTCGCTGTGGTTGAGGATGGCAAGTACTACTACGACTATCGTCAGCTCAAGAGCGGCCAGCCCAAGGATCCCAAGGGCAAAAAGCTCACCTGCGAAGAGCAGATCAAGTATCTCGAGGAACTCATCACCAAGTATCCCATCGACTCGATCGAGGATGGTCTGGATGAGAATGACTGGGACGGCTGGGTTGAACTGACCAAGGCCATTGGCGACCGTTGCCAACTCGTGGGCGACGACCTGTTCGTGACTAACGTGAAGTTCCTGGAGAAGGGCATCAAGATGGGTGCTGCCAACTCAATCCTGATCAAGGTGAACCAGATTGGCTCGCTCACCGAGACTCTCGACGCTATCGAGATGGCTCACCGTCATGGCTACACCACCGTGACCAGCCACCGCAGCGGTGAGACCGAGGACACCACCATCGCCGACATCGCAGTAGCCACCAACAGCGGCCAGATCAAGACCGGTTCGCTCTCGCGCACCGACCGCATGGCCAAGTACAACCAACTCATCCGCATCGAGGAAGAACTGGCCGAGGCTGCCGAGTACGGTTACAAGAAACTCATCTGATCCCTACAGGGGTTTTGACACAGAACGGGGTCGCCCACGATATCAGGACGACCCCGTTTTTTTTAAGATGCAGTATTAAACTTTTGTGCATTTTTCCTATCTGATAACCGTTGGAGCATGATGCGAATAGGTTTGATTTCGTCAAATTATGTATCAAATCATGCTTTGGGTTAAAAAATATGCTTACTTTTGCGAAGTTAACATAATGTAAAAAATTGATTATGAAGAAAGTTTTATTTTCACTCGTTGCTTTGATGGCGGTCATGACCGTCCAGGCACAATCCATCTGCGGCACATGGCGCATGATGCAACCTGTTGTAGAAACTTCTGAAGATGGCTCATTTGAGGCCATGACAGGCACTTACACGTTCAATGAGGACGGTACATTCCATTATGCATTGGAGCTCACCGAGGCTTCGGAACCTGCACCGACGATGGCTCTTGAGGTAGCAACCGTTATCGAGATGAAAGGTAATTATGCTCTGGAAGGTGACAAGCTGACCCTCACACCCGACATCGACACCTACAAAGCTGAAATCCTCAGCGTATCGATGAATGGCAAGGTGGCCAACAACCCCATGGTGACATCTCAAATCAAACAGATGCTCAACAGCGCCGACTTCAAGGCCCAGTTTGCCACTCCCGAGACTAATACCGTCAAGATTGGCGAATCGTCTCTCGAGATGAATGATGGTGAACACACGCTCAACTTCGTGCGTTTCGCAACGATCAAGAACTAATCATCCTACTGTCAGAACAAATCAAATCCCGCAAGCTGTTAAGAACGGCTTGCGGGATTTGATTTGTTATCGGTTTATGAATCTCCCCATCTAGCCAACAAGTCGGAATGGGAGGTCGAAAATGATTATTCTTCCAATAATATGTCTATAAGGGCTGACGTGTCTCGAATGTCTATTATACCGTCATTATTGATGTCGGCATTCAAGTCGTTGTACAGTTCTGGCGTAACCCCCAAGAGATAGTCGATGAGTGAAGTTACGTCTTTAACTGTGATGCCTCCGTCACCATCAACATCACCAGGTATCCTCACTTCTTGTTTGAGCTTATTGAGGAGGTAATTGGCCCGTTGCTGGATCCAACTAACAGCCTGGACCGATTGTACGGCATAATCTGTCGGGTCGGCCGCTACCCTCGAGTTGCTCAAGAGTGAGGGCTTGGCATATAAGTAATAATCCTCAAAGTACTCACACAACTCGTCAAGGTCATTTTTTACAAAGTCACGGCACAGCTCATAAATGCGTTTAGAGACGCTCGGCTCTTTCCGTAATGTGGTAAAAAACTTACTCTGTTTCATACCGCTCGAGGCCGTGTAGAAGTCCGTTGTCGCATATCTGTTAAAGTAGGAACTCCATATCTGAGTATAACCAAACCCCCAGTCAAGATCCCAAATCGGCCCAAAAATAAACTTGCTGTTTAAGTCGGGTATATTCTCGTTATAGCAATACACGCTCTTGGGGTAGAACAACTCTTTATTGAATATCAGATCGCACGTCAGCAGGTAACGGGCGAGATACTCGACGTCGACATAATCGGTAATACCCTGAGCTGAAGAAACCGCTCTGGCGAAACGGTTGAACTGGTATTTGATTTGGTTTAACGAGAGCTCTGTGGAATCAACACCAAAGTCAGGCTCTTTAACATTGACAGGGATGCTGAAGTAGGCGGATTCAAACTTTTGGCCCTCATCCTCGTCAAAATAATCGTCCAGTTCCAACAAGGCTGCAACTTTCTCATTGTCAAGTTCCACACTATTGTTATAGAGTCCCACTTTTTCAGTAATATTGTAGCTGCCCTTATAGGTGCCGTTGACATACAAGTCAACGGGGATAATATTGTTGGGATAAGGGGTGCCAATCAAACTGGCGACTTTCATGCCGTAGGCATTGGTCAGCATGGAGCCAGGCATTTTGTTAGCCAAAAGCACCCAGTTTTTGCCATTGGTCATGCCAAGGAGCTTAACCTTCTCTTTAAACTTTAGTCGGTATGGATTTTTGGCCTTTGGATTGGAGGACCAGCTCGTGTTTCCTCGCCCCTTGACCATCACCGAGTCGGTCATTGACGGGAATACCCCGTTGCCGTCGACGATGATTTGGGCATCGATGTAATAATCCTTGCTGCTAATGTCCACACCGCCGACGGTGTTGATGTCGATGCGTGGGACTGATGTGGCCAAATCGGTAAGGAAGATGACCTTGAGGGCATATTCCTTGCGGTAAGGCTTAAATCTGTAAGAAGAGTCATCATAACGTGTCAGGATAGAGTCTCCCGGGTAACCTGTCGACAAAACCTTGTCGGAATCATAGCGCAAACGGCTGATAGTGCTGATCACCTCTTCATCCCCAATATAGACTTTTGCATTCTCGTCAGATGCCGTGAAAGATGCGGTCAAGCGTTTGCCAATGCCCGATATTTCGACAGTGATGCTATCATTGGCTATTACGCCAACAGCATCGGTGACAACCTGATAGTTGTACTTGTTGTTAAACTTGAATGTGGCGATGGTTGGCAATTTCTTTATTGGCGTGTCAGCTTCCAGTGCGATATCATCCATGGAGTACTTGTATGAGTCTCCTACTAGAGGAATAATGTATAAAAGATTCTGTCTCGAGTCATGGATTATTCTAGCAACGCACGATTCGGGAAACACACGCACCGTCCCGTCATTAAAGTAAACGTAAAGATCCTCTGCAACTCCCTGCAGGAAGAATGACAAGATTGTGACAAAGCATATAAGAGCTCTGCGGCAGAATGTTGGTTGTATAGGACTCATTGTTCTCATAATCTATGGATTACTGTGAGACCGTCGCGCAAGGGGATGATGACTTTCTCAACGCGAGGGTCAAGTTTTACTTTTTCGTTGAAAGCGAGGATGCCGCGGGTCTGGGCTTCGTGCTGTGCCTTGGGATCCACGACTTTGCCGGCCCACAGGGTGTTGTCGGCAATGATGAAACCGCCATCGTTCAGGTGGTCCATCACCAGGTCATAATACTCCACGTACTGGCGCTTGTTGGCGTCAATGAACACCAAGTCATAGCGTTCTCCTAATGAGGGCACGATGTCGCGGGCGTCACCGATGTGCAGGCGAATGCGCTTGCCGTAGGGCGACGTTGCCAGATGGTCGCGGATGAAGTCTTCTTGCTCGTCATTCACCTCGATGGTGTCGACAAGGCAGTCGTCGTCTTGTAACCCCTCGGCGATGCACAGTGCCGAATAGCCGCTGAATGTGCCGAGTTCCAGGACGCGTTTCGGCCTGATCATGCGGGTCAGCATCTTGATAAGACGACCTTGCAGGTGTCCCGAGCACATGTGCCAGTAGTAGTTCTGCACATGCGTGTCATGGTCGATGCGTGCCAGCGCGGCCGGCTCCTCATCGATATGGCTCAAGATATATTCCTCTAATTTGACGTTCATCTTATCAATTGGTTGCAAATCAGTTCGTTTGTCCCGTTTTGCCTGATAAAAGGGCAGAAACGGCGATGCGGTAACTGTCGAGACCGAAGCCTGCAATAATGCCCTTGCACACGGGCGACAGGAGCGACTTGTGGCGGAAAGGCTCACGGCTGTAGATGTTGCTGATGTGCACCTCGACCACAGGGGCTGTGATGGCAGCGACGGCATCGGCGATGGCAACAGACGTGTGGGTGTAACCGCCAGCGTTGAGCACTATTCCACAATCGTCAAAGCCCACCTGCTGCAACCTGTCCACGATCTCACCCTCGATGTTGCTCTGGAACACATCGATGGAGTGTTCGGGATAGAGCCCGATCAGTCCCGTCAGGTACTGGTCGAGTGACTGGTTGCCGTAAACCTCGGGTTCACGTGTGCCCACGAGGTTCAGGTTAGGGCCGTTGATGATGTGGATAACCATTTATTTCTTAAAGTAATACAGGAAGGACGCGATGCCTTGCAAAGCCGGCTTGCGCTGTCCCTCGATTTCCATTTTGAAGTCTATTTCAGCCTTGCAGATGCCACGCAGGTCTGCAATGTTGTGCAATTTGGTCACCAGACGAACTCGGCTGCCGGTGATGACCGGTTGTCCAAAGCGCATCTTGTCCATGCCGTAGTTAACCTGCATCTCCAGGTTCTTCACCTCGATGATCTGGTTCCACAGGTGGGGAATCAGCGACATGGTCAGGTAGCCGTGAGCGATAGTGCTGTGATAGGCACTCTCGGCCTTGGCGCGCTCCACGTCCACGTGAATCCACTGGTGGTCGAGAGTGGCGTCGGCAAACATGTTGATGCGTTCCTGGGTTACTGTGAGCCAATCACTGGCACCCAGTTCCTCGCCCAGATAGGACGCAAATTCTTCGTATGAGTTGATAGTAAGCATATTGATGTAGTAGTAATAGTTTGTCTTAA
>JAEEGH010025958.1_pt1 | contig 11708 bp, 14 predicted proteins | sample 9134181 | NCBI WGS metagenome assembly JAEEGH01 (sample SAMN16246544, study PRJNA631951) | gut metagenome | biome: gut microbiome; feature: rumen; material: DP-attached | host: Bos | place: Iran: Karaj | collected 2018-10 | reverse complement strand
CTACTTCGTTGATAGGCCGGCGGTGTAAGCACGGTGACGTGTTCAGCCAACCGGTACTAATAGCCCGAGGGCTTGACCTACAGTATGCAGGTTTGTCCTTGTATCCATCCTTCTCTGTTCAGTTTTCAGGGTGTGTCTCTGAATCAGTTGGTGTTTTTAACGATGAGGGTCCACCTGTTCCCATTCCGAACACAGAAGTTAAGCTCATCAGTGCCGACGATACTTGCCTGGCGACGGGCCGGGAAAATAGGTCAATGCCAACACAAAGGCTTTGGCAATTGTCAAAGCCTTTGAATTTGCCTCCTTAGCTCAACAGGTAGAGCATGCGGCTGTTAACCGCAGGGTCGTAGGTTCGAATCCTACAGGGGGCGCCAACGAAACGGTATTGCCGCCACGATATCGTGGCGGCAATCGTTTCAAAGCGAGCTTTGGACCGTTAGCTCAGTTGGTAGAGCAGCCGGCTCATAACCGGTCGGTCCGGGGTTCGAGTCCCTGACGGTCCACCAATTTCATACAGGGGAATAGCTCAGCTGGTAGAGCGGCGGTCTCCAAAACCGTAGGCCGAGGGTTCGAAGCCTTCTTCCCCTGCCAGAAATCGTCTTGAAATGTTTCGTTTCAAGGCGATTTTTGCTATATCTGAAAAAGTTTTGGCTTCAAAAGTGACGAGCATACCCTCACTTTCTACAGATTCCATGACCGGTCAGGCCACTGCTTATCTGTATCCTATCACTTTTACACTTTAAATCAAGAACTTTTTGCTTGCCCCGCCGGTTTTTTCGGCGGGGCTTTGCCGTGCTCAGGCGCTCATCTGCTGATCAAGCCAGGCTATAAATTTGTCGCGCGGGGCGATCATTCGCTTCCCGATCCGGAGCGCGGGAAAATCTTCCCGATGCAGAAGCGTGTAAGCATTGCCGCGGGAAATGTTGAGGTAGGCCGCAATAAAGACATAGACGCATTCTTCATGGATTGATTCGCAAAAAATACAGCCCCTATAGTAGAGCGCCGGTTGGGTTCGTCCCGACCGGCGTTCATCTATAGAAAGGGTGAACGATTTGCAGAAGGAGAGTTATGAGCAGGGGAGCAGGAGACTGAATGAAGAGCTGCTGGGCGTCGGGCCGGATGAATTGGCAGACTTCCTGGAGCGGTACAGTGAGGAACTGATCACAAGCCCGCATCCGTTTGCGGACTACATGCGGATGAAGTTCCGGGAGAAGGGGATCTTGCAGCAGAACGTGTTCCTCGCCGCCGACCTCTCGGAAAACTACGGCTACAAGCTGATCGCGGAGGAAAAGCACACGCGGCAGCGCGACACGATCCTGCGCCTCTGCCTCGCGGCGCGGTTTCGGCTGGAGGAAGTGCAGGAGGCGCTGATCCTCTACGGCATGGCGCCGCTGCACGGACGATTGGCGCGGGACGCGGTGCTGACGGTTGCCGTTCAAAATGGAATCTATGATCTCTGCGAGCTCAACCGCTTGCTGGAAAGCTGCGGACTGGCGCCGCTGATCGAGGACTACGAATGAACTGCCGCGTTCCCACCAAAACGGTGAGAACGCGGCAAAGCTGTTTTTGTTATGATGAAGTACCCGACAAATAAAAAGGAGGTCAATGACGATGGCAACTTGCAGACAGTGCGGCGCGCCTCTGCAGGAGGGGACGAAGTTCTGTTCCGAATGCGGCGCATCGACAGAAAACGCGCCAGTTTGGATGGCGGAACCGCAGATCGAATACCCGGCAGAGAAGCCGAAGAAAAAGAGAAGAAGCATCTTCAGGCGCTGGTGGTTCTGGGTGCTGGCGGTGATCGTGATCGCAGGGCTGGCGGGACGCCTCGGCGCGAAAACGCAGACCAAGCCGACCGCAAGGCAGACCGCTCCCGCTGCGACGTCGGCTCCCCAAGCGACAGCGAGACCCACCGCAGCTCCGACGGCCGAACCCACGGCCGAACCGACCGAGGAACCCGCGCCCGAGCCGCAGATCGCGGCCGCGGAGAATGAGATCCGCCCGGAGGTCAAGGAGTTCCTGGACGCCTACGAGGCCTGCATGGACGAGTACGTGGAGTTCATGCAGAAGTACCTGAACGCCGACCCGACCAGCATGGTGTCGATGATGGGGGACTACTACAGCATCCTTGCCCGCTACACCGAGTTCGCGGAGAAGATCGACGCGTTCGACGAGAGCGAGCTGACCAACGCCGAGCTGGCCTACTATCTGGAAGTGACCAACCGCGTCAGCCAGAAGCTGCTCCGTGTGGCCGGGTGAAAACACGTTATACCCTGTTATGTCCTATGGATGCGAAGGACATAACAGGGTATAATCATGCCTCTACAGCGGGAAGGCCACAGCTTCCCGATACAGGCCCTTGAGAATATCGATAAACGACGACACGCTTTGCCGCTTGTCCGCTTTGTGGGTGCACAGCACGCAGGAAAAGCTCTCCTCGCAGTCAAAGGGGATCCAGGCAAACTGGCCGCTGTGGTCGTTGAGGAAACCCGGGGCGAGGCATACGCCCCTCCCGGCGGCAACGTTCGTGAGGGTCGTGTCATGATCCGGACTGTTGAAATACCGGATCTTTCCGGTGTTTATCAATCGGTTTTGGACCGCCTTCAGCGCGGTCGGAGAACCGCCGCCCACCATCAGGGTGCGTCCGTAGAGATCCTCTTCCCGGATGATATTCTTTCCGGCGAGAGGATCGTTTTTGTCCGCGATCAGATAGACGCGGCTTTCAAACAGCTCATGGACGGCGATCCCGGGGATCTGCTTCGTCTGCTCCTTCAGCGCAAACAGGATATCGACCTCATTGCGCAGAAAGGACTCGACGCCGTTTTCATACCGGAATACGGGCGTGATTTGAACGTCGCTGTTTGTCTCCGCAAAAAGCCGTATGGCTTCCGGGAGAAAATATACGGCCTGCCGGACCATGAGGCCGATGGAGATGCTGTCCCGGTAGGTCGCGCTGAAATTCTGCCCCTGCTCGACGGCGCGTTTCAGCTCCTCCCGCATGCCGGCCAGGAAGGAGACGAACTGCGCTCCCGCAGGCGTCAGAGCGGCGCCCTTTCCGCTGCGTTCAAAGATCGGGAAGCCGACCTCTTCTTCCAGCAGCCGGATCTGATAGGTCAGGGTCGGCTGGCTGACAAACATATTCTCCGCCGCCCGGCTGAAGTTCAGGGTATGGGCAAGCTCTACACAACAGTCGATCTGTTTCGTGGTCATGGCGCGCACCTGTTATTTAAGAATTCAATTGATTATACATCATTTCAATTAGACATTGCAATAGTTGATGCGTATAATGGAGGCAGAACAAAAACAGGAGGAACAGGCAATGTCTAAAATCTTGATCGCATACTATTCCAGAGCGGATGAGAACTACTTCGGCGGCGCGATGCGCTATGTGAAGGTCGGCAACACGGAGATCGTCTGCAACATCATGAAAGAACTGCTCCCGGCGGACAGCTTCAAAATCGAGATGAAAAATCCCTACTCGCCGGTGTATATGACCTGCATCGAGGAGGCCAAGAAGGATCTGCGGGCAAAGGCCAGGCCGGAGCTGCTTTCCCTGCCGGACTCCATCGACGGCTATGATACCGTCGTCCTGGCCTACCCCAACTACTGGGGCACCATGCCGATGGCTGTGTTCAGCTTCCTGGAGCATTACGATTTCACCGGCAAAACCATCCTGCCGCTCTGCACCAACGAGGGCAGCGGCATGGGCGGCAGCGAGCGGGACATCAAGCGCGCCTGCCCCGGCGCGGTCGTGAAGAGCGGCCTGCCCATCACGGGCAGCAGCGCGGCGAATTCCAAAGAAGCCGTCAGGCGCTGGCTGTCTGCAAACGGTCTGCTGTGAGGAGAAGACAGATGGATTACGAAAAAGGCTATGTGTACGAGCTGATGGACCGGGGAGGGCCGACGGATACCCGGGAGCCCTATTTCCGGGAGGCCGTGGAAGAGATGATGAGCGCCAGAACGCTCTGCGCCAAGGCAAACGCCGCGATGCCCGACGATCCCGCCTATGTGGGCTATCTGGAAGAGCTGTTCGGGCGGAAGCTGAACGACGTGCGGATCCTCACCCCGTTCATCTGCGATTTCGGGAATCGGGTCAAGTTCGGAAAGGGCGTTTTCATCAATCACTCCGCCATTCTGTCGGCGTCCGGCGGGATCGAGTTCGAGGACGGCTCCATGGCCGCGCCGGGACTGCGGATCGCCACGATCAACCATGACATGAACGAGCGGCACACCCGTTACACCTACGGAAAAGTGCTGGTCAAGAAGAACGCCTGGCTGGGCATGAACGTCACGATCTGCCCGGGCGTCACGATCGGGGCCTATGCGGTCGTTGCGGCCGGCGCGGTGGTCACGAAGGACGTGCCGGACTATGCCGTCGTGGGCGGCGTCCCGGCGAAGGTCATCCGTATGCTTGACCCGGCGGAACAGAAGGAATAAAATGGAAGATATAGAACAGATCCGCGGCCTGTACCGGGAATACTGGCGCTGTATGATCGCAAAGGACGCGGACGGCCTGCGCGGCATGATGACGGAGGACTATACGCTGCTGCACATGACCGGCGTGAGGCAGTCTGCCGGGACATTTTTGAAGGGCCTGATGGACGGAACCTTCAACTACTATTCAGCAGACCATGACAGCATCGAGGTCACCGTGTCCGGCGATCGGGCAAGCATGATCGGCAGGAGCCGGGTGCTGGCCGCCGTGTATGGCGGCGGGAAGCACAGCTGGCGTCTGCGGGGAGAGTTTAGCCTGAGAAAAGAAGAAGGGCGCTGGAAGCTCAGCAGCTCCCGCGCTTCCACGTATTAAGATTTTCGTAGGAGGAACATGACATGAAGAATCTGGGCTTTGGCATGATGCGGCTTCCGGTGCTTTCCGGGCCCACCGATTTCGATTACGCGCAGCTCAACCGGATGGTAGATGCTTTTCTGGACGCCGGGTACACCTACTTTGACACAAGCTTTGTCTATCACAACGGCAAAAGCGAGGAAGCGACCCGGAAGGCGCTGGTGGAGCGGCATCCGAGGGAGAGCTTTACGGTCGCGACAAAGTTCCCGACCTTTATGCTGATCCCGGAAGAGAAGATCGAAGAGACCTTCCGGAGCCAGCTGGACAATCTGGGCGTGGACTATATCGATTACTATCTGCTCCACAACATTCAGAACGTCTACTACGACGGTTATGACGGCAAGGGCGGTATCGTGAAGACGACGCACCTGTTCGATCACGCGAAAAAGTGGAAGGAAGACGGAAAGATCCGCCACCTGGGCATCTCCTTCCATTCCTCCGCCAAGCTGCTGGACCGCGTGCTGACGGATCATCCGGAGATCGAGTTTGTCCAGATCGCGCTCAACCCCATCGACTGGGACAGCGAGCTGGTGCAGGGCGGCCCCTGCTATGAGGTGATCCGCAGGCACGGGCGGAAGGTCGTCATCATGGAGGCTGTCAAGGGCGGCGGACTTGCACAGTTGCCTGAGAAAGCGGAGAGCGTACTGAAAGCCGTACACCCGGACTGGAGCATCGCGTCCTGGTCGGTGCGTTTCTGTCTGGAGAAGGAGGACGTCATCGCCGTCCTCTCCGGCATGAGCACGCCGGAGCAGGTTCTCGACAACACGAAAACCGCCAATGAAGCGCAGCCGCTGACCGAAGAAGAGAAGAAGGCGCTTGCGGAGGCCATGCGGCTCTATCGGGAAAGCGCGCCCATCAAGCAGAGCGAAATCGAGCGGTACAAGGGCCTCGTGTATCACGGCGTCCCTGTCAGCGCGATCCTGCAGGCCTGGAGCATCTGCCAGATCCAGCCGGATCCCGGTTTTTCGGACGACAACAACTATCTGAAGAACGCCATTGCGGAGGCCGAGCATATTGATTTCCGCAAGGGTCTGGAGAAGCAGACCGTCGTCACGGCCGACGGCACGGATATCACCGAGCTGGTCGAAAAGGCCGTGGCCTGGCTCACGGCGCACAGCTTTTGACAGACTGAATTGAAGCACATTATACTATTCTTCAATAGAAAAACTTGAATCCTTCCGGCCAGATTTGTGCCATGTTTCGTTGGCGGCCTTGGCCATATATTTCCATTATGCTCCGCGGCCGCCGCCTCGCCTGACGCAAATCCGCCTCGGAATTCTTTCAAGTGTTCTTATTGAAGAATAGTATTATACCCTGTTACGTCCTCTTGAAGCACAGGACATAACAGGGTATAATCATATCAGGCTATGGGAGAGTATCTAACTGCCGAAGATTAGTAGGAGGCCGCATGAAGCGATACGAATACGACGCCGTCTTGCACGAAGAGCCGGACGGTGGGGCCTGGGTGGCCTTCCCCTGGGATCTCCGCGAGGAGTTTGGCAAAGGCCGTGTAAAGGTTCACGCAAGCTTTGACGGGATCCCCTATGACGGAAGCGTCGTCAATATGGGACTGAAGAACGGGGACGGAAGCGTCTGCTATGTGCTCGGCGTGCGCAAGGCGATCCGGCAGCAGCTTGGCAAGGTAGACGGCGACACGATCCGCGTTGCGATCGAGATCCGGGAGGACTGAGACATATGCAGGAGCTTGACATGGATACCCTGCTGTTTTTTGACGCGCACCGCGCAGCGCTCCCGCTGTTCGCCGCGCTCGAAGAATGGATCTTTGAGCGCTTTCCCGAAGCGGAAAAAAGAGTGCAGAAGACGCAGATCACCTTCTATAACAGCCGTGTCTTCGCCTGCGTCTCCTTCGCGCGGGTAAAGCGCAAGGCCGAACTGCCGGAGGGCTGGCTCACGCTGACGCTGGGGCTGCCTTACCCCCTAGAATCGGAGCGGGTCGCCGTGAAGACGGAGGTCTACCGGGACCGATGGACGACGCATTTCGTGATCAGCTCAAAGGAGGAGCTGGACGGAGAACTGCTGGAGTGGCTGGAACAGGCCTATGCTTTTTCCGAGAGCAAGGGAGGAGCTCGCGCATGAAACCGGCCCATTGGACCCGGCGAACGCATCTGTTCCGGGCGGACGAGTACATCTGCTCGGCGTGCGGGGCCTCCTGCCAAAAGCCAAGCCCAAGCTGCCCGGCCTGCGGCGCGCCGATGAAGAAGACGAAAGTTGATCCCTCCTGGGTGGACGAGGCCGAAGGCTTGTCTGCCATTCTGGATCACGACTGGTAAACGGGGGCGACTATGCTGTATCGCTATCAAAATAAACAGGTACGAATCACGACCGAGGACGGCTCCGTGTTCACGGGGATTGCGGAGGTCTTTCCCTCCGGTTACGGCCTCCACGAGTTTGACCGGGAGGAAGAGGGCATTCAGGTGGACGACGTGATCCTGTTCAAATCGGATATTCAAAGTATCGAAGAGCTGTCGGAGACCCCGGCCGAAGACGAAGACCCGCGCAGGTTTGACGACATGATGGGAGAACTTCTGGAGGGGCCGTACTGGATCGTGGATATCCTGCCCGAGCAGGTTCCCGCTGATGCTGCGGGGCAGTACTTTGCGGTGGAGCGCTACTTCCTGCAGCGGTCGCGGATCATTCCCCTGCGCCGCAAATACGCCGAGCTCCTTCTGCGGCTGAACTGCTATCACGACATGGCGGTGTCCTTCGACTCCTGCGCGTCCTGGGAGACGAATCCCGATCCGGAAACCTTTGCGGATCGGGTGGCCGGACTCTCCGGGAACGAGTTCCTCCGGGCCGTGTTCGCCGGGCAGAACGCGATGATCGATTACGATCACAACGACACCTGGCTGACGGTCTATGATCCTGACGCTGCGCTCCTGGATAAGCTCAAGGCGCTTGTCGCCGGGTCGGGGCTTTTCGTGTGGAGAGCGCCGCAGGAAGACGTATAAGGGAAAAGAGAGCGCATGAAAAAGAGAACACAAAGGGAAGAGAGACAAAAACGCCAAGGCCTGCCCTATGGCCTGCTCATTCTGGCCATGCTGATTTTCGGCACCAACGGACTTCTTGTATCCCGCATATCCGTCCAGAGCAGTCAGATCGTTCTCCTGCGTACGCTGATCGGCGGAGCGCTTCTCAGCGTGATCGTCCTGCTGCGCGGGGGCTTTGACCGGAACGCCGTCCGCGCCGATCTGCCGATGCTCCTGCTGGGAGGGATCGCCTTGGGACTGAACTGGGTCGCTTTATTTGGAGCCTACCGTTTGCTGAACGTCAGTCTGGCAACGCTGATCTACTACATTGGACCCATCCTTGTCCTGCTTTTTTCTCCGCTCCTCTTTCGTGAAAAACTCACGGCCGTAAAAATGGCCGCCGTCATCGTCGTCGCGGTCAGCCTTGTCTGCATCAGCGGCAGCATCCTTTCCGGCGGGATGAATCTTACAGGGCTGTTGACTGCTGTTGCCTCCGCGCTGTTTTATGCGGCGCTGATCGTGTTCAACAAGCGCATCACCCATACGCAAGGCCTGCAGACTGCCGCGATCGAACTGGATATCGCCTTCGCGATCGTACTTGTTTATTGTCTGTTGACCGTGGGGCTTCCGCATCCGCTTCGTTCCGACTTGCCCTATATTGCGGTCATAGGCACCGTAAACACTGGCCTTGCGTATCTGCTCTATTTCTCCGGTCTGCAGAAGCTGTCGGGACAATCGGTGGCGCTGATCAGCTATGTTGACCCGGTATCTGCACTCCTTTTCTCTGCCCTGTTTCTACGCGAGAGCTTGACGCCCGTCCAGATGATCGGAGCGGTTCTCATCATCGGAGGCGCCATGCTGGGCGAGTTGAAAAAACGAGGCTCGGTAAGATAAGCCGGTGTTGCCGATGGAAAAGCTCAAAGAGCACAGCTGTCTGTCCTGCGGCGTGAGCTGCGTGGATCCCGGTCGCCGCATCGGCTGCGGCATCTGCACGACCCGCTGCTTCTTTGTTGCTGTCCGATCGCCGAAGAAACGGACGGAATAAAGCTTCACGTGTGGACAGTTCCGGGGAAAACAACGAGAAAGATCTCGACAGATCGAGATTTATAGGGGGCGAGCATAATGATAGAATTACTGAGAGCGAGATTTTCAGAACACAAGGAGCTTCATCCGGACTTGGAATGGCCCGAGGTTGAGCATAGGCTGCGCGCGTTTCCCGCCGCCATCGCGGTTTTGCAAAAGATGGAGGAAAGCGGCGGCGAGCCGGACACCATCGGCTATGACGAAAAAACGGGAAAGCTTATTTTCTGCGACTGCGCAAAGGAGTCTCCTTCCGGGCACAGAAGCCTGTGCTATGACGAAAAGGCTTTGCAAGGGCGCGCCAAAAACCCGCCGGCAGGCAGCGCGGAACGGAAAGCGAGAGAGATCGGCGTTTCGTTGATGACGGAGGAACTCTATCGCAGACTGCAAAGTCTCGGCTCATTTGATCTGAAAACATCAAGCTGGATCGCTACGCCGGATGATATCCGCAGTAAGGGCGGCGCGCTGTTCTGTGAACGGCGCTATGATACCGTGTTCACTTTTCACAACGGCGCGGATTCCTACTATTCTGTGCGCGGGTTCAGAGGATATACGCTTATATAAATTCCAGCTTGCAGAGCAGAAAAAAAGATCCCGACAATGCGGGACCGTGGGGGAATGAGTATGTGGACCTGCCCGAAATGCGGGAGAAAACTGACGCGAAAAGACCAGCAGCATTACTGCCTCAAGCCGCAGTCGATCGACGAGTATATCAGCCTGCAGGACGCCTCTGTCCGACCGCGGCTGGAGACGATCCGTGAGACCATCCGCGCGGCCATCCCGGAGGCGCAGGAGAAGATCAGCTGGTCCATGCCCACCTACCGGAAGGGGCGGAACATCATCCATTTTGCCGCGTCGAAGAAACACATCGGCCTCTATCCCGGCGACGAAGCCGTCGAGGTCTTTGCGGACAGGCTCTCCGATTTTGACACCAGCAAGGGCACGATCCGCCTGCCGCACGACAGGGAGCTGCCGCTGGAGCTGATCCGGGACATCGCCCGATGGTGCTATGAGAAATACGCGAAGGAGTAAAAGGAGAGCAAACATTTGAGACCGATCATCGTAAAACTGGCGAGGATGCTGACCGACTGCATGGACGCCAAGATGGGCCTTGTCCGCATGGACGAGAGCCGTTGGGAATACAAAATGCTCGACGCGCTGCTTACCGACGAGCAGGCGGAGCTGATGCTGAAAATGGGGCGGCGCAAGCCGACTACCGCGGCGGAGCTTGCCAAAAAGACCGGCGGGGAGGAAGCGAAGATCCAGGCCCTGCTGGACGAGCTCGCGGACATCGGCCTCGTGGAGTACAACCGCCATAACGCGGACCGGCACAGGCAGTATGTGGTGCCGATCTTCGTCGTGGGCAGCGCGGAGAACCTGATGCTCAACAAGCCTCTTTTGGAAAAGCACCCGGAGATCGCGGAGTTCTTCTATCAGATGGCCGAGGAGCCGCTGAAGCTGATCTCCCATATGGTACCCCCTGGCGGCGCGGGGCTGGGCTTCCACGCGGTCCCCATCGAGCGGGCGATCCCGAAGGAGAGCAAGTCGCTGTCTATCGAGCAGCTTTCCTACTGGCTCGAAAAGTACCGCGATCAGCTGTCGATCAGCGATTGCGTCTGCCGGACGAGCATGATCCTGCGCGGCGAGGGCTGCGGCGAGCTGCCGGACAAGGGCTGCATCCAGGTGGGCGATTACGCCGACTACCTGGTGGAGACCGGCAAGGCCGAGCGGGCGACGTATGACGAGGTGATCGCCCTGCTGAAGCGCTCCGAGGAAAACGGCTTTATGCACCAGGTCACCAACGGCGACGGGGGAGAGGACATCTTCGCCATCTGCAACTGCTCGGTGGGCAACTGCTTCGCCCTGCGCTGCTCGCAGCTGTTCAACAACCAGAACGGCTCGGCCTCCGCCTACCGCGCGGTCGTGGACCGGGACAAGTGCGTCGCCTGCGGCAAGTGCGAGGAGGTCTGCCCCGCGGGCGCGGTGCGCCTCGGCCGGAAGCTGGACAGCAAGGACGGCCCCGTCGTCTATGAAAACGAGAAGCTCGCCTCCGAGACAAGGGGCTGGAGCAAAAAGGACTGGCGGGAGGACTACCGCGACCGCAACCAGATCAACTGCTACCCATCCGGAACAGCGCCCTGCAAGTGCGCCTGCCCGACGCATATCTCCGTTCAGGGCGTGCTGCGGCTGGTCAAAGAGGGCCGAGAGCTCGACGCGCTGAAGCTGCTGCGGCAGGACAATCCCTTCCCCTCCGTCTGCGCCAGCGCCTGCGACCGCCGCTGCGAGAAGGTCTGCATGCGGGGCACGGTGGACCGCCCCATGGAGATCGGCGGGACGATGAAGCGCCTGGCCGAGCTGGAAGAGGGGTACATAGACGAACTGATCCCGAGCAAGGTGCGTCTCAAGGGCGAGGACAAAGACTATGAGCTGCCCGTGGCGATCGTCGGCTCCGGCTGGGCGCAGCTGAGCTGCGCGTATTTCCTCGCGCAGATGAGCTATCCCGTGACCGTGTTCGGCACGGCGGAGCCATGCAGCGAGGCGGAACGGAAGATCCTCGAAAAGCTGGGCGTGCGCTTTGCCGAGGGCGAGCCGGACCGGGATGCTTTCGCGACGGTCTATCCGGAGTGTTTCCCCATCAAAAAGAAAGACCCCGCCTCGCAGATCGAGGAAGGGCACGAGGCAGCCAAAAGCATCCATCGCAGTCTGCACTCCGGCCACAGCCTGACCCTGGCCCGCGACCCGCGTTCCTTCCGCGCCTTTCGCCGGGACGACGTGGTGCTGCCGATCGAGAAGCTGAA
>JAEEGH010025956.1_pt1 | contig 11710 bp, 8 predicted proteins | sample 9134181 | NCBI WGS metagenome assembly JAEEGH01 (sample SAMN16246544, study PRJNA631951) | gut metagenome | biome: gut microbiome; feature: rumen; material: DP-attached | host: Bos | place: Iran: Karaj | collected 2018-10 | reverse complement strand
TTAAAAGAGCATCTTGATGTTTATTACGATGTTTTGAAAGCAAGAACTCACAGGGGTGATACTCCCTATAACTTGCGCAACTGTGCATACTTGAGAGATTTCGCCCAAAAGAAGATTATCTACCATATACAGGCAAAGAGACCATCATTCTACCTTGATACAGAGGGATATTATATCAATGACAAGGCTTTCATGGTTGTTGGTGATCATATTGGCTATCTCACTGCTTTCTTTAATTCAGTACTGTTTCAATATTGCTTCTTTGAAGAGTTCCCACCCATACAAGGCGGGAATCGCGAAATGCGTAAAGTCATTCTGGAGCGCATTCCCGTCAAGGACGTCACCGACGAAGAGGATGCAGAATTCGAACGCAGAGTAATAGAGATCCAACAGATGAAACGTAATGGCTTACCTTCGGACGAAAAGGAACACGAGCTTGACTTGATGATTTTTGCTCATTATGGTATCACTGCCCCAGAGCAGCAAAACAAATTCTTCTCGAAAGTCAATGAATAAGACCTTTTGTGAGTCACAGCGTCGGTTCTCTTGATCTATGACCACACCACTACTTTTCAAGGAATATATCTGGCTGGTGAACACCATTCATGATGCCGGGGGCATCACGCTGAAGGAGATCAACGAGAAATGGATGGCCACGGAGATGAGCGGGGGCGTGGAGCTGTCGCGCAGCACGTTCCGCCGCCATAAGGATGCCATCGAGGAGATCTTCGGCATCTACATCGAGTGCGACCGGAACTACCGCTACTCCATCGGCAACGGCGACGCGCTGGGGCGCGACTCTGTGCAGCAGTGGATGCTGCAGACGCTGACGGTGAGCCACATCATAGGCGAGAGCCTGTCGCTCAAGGACCGCATCCTGCTCGAGACGGTGCCCTTGTCGAAGGGCCATCTGGAGATGATTGTGGAGGCGATGAAGCACGGGCACCGCCTGCTGATGACGTACGGCAAGTATGGCGAAGAGCCGCGCCAGCGCATGGTGGAGCCCTACTGCATCAAGCTCTACCAGCGCCGCTGGTATCTGCTGGGGCGCGTGGAGAAGGGACGGATGAAGGTGTTTGCCTTCGACCGCATCATGAGCCTTGAGCCGACGGGTGAGTCGTTTACGCTCGACCCTGATTTCCACGCTGGCGAGTACTTCGCCGAGTCGTATGGCGTGGTGCGCATGGAGGGTGTGAAGGCTGTGCGCATCGTGCTGCGCGCGTATGGCGACGAGGGCTGCTATCTGCGCTCGCTGCCGCTGCACGGCAGTCAGCATGAGGTGGGCAGCGGCGAGGGTTATGCTGACTTTGAATACTGTCTGCAGCCCACGCTCGACCTCTGCGGCTATATCCTGTCGCGCGGGAAGCGGCTGCAGGTGCTGGCTCCTGCCGAGCTGGCCACCCAGGTGCGTCAGATGCTGCGCGATGCCGCTGCGCAATACGAGTGAGAGGGCAGGAGAAAACGGCCTTTTGTTTTTTTTAACGATAAAAGTCTGAGGGTGGTCCGCGATTTGGGCCACCCTCGGCTTACCTTTGCACCCGTTTTCCAACCAATATCTAAGAATTATGAGTTATAAAGAAAAAGAAAGTGCAACTGGTGGAGTGAACGAGATTCTTTCCCAGCTTGAGGAGCAGGGATGGGAGACGATGCTTTGCGACGTGCCCGTCCGCGTGTATGACAACCCTGTGTCGTGCGGCAAGCCTCTCGACATCGGCAATCCGCAATATAGCATCGGATGGTATCCCAGCGAGATTGTGTCGTGTCCGGAAAGATGCTTCAGGACGCAAGCCACTGGCAGCTCCATGCAGGATGCTGCCATCGACAGCGGCGACTGGCTGACGGTGGAAACCGGCGTGAGGGTCTACGACGGCGACGTGGTGCTGGCACGCGTCGACGGTGAGTTTCTGGTGAAGGCCTACTATGAGGACAACGAGGGCGGAAAATGGCTTGTGCCCTACAACGACAAGTTCAGTCCGGTGCTGATCAACGAGGAAGCTGACGTGTGCCTCGTAGGACGCGTCATTGAGGTGTGCAAGGGCCATCCGCGAGTGAGCAACTGCGACAGCCGGCGTATCGTCAACCGCTTCAAGGCGGAAACGACGAAGCCCGCCAGGGCGCTTACCCGCGAGGAGCGGCTGGAGGTGATACGCCTGGTGGCACCGATGGTGAGCAATGGCCGGCTATGGTTTGCTGTGTGCCGGGCGATGAACAGCAGCCAGAAATTGTCGGCCAAGGACTATGAGGACTTCTGCCAGCTGGTGGCCATCAGCGTGCCCGACCATGAGCACCTGCCCGACGCGAAGGAGCTGTCGCGCATGGCCGTGCAGAGCTTTGCCAAGCCCGTGTTCAAATGGGACGAGCGTAATGCCCCGGTGGGAGGCTCCAGGTTTGCCGGATACTGGAACATTGCTCAGCGTACTGAGGAACTGATGGCGCAGATGCGTGAAAACGACTGAAAAAACTCCCACCAAAACTCCCGAAAACTCCCACCAGAATTGTTAAAACTCCCACCGAAGGGCTGAAAAGGGCAAAAACTCCCACCAAAACTCCCACCAACTCCCACCCGAAGGACTTTTCCATCCTTCGGGCTTTTTTTATGCCTAACTTTGCATCGTCAACCAGCGGAAACGCACGAGTTGACAGTGATCATTGAGACTTCGTCTCGAAAACCTCTGGCGCTCGGAAGAGCTCAAGCGAGCTTGGCTCTTCTCTCGCTGAAGCGGTCTTTGCGTTACCGCGAAAATCGGCGGCGCCTCAACAAAGCCTGAAAGCGAGCTTTCGCTCTGTCTTCGGCTTGCGCGGTCTTTGACTTATTGATACAACTTTAGATACTGAAACTTTCATTTTGTTACCTTTCTTATTCGATTCGTAGATCGAAAATTGTTGTTTTACATCGTCCCAGCCCTGCCGTGAGGCCCGGCTGGTTTTCGAACGAAAGAAGCAATTACACGCTGCGCGCATACATGGGCGTGTACATTCTATTTATAAAGAACTAAATTATTAACCCTTTAAACATTTTACAATTATGAGTAACATTTTAAAATTCAAACATGAGATGTTCGGAGAAATCCGGACGATGACCGATGAGCAGGGCGAGCCCTGGTTCGTAGGTAAGGACGTGGCTGAGGCGTTGGGTTATAGTGATCCACAAAAGGCCATGAAGATGCACGTTGAAGTAGGTGACAAGCTGACCCGACAAATTGTCGTATCAGGTCAGAACAGAAACGTTATCTTCATCAACGAGAGCGGTCTCTACTCCCTGATCCTCTCGTCGAAGCTGCCGCAGGCGAAGGAGTTCAAGCGATGGGTGACATCGGAGGTGCTGCCCCAGATTCGCAAGACGGGCGGCTACATCCCGACGAAGGATGCCGACGGACGACCGCTGACTGACCTCGAGATCGTGTGCCTGGCATTTAAGATCCAGCAGCGCACCATCGAGGAGCAGCACAAGCTGATCGACGAGCTGGCACCGAAGGCGGAGTACGCCGACGAGGTGCTCGAGTCGGTGAGCTGCTACACCACGACGCAGATAGCGAAGGAGCTGGGGATGACGGTCTACGACCTGACCCGTGAGCTGATCGGGCGAAAGGTGATGTACAAGCAGTCGGGCCAGTACATGCTCTATGCCGAGTATGCGCGCAAGGGCTATGCCCGCAGCCGCACGCACTTGCACCGAGATAGCGAGGGCAACGTCTACACGGAGATGTACCTGGTGTGGACCGAGGAGGGACGTGAGTTCATACATCGTCTGATCGAGACACCGCCTGAGACTCAATCACAGGAGGAGCTGATTCAACTTGAACTTGCGTTTTCAGCGTAACTGTCGTAAAAATACGTAAGTTACGTGGCATAACAAAAAAACAAAAACAAAATAACAAAAAGGGGATATTTATCCATCTAATATAATATATATTATAATATATATTATATTAGAACCATATTCAAACTATGTTAAAAGTTGTAAATGTCATACGACTTTATTTACGTGATTTGCAAAGTCGGTCATTTGTTTTTGTTTTTTTGTTTTTTTGTTATGCGCGCTCAGTCGGTAAGGAATGGAAGACAACTGGGACAACAATTAAAACAAGAAAGAGTTCTTGCCTTGCAAGCGAGCAGAGCTCGAGCGGTCTAAGTTCTTCGACTAGCGAAGCGGCAAAGTCGAGCGGTCTAAGTTGTCTTTTAAAAAAAATGACGCCAAACGCCCACTAAAAATGAGCGAATCCATGGTAGTCTCAGGATTTTTTCGTAACTTTGCAGAGCATTTGAGAAAGATGCACGCGCAAGCAGATTCCACCAGAAGCATGCGAGGCGAGTACCAACGTCGCGAAAGGTACGAACCGGACAGCTTACGGTGCGCAACCAGAGGCAAGCGAAGTGGCCACCGCGAGACCGACGGGATGCACTGCAGATGTTAGGCGCAGAAGCTGAACATGAAGACAAGAGACCTCATCACCTATTAACTATTTTATCAAAGGACATGAAAAGAAAGCTTTATCTGATTGCCATCGCAGCAGTTTCGATGGGCGTGATGGTGGCTTGCGGCCCAAAAGGCGACAGCAAGGAGAATGACAAGAAAACGAACGCCACTGAAGAGGTGACGGAGGAAGCCGAGCCGGAGGAATCCGAGCCGGAGGATGCCGAGCCGGAGGAATCGTACATCGAGAAGGCTACCCTCAAGACGGAGGAAGGCGTCGTGGCTCTGATCTATGCCATCTATGAAGACATAAGCACCATCTATGGCCCCCGCGACGAAGATGAATGCGAGCCAAACGTCGGCCTTGTCGGTCAGTACCTCTCGAAGGAATTCAGGGAGCTTACCGACAAGATTCGCGAGATCGACGCAAATAAGGCAGAAGGCGAAGGATTCGACATGAACGGTGACTGGAGCGGTCTGTGGTACTTCTGGGATCCCCCGTTCGAAGTGCAGAACATCGAAGCCTCTATCGAGGGCGACTACGGCTATGTGAACTATAGCCTTGTGCAGGGCGGCGAAGGAGTGGACATGTCCTACACCGTGGTTTATGAGGACGGCCAATGGCGAATCAGCGACTGCTACGGCATTGGCATGATGACTGGCAGCTGGATCGATCGCATGAACGAGTATATTGAAGCCAACCAGTAGTTTGAGATCTTCCTGAACACGGAGGGTGCCCGCAGAAAGTCTGCCTAAAGACTTGGGAACTGCTTGCTGTCGATGTCCTTCACAGCCATGCACTCCATCTCTACGAGCCAGCCAGAGCGGCAGACGGGAGCCTGGACGATGACCAGAGGCTTGTCGGGAAAACGCTCGTCGTAGAGTCGGCGGACGGTGAGATAGTCGGCGGTGTCACGCTGGTAGACGATCATCATGGTCACATCGTCGTAGGTGCATTCTGCCTCTGCCAGCAGCGCCTCGACATTATCCCAGAGACGATGCGTCTGCTTCTCCACGTTCTTGGGATAGACGATCTGCCCTTTATTGTCGATGCTGGCAGTACCCGAGATGATGACATGACGGCGGTCGCCATAGTTGATGTACGTTCCACGCTCGAAGGACACGCCGTAGTCGCTGGTGCGGTTGAGGTGTGTCGAGGCATAGAGGTAGTGAATCTGCTCCTGGCTGATGCCTGCCACTGCATAGTTGTCCATCTGGGTGAGCACACAGGGATCCTGGGCTCGTCCACCGATACCGGTAGAGGCGATGAAATGAGTGTCGTGGGTCAGTCCCTGAGTGAAGAACACCTGATTGCGGGCACGCACCACGCCACCATAGTTCAAGTCGATGTCGCTGACGAAGAGCCAAGTGCGCAGGCAGTTCTCTGAGAGCCGGCATCCCTCCTGTGCGAGCTGCATGATATACTCGTTGAACAGCAGGCGCGTCTGGTATTCGGAGTTGGCAGCGAGGTTATGTGCCGAGCCGTTCCACAAGTGACGATATGCTCCGTGGGCAGCCTCATAGAGGCCTCCGTCGGTAAGGCGGGTGCTGACACCGGTCATCAGATAGACCCAGAGAGCCAGCTTGGTGCCGTCGAGCGGAGCCTGCTGGATGACGCTCTTCGCACAGTCGCTCGTGTCGCTGGCCATGACCTCGTCGGCCTGGTTGGCGGCATCGCTCAGGAAATAGCGCTTGAACACAGCCACGGCATCCTTCAGACGGTCGGCCCTGAGCTGCTGATAGGCATCGAGCACGGCGTCGAGCTGCTGCTGGAAAGGCAGACAAGGGTCAGTGACACGCACCATGACATGGTACTCGCTGACCTCTCCTTTGATGAACTTCGATAGTTTTACTTCTGTATTGCTGAATTGCAGTGTTTCGTACATGATTTTTCAATTTGACTGCAAAGGTACAAAAATCCTTTGACCTAAAGGGGTAGAGGACGGATGTTTATGTTTCGTTAACATTCCGTCCCCTACCCTTTCATGTGATTTGAGCCGTCAGATGGACTCAATAAACTTCACGACGGCATCGCGGTCGGCCTTGGGCAGGTTGTAGAACTGCTCCGTCGACCTATAGGCATCGGACTCCTTGGAATAGCCGTGCCACATGATGGCCTCGATGACGGTGCGCGCACGGCAGTCGTGGAGACGGTCGTCGGCACCAGTGAGACGGCGTGAGAGGCCACGTCCCCAGAGCGGTGTGGTGCGACACCAGCCCGTGCGTATATCGTTCTTCATCCACAGACGATGCTGCACCATGTCAGTATAGGGCCAGATGGTCTGATGGGGATACTTAGGCAGCAGCTTGGTATAGTCGCCGTCCTTGGCCAGTCCGTTGGCATCGGCATAAGCCTTCGTGGATGCGTCGACCCACATCTTATCGTCGCCCGTGGTCCAAGAAGGACGATGGCACTGGGCGCATCCTATCTGTGTGAACAGCATCTTTCCCCGCTTCACGTCAGGATTGTCTAGATTGCGGGCAGCAGGAACGGCAAGTCCACGGTGCCAGACGATGAACTGATAGTACTGCTTGTCGCTCATCTCCTCCTGTCCATTGTAGGGTTTAGCGTTGAGCAGGTACTTCTCGAAGGTGTTCTTAAAGGCGATGCTGGGAGTGTTGAGCACCTCGTAGACACGTGCAGAGATACCTGCGTCAGTGCCATCGGCATAATAGGGATGGAGGATGCTCTGCTCGTCGCGGCCGTGCTCCTTGATGTAGGCGACGACGTCCTTGTCCTCACTCTGGGCCTTGGCCCATGCTGTGGTGGTGTAGAGCCAGTGACGGTCGGAGCGGGTGACGTTGGTGATGTTCCATATAGCATTGGCTCCAGCTCCGTCCTGCAGCGAGCCACGGGTCATGGCATAGGTGAAACGCTTCAGCGGACCATGCTGGCCATTGCGGAAGGTGCCCGTGTCGTTATAGGGAGCAGCGTAGTAGGCCGAAGCCTTGAAGGCATTGGCTTCCTTGTCCCACATGGCAGGATTGAGGTCGACATAAGGAGCCTCGGCACGCCACTGTGCCTCGATGTCCTCGTCGGTGAGTGCATCGAGCAGTCCTGTGCCATAGAGGCCGATGGTGCTCTCGAGGCGCACATCGTAGTTCTCGGGCTTCGGATTGGTGTTGAATGCCGTCTGTGGAATGGTGACCTCAGGATAGATGAGCGCATACTCCTCGCCATCAGCAAACTTCATGGGCAGGCCGCTGGGCATCTTGTCGACAGGCAGCCACTGAATGCGGATCTGGTTCTCGTCGATGGGAGCCTTGAACGGTGTCATGGCCTGTGTCTGAGGCATACCCGTGACCTCGCTGATGTAGGCATTGTTGTCGGGATGGTAGATGACAAGCAGATAGCCATTGCCAATCTGGTTGGCACGATACTCCGTCTGCCGCTTACCGTGTCCGTAGGAAGGATGGCAGGCGATGCAGCTGTTGCGCACCCAGGCAGGACCCAGGCCTCGACGCGGCTGCTGGTCGAAGGTGTAGAGATGTTCGAAGAAGTCCTCGCCAGTGTTGAAGTCCTCTTCCATACCGGGGATGTTCTGGGCAGCAGGAGTGATGGCCGAGTAGCTGGCTTTCTCAGTGGTGCCCAGCTGTCCGCCAGGATACCACTCTGAAGCCGTAAACACCTCGTTGGCCTTGCCAAACACCTCTTCGGCCTTGTCCAGCTGTCCAAGGTCGACTTTGTTGTCGTCATCATCGGAGCATGCTGACAGCAATGGAGCTGCCAGCATGGCCACGATGGAAATTCGTGATAGTCTGTTCATAGTATTGTTTGTTAATTAGTTTGCTGTCATATCACTCCCAGTCTTCATCATCGACGAACTCGATATTCCAGATGGTGCTGCAGTACTTGACAAAGGGAGCAGGCATGCCGCCAATCTTCGAAATGGCATCGCTGAAGGCCCGCTCTACGCCCACGGGCGTATTGACAGCCTCGAAGAACTTGGCGAAGCTGGTGGCAGCCACCTTGTCGTTGGTGGAACCATACCATACGTTGCGAATGCTGCGGATATTGTCCTGGAAATCCGTGATTGAGTTGTAGCTGTAGGGCGACTCGACATAGCTGATGTCACCGGCAGAGAAGGGATTGGCTATCTTTGCCGTTCCCACCTCAGTGGCGATGGCTGCGCATGAGCCCTCATCATCGCTGAGAACCTGGGTGATGGCATCCTTCAGCGAGGGGAACGTGCTCTGGCTGTTGATGCCAGCCTCGACGAGGTTGCGGCCGAACGAGAGGCCGTTCTCAGTGGTATAGTCCAGTCCGGCATTACGCACCACATTGAAGCGGCTGCCATTGGCGGCTGTGGCACCTTCCCACGACACCTGCAGCTGGAAGCAGCGCTCCTTGAGCAGCTTGCAGATGGTCTGGGCATACTTCAGCTCCTGGGCACCGCTGACACCTTCGAAATTGCGATAGGTGTCGTTGGCCTGCAGCTCGGCCACCTTACGCGGCTGACCATTGCGGAAGAGGATGAACTCGAGGGCATGGAAGCCAAGGATAGTGGCATCGTCGAGCATCTCATCGTTCATGCCGCCACGGAAGTAGCTCAGCAGCAGCGTACGGTTGAGGGGCCACGAGTCGATGGTGGGATCGATGTCGAAGTCGCTGGCAGCACCCCCCAGGAATGCCTCGGAACGCTCCCAGTTCTCACGGGCTTGCTTGAAGTCCTGACAAGCCTTGTCGATCTGCGACTGAGTGATAGTGTTCACTGTGAGACCGTTGAGGGTCTTCTCCAGATCTTCCACATCATCGGCCAGCTTTGTGTAGGTGGGCACGATGACATTGTCGACGACACCCTGAAGCACTTGGCGCAGGAATGCCTCCTGCTCGCTGCTGAGGTTAGCCTGGGCGATGAGCGTATTGGCATTCTCCAGCTCGTCGACCACTTTTGAGCAGGCATCGACTGAGGTCTGACCGTAGCTCTTGTCCTTGTAGCGGGCATCGCTGACGATGGTCGATTCAGAGTTGTCGGCTTTGTTGTCGTCGTCGTCATCGCTGCAAGCGGTGAATGATAGTGCGCCCAGCACGACGGCAATGGGCAAGATGAAATACTTTTTCATGTTTTTTGTCTCCTTTTTTTAATATAAGTTGTTATACATTATTGTCTAAAGAAAGAACCCCTCATACGTCACACCGATATTCACAGCGGGCTCATTGTTGTAGATGTCCTTCAGGAAACGGTTTGAGAATTCAGCCTTGATGGCGATCTCAGGCACAGGGAAGAAATTCAGGCCGACGGCCATACGCTTCACTGCCGTGTAATCATAGGCTGTGCCACGGGTTTCGGAGGCATAGGGATTGTAGGCCTCATAGCGTCCGAAGACATAAAGGCGCTTGTCCTGACTGCGCATGCTTTCAATCTGCGAGAAGAGGTCATAGCCAGCCTCGATGCCCACAGCGTAGGCGTTCTTCGACACGAAGGCGGAGTGATGGAAGGGCGACTTCTTGTTCACACGGTTGTAAACATACTTCAGCTGCTCAGCATCGCCCAAATAACCATAGTCAGCTTGTCCGCGGACAATCCAGTTGTGACGGTTATAGGTGAAGTCGAGGGCTCCCACGGCCACCGTCCCCTTGTACTCGGCATCAGTGCCGTTGGCATTGCGAGGATAGCTGTTGCCAATGGACTGGCCATAATATCCGCTCAGGCCAATGCGCAACCCAGGCAGAGCATAACAGTCGAGACGGGCAGCAGCACCATATTTATTGGCCACGTCATACTCCATGGGCGACTTATGGCCTTTGTGTATCCAACCTGTATTGGTAAAGTTGTCAGCATTGAGACCAGCCAGCAGCTGGGCTTCATAGCGGAAGGCCTTGTAGCGTCCGAAGAACGACACGCCCGTCTGATGCCAGGTAGAAGGAAGGATGGTGTTCTCACCCTCCGGCCGATAGACCGTGAAGAAGTTCAGCGGCTCGTGATGGGCGTTGTTCAGGCCTACAGGCACCACGATATGTCCCATGCGCAGATTGGCAGCACGCGAAAACGACTTCTGCAGCCAGAACTGCTCGAGCTCTACCTCGCCGCCTTTTTCAGTCTCCTGCTCCCATTCGCCGCCTTCTTCGTCCTCCTTCTCATAGGCCAGTCCGTTGCCTCCATGCTCAAACTCGATCTCAGTGCCCAGACTCCAGCCCTTGCCGAAGTTATAGCCCATATACACTACTACGTGGGGCAGGTCGAAGCGTCCATGTGAAGGATCGTCCTTGTGGGCTTCGGGCTGGGAGTAGCGGCTCACATGATCACTATAGAAATTGCGGCCATAGGCCACCTCACCATAACCGCCAATACTCAGACGCTGAGCATGGTTCTGACCCAGCACACTGTCGCCTGCACTGACCTGTGCCATGGCCGACGCTGAGAGAACCAGCGAAAAAAGAACTGTTGTTATTGTTTTGCTATCCATACTATTACTTGGTTTGAAATCGGCTGCAAAGGTACGGCTTTTGCAAAAATCACACAATACCCAAAAGTGGTGATTTTGACCACAAACTATTGCACCTTTCAAGGAAAATGCCTACCTTTGCACTCAAATAACACATATTTATAATATGAAACAGCAAAAGATGTATGAGGCCGACGACAAGATGATCACCCTCATCCGCGATAACTACGATCTGCTGCAGATGCTGGGCTCATTCGGCATCAGCCTGGGCTTTGGCGACAAGACCGTCAGCGAGACCTGTCATGACAACGGAGTCGATACCTACACCTTCCTCGCAGTGGTCAATTTCACGATTAACGGACATACCGACGCTGATGGCGACGAACAGCTGTCAGTGCCCACTCTCATGCATTATCTGGAGGCCAGCCATGCCTATTACCTTGATTTTCAGTTGCCTTTCATCAGGAGGGAGCTGGAGGAAAGCCTCAATGCCGACGATTCACTCGCACAACTCATCCTGCGATTCTACGATGAATATGCCCACGAGATACATCGCCACATGCACTATGAGCAGCGCGTGCTCTTCCCTTATGTCAAGGGACTCCTTAACGGACAGCCAGGAAACGGCAACTACAACATCGAGACTTTCTCTCGGCAGCACGGCCAAGCCGACAAGAAGCTGCGTGAGTTGAAGCTACTCATTATTAAGTATCTGCCCAGCGACGGTCTGCACAACAATAAGCTCACTGCAACGCTTCACGACATCTATGACAACGAGGCCTGGCTACGTCAGCATGCCTTGGTGGAGGACAACATTTTTGTGCCGGCCATCAGGCGCATGGAGCGGCAACTGCGACAGAGCGACGTCACTCGTAACATCACTGAGATGGTGTTCAAAAAAGGAACAGG
>JAEEGH010025953.1_pt1 | contig 11711 bp, 6 predicted proteins | sample 9134181 | NCBI WGS metagenome assembly JAEEGH01 (sample SAMN16246544, study PRJNA631951) | gut metagenome | biome: gut microbiome; feature: rumen; material: DP-attached | host: Bos | place: Iran: Karaj | collected 2018-10 | reverse complement strand
GCCACATCGCGGAATAGGTTGAGATTGCCGCTTGGCAGGGTGAGACCGGCGATGGCTCCGCATACGTCCTTCGACCTTCGACTTACCGGCGGTATGGTCTCTATCACATGGCAGCCCATATCGTCGTTTCTGAGCATCTGTTGTGCTGCATGCAATACGATGTCGTCGTATGTAAGCCTTGGTTTTCGTTGGGATATTGCTTCCACAAACTTTTTGGCGAGGCCTTCTGTTTGCTGAGGAATGAGCGATGCGCTGAATATAAATTCTTGGCTCGATACCAATTCGATTTCAAAAAATCCGGGCATAAACAGGTCTTCCTGGTACGGTCTGCCCGCCTTGTGGTCGATAGGATATTCTATGTTGTAATTCCAATCGGGCGCGGTAACGAAATCCCCCGGCATGCTGGTCTGCATGTAGAGCATAGGCTCGTTGTCGTTGGGATGGTAGGCGATGCCGTTTTGGATGACGGTATTGCCCGTGAAGATGCGTGGGTCGCGGTGTCGGAGTTCGTCGATATACCTGAATGCCACTATCGGTCTTATGCGAATCTTGGCTGGCTTGTTGGACGAAATGAGCGTGTACCTGACAAACAATGTCGGTTCATCGGAGGCGAGCACCATCTCCTTGCGTAGTATGGCTTCGTCGCCAAGCGAGTATTCGATGGTGGGGTAGGGGTTGAAGTTGGCTGCCGATATGTATTGGTATCCCATCGGGAAATAGACGTTGGGATATTTGCGCACCGAGATGTAATAGGTGTTGCCGCCGAGCAGCACCGCGTCGTCGAGCGTGGAGAGCAGTATCTTGTTGCGGTCGTGCTCTTGGTCGTATATCGACAATATGCCGTGCCAGTTGCGCGAATTGCACAGCGTGATGCTTGTGCTGGACGATGCTCCAAGCCGGTTGGTGCTTATCACGTCCTTGCCAAGCGAATATTCCATGTCGGACGACATGGTGGGTATCAACGGTGGTTGTTCTGCCATGATAATATGTGTTTTTGCCAATATGCTGAATTACAAACGTTTAGCGACCCGCAACATCTGTGAAATGTCGTGGGTTTATTCCGACTTAAAGATAAATAAAATTTTTTGACTAAAAAAAGGTGTATGGAAATTTTTTTCTAATTTTTTTTAGTCGGCTGTTTTTATTTGTAAATTAGATATTTGTCGCGTTTTTTGATGAAATCCGACAATCCTGGCTCCCACGATTGTATGATTTGTTCTTCCGTTGCGCCGGAGGCGAGCATCTTGGCGAGCGTCTTGTTGCCGTACAGCTTGCCGAGGAGGTTTTGGCTGGTGATGCACGTGCCGCCCGATATGCGGTACATGTCGATGAAATACCTGAGCGTAAACCTTGTACTGTCGGGATTGACGTCGTGAAAATCAACTCCATAGCACTTCTTGCCCTCGTGCATAGGGTTGGTCTGCATGCCGGGGATGTCCTTGGGCGTGAATACATATTCGCCGTATTTCGGGTCGGGATAGCCAATGAAGGTGAATGGCGTTTCTGTGCCGCGTCCTACGCTTATGTTTGTGGCTTCAAAAAGGCACAGGCTCGGGTACAGCCTCACCGAGAGGTAGTCGGGCAGGTTGGGGGAGGGCTTGATGGGCAGTTGGTAGCGCATCGAGCGGTCATAATTTGCCACTGGTATCACTGTAAGGTCGCATTTGACTCCGCCTTTGAGCCAGCCTTCGCCGTTGATCATCTTGGCGAGTTCTCCGACTGTCATTCCATAGACGATGGGAATCGGGTCCATGCTTACGAATGATATGCAGTCAGCTTCGCGGATGGGTCCCGCCACATAGTCGATGTTTGGGTTTGGACGGTCGAGGACGAGCACTTTGACGTTGTTTTCGGCGGCGGCCTCCATTACATTGTGTAGAGTGCTTATGTATGTGAAGAATCTGCATCCAACATCCTGAATGTCATACACTACGTAATCGAGTCCCGACATCTGCTGTGGCGTCGGCTTGAGGTTTTTGCCAAAGAGCGACACTATCTTCACGCCGGTCTTCTGGTCGGTCTCTGAGTCCACCTTTTCGCCGGGCTCTGCCGCTCCACGAAAACCATGTTCGGGCGCAAATACGCGCTCCACCTTCACGCCGCCTTCTATCAGTACGTCAAGCAGGTGATTGCCAAATGCTTGTGCGGTTGGGTTGGCCGTCAATGCCACCCTCTTGCCGCGCAATATCGACAGGTACGCCGCAGTATCTTCGGCTGCTACGGTGATTGGTTTTATGGGGTCTTTTTTAGGTTCAATGGCAATGCTGTCAGCCGCCGTTGCAACAGACTGTCCGCTTGTCACCGACTGTCCGCCGCGAGCCGTGCAGCACGTCAGCGCAGCCGCAAGGAGCGGCATTGCCACAATTGCTAATTTTTTCATTGTTTTTGCTGTCTTTCGATGGCTTTTGCCTCGTTCCACAATTCTTCCATCTGATCGAGGGTCATGTCCTTGAGGCGCAGGCCTTTTTCCTTGGCGCGGGCTTCGATGTGATTGAACCTTGAGGTAAATTTTGCGTTGCAGCGCTCCAGGGCGGTGTCGGCGTTGATGCCGTAGAGCCTTCCAGCGTTGATGGTTGCAAATAGCAGGTCGCCAAATTCGTCTTCCGACTTGTCGGCGTCGCCTTTTTCGAGTTCGGCTTTGAGTTCGCCAAATTCTTCATAGTCCTTGGGCCACCCGTCCTCTTTTTCCTGCCAGTCAAATCCTGAATGAGCCGCCTTGTCTTGCAGACGGTATGCCTTTATTAATGAAGGCAATGCGGGAGGAATGCCGCCAAGTACGGTCTTGTTGCCGCCTTTTTCTTTGAGTTTCACTTGTTCCCAAAGTTTTGACACCTCTTCGGGGGTCTCCGCCTTGACGTCGCCAAAGATGTGCGGATGGCGGAATACGAGTTTTTCGTTGAGGGCGTCGAATACATCGGTGAGTGCAAATTCACCTTTCTCCTCGGCTATGAGCGCGTAGATGATGATGTGCAGGAGTACGTCGCCGAGTTCCTTTTTGCGGTCGGCGGTATTGTTTTCCATTATCGACTGCGAGAGTTCATACACTTCCTCAATTGTGAGTGTGCGGAGAGTCTCGTTGGTGAGGGCTGCGTCCCACGGACATTTTTTGCGCAACACTTTTATTGTGTCGAGCAGACGAAAAAATGATTCTGATATTTTGCTGTTTTCCATTGTGTTATGTTGGGTTGTTTTTTTACTTGATAATTGCACTATTGGAAGTCGTGCTTGGCGATGAGTACGCACCAATAATATCCGTATTGACCGCCTTTAGCCATACCGATGCCGATGTCGTAACAATCGCTCCAGAACGGGTCGATGCCGAGCAGGTGGCGGCGGTGACCGGCGTTGCTATTGTTGGCGCCGCCGTCGTAGATGAGCTGTATGATGGATTCCTTGCCGCTTTTGTGTCCGGCGGCGAGGCTTTCAAAATTGTTGCTGCTGTACGATGTGAGCCAGCTGGAACGCAGTTTGTAGCCTGCGGCGTTGATCTTGAAGTTCATACCGCCGCCATCGGGGTCTACGTGTCCAAAATAATTGCGGTCCACCATATCCTGAGCCTTTGCCTGCGCCACTTTGGCGAGTGTCTGATTCCATTTGAGCTCGGGAAGGGGCTGCACACCGCTGAGGTCCACTCCAATTTCGGTGCTGTACGCGGATGGATTTTTGCGGACGGCATTGAGGTACATCAATGCGTTTTCAATCTCGTTGGATGAATTGAAATTGTTGTTGCGGTTGTTGGATGGGGGAGTGGGGCCCTGGTTGTTGTTATTGCGGTTGTTGTCAGTGCGATTATTATTGTTGTTAGTACGGTTATTGTTGTTATCAGTGCGATTATTGTTGTTGGACGAAGAGCCTGTCATCGGTGTCAACAGCTTCTCTCCAAAATCCTGCACGCAATTATAACGGTAAGTTTTGTGGATCTTGATGCTTGTGCCCATTGCATTGTAAGTGGCGTTGAGGATGTTGACGCGGTGTCCTACGCTGGGCAGCCCATCGTCGATGAGCAGTTGCATCACAATATCAAGTGCGTCCGAATATCCATAACTGCAATTTTCGGCGGCATTGCCACATTTGTAATATTTGCCAATGCGGGTGAAACACGCCGTGCCGTCGGACGAATTGTGTCCTGTCATACCTTTGGTGCCCATATCAATGGCATGCATTGCGGCTGTAGCGCAGAGATTTTTTTCGGGGTAGAGCATAGGGCGGTTTTTCACCTGTTGAAGATCTCTCTTGAGCGACGCCACGTATGACGAATTGCCTGTGAGGTATTTGGCGGCGTATGTGCGCGCAAATTTTGCGCCGTCGAGCCTTGCAAGGTTGCAATATAGGAACACGAGTTTTTCCTGTTCCGACAGGTTGGTGTTTTGTGCTGTGTTCGCCTTTGCGAGTTCCTGGTCGCTCCATTCCGAAAAAGTCTGTGCGCGGAGTCCCTGCATTGCTATTAACATTGCCATCAATATAAAAATCTTCTTCATAGCCCTGTGGTTTTATTTAGTCCTTGATGTTGCTGGTATTGATTTCCGGGTATTCGCCGGCTTTAAACTTGAAGTCGTCCTTGTTCAATACGCCCGACATCATGCTGCCCTTGATCTGGTCTGGCGTGTATCCAACAGCCTTGATTGGCACGTCCTTGCCGTCGATGCCTCCGGCGGTGCTGATAGTCTTGTCGTAGATGCAGCGTTCGATGGTGCCGTCGTTTTCGCGTCCGCATATCGAGCCGTAGTATGACGAGCCGTCGATGGTGCCGAGGAATATGCTGGAGGTCGTTGTGCCTGAATTGTAGCCTACAATGCCGCCCACGTAGTAAGCCGCCGAGAGGTTGCCACGGCTGATGCACGAGGAGATGCTGCCCTGGACATTGTCGGAGCAGATGCCGCCTGCAAACGCCTGAGCCTTTATCGAGCCATAATTGCTGCAAAGCTTGACTTCGGATGTGGATTTTGCCACGCCGATGATGCCTCCGGCGTTGTTGCCGCTGGAGCTGATTTCGCCCCTGTTGGTGCTGCCTTCTATCTTGCCGCCCTTGCCTGCGATGCCGCCAGCCGCGTATGTGGCTTCCACGACGCTCTCATTGAGGCACTTGCTGATGGTGCCGTCATTGAATCCAGCGATGCCGCCCGAGCAGTCGCCGCCGTTGATGGTGCCGGAGTTGGTGCATCTATTGATGATGGCAAATGAATTGCGCCCCGATATGCCGCCGGTGTTGTCGCGTCCGGTGATGGTGGCGAGGTTGGTGCAGTGGTTGATTTCGGCGTTGTTGCTGCCTGCGATGCCGCCCACGCAGCTGAGACCTGTCACAAGTCCGGCTCGGCTGTTGGTGCAGCTGTCGATGCGTCCGCCGCTGCTGCCGCAGATGCCGCCCACGTAGTAGTCGCAATTGATGGTGCTATTGTTGGTGCACCTTGCTATCTCGCCGTTGTCAAATCCGCAGATGCCGCCGCAGTAGTTGTCGGCCTTGATGAGCGACGACTCGGTTTTGCATGATTCGATGCGCCCAAGATTGAATCCGCAGATGCCGCCGGTGTAGTAGTGCCCCTGGATGTTGGCACCCGAGAGCCTTATGTTTTTCACGATGCCTGTGTTGTAGCCGATGAATCCTATGTTGTCGTAGGTGGGCTGGTTGCAATGGAAACTGTGGATGATCTTGTTGTCGCCGTCGAGTATGCCGTTAAATGGAGAGAGGATGTTGCCGATGGGCCAAATATCGCCGTCAGAGGGGCAGGTGATGTCGTTGGCAATCTTAAAATGCACGTCCTTGAATCCGTCGATGCAGGCGTAGCCCTTGTAATTGCCGCCGAAATTTACAGCCTCGCTGAATTTGCAGAGGTCGTCGTATGTGCTGATGAGCAGTGGCTTTTCGGCTGTGCCTGAGGGCGACAGCGACGGATTGCTGATGCGCATCATAATCTCCTTCTTGACCTTGCCGTCGGTGACTGCAAATACCACCGCGCCCTGTTTGAGCGGAAGAGCCTTGTCGTCCTTCACCTGCAATACGTCGCTTTGGCGACATTCGTACCTGACGCTGTCCACCTCGTCAAGCTCGATGAACGACATGAGGGCGCGCACGTTTTCGCCTTTGCCCACAAAAATCGGTGTGGACGCCACGATGGCCTCGCTGAAAGTCTCCGACGAGAGTATCCTCGGGTACTGGCGGTCATCGAACACAAAGTCCATGTCAAATCCCGTCTTGCCCTTGAGCTTGTCGCCAATCATATTGGCGGTGGGGCGACCTTCGGTGTGGGTCATCTGCAAGAGCTCGTTGTCGCCGACTGCGGTCTCCAACGTGCACATCTGATTGTCGAAGAAGCAGTTGGTGATTTTGCCGCCAATTGCACCTCCGCATATTGCGCCCGAATAGTCTTCGAGGCCGTCCACGCTGTTGATTTGCATATTGTATTCAATATTGCCGCTGCTATTGTAGCCGCATATACCGCCGCAGTAATAATGTCCGCGCAGGGGCAGTGTGTTGATGCATTTTTCCACCGTGCCGGTATTGTAGCCGCACAATGCGCCGGTGTAGTCGCCGCCAAAGATGTGACCGCCCACGAGGCATACCTTGCTGATAGTGCCGTTGTTGTAGCCAAAAAGTCCGCAGTATTTTTCGAGGGGGCGCATTATGTTCATATTGGCGATTACGTGTCCGTATCCCGAGAAGTTGCCGTTGAAAGGTGCGCTCGGTGTGCCGATGGGTTTCCAGTTTTCGGATTCGGGGATGTACACATTGTCCAACAGCGCAAAATGCACGTCCTTGAAACCGTCGATGCAGGCAAAGCCCTTGTAGTTGGAGCAGTAATTGACCGCATTGGCAAACTGGATGAAGTCTTCGTAGTTTCTGATTCTGACCGGAGAAGTGGCTGTGCCGGTGGTGAGTGCGTGCTGCATTGTCGATTTGAAGATGACGTTTCTGGTGCAGCTGCCACCTTTAATAATAATGGAGAGGTACGCGCTGCCCTTGAGCTCGCACTTGTTGTCGTCAATCTCGAGGAAGTTGGTGTTGGACGGTGTGTATTCCACACCCTGCGACCTGATGATTTCAAAATTTTTGGAAACACCCGCAGCAGTCTGACCGTCAGGCAGTTTTACGGGCGAGAGCGCGGCGCGGAGTGCGTCGCTGAGTGACGAAATCTCAAGCCTTGGGTACAGGTTTTCATCAATTACATAACCATTGTGGTCAAAATAAAGGCCTGCAACAATCTGCGCCGTCGGCAGTCCCTTGATGCTCTTGTTGTCGATTGTTCCGCAACCTTTTTTGAGCGGGCAGGTCTGCATGTCGTAGATACAATTGTTGATTGTAGTGCCTGACGTGGCGTTGGAGCCTACGATGCCGCCGCAGAAGTTGCCGTTTTGCACGTATCCGATGTTGATGCAGTTGGTGATGATGCCGTTGTCATAATTCTTGCCCACAATGCCGCCTCCGTAGTTGTTGCAGTAGATGTTGGCGGTATTGATGCAATGGTCGATGGTGCCGGAATTGTGGCTGCAAATGCCTGCGCCATAATATTCCACGCTCACCATACCACCGGCTATGACGAGGTTGCGGATGGTGCCGCTATTGTATCCAAACAGCGTTCCCGACTTGCCACCCGCCACCATGAGGTTTTTGATGGCATAGCCCTGCCCGTCGAACGCACCGGCAAAGCGCGCCGAATAGTTGATGCCGATGGGCGTCCACACTCCGCAAACCACGGCGCAAGTCTTTTCGTCCACATAGCCCTCCATGTCGATGTCGTTGGCGAGCACCACGGTCTTGCCCGTGAAGTCGTATGGCGAAAAGAAGCCTGTAGTGCCGTTGACGAGGGCTGCGAGGCCTGCAAGTTCGTTGGGCGTTGTAATCTCGTACAACTCCGCCTTGATATTATTGACATACCAGTCTATGACAGGTTTGATGGTGCCATCGGGGTTGTAATCGATGGCTAAAGACCTGCCAGACAGCAGCATAAGCAATATAAATAAGATGCGTCTCATGACTTTCAATGATAAAAAATACGTGAAAAACTTCCCAAAGATATTCAAAAATAATGCAAAATGCAAACGGTAGATATTTTTTTTCAAATAAAACCCAAAAAAAGTTACGAATTATCAAATAAATGATTACCTTTGCCCTTTTGAAAAAGAGGTATAAAACATTACTCTTACGACAATCAAATGGAGCTTCAAGGCATCAAGCAACGTTTTGGCATCATCGGCAACGACCCCGCGCTCAACCGCGCGCTCGACATAGCCGCCCAGGTAGCGCCCACCGACATCTCGGTACTCGTGATAGGCGAGTCGGGAGTCGGCAAGGAAAACATACCTCAGGTCATCCACGCCCTGAGCGCACGCAAGCACGGCCCTTACATAGCCGTCAATTGCGGAGCCATACCCGAGGGCACGATAGACAGCGAGCTGTTTGGGCACGAGAAGGGCTCATTCACCGGCGCCAACGAGTCACGCAAGGGATATTTTGAGGTAGCCGACAAGGGCACGATATTCCTCGACGAGGTGGCTGAGCTTCCCCTGAGCACTCAGGTGAGGCTGCTGCGCGTGTTGGAGAGCAAGGAATTTATGAAAGTGGGCTCGAGCAAGATTCAGAAGACCGACGTGAGGGTGGTGGCCGCCACCAATGTCAACGTCGCCAAGGCTGTCAAGGAGGGCCGCTTCAGGGAAGACCTTTATTATAGGCTCAATACTGTCCAGATCAATATGCCGCCGTTGCGTGAGCGCGGCAACGACATATTGCTCCTGTTCAGGAAATTTGCGACCGACTTCGCCGAAAAGTACAACATGCCTATCATCCGCCTCGACGAAAGCGGCAAGCAGGTGGCTCTCACGTACCGCTGGCCCGGCAACGTAAGGCAGTTGCGCAACATCACGGAGCAACTCTCGATTATCGAACAGGATCGCGACATTGATGCCGAGATATTGATAAAATACCTTCCCGACTACAAGGAGGACACGCATCCGGCGATAGTGCCCACGCATCATGGCGGCAACGCCGACTTCGCCTCCGAGAGGGAGATATTATACAAGGTGTTGTTTGACATGAAAAACGACATCGCTGAACTCAAAAAAGAGATGAAGGACCTCATAGGCGGCAATGCGCCCCAGATGAGGGACAATGACGACGCGCTATACATCCCGCAGGACGATTACAGCCCGTATGTCACCATAGACGACAAGCCGATAATGCCGTCGATACATACCAAGGTGGATTCGCTCCACCACGACAATGTAATTGACACCCACGAGATCACCACGCACCAGGACAGCCTCTCGCTCACCGAATCGGAGTTCAACCTCATCAGGAAGGCTCTCGAAAGGCACAACGGCAAGCGCAAGGCGGCGGCGCAGGAGCTCGGCATATCGGAACGCACGCTGTACAGGAAACTCAAAGAATACAACATCACAAGATGAAGACAATGAGAATCCTCATAGCGGCAATGATGGCGTTGATGGTGTCGATGATGACATCGTGCGGCATATACTCCTTCACGGGAGCGTCATACGGCACGGCAAAGACGGTGTCCATCGACTACTTCCAGAATAGGAGCACATACGTCAATTCGACCCTGAGCTCCAAGATAACGGAAGACCTCAAGGACCGTTTCATGAGTCAGACGCCGCTCTCACTCGTCAAGGACGGGGGCGACCTCCACTTTGAAGGTACAATCACCGGGTACACGATCACCACGGCGGCGATCAAGGCGGGCGAAACTGCGGCAAGCAACAGGCTGACGATTACATTGAAAGTGACGTTCACCAACGTAACGGCGCCCGAAAACGACTTCGACAAGTCATATTCGAGGTATGCCGATTACGACGTCTCAAGCTCATTCTCGTCAGTGGAATCTGCGCTCGTGGACGAGATTGTGGAGATGCTCATAGACGACATCTTCAACGACTCGGTGGTCAATTGGTAGCAAACAAGGAAAACAAAAGTATAAGGAACTAAAAATTTTGTATTGATTATGACCTCAAAACAATTCTTCAAATACCTCGTGGAGCCGGAGCAGCTCAACGACAGCTCCGTTGTGGAGATGGAACAGCTGATCAAGCAGTTTCCCTTCTTCCAGACGGCGCACCTTCTGTACTTGAAGGCACTCAACCGAATCAACCCCAAGCTGGTGAAGGAAAAGTTGCCCAAGGAATCGCTGTTTGTGTCCGACAGGTCGGTGTTGCACTCATTGCTCCGTCCAGCAGCAGAAGCCGCCGACGACAAGAAGTCGGCATCTCGACCGGCAGCGGCAGCCGCAACGCCATCCGCGCCCAAGCCCGAGGACAAGAAGGTGGAATCGCCCAAACCCGAGGACAAGAAGGATGAGGCGACCAAGCCCGAAGAAAAGAAAGCTCCGGCAGTGAAGGTGGAAGTAAGCTCACCCGCGCCCGCCGACAAGCAGAGCGTCATAACCACCAAGACCACCACCACAGTTGTGGAGACACAGACGGAGGAGAAGAAGTCCCCCGTTGTTGAGGTGAAGGAAATCAAGGAGACCAAAGAAGTCAAAGCGCCCAGAGAGCCCAAAGAGCGTCCAGCAGTAAAAGTGAAGGTGCAGGAATCAGAGGGCGAAAGCGGCGACGGCAAGCGTGCCCTCTCCAACGAGGAGCGCAAGCAGAATCACGACAACCTCGTGAAAGATTTCTTTGACCTCAAGGACAAGGAAAAATACGAAACCGTGGCTACCAACATTGCGGAAGACGGCTCGATAAGGTCAGCCGCCGCAGAACTCGCCGCCAAGAGCCAGATAGACCGTGGCACTGTAATCAACGACAGGACAGCCGCCGCGCAGCAGACCACTACCACCACAACGGTAGTGACCACCGTAGTGGAGAAGACCACCAAGGCGTCGGAAGATACAAATGTCGAGAAGCCCAAGCCCGAAGCTCCGAAGGCAGCTGAGCAGCCCAAGGACGGCAATAAGGATGAAATACTCGACAAGATAGCAATGCTCCGTAAGGAGCGCGAGGAGGCCAACAAAAAGCGCATCCTTGCAGAAGAGGAAGCCAAGAAGACTAAAGCCGCAGCCGAGGAGGAGGCAAAGCGCGTAGCCGAGGCAGAAGCGGCGGCAGCAAAGGCAAAGGCAAAGGCGGAAGCCGAAGCCGCAGCTGCAAAAGCCAAAGCAGAGGCTGAAGCAGCCGCAGCCAAGGCAAAGGCCGATGCAGAAGCAGCCGAACAAGCCAAGGCGAAAGCCGAAGCCGAGGCGGCAAAAGCTAAGGCGGAGGCTGAGGCAGCCAAAGCAAAGGCAGCTGAAGATGCAGCCAAGGCAAAAGCCGAGGCAGACGCTGCAAAAGCAAAAGCAGCCGAAGAGGCGGCAAAGGCAAAAGCCGAGGCGGAAGCAGCCAAAGCAAAGGCAGAGGCGGAAGCTGCCAAGTCAGTAACGACTACCGTAACCACCACAACAGTGACGGAGACCGTGACCACAACGATAGAGCCCGCAGAAGCCGCTGTCGTAGTAGAGGAAGTGAAACCCGCAGAGCCTGCAACGCCCATCGAGCCTGCCCAGCCCGCCGGTGAAGAGAAAGAAATGTCGGCGGCAGACAAGCTCCTCGCCCGTCTCAACAGGTACAAGCAGACGGAGCCGGAACCTGCAAAGACCGACAGTCCCAACCTCATCGACAAGTTCCTGCAAGAAGACCACCACCTCGACCGCAACCAGGAAGTCACCGCTGGAGACATGGGTCAGGATTCAGTGAAGCAGCCCGAGCTCTACTCCGAAAAGCTCGCTAAGCTC
>JAEEGH010025951.1_pt1 | contig 11711 bp, 9 predicted proteins | sample 9134181 | NCBI WGS metagenome assembly JAEEGH01 (sample SAMN16246544, study PRJNA631951) | gut metagenome | biome: gut microbiome; feature: rumen; material: DP-attached | host: Bos | place: Iran: Karaj | collected 2018-10 | reverse complement strand
TTCTGGCCCGCGTACCGTTATCTTCTCGATTTCTTCTAAGTCCAAGAAGAAGGATACTGCTGCTGACGCTGCTGCTGCTCCGGCTGCTGCCGCTGCTGCTCCGGCTGCCGAAGCCAAGTAATTTTGGTTTAGCTGTAGATCAGGCGAATTTGAGACCTGTCCCAAACGGGGCAGGTCTTTTTGTTGAATTGGTGGTGGTTTCCTTCGTCTAAATAATCTATATTCAAGTTATGAATATCATCAAACTTATATATTGCCTTTGTTTTATCGCCCTTCTTGGGTGTGCAAGTTCCGAACCAGTCAAGCAGCAGGATAGCAATGCCGATGACGTCCGTGCCAGGGCCCATCAGGCGTATAGCGAACTTGACGCGGCTCAATAGTAGCCGTTTTCTGTGCCAACAAAATCTATATTTGGACCATGAATACATTCAAGCTTTTATCCTGTGGTTGCCTTATTTCCCTTTTAGGCTGTGCCGGTTCTGATCCTGCCGCTAAACCGAACGTCAATACGGGTGATGTCCGTGCCAATTCGTCAAAAGCGTATAGTGAACTTGAAGGACAGAATGTGCAGGCGACGTCCGAGAACGGTTCGTCGCAGTTGCAGTCTGTTGCGGAGTCCGTCTCCCTTTCTGAAATGCTGAATTCCCATGCTTGCCCGAATGCGGATGACTTGCGCGGTCAGGGTATTGCCGACAATGCGAGTTCTGCTTTGACGATTGCACAAAAGGATATTGCTGCGAAAATCCAGTCCGTTGTCGTAGCAAAGACGGAAGAAACGCGGAAATCCAATGTCGATGCCGCCGGGAACGAAACGCTCCAGTCGTCGTTCGAAACGAATACGCAGGTGATTACGCAGCTGCAGAACGCCCAGGATGCAAGGTCTATTGCCACGTTGACTCAAGCTGGAAAGTTTGGTGTGGTGGCGTGCATGACTAAGTCCGATGCGGCAAAGCCTTTCGTCAGAGAAGCGGCTCTCTTGCAGGATTCGGTAAAGCTTGCGCTTAAGATTTTTGAGGAACAGAAGCATCCGATTATCAGGAACAACGCCTTCAAGGCCGCTAGCGACATGTATGCGCGTACGCTTGCGATTGGGACTGTTCTCGAAGGGCTTGGAGTCAAGTTCGAAGATAAGGTCAAAACGGATTTTGTATCTGAACAGCAGAAGTATAACGAATTCCGTTCGCAGTACGCTTTCTATTACAAGGTGGATGATTCCGATGCGTCCATTATGCAACAGCGCAGGGCCGTGTTTGAACGGATTTCTGCGAAGTACCCTGTGCGCGTGGCAGAATGCTCGAACGGTCTTTTGTTGAGGCTGGATGTCTCGCCGGAGTCTTGCTCCGAAGGCAGCCTTGGCATTGCTTGTACGACGACTTTGAACTTGGAAGGCTCGAACTGCGATGGCGAATCTTACTTTAGCGTCCATGCGAAGGTTAAGGGGAGCGGTCGCTACGATGTGAACGAGGCCAAGGAACGTTTGAATGAAAATATTTCCAAGGGCGACTGGTTCAATGAATGGTCCGTCGAACTGGATAAGTGGAGACTGGAATGATTCGCGTTTTGACTTTTGTCGCGGTGCTGCTTTTGTCGTCGGAGCTTTGTTTGGCTGGAGCTCCGCAATCTTCTGTAGCGGAAAAATCGCACAAGATGGAGTTGCCGCAGTCGATTTCCGATTCTCTTCCGTGGTTTGCGGTTCGCGAGGTGGCTGAAAATCCGCTTCCGTTTACGCGTTCGCACTTGGCAAAAATTGCGACAAAGAGCGAGCGTACGGCGCTGGTCTATTTTGCAACGTGGTGCATCCCTTGTAGGGCGGGCGTCAAGCGTCTTGTGGAAAATGTCGAAGAACTCCAGAAGAACAACGTGTCGATTGTGCTCGTGAATATCGGCGAACGCGACGAAGAACTTGTCAAGAACTGGGTCAAGAAGACGGATGCCTCTAAGTTTACGGTCATAAGCGATCCGTTCAAGCGATTGACGGAGGGCTTTGGGCTTGTTAAAGAGGGCGAAGAAATTACCCTCCCGCGCACGATTGCGGTGGATAAAAATTTGAAACCGTTGTTCATGCTGGGTGAAGAAGGTTCTGACTGGCCGCAGGTTCTGTGGGCGAAGTAATTGCAAATGATATTCCCGCTAGAGCCTGTCCTGAGCGACAGTTGAAGGAAACGGGAATTTTTTTGATGTAGAGATTTTATTATGTATCTTATCGTTGGTCTCGGAAATCCCGGTACGCAATATTCGAATACGCACCACAATGCCGGTTTTATGGCGGTCGAAAAGCTTGCCGATTCCAGCAAGGACTGGAAAAGCGAGCACAAGGCGCTCACCATGAAGGTGAACATAGCGGGCGAGGAATGCCTGCTTGTCAAGCCGCAGACGTACATGAACTTGTCGGGCGAGGCGGTACAGGCTTTGATGACTTGGTACAAGGTCAAGGTCGATCATTTGCTGGTGTTCAGTGACGATATTAATTTGGACGTGGGCCGTATTCGTTGTCGCAAGGATGGTAGTCACGGCGGTCAGAACGGGCTCCGTAATATTATCGAGCATGTGGGCGACAAGTTTCCACGTATCCGTTTTGGCGTGGGCAAGTGCCCCCCGAAATTCGACCTTAGCAACTGGGTTTTGGCGAAGTTTTCGCCTGAAGACCGCCCGAAATTCGACGAAGCCATCGCGAAGGTTCCGGCATTAGTGGAATGCTATTTCAAACTTGGCATTGAAAAGTGTATGGAACGGTATAACGGGAAATAGTTTTTTGATGTTTTGACTTGCTATATGCAACGTATGCAACAAAATCGTTAATACCCTGACTTGCAAAACGCTTGTCAGGGTTCTTTTTTGTCTCTGAAATTATATATTGGTGACTAGTGTTAAGGGGCGAATAATATGAAATCGACTTGTTGCGTGGATGCTGTGCTCAGATATTTTGGCGTTCTTTTATTGGCGCCGATTTTATTGATGTCTTGTGCAGACGATAATAACAGTAACGCCGTTGGGCCGAATACACAAAGCGAAATAAGTTCCAGTAGCTTGTCGAGTGCTGCGGAATCTAACGGCAAATCCAGCAGTAGTGTTTCTAGCAGTAGCAAGGATTCGAAAAGTGGTTATGGGAAAATCGGCAAGTCCATGACGGTTTATGGTCTAGCTCAAAATGGTCCTTATGCGGACAGTTCCGTTGTAAAGTTGACCGCATTGGATGAATCGACTTTGGAATCTACGGAGCAGGTTTTTACGGGAATGGTGGAGGGCGGTTTTGGCGGATATTCTGTCAAGGCGGAATCGTTAAAATCGAATATAGCACGGGTTTCTGTAACAGGAAAATATCTCGAAGCGAAATCTGGGCGACTTTCCGAAAAAGAACTTACTTTGTACGCTCTGACCGACTTGAATGTACATGATTCTGTGAATGTGAACCTTTTTACAACATTGGAATATGAACGCGTTCGTGAACTTGTCAAAAACAAGAAACTCTCTTTTGCGGATGCCAAGAAACAGGCCCGGAATGAACTCCTAGACGCTTTCCATGTCGCTATTAAAGACGAAAAAGGCAATGATGTAAATTTTGATGATCCTGAAAAATGGAGCGTTTACGGGATCCGTGATATAGAAAATCGCGATGAAGATAAAGTCTTGATGGGGCTTACGGCTATTTTCTCGCCTTTTCGCGGAAACTTTTTTGAATCGTTTGTCAAGGATTTTGCGGAAGATTTTGCAAAGGACGGAAAATGGGATAGCGATTCTACGAGAAAAAAGATTGCTGATGCTGCTTACAACTTGAATATGTCAATTTTGTCGGGCGATGTGATTATCCCTGCAGATATTCAATCGATTCGTTCGACAATGACGAAATGGAGAAGTATCTATACGACAGGATTTGATTTGAGTAATATAGCGTCTAATGTGATTATGCCTGATTTTGAAAGTGTGATTGACGGCTTTTGGCTTGCCGAATATGGCCTTGATAAATGCGACAATAGTAATTTGGGTAAGGTCGCGAAAACTTCATTTGGCAAATATTTTACTTGCAAAAACGACGATAGAACTCGTACAGGTATCCGCTGGTTATCGTCTTCGGCCTTAGAGTCGAATACTTATGGTATTAAATGCGAAAGTACGGACTATTTTATAACAGAAACGACTGATAGAACGCCTTTTTCGTATGTATGCGATTACGGCAAATGGCGTAACGCCTTGGATGTTGAAGGAAAGGTTGGATTGTGTACAAGTGAAAAAGAAAATTCGCTTGAAGATACCGATTTGTTTGGCTATGTCTGCAAATCTAAAAAGTGGGAAATCTTTACGGATTCGCTTGAAGATAAAGTTAGCGGTAAACGTTATGCGTACCGCAAGGCGGCCAGGATTTATTGGATGATTGACGACTGGCGGGATACCACGTTTACGTGGGCGGAGGCTCAATGCCCCGATGGCTGGAAGCTCCCGACTGAGGATGAATGGGAAGAGTTGTCTAAACAACTTGCTGGAGTGACTGCAAACGGTTCTCAGTTGAATTTAGTTCATGTGGGGGAGTCTAATACTTGGTGGAGTTCGACGGAGAAAAACGATAGTCTTGCTGTAACGGCGAATGTTTGGCACCATCCGAGGAGCTATGATGAATCCTTCAGGTTTAATCTTACGATTTCAGCATTAGAAAAGGATCGTCAGGCGGCAGTCCGCTGTGTGAAGAAACCCTAAAGGCGAGGCTCCCGTTCACCGTATAGGGAATTTTTTTACATATTTCTAGTAACTATTAACTAGAAACTAGTAACTAATTTTACTATATTCTATGCGCAAAAGAGGTACTTTATGAAACTTTTGCCAGAAGCTTTGACGTTTGATGACGTCCTACTCGTTCCCGCTGAATCTTCTGTTCTTCCGGCACAGACGGATGTGAGCACCCAGCTCGCTCCGAATATCAAGCTGAACATTCCCATTATCAGTGCTGCCATGGATACCGTTACGACGGCTCCGCTCGCTATTTCTTTGGCTTTGCAGGGTGGCCTTGGCATCATCCACAAGAATATGTCTGTTGAAGACCAGGCCGAAGAAGTCCGCAAGGTCAAGCGTTGGCAGTCCGGTATCGTTACGAATCCGGTGACGCTCGATGCGGACCAACCGGTCTCTGCGGCTTTTGAACTCCGCGCCAAGAACAAGGTGAGCGGTTTCCCGATTCTTTCGAAGGGTAAGCTCGTCGGTATGCTTACGAGCCGCGACCTCCGTACGGTGAGCGACATGAACGTGAAAATTAGCACGATCATGACCAAGAATCCGGTGACGGCAAGCCCGAAGGTGAGCCTCGCGAAGGCGAAGGAAATTCTCGCCGAAAAGCGTATCGAGAAACTCCCGCTGGTGGATGCCTCCGGTGCCTTGAAGGGCCTCATCACGATGACCGACATCTTGAAGCGCGAAAACAACCCGAACGCTAGCCTCGACAAGAACGGTCAGTTGCTCGTGGGTGCTGCTGTCAGCACTTCTGCCAATACGCTTGAACGCGTGGCTGCCCTCGTGGAAGCTGGTGTTGACCTGTTGATTATCGATACGGCTCACGGCCACCACATCGGTGTGCGCAACATGGTTAAAACAGTTCGCAAGAAATATCCGAAACTCACGATTTGCGCCGGTAACGTTTGCACGCCGGAAGCGGTGGCTGAACTTGCCAAGTGCGGAGCCAATATCGTCAAGGTGGGTATCGGTCCGGGTTCTATTTGCACCACGCGTATCGTGGCCGGTGTCGGCTACCCGCAGTTCTCCGCTGTTGTGGAATGCGGCAAGATGGCACGCAAGGTTGGCGTGAAGATTATCGCCGACGGTGGCCTCAAGTTCTCGGGCGATATCGTGAAGGCTTTGGCCGCTGGTGGTCACGCCGTGATGGTGGGTTCGCTCTTTGCCGGTACCGAAGAAGCTCCGGGCGAAGTGATTCTCGCCGATGGCCGTAGCTACAAGAGCTACCGCGGCATGGGCTCTCTCGGTGCCATGCAGGCCGGTTCTGCTGACCGTTATTTCCAGGGTGGCGTTCAGGAACCGCGCAAGTTCGTTCCGGAAGGCATCGAAGGTCGCGTTCCGTACAAGGGACCGCTCCGCGACACCGTTTACCAGCTGATTGGCGGTATCCATTCTGCTATGGGTTATGCCGGTGCTGCTAACCTCGAAGAACTCTACAAGAAGGCGACGTTCGTCCGCATTACGGGCGCAGGCCTCCGCGAATCTCACCCGCACGACGTGACGATTACGAAGGAAGCCCCGAACTACCGCACGGGCGACTAAGCGCATCAAACGAATTAATAAACCCCGGCCAAGTGGCTGGGGTTCTTTTTTTATGCGACCAACTAAACTTTAATAAAGGCGGCGTTTTTTATTTTGTTCTATTCGGCGTCGCGGGCATCGGGGTTGAAGCGCTTGACTGTGGCGCCGATCTTTGCCATCTTGGCTTCGAAATCTTCGTAACCGCGGTCGAGGTGGTAAATGCGGCTGATGGTCGTTTCACCTTCGGCGATGAGGCCTGCGAGTACGAGCGCTGCGCTGGCGCGGAGGTCGGAACCCATGATGTCTGCACCTTCGAGCGGAAGGCCTCCCTTGATGGTTGCCGTGTTGCCGTTCAGCTGGATGGATGCGCCCAAGCGTTCGAGTTCTGCGACATGCTTGAAGCGGTCGTTATAGACGGTGTCTTGCACGAGGCTGTTGCCTGGAATGGAGAGGAGCGTTGCCATGAACGGAGCCTGCATGTCTGTCGGGAATCCCGGGAAGGGGAGGGTGGCGAGACTGATGGGCTTGAGTTCCTGTTGGCGTGCATCGACTTCGGCCCAGTCGGCACCGACGTTCACCTTGCAGCCGATTTCGCGGAAAGCGTCGAGTGTGGAGGCGATGTGTTCCGGGATGATTCGCGTGACTTTGACGCGACCGCGCGTGATGGCGGCGGCGCAGAGGAACGTGCCGGCTTCGATGCGGTCCGGGATTGTAATGCCTGTGCCCGGGCGGAGCGATTCTACGCCTTGGACGGTGAGGGTGCGCGTGCCGCGGCCCTGGATTTTTGCGCCCATGCTTGTGAGGAAGTCGATGAGGTTGTCGATTTCGGGTTCGAGGGCGGCGTTCTGCAAGACGCTTACGCCTTTGGCGAGGGTTGCCGCCATGAGGACGTTGACGGTCGCACCGACGCTGGAAATCGGGAAGTTGAAGTTGCCGCCGGGGAGGCGACCTTCGCAGGTGGCTTCCACATAGCCGTGCGTGACGTTAATCTTTGCGCCGAGTGCTTCGAGGCCCTTGAGGTGCAAGTCAACGGGGCGCGGACCCCAGGCGCATCCGCCGGGGAGCGAGACGCGGCAACGTCCGAAACGGGCAACGAGCGGGCCGAGTACGTAAAAGCTGGCGCGCATGGTCTTGACGAGTTCGTACGGAGCTTCGAGATGATCGACGCCGCGGGTGTCGATTCTCAGGGCGTGGCTTCCGCCGTTGATGTGGCAACCGATAACGCGGAGCACATCGGACATGGTCTTCATGTCTTTCAAATGCGGAACGTTCGTAATTTCTGAAACGCCATCGGCGAGGAGGGCTGCGGCCATGACGGCAAGAACCGCGTTCTTTGCGCCGGAAATTTCGACATCACCATTGACGGGTGCTTTGACTTGCGGAACGATAAATTGATCCATATAAATTAAACCTCTTTCTTTTCTGTTTGTTCGACATCGTCATGAACGACGCGGGTTCTTGCGATAAAATCGTGCAAAGCTCTTTTTTGCGAATCGACGAGGACTATCAAGTAGCCTAGACCCCAAAAATAAATTGTGGCTTGCGTTATAATGCTTGCGATAAAGCGGAAAATCGAGAATGCCCAAGAAATGCGCTTGCCGTCTACGGTTTCCACATGGATGTGCATGAGCCTTTTACCGGGTGTTGCAGCCCAAATGGCGTGAAATACGATAAAGTAAATCGCCTGAACGATGCTGAAAATCGTAAAGAAGGTGGACACTCCGGGAATGTCCAGCGCCTTTGAAACGAGTTCGGTCGATGTCGGATTCTCGACGTACTGGTTTGCAATTTCCGTGACGGCGTTCAAGTCAACCATGCCGGCTGCACTTAGTATGTAAAGACAAATAACCCCGAAAAAGGCTAGAATTAAGTTATCTATGATAAACGCGTTTGCACGTACAAAAAATCCAGCGAAACGTTTACGTTGCAATCTGCCTTGCAGTAGTGTTTCGATAGTCTGTTTGAGAATTTCTTCTTCGGTTTGTTCGGGTGGTTCGCTTGCTTCGGGGAAGTCTTTCCAGGCTTTCCAATCGGACTCACCGCTATGCCAGACGAGTGTTTCGTCCGTGATTTTGCCCTCTCGCACAAAATCCTTAATTTCTTCAAGGGAAAAAGGCCCTTGACGCCTATCCCCATCGGTGATGGAGGTGTCTATATAAAACCATTTCATGTTGTGGAATAATTTAGTAAAAAGTCTATAAGCCGAATTTTTGAAAAAAATGTAAATTTACGTGATATGATGATGTTTAAAATTGGTCAGCGCTACGTTAGCCAAGCCGAACCTACCCTGGGGCTTGGTATAGTATCTGAAGTTCAGGGCCGTACTGTTAAAATTTTGTTCCCCTCTATTGGTCAAGCTCGTATTTACAGGACTGAAGAAGCTCCGATTGAACGTTTTGTGTTGCAAGTGGGGGAATCTGTCAAAAGCGAAAAGGGTGTTTCGTTTGTGGTGGACTCTGTTCGCGAAGAATCTGGCTTGAAAATCTATGTGGCGCGTAACGGCAAAGAAATGAAGGAATCCGAGCTGAGCTCGAAGATTTCTACCGCTCGACCGGCTGTGCTGTTCAAGGCCTTGGCCGATGACGATGTTTGCTCGTCCCGCGATTTTTTGCGTCATGAAGATGCGATGGAAATGTATTACAAGTGGATGTCGTCACCTGTCCGTGGCATGATCGGTCCGCGTGTGAACATGATTCCGCACCAGTATTATCTTTGCTACCGTGCCTGCTCTAGTTCGACGCTCCCGAGGCTGATGCTTTCGGACGAAGTGGGTCTCGGCAAGACGATTGAAGCCGGCATGATTTGGCATGCGCTCAAGGCGCGTGGCCGTATCCAGCGTACGCTCGTGATTGTACCGGAGACGCTCAAACACCAGTGGATGATTGAAATGAAACGCCGTTTCAATCAACTCTTTACGCTTGTCGATGAAGGATACATCCGCGGGCTTTTTGTCGGTGTCGCGAAAGACGAAACGAAGCCCAACCCGTTCATGCAGAGTAACGACATCATCGTGTCTATTGATTTTTTGATGGCGCAGCCTGCGTTGATTGAAGATTTGCTCAAGACGAACTGGGACATGACCATCATCGATGAAGCCCACCATCTGGTGTGCGAGGATGGTTTCACGAGCCACGAGTACATGCTTGCGAACAGGGTGATTTCTCGCTCGAAGGGCGTGCTGCTCTTGACGGGTACACCGCTTCAGCTCCATCCGGAATCGCAGTTCAACCGACTCAAGATGCTCGATCCGGTGCGTTTCTCGGATTACAATGAATTTATCAAGGACCAGGAAACTTACCTCAAACTTGTGAGAGATTTGAACAAACTTCCGACAGATCCGAACCACCATATGAGCTGGGACGACTTGTACGAATGCGTCCCGAAGAACTCGAAGATTCGTCCGTGGTTGGAACAGGAAAACTCGAAATCGATGACGGCGGGCGAATGGATGCGCCGCATTGTCGATGGCATGGGCACAGGTTCCGTGGTGTTCCGCAATACGCGTAAGGGCGTGGGCGGATTCCCGAAGCGCGTGCTCGATGAAATCCCGTTGGAACCGAATCCGGCTTATCGCGAAATGGTGGAGGTTGCTGCCGACCGCGACTTGGAAGCATCGACCGACATTCAGGAAAATGGCCTCCTTTGTACGAGGTTCTCCGACGCTTGGGCGCTGGACGAACGCTTTGTGTGGCTCAAGAGCTTCCTCAAGGAATACAAGAACGAAAAAGTCTTGTTGATTTGCGAATCCATCCAGGTGGTGCTGGCTCTTGAAACTTTGCTTCTCGAATTCTTGGGTGAAGGTGCGTTCGTGATGTTCCACGAAGACATGAGCATTATGGCGCGAGACAAGGCTGCGGCGAACTTTAGCAAGCCCGATGGTGCGAATTTGCTCATCGCTTCTGAAATTGGTTCCGAAGGCCGTAACTTCCAGTTCTCGCATCATTTGATTTTGTTTGATCTTCCGCTGGATGCGGCTCTTGTGGAACAACGTATTGGCCGCTTGGACCGCATTGGTCAGGACAAGGATATCGTCATCCATGTGCCGTACGTGAAGGGCTCGGGCCAGGAAGTGATGTTCCGCTGGTATAACGATGGCTTGAACTCGTTTGGTGCTCCGCTCATGAGCGGTGGCGAACTCTTCCTCAAATATACGGAAGCGTTGATTGAAGCGCTGGCGACTCCGAAGGTGAGTCTCGAAAATTTTGCGAAGAATATAATTCCGCAAGTCGAGAAAGATTGCGAACAAATGCGCAAAAATATTGAAAACGGTCGTGACCGCTTGCTGGAATTCAACTCCCGTAATCCTGAAAAGGCGAAGGAAATTACGGACGAAATCCGTGAACTCGATGCAGAACCGGAACTTAAGAATCTCGTGTTCGATTCTTTGATGAACCGCGGGCTCGATGTCGAGAAAAGCTCTGTGCCGGGTTGCTTCCTCATTACGATGGGCCCGCAGGTCGAAGTAGGTTCTGTGCCTGGAATGCCTGAACTTGGAACGGGAATCTATAGCTCTGGCGGTGGCCGCGTGAACAGCCAAACCGATTTGTGCGGCGATGGCGGTGAAGGTTCTGATGGCGACTGTCGCACGAATGGCGGCACTTGCATGACGGTGACTTTCGATCGCGATGTTGCAATGACGCACGACGATATTGAGTTTATCAGTTTGGACCATCCGCTTGCGCAGGGTGTATTCGATTACGAAACTGGAATGGGCCGTGGCTCGGTGTCGTGCGCGATATGGCCGAACTCCGGTTTGCGCGGGCTCATGATGCAGTTCAATTTTGCCGTGGAACTGCCTATTTCTGAAGAATGGGGCTGTGCCGATATCGCTGGGCCGAAGTATTTCAAGGTGCTCGTGAATGCGAAAGGCGAAAATATGTCTGGGCATTTCGATGCGCTTTCGAATGCGGCGCTCAAGGATGTCGGTGTTCCGCAAGGCAATGCCGCGGTCGATATGACGCTCCGTTATTTTGCCAAGGATGGGCTTGCGAAAGCTCGTTTGATTGTGTCTGAGCAGGCGAAAAAGTACGCCGAAGAAGCGGCGAACGCCGTGGAAACGCGTTCGGAACAGGAATACCAGCGCATGAACCACTTGCTTTCGATGCGTGGCAAGGCCGGAACGAGTGAAGCGCTCAAGCAACTCCGCAAGAACGTTCAGGAACGCAAGAAGGTTGTCTCGAATCCGCAACTCCGCCTCGATGCAATCCGCCTTGTGGTGTGCAAGTGAGGCTAAGGGGTAAGTATGCAGTGGTTAGTAAACAGGGATGAAAAAAATGTCATTCCCGACTTGATCGGGAATCTCCATTTTCTCTTTCGAAAAAAGGTGGTGCCCGCTTACTTCGGCTTTGCTCAGCACAGGCTCCGGCGGGCATGACATCAAAGAAAATTACTAACTAATAACTATTGACTAATAACTAACGACTAAAAATGAGTGAATTACGTAAAAACATTCTTGATGAAGCCCGCCGCGTGGT
>JAEEGH010025950.1_pt1 | contig 11712 bp, 12 predicted proteins | sample 9134181 | NCBI WGS metagenome assembly JAEEGH01 (sample SAMN16246544, study PRJNA631951) | gut metagenome | biome: gut microbiome; feature: rumen; material: DP-attached | host: Bos | place: Iran: Karaj | collected 2018-10 | reverse complement strand
CAGGTGGACAAAAAAAAGTGGGACTTTCAATGGAAAATCCCACTTTTCTTAGAATATAAGTTTTAATCTATTTATTTAAGAGCAGCCTTGATTTCATCTACTTTGTTGAGCTTTTCCCATGTGAAATCAGGGTCGTTTCTTCCAAAGTGGCCGTATGCTGCTGTTTTCTTGTAGATCGGACGACGTAAATCAAGTTCGCTGATAATAGCAGCAGGTCGTAAATCAAATACCTTATTAATAACTTCAACAATTTTTTCATCGCTTACACTTCCTGTTCCAAAAGTATCTACTGCGATAGAAACTGGTTTTGCAACACCAATTGCATATGCCAGTTCAACTTCTGCTTTTTTAGCAAGTCCAGCTGCAACAAGATTTTTTGCAACCCAGCGGGCAGCATATGCAGCAGAACGGTCAACTTTTGTTGGGTCCTTTCCAGAGAAAGCTCCACCACCATGACGGCCTGTTCCACCATAAGTATCAACAATAATTTTACGGCCAGTCAAACCAGAGTCTCCCTGTGGTCCACCAATTACAAAACGTCCTGTAGGATTGATAAAGTAGATTGTGTCCTTATCAAGTAATTCTGCAGGAATAACAGGTTTTACAACTTTTTCAATAACATCTTTGCGAATCTGTTCCAGAGAAACTTCTGGAGCGTGCTGAGTAGAAACTACAATTGTGTGAATGCGTTTTACTTTTCCTTCATCGTCAAATTCTACTGTTACCTGAGATTTTCCATCTGGGCGAAGGTAATCAAGAGTTCCGTCTTTACGAACTTTTGCGAGCTGTTTTGTCAAACGGTGGGCAAACGAAATTGCTGGTGGAAGATATTCTGGAGTTTCGTCTGTAGCATAACCAAAAATAATTCCCTGGTCTCCAGCACCTGTTCCAAAATCTTCTCCAGATTTAGACTCTTTTGATTCAAGAGCTTTATCAACTCCAAGTGCAATATCAGCTGATTGTTCATCAATAGAAGTAAGCACGGCAATAGAATCAGCATCAAAACCATTTTTGTTGTTTGTATAGCCAATTTCACGGATTGTTTCGCGTGCAATCTTTGCGATGTCTACATATGCATTTGTTGTAATTTCTCCTACAACTAAAGCCAATCCTGTAGCAACTGTAGTTTCTGCTGCTACACGTGAGTAAGGATCCTGTTTGAGCAGAGCGTCCAGAATGCTGTCACTAATCTGATCTGCTATTTTGTCTGGGTGTCCTTCTGTTACTGATTCTGATGTGAATAATCTTGCCATATATATTTCTCCTTTTTTAATCATAACCTACTAATTAGATAGGTAAATAGTTTATGTTTGGACTATAACTTGAGATAGGTGTTAATGTCAATAGAATTTCTCGTAAAACCTATCAAAAAAGTAGGTTTATTTAATAAATTTCGCATTATTGTTTTTATTTCCTATTGACCCGATAGGTAATACATTATATATTTCATATACCTAGTAAACTTATAGGTTATTTTTAATAAAAACGGAGGTTTCCATGGGATTCAATACAGATGCTCTCCATAAAGGTTTTGTAAAAGACCAGAGCTTCGGTGCAACAATTACTCCAATCTACCAGGTTAGTGCATTTTCATATGAAAACATGGAAACTTTGGAAAAAGTTTTTAGCGGAAGGGCTGGAGGATTTGCTTACACCAGAATAGGAAATCCTACAGTTGCTTCTTTTGAACAGAGAATTAATGCTCTTGAACATGGGTGCGGGGCTGTTGCAACTTCTTCCGGAATGTCAGCAATCACTCTGGCTTTGTTAAACTTTCTGAGCAGTGGTGATGAAATTATTGCTTCGACAGGTCTTTACGGCGGAACAATTCAGCTTTTTTCTGTTTTAAAGCAGTTTGATATAAAAGTTATCTATACTAATGATTTTAGTCCTGCAAATCTGGAAAAGCTTATTAGTCCAAAAGTTAAAGCGGTTTTTGCAGAAACCATTTCAAATCCCGGGCTGGATATTATAGATATAAAGGAACTTGCAGATTTTGTTCATACAAAAGGCATTCCTCTGCTGGTGGATAACACAACTGCAACACCTTATCTGGTAAATCCTATTGATTTGGGCTGTGATATTGTTGTTCATTCCTCCTCCAAATATATAAATGGATCTGCTGACAGCATTTCAGGCGTAATTATTGATTCTGGAAAATTTAAGTGGGATTTTGAAAAGTTTCCTGCTTTATCAGACTATAAACTTTTTGGAAACCTGTCTTATTTAGTTCGTTTGAGAAAACACAGCTGGGCAAGTTTTGGAGCCTGTCTTGCACCTTTGAATGCATATTTAAACATAGTTGGACTTGAAACTTTAGGATTAAGAATGGAAAGAATCTGCAGAAATGCAAAAAAACTGGCAGAAGCTTTGAATGGTTTTGAAGGAATTTCTGTAAATTATCCTTTGCTTGAAGGAAATAAAAATAAAGCTCTGGCAGATAAAGAATTAAAGGGTTTTGGTGGAGGAATTATTTCTTTAAGGGCAGGAACAAAAGAAAAGGCTTTTAAAATCATTAATTCATTGAAAACAGCACTGGTTGCTTCGAATATTGGTGATGTAAGAACTCTGGTCATCTATCCTGCAAGCACACTTTATCTTCATAACACAATAGATGAAATGAATTCTGCAGGAGTTTTTGATGATACCATCCGTGTTTCTGTTGGAATAGAAGATGCAGACGATTTGATTGAAGATTTTAAGAGAGCAATTGAAATATAAAAGGGAAAACAGGAGCAAAAAAAATGGCAAATATTGATTACGGAGCTTTAAAAAAAGGTGGATTTATGCGTCAGAAACAGAAGGGAAAGTTTTCTCTTCGTCTGGGAGTTGTAGGTGGCCACCTGAATGCAGAAGGACTGGCAACAGTTGCAAAAGTAGCAGAAAAATATGGCAAAGGTTATGTACATATGACCAGCCGTCAGGGAATTGAAATTCCTTTTATAGATTTTGATCAGATTGAAGAAGTAAAGGCAGAACTTCTGAAAGGTGGAGTTAGACCTGGGGTTTGTGGACCTCGTGTTCGAACAGTTACAGCCTGTCAGGGTAGCGAAATATGTCCTTCTGGTTGTATCGATTCTTATAAAATTGCCCAGGAACTTGATAAAAGATATTTTGGCCGCGAATTACCACATAAATTTAAGTTTGGTGTTACAGGCTGTCAGAATAACTGTCTTAAGGCAGAAGAAAATGATGTGGGAATTAAGGGTGGTTTGATTATTGAACTGAAACAGGATGAATGTATTAAGTGTGGTGTTTGTGAAAAAGCCTGCCGAGAAAATGCAATTCAGTTTGATGAAGAAAAGGGAGTCAGTCTTATTTCTGATAAATGTAATAACTGTGGACGTTGTGTAAAAGCTTGTCCAACCAGTGCCTGGAAGGGAGAAGCAGGTTACATTGTAAGTTTTGGAGGGCTGTTCGGAAATAAAATTTACCAGGGCGAACAGATTGTTCCAATTATTAAAGATGAAGAAACTTTATTCAGAGTGACAGATGCGGCAATCGACTGGTTTGCACAGAATGCAAAATCAAGTGAACGCTTCAGATTCACTTTGCAGAGAGTTGGAGAAGAAAGTTTCCGTAAGGTAATACAGAAAGCCTACGAAGGAAAGTAGCAGGAGAATTGTATGGCAGATATTAAATACGATGAATTTTGTGATATTACAGATAAAGTTTGTCCTCTGACTTTTGTAAAAGCTAAAGTTGCTCTGGATGAACTTGATGTGGGACAGATTCTTGCAGTTCGCATGAATGATGGAGATCCTGTTCAGAATGTACCAAGAAGTATGAAGGAAGACGGACAGATGGTTTTGAAACTTCAGAAAAATGATGACGGTACTTACACCATGTATGTTCGAAAAGATCAGGAATAAAAAAGTTTTGAGGATGTAAATGAGTGAACGATTAAATAAAGAAAATTTTACAGAGGCAGTAAAAAAAGAAGGTCTTGTACTTGTAGATTTTTATTCAGATTCCTGCATTCCCTGTAAAAAAATAAATCCCGTATTAAGTCAGCTTGAAGAAAGTCTGGGGGAAAGCCTTGCAGTATACAAGGTGAATACTAATTTTGATATGGAATTAGCAGAAAAGTACGGAATTATGTCTACACCAACCTTAGTTTTATTCAAGGATGGAGCAGAAAAAGACAGAAAAAATGGATTTCAGACAGTCGACACATTAGAAGACTGGATACAAACAAATAAATAAAAGAGGTAAAAAAAATGACAATCACAGTATCAGGAAATAAAAAAGAAGTAAAAGACGGATTAACTCTTCCAGAATTAATTGCAGATGAAAAAGTTGAAACTCCAGAATATGTAACAGTTTCCTTAAATGAAGAATTTGTAAGCAAAGCAGATGAAGCATCAGTCGTTCTGAAAGAAGGTGATGTTATTGAATTCCTTTACTTCATGGGTGGCGGACAGTACTAATTTTAAGTCTGGTATGGAGGTTAAAAAATGGCATTAACAGATGAACAGATAGAACGATATTCCAGACATATCATCCTTAAAGAAGTTGGTGTAAAAGGACAGAAAAAACTTCTTGAAGGTAAAGTTTTAATTATCGGGGCTGGTGGACTTGGTGCTCCGGTTGCAATGTATCTTGCAGCTGCCGGTGTTGGAACTATTGGAATTGTAGATGCTGATGAAGTTGATTTATCAAATTTACAGAGGCAGATAATTCATGCAACAGCAGATGTTGGAAAACCAAAAGTACAGTCTGCCAAAGAAACAATGAATGCAATGAACCCTGATGTTAAGGTTAATACATATCATATGTTTGTAGATTCAACAAATATCAGAGAACTCATCAGAGACTATGATTTTGTAATTGATGGAACAGATAATTTTCCTGCAAAATTTTTGATAAATGATGCCTGTGTTATGGAAAAAAAGCCTTTCTGTCATGCGGGAATTATCCGCTTTAAGGGACAGTTGATGACTTATATTCCTGGACAAGGACCATGTTATCGCTGTGTGTTTAAAGATCCTCCACCAAAAGACGCTGTTCCAACCTGTAAACAGGCAGGGGTTATTGGAGCAATGGGTGGAGTAATTGGAAGTCTTCAGGCCATGGAAGCTGTTAAATATTTAATTGGACAGGGCCAGAATCTGGTAGGAAGACTGCTTACTTATGATGCACTTAAAAATGATTTTCATTCAATAAAATTACCTGCAGCTAATGGAAAATGTCCTGTTTGTGGAGAAAATCCAACAATTACAGAATTGATTGATTATGAACAGCAGGAATGTGCTGATGCCAAACATGGAGAAAGAGGTTAAAAAATGATAAAGCTCAAGAAATCTGATTATGATAAAATAGTTCTTCACGCAAAAAATTGTCTTCCCGAAGAAGCTTGTGGTTTAATTGCCGGTAGAGAAGTTGAGGGCGTTAAATATATAGAAGAAGTATATTTATTGGAAAATACAGATCATTCTAATGAGCATTTTAATATAAGCCCTGAGGATCAGCTTAAAGCAATAAAAGATATGAGGGCAAAAGGTCTTTCTCCACTTGGAAACTGGCATTCTCATCCAGAAACTCCAAGTCGTCCAAGTGAAGAAGATAAACGCCTCTTTTTTGATTCAAAAGCCCGCTATTTAATTTTGTCTCTTATGGATAAGGAAAATCCTGTTTTGAATGCATTTATTGTTGTAAATCATACAGATGTTTCAAAAGATGAACTTGTAGTAGAAAAACTTACTCAAAATTACTCCGAATAAAGCAGATATCTGAGTCAAAATGTCTCATTTAAAAAATAGAATCTTCTCTTCCCGGATACATTTGTCCTTTTTTATCATCTAAATTGGTTTGTAAAGTGATTTTATCTGGCCCAAAAGTTCTCAGGAGGCCTGTTTTATAATAAAAAAATATAAAAATTCAGAAGATTTTTTTATTATAGGAAAGTTGGCACGGAAATTGCTATATATTATATGTAACAAGAACTAGTTTGGTTCCCAGTTACAAGGAAACCGTAAAGCTTCCGACATATTCCAATTACAATTAAGGGGGTTCGATATGAACGAATTAGCACTTTTTAATGATTTATTTGATGGACTTGGAGATGACGGATTCTTAATGCCATCTTTCAATTACAAGAAAGCTTTTGTATCACCAAGGGTTGATATAAAAGAAGAAAAAGACGCTTATGTTATGGATATGGATCTTCCTGGAAAAACAGAAAAAGATATCAACATTGAGTTCAACAACAACGTTTTGACAATTTCTTCTGAAAACAAATCTGAAAAAGAGGAAAAGAAAGAAGAAAAAGCAGAAGCTAAAGAAGCTCCAAAATATCTTATGAAAGAACGCTGTTATTCAAAGTTCTCTAGAAGTTTCACACTCCCAGAGGATGTAGAAGCTGATAACATCACCGCAAAAGTTGAAAACGGTGTATTGCACATCAATCTTCCACGCAAAGCTCTTGCTGCTCCTCGTAAGATTGCTATAACTGCTGCATAATTGAAATAAAAGGGGCTGCCCCATATTTTTGGGACAGCCCCTTTTGTCGTTTAAAAAACTCTGAAGCTAAAATTAAACCTTAAATAAGTCGATTTCAGATCCAATCTGTTTGATATTATCAGCAACTTTGCTAGAAATTTCTGAAAGAGATGCACCGGTCTGGTTAATTCGTTCAGCACCAGTGTGCATTTCTTCGATACTGCATTTGATTGTATCTGTAGCATTCTGAAGTTTCTGAATTTCTGCCAGAATGTGTTTGTTACCTTCAGTCATTTCGGCAGATGCAGAATTAACTTCAGTTGTTGAATCGTTCATAGATTTAAGGGCTTCAATAATCTGCTTAGAACCAATCTGTTGTTCATCCATTGCGGCTTTAATCTGTTCAACAAGCTGACTGGTTTCTGTAATACTTCCTTCAATTGCCTGGAAAGCGGTGTTTGTCTCGTTGGAAACAGTAACAACTTCCTGAATTGTCTCCTGGATTTTCTGAAGTTCTGCACCAATTGTTTTAGACTGATCTGTAGAAGTTTCTGAAAGTTTACGGATTTCATCTGCAACAACAGCAAAGCCTTTTCCTGCTTCGCCCGCATGAGCTGCTTCAATTGCCGCATTCATAGCAAGCAGGTTTGTTTGTTCTGCAATATTTGCAATAGCGGTGTTTGCATCCTGAAGCATTATTGACTGCTCTTCAATACGCATGATTTTTTCGTTTGCATTATTTTGAGTAGCAAAACCTTCGCTGGAATGTCTTTGAAGAGTGTTGAAGGAATTAATCATCTTTCCTACAGAACTGTTTACGGAATTAATATTTCCAATCATCTGTTCAATAGAGGCAGAAGCTTCTGTTACACATGTAGCCTGACTTTCAATCATACGTTCCAGAGATTCAATGTTTGAACTAATCTGGTTTACGGCACCAGCTGTTTCCTGAACAGAATCAGCCTGAGTAAGAATCTGATTGTTTACACTTTCAATGTTTGCAATAATTTCTGTAATAGATGCAGATGTATCTTGTGTACTAGACTGTAAATCACTATCAACAGTCATAAGATTTGTTTTTGAATTAAGCAGATTGGTAACAATAGCCTGCAATTTTTCAACGAAGACATTAAATCCTTTTACAACATCACCAATTTCATCATTTGTTGCTTCAGGAATTCGCTGAGTAAGATCTGCATTTCCACTGGCAATAGTATTGATAGATTCCCTTACAGTTTTAAGAGGTTTTACAAGGAAGTGAATCAAAATAGAAATGACGATTATTGCTATTACAATAGAAGTAAGAATCACAATGAGGATGGATGATTGCATTGTTTTAAGTTCAGCAAAGTAAAGGTCATAAGGAGCAACTGCAAAAACAGTCCAGGTTGTATCAGGAACTTTTTTGTATGAAGCAATAAGATGAGCATGAATGTTTGGATCAACAAAATCTTCAATACCTTCTTTTCCTGCAAAAATATTGTTAAGAATTAATCCAAGACCTTCTTTGTCATTAAGAACAGCTTCCTCATTTCCTTCAGTATTTTCATCAGTGCCATCGTTTACGTTAGCAACAGTGGTAGAGGTTGCCCAGTTGATAACAGAAGGATGCATTCCACCACCCATATCAATCTTTTCGATAGTTTCGAGAATGGAGTTTCCGCTTATAACCATTACAATTGCACCAATAGGCTTATGACTACTGTTATAAACTGGAACACTGTAATGCTGTAATATACTGTCTGTTACAGAACTATGTGTTGGATCAGAAGCAAAATCTTTTCCCGAAAAAGCTTCTTTGAAATATGGACGGGTTGCAAAGTTCATTGTACGTCCGTCCCCTATAACAGCATTTCCCTGAGCGTCATAAAAAGCAATATTTTCGCAGTTAGAACCAACACTTTTTGCAATATCTGTAAGCTGGTTCTGCTTTTCTTCAAGACTTACTGTTTCATCTTTAATGAAGGTGAGTTCAGCAAGAGAATGGAGCATTTGAAAGTGTTTTTTATTGATAGCATCAATTTGATTTTTTACATCTGTTGAAACAGCATCAATCTGAGTAAATACACTTTCAGTCATACCTTTTGAAGCTTTTTTATAAGCTACAATACCAATTGTTATGCTTGTAAATAAAATTACAGCAAGGAACATAACCAATAGTTTAAGTGTAAGTGTTATTCGAAATTTATTTTTCATAAAAAACCTCTTTAATATATAACAATTTATTATAACACGTAAAAACTTTATTCGTAAGTATAACGTTAATAGATAAGCCTGATAAAAGGGATGACTGTAAATGAATTGCACGTGGTTACAGAAGTAGAAATAAAGAGTTTTTGTCCAGGATTAGTAAATTTTTCTCTTGACAATTCTTCCTTTTGCTATTAATATACACGAACACGACGCGGGGTAGAGCAGTTGGCAGCTCGTCGGGCTCATAACCCGGAGGCCGCAGGTTCGAGTCCTGCCCCCGCTATACTGCTAATTCCTTATGTTATAAGGAATTACACTACTACTAATCCTAATCAAAGTAAGGCTTAGCGTAGAAATCACATCTAATTTAAACTATGGTTTTAAACCAAAGTTTTTGTTGCAAAGTGAGGTTCTATGGCTAAGCCTTATTTATTATTCAAAATGCCTTCTGGTATATGGTATGCCAGAATACAGCTTCCTGATGGCACCCATTCCAACAACAGATCTACCGGCTGCAGAGACAGAAACGCTGCTGAACGTGTTGTAATGGAATGGATTGTAAACAACAAACTTCCAAACAGAATTAATTCGGCTGATGATAAGCAAGTCGGATTAGACAAAATTACTGTTCTAAACTCTCTTAGAACTCTTGATCTTGAACGTGAAGACATCCAGAACATTATCAAAATTCTTAAAGAGAGAAATTTAATTCATTCTGCAGTTATGATGGCAAGCCCGGAAAGTAAACCGATTGATGAATATATCAAGGAGTTCTGGGCTTTTGAAACTTCTCCTTACGTAAAAGAAAAGAAACTCAAAGGCGGTTCCATCCACCGTGATTACTGCGAAGCAATGCTTATGCGGGCCACAAAATACTGGCTCCCTTCGGTTGCAGGTAAGCCTGTAGGTTGTATTACTCATGACGATGTTACTGCCCTTTTTGAAGATGAAGAAGTTTTGAAGCTTGCACCAAAGACAATCAACTCTGTTGTAAGTTCTGTAACAATTCCTCTTAAATGGGCCTTCTTCCACAATCTTACAGAAATAAACTGCTTTGATGGAATCATGAAATGTTCTCAGAAATCAAAGAAGAGAGAAATCCTTACATTGGAACAGGCAGCTGCGGTTTTTGCTTCCGACTGGGACAATGAAACCGCTAAGCTTGCAAATGCAGTTGCTTTCTACACAGGAATGCGTGCCGGAGAAATTGCGGCTTTACGTTTTGAAGACATTGGTGTTGACCGACTTTATGTACGTCATTCCTGGCGAAACAGCGAAGGTCTTAAAGAATGTAAAAACGGTGAAGAGCGCGAAGTTCTTATTCCGCCACAGATTCGCGATATGCTGATTGCAGAAGCAAAGGCAAATCCATGGGGACAGAAAATGAAGGGCTTTGTTTTCTGGGGACTTACTCCAGACCATCCGACGGATCCAAAGAACTGGCTTAAATTCCTTAGACGTGTTTTGGAAAATATTGGTTATTCCGATCCAGATAAAATCACCTTCCATGCCTGGCGCCATTTGTGGTGCAGCCGTATGAGTGATGAAATTGCTGACAAACGTGTTCTTATGACAAGTTCAGGACACAAAACTGAAGCCATGCTGGATCACTACGCCGCACATATGGAACAGGAAAAAGCGCTTGAAAAGCTCCGTTCAACAGAGGAAAGATTGCTGCTTCCGATCCTTGGATTTGATAAAGAAGAATCAAAGATTCACGATATTGAAGCAAAAATCATTTCTGAGAATGAGAAAAAGAAAGATGATAACAACACTAACAAAGAGGATTGCGAATAAATCGTAATCAAACCTAAAGCCTGATGTATATCAGGCTAATTTCGTTTATGCAACGAAAACTTTGGAGAATTGAATTATGAGTATTTTTGGAAATAAGAATAAAAAGGCTAACGATAAAGACAATGCAAAGATCAAACTAGTTGAAGTTTCACAACTTCGTTTTGACAGAGACTTTAAGAATGTGTTCCAGCAGGAGAATGATAAAGTTGCTGAAATTGCAAATGACATGAGGGTAAACGGATTTGATAAATCCCGCCCTATCATTGTGACCGAGGCTTATATCATTGTTGATGGACATTCTCGCTTTATGGCGGCTAAGAAGGCTGGGCTTGAAAAGGTTCCGGTTATCATCAAGAAGTTTGATAGCCGCGATGAAACAATTGAATATGAGTATAAGATGCAGCTTAATTCCCGCCGGCTGACGGATGGAGAATACTTTGCAGCGTTTTTGAAGCTGGATGAAATCAGACGTTCAAATCCAAATGCACAGGGCTCTTCGGATGAGGCAATTGGACGTCAGTTGAATAAGTCAGCACGTCAGGTATGTAAAATGCGTGAGATTTCTAAGAAAGCGGATGCGGCTCTACTGGAGAAGATTCAGAACGGTTCGATTTCTATAAACAAAGCGTATGAGCTGATAAAAGTAGCGGAAGCTAAGAAGAAGACCGGAGAAATTGAAGTTCCTACTGAAACTTCATCTAACACAGGGAAAGGTATAAATCAGGATTCATTCAAGCTTGGAGTTTTGTTTGTGTTGTCTGAACTGGAGAAAGGTCGCAAGAAGGGACAGATTCTAAAGGACAAGAGAATTGCTAAGCTGGAACTTGGAGAACTGGTTCTTTCTGAAGAAGATGCAGGTCGTATTTCACAGAGGTTTGGAATTGCGTAATTCTAACGTGATTTTAATTCAATTCTAACTCGAATGTTGAGTTAGAATTATGTTTTAATTCAACATATCGAGTTAAAACCCATGGAATTGTTTGCAATGAATGATTCTAACTCGGGTTCTAACTCAGTTTAATTCGGTAAATCGAGTTAGAAATTATTTTAATTCGGTTTACCGAGTTAAAACTTTTAAAGTACATAGAGGAAAATAATCGAACATGGAAGGGATATATTTTTTATGTTATAATATAACTATGAAAGGAACCAATAAATTAGAAAGACCAAAATTCTTAGAAGGTGTTGAGCTTCCAAACTCGTACTATGAAACTCCGAATCCATATAAGACTGCACCTTCTTGCAATGTAGATCTCCTTGAACTTTCAAGATATGCAAGAA
>JAEEGH010025949.1_pt1 | contig 11712 bp, 8 predicted proteins | sample 9134181 | NCBI WGS metagenome assembly JAEEGH01 (sample SAMN16246544, study PRJNA631951) | gut metagenome | biome: gut microbiome; feature: rumen; material: DP-attached | host: Bos | place: Iran: Karaj | collected 2018-10 | reverse complement strand
ATCGTGACCATCCTGATCGTCATGATCACGGTTCTGATCTCCTCCGTCTATCCCGCCATCAAGGCGTCCAAGTCCGCCAACCCAGGCCTGATGAGAATCTGGCGTCCGCCCAAACCGCAGGGCGACGTGCTGGATCTGGTCTTCCCGTTCACCGTCTCCCAGTACGACATCACGGGCGTCCTCTCCTTCCTCCTCGAACACTTCGCCAACCATACCGATACGGGTCTTGGACGTTTCATGACCTCCGAAGTGGAACTTGTCAGAGACAAGAGCACGCAGGAGCTCGGACTTGACGCGACGCTCGCCCTCGCCCCCTTCGACCTCGGTGTCTCCCAGAACTTCAAGCTCCGCTCGACACCGTCCGAAATCGAAGGCATCGACGAAGTCCGCGTCATCCTTAATCGTATCTCCGGTCAGCCCAAAGACTGGCAGCGACTGAACAAAGTCTTCCTGGACGATCTCCGGCAGCAGTTCCTCATCTGGCGGTCCATCCCCAGAACGACTATGGAAATGTACCGTCAGCGGACGCTCACAACGTTGGGCGCGAATCCTCCGCAGACAACCAATGACGCCAAGGCCGGTCAGAATCCTCCGGCTGAACCACAGGCGCCCGTGGCGAACAACTAATCTGAAGCGGAGGTAAATAACATGGAAAACAACGCAAAAGTCATTCAGCCGAAGTCACAAGCTCCGCATCACAAGATCGACTCTGAACTTGATGAATTCAGAAAAATCATGGAAGTTCCTTCCACGTTTGAGGAAGGCTTCCGTTGGTCTGCTCTGTTCGGTGCCATATTCGTCGCCTTGCTGATGGTTCCCGGTGCCATCTACATGGGTCTGCTGGCCGGTCAAGGCATCGGCGGCGCAGCCCAGTGGGTTACGGTCATCCTCTTCATCGAAGTCGCGAAGCGCGCCCACCGCTATCTCAACAAATCCGAAATCTTCGTCCTGTTCTACATGGCCGGTGCCCTGATGGGCGCGGCCACGACAGGCGGTCTTCTCTGGCATCAGTTCTTCATCCAGTCTGACGCCGCCGCCGCCAACGGCATCACGGATCTGCTCCCCCGCTGGTATGCGCCACCGCTCACATCCGACTCCTATGCGAAGCGTTCCTTCTTCAATGTTGACTGGTTGCCGCCAATCGCCATGATGTTCATCGGATCCTTCGTTGGACAGCTCTCCCACTTGGTCCTCGGCTACGGCCTCTTCCGTATCGCATCCGATATGGAAAAACTCCCCTTCCCGATGGCTCCTGTCGGCGCACAAGGTATCATGGCCATGGCGGAAGACATTGAATCCAAGAATAATAAGAACGCTGAAGACTCCTGGCGCTGGCGCGTGTTCGCCATCGGTGGCGCTTTGGGATTGGCTTTCGGTCTCATCTATCTGTTCCTCCCCGTCATCTCCGGTGCCTTGACAGGAACGGCCATCCAGATCTTCCCCATCCCGTTCTCTGATTTCACAGACAAAACGGGACAGTATCTGCCCGCCGTCGCCACCGGTATCAACTGGTCCTTCGGCAATCTCATCAGCGGTATGGTCATGCCGTACTGGGGCATGGTCGGATCCTTCGTCGGACTGATCATCACCTTCGTCGCCAACCCGATCCTCTACCACTACGGATTGCTTTCCGACTGGAAGACCGGCGACGACACCGTCGTCACCCTCTTCAAAAACAACATCGACTTCTACTTCTCTTTCCATATCGGTATCGCCCTGGCCATCGCTCTGGCCGGTTTCGCGCAGGTCTTCAGCTCCATGGCGAAGGCCCGCAAGGCTCGCAAGAACAAGACTGTTGACGTCCCCATGGGCTCTTGGCATGATGTTCCGAAAGGCCGTGGCGACTTCCCCGCGTGGTTCATCATCCTGTGCTACTTCCTTGTCACAATGACCTATACCGGCCTCTCCATCGGCCTGCTCATCTGGCATCATGGCGGCTGGACTCGTGACATCCGCAACGTTCTCATCGTCCTCATCATCCTCGGCTTCGTCTATACGCCGTTGATCTCCTACGTTACCGCCCGTCTTGAAGGTATGGTCGGTCAGGTCGTCGAAGTCCCGATGATTCGTGAAGCCGCTCTGATCCTCTCCGGATACCACGGCATCGCCATTTGGTTCCTCCCGTTGCCAATCGCCAACTACGGTTCCATGACGGTCTTCTACCGCCAATGCGAATTGACGGGTACGAAGTTCACATCAATTTGGAAGACCAAGTTGGTCCTCTTCCCGATCATCTTGCTGGCGACCATCTTCTTCATGAACTTCATCTGGGGCCTCGACCGCATCCCATCCGTCGCCTACCCCTACGCCCAGAAGATGTGGGAACTGAATGCCGCCAACTCCTGCGTTATGTTCACCGCCACCATGGGTGAATACTCCATGTTCGAAAAAGCCTTCAACATGTGGATCATCGGAGCGGGCACGCTGTTCGGCGTCGTCCTCTTCAGCGGCATGAGCATGCTCGGTGCGCCGATCATGCTGACATACGGCGTTGTCCGCGGTCTCGGCCAAAGTACGCCGCACACCATCCTGCCCTCCTTCATCGGAGCCCTCATCGGACAGTTCTACTTCAAGAAGAGGCTCAAACTGAAGTGGAGGCAGTACATTCCTGTTGTCGCCGCCGGATTCTCCTGCGGTATGGGTCTGATCACCACGGTCGGCGTTGGTGTCACCTTCCTATCGAAGGCCGTTATCAAACTCCCGTTCTAAGAGATTCAAGTCAAACGCAATCATTGGGTAAACTCCTTTTAAACAGGATATCGAATAATGCCAGAAACACTCATCACAGTACGCGGGGTCAACAAGACCTTCAATCTCGGTAAAGTCATCGTCCATGCCTTGAAGGACATTAACGTCGAAATTTTCCGCGGCGAATATCTGTCCATCATGGGACCGTCCGGCTCCGGCAAGAGTACCCTCTTCAACATGATTGGAGCTCTTGACACGCCGTCGTCCGGCTCCGTCGAAGTCGCGGGAATCAATCTGACGCAGCTCACCGCCCGTCAGCTGGCCCACTTCCGTGGCCACCACATCGGATACGTCTTCCAGTCATACAACCTTCTGTACGCGTATGACGCCATCGGCAACGTCTCCCTGCCGCTGCTCTTCGGCGGCATGGATCCGGACAAGGCGCGCGAGCGCGCCATTGAAGTTCTCAAGATGGTCGGACTCGGCCACCGCCTCACCCACCGCCCGGACGAAATGTCCGGCGGTCAGCAGCAGCGTGTCGCCATCGCCCGCGCCCTCGCAAACGAACCCGCCATCATTCTCGCCGACGAACCAACCGCCAACTTGGACTTGCAGACCGGTGAAGATATCATCAAATTGATGTCCGACCTCTCCCGCCAGCTTGGCGTGACGGTCATCACTGCTACCCACGACCATAAGATGCTCGCAACCTCCGACCGCATCCTCTGGATCAAAGACGGCACGGTTGACAAACTCCAGAACCGCGCAGACCTCAAGATCAATACCGGTTCCGTTAAGTAACGCACATAAAGCTACTTGTATTCTTTTGAAAAGCACAGGCCTCAAACCTGTGCTTTTTTTATTTGCAAGATCAATTTTCCCTACTATATTATGGTAAACAACTAGAGTAGGAAGTAACTAGCTATTCTAGCCGATGGATTAACTGAAGGAGATGAAAAATGAATAATAAACACCCAGTTCGATATTGGAAACCCAACATGGCGGCGTTGCCGCCACGCCTTGGCCGACTTATCATCAAGGAAATCATGACGCCGCGAAAAGTGGATTATTCCAAACTTATCGCAGAAAGCGAGCGTGCCGCACATGAACTGGCAAAAATCGGAGGAGGCGAAAATGACACAGGGAACTGCAATGCTAGTAAATAACTGGCTTACCTGCAATCACTTGACCCATTCACCTGAGGATATTGAAGCAATTCAGAATTTCTCTGTTGTCCATCATGAAACGGGCGAAGGTCTTGAGAGATATCTCAAGGAAGACGCCCTTCTGGATGAGGACGAAGGCTTCATGCGCACCTATCTTGTACGGCATGAACAGACTGGCGAATTGGTTGGGTATTTTTCGCTGAAGGCAGGTCTAGTCGCTTTAAATGAGAGAAGAATGCCAGATAGTTCCATTGCCTTTGACACTGTACCTGGCGTTGAATTGGCCAATTTTGCAATCAACGGGAGATTCTTGGAGAAATACCACCTACGTCGATTGGGAGGTATCGTATTCCATCGATTGATTGTGCCGTTGGTCTTGAACTTTTCAGAATCATTGGACATTTATCTGCTTTATATCTTCGCATTGCCCCAACCTCGCTTGATAGAGACTTATAACAACTATGGATTCCAGAGACTGTCGGATAAAGCTGAAGGATTACTACATAAACGTCTGAAGCCCAGCTATGACGAATCATGTATCTTCATGTTCCAGACTTTGGGAAAATTGAAGGAACTTATATCCATCTGATTTCTTATGAGGCTTGAAGAGGTATGGTCGTTCTACAAACATGCGGCGACAAATGTCGCAGCGGCGTGGGAGGAGCGCACAACTTCTGTATAATGCCATTCCTCTTTGTCTTGCACCAATCCATTCCAGCGTGATCCATGAAAATCAGAGCCGATCAACTGCTTGTCAATGCGGGGCTTGCGCCATCGAAGTCCGCCGCTCAAAAACTAATTGAAAGTGGACAAGTGCTGCTTCCTGACGGGACGGCGGTGCGCAAACCAGCCCAAGCGATTGATGACTCGTTGCAGCTGAATGTCTTGCAGGAATTGAAATATGTGTCGCGCGGCGCATACAAACTGCTTCCGGCCATTGAAAAATTCCATCCGAATCTTGAAGGCAAGACGGCCCTTGATTTGGGCGCGTCAACAGGTGGTTTTACAGATGTTCTTCTGCAGCACGGCGTTGCAAAAGTATATGCCGTCGACGTCGGAACAGACCAGCTCCATCCGAAACTCGTTGCGGATCCACGCGTCGTCAATCTCCAGAAGACGAATGCGCGGCAACTTTCCAAAGAGTTGATTCCAGATCCGATCGACATATTGGTCGGTGATGTCTCGTTCATTTCGCTTACGAAAGTCCTCCCGTCCTGCCAGCCGCTTCTTGCGCCAAACGCATGGATCGCCGTGCTCATAAAACCACAGTTTGAATCCGAACGCGAAAACATCGGCAAGCATGGCGTTGTAAAAGATGAAAAAATACGGCAACAATGCATCGAGAAAATCTTGGCTTTTGCGCAAACGGAATTACATTGGATAAATTTAGAAGTCATTCCGTCGCCGATTCTGGGCCCCGAAGGGAACCAGGAGTTCATCGCCGTTTTCAAAAACTAATACCACACGAAAAAATCCTTTGCCTTATTTATATATAGTGTCCACCGACACCATTTCACCTCCAACCCGACTACATGCCCATGACTCCTCACATCCAGTCACTTCTTGATTACATCAACGCCCATAACCATCATGCGCTGCGCCATGACGCAGATTGGCATCTTGAAGACGATTTTTCCGCCCGGAAGCTTTCTCCGACAAAACGTTCTGCGGAAGCCTTGAAGGCGATGCTCGCGGCGGAAACGCCTGCGTTCATTTTGGACGAACGTATCGCCTTCACGCGAACCGTCAAGCAGATTCCCGAGCAATTCACGGAAGATGAATGGAAGGACATGCGTTCCAAGGCGTATCTCCATGAAAAAGGCTTTGTTTTCAACATCAGTCCGGACTACGCCACGACAATCAAGGCGGGCCTTCGCGCACGCCGTCAAATCGCCGTTGACCGTCTGGCCATCGCCCGCGAACAGCATGACGACATGGGCGTCGAATTTCTGGAAGCGGCCATTTCGGGCATCGACGCCGTCATGGATTTAGCCAAACGCTATCGCGAAGCCGCTGAAAAGGAAGGCCGTACGGAAATCGCAACCATTCTCGCCAAAGTTCCCGAAAACGGCGCGACAACGTTCCATGAAGCCCTCCAATTCTTCCGCATCCTCCACTACACGTTGTGGTGCGAAGGCGAATACCACAACGGTGTCGGACGTTTTGATCAATATATGTTCCCTTATCTGAAGCATGATCTTGACAATAGAATCCTTACACAAGACCAAGCCTTTGAACTGTTGGAAGAATTCTTCCTCTCCTTCAACCGTGATTCCGATCTGTACGTTGGTGTACAACAAGGCGACAACGGCCAAAGCCTCGTGCTCGGCGGCGTTGATCGCAACGGCAAAAACGCTTACAACTTGCTAACGGAAATGGCGTTGAAGGCCTCTTGCGAACTGAAACTCATCGATCCCAAAATCAATCTGCGAATCGCCCATGATACGCCGATTGAAATACTTGAGAAAGCGACGGAGCTTACGAAACAAGGCCTCGGTTTCCCGCAGTATTCCAATGACGACGTCGTCATTCCAGGCCTTGTGGATCTGGGCTATGAATTGGAAGACGCGCGGGAATATGCTGTAGCGGCCTGCTGGGAGTTCATCATTCCAGGCGTCGGCATGGATTTGGCCAATATAGGTGCCGTTTCGCTACCAGCCGTCGTCGATAAAGTTGTCCGTAGAAGCAATGCGCGCACATTCGACGAATTCATGGACGACATCGCCGCGCAGTTGTCGCTGGAAGCGGACGAATTGGAGAAGAACTGGAAGAAAGTTGAAATTCTCCCCGGCCCGTTCGTTTCCGTCCTGTGCGACGGCCGTATCGAAAACGCCCGCGATGTCTGCCACGGCAACAAATACAATAACTTCGGCATCCATGGAACGGGTCTTGCGACCGCCGTCGATTCATTGGAAGCCATCAAGAAACTCGTCTTCGAAAAACATGAACTGACATTGCCGCAAATCGCAAAACTCGTTGACAGCGATTTCGAAGGGCAGCCCGAACTGCTTGCGAAAGTCCGCTACGATTGTCCGAAGATGGGTAACGACATCGACGATGTCGATGACATCGCGACACGTCTTTTGGACGCCTATGCGGATTCATGGAAAGGCCGCCGCAACGCGCGCGGCGGCATCTTCCGTGCGGGCACAGGTTCCGCCATGTACTATCTATGGCATGCGGCGGAAATTCCCGCGTCAGCGGACGGTCGTCTCAAGCAACAACCATTCCCTGCGAACTACGCCCCGTCACTGAACGTGAAGGTCAATGGGCCGTTGTCTGTCGTCAAATCGTTCACGAAGCCGCATTTGCAACGCGTCATCAACGGCGGTCCGCTGACGTTGGAGCTCCATGACTCCACGTTCCGTGAAGAGGACGGCATCGCGAAAGTCGCGCGTCTCGTCCAATACTTTGCACAACGTGGTGGCCATCAGCTGCAGCTCAACGCCGTCAATCGTGACAAACTGCTTGCGGCGCAAGCACATCCGGAAAACTACCGTAACTTAATCGTCCGCGTTTGGGGCTGGAGCGGCTATTTCGTCGAATTGGACAAGCCGTATCAAGACCATGTCATCAAACGCGTCGAAATGACGATGTGAGAATGGAAACGCTCCTTCAAGATTCTCCATTAGCCATCAGCCGCGCCGCGGCCGAACTGCGGTGCGGCCATGTCATCGCCGCCCCGACGGAAACCGTCTATGGGCTGATGGCTATTTGGAAATCCGCTGACGCGCGGCAGGAAATCTACCGTCTGAAACATCGTCCGGCGGACAAACGTCTCCAAATGCTCGCTCCAGACGTCGAAACCGCCGTCATGGCAGGCTTGAAGCCAAACGCCATGCTCAAAAAAATTGGTGCCGCCTTCTGGCCTGGCCCGCTGACCGTCATCGCCGAAGCCAACGACGGTGATACCATTGGCTTACGCATTCCCAACCATCCGTTCATTCTCAAGCTTTTGCGTGAACTCGGCGAGCCGTTGGCCGCCACATCCGCCAATCTGTCAGGAACGCCTGCCGCCATCACGCCGTCGGATGCTGTCGCAAATCTGGACGGCCGCCCAGCCCTGCTCATCGACGGCGGCGAAGTCACCGTCACAGGCGGCGCGTCATCCACCGTCGTGTCAATCGTCGGCGGTGAATTGAAAATTCTCCGTCAAGGTCCTATCACTCAAGAAGATATCCAAAAAGTTTTAGGCGGCTGAGCCGCCTTTTTTCCATCCACATCACGGAGCATTCACATGGATTCATTGTACCAGAAAGACCAATCCGTCCCATTTGAAAAGATTTTCGCCAATCCAGGTTCGCTTTACCGCGACACGCCGTTCTGGGCATGGAACTGCAAGTTGGAGGAAGGCCAGCTGCGGCGGCAGATCGCCGTTTTCCAAGAGATGGGCATGGGCGGTTTCCATATGCATTCCCGTACAGGCATGGGAACTCCCTATCTGACAAAGGAATTCATGGAACGCGTCGACAACTGCGTCGATGAAGCGAAAAAGCGCGACATGCTCGCATGGCTCTATGACGAAGACCGCTGGCCATCTGGTGCCGCAGGCGGCATCGTCACGAAAAATCCGAAATTCCGCGCACGTCATCTGGAAATCCGTTTCAAGCCATTGGAAACGCCGCCGAATCCGGAAAACGACAATTCAGGCCGCCTTCTTGCCTGCTATCTTGTCAAACTAGATGACAATGGCTGTCTTGCGGAATACAAAAAATGCGATGCACAGGACGACATACCGAACGACTTCCGCAAAATCTTCTGCTATCTGATGGTCTCCAACAAAGATTCGTGGTACAACGACCAGACATACGTCGATACGCTCAATCCGCGCGCCATACAGGAATTCGTCAATGTCACACATGAAGCCTACCGCAAGAGCATCGGCAAAGAATTCGACAAGACCGTTCCCGCCATTTTCACAGACGAGCCGCAGTTCACCCGCAAAAGCTCTCTAACGTTTGCGCAGGAGGAGAAAATCGTCAATCTTCCGTTCACGGATGACTTCCCTGAAACTTATAAGGCGGCATACGGTGTCGATTTCTACGACACGCTGCCCGAACTCGTTTGGGAACTGCCCAATGGCAAATACTCGCTGTCCCGCTATCGTTTCCATGACCATGTGGCCGAACGCTTTGCCGCCGCCTTCGCGGATACCATCGGTGATTGGTGCAAAAAGAACAATCTTCGCAGCACGGGCCATATGATGGAGGAGCCGACGCTCACATCGCAAACGGCTGCTTTAGGCGAAGCCATGCGCAGCTACCGCGGCTTCCTCCTCCCCGGCATCGACACGCTCTGCGACTGCCAAGAACTCTCCACCGCCAAGCAGGCCCAATCTGCTTCTCGTCAGTTCGGTCGCGGCGGCGTTCTCAGCGAACTCGACGGCGTGACCGACTGGGATTTCAACTTCATGGGCCATAAAGGTCATGGCGACTGGCAGGCCGCATTAGGCGTGACCGTCCGTGTCCCGCATCTGGCTTGGACGTCCATGGCGGGTGAAGCGAAACGCGACTATCCCGCTTCCATCCACTACCAATCATCATGGTACAAGAAATATCCTGTCATCGCAGATCATTTCGCCCGTGTAAACGCCGCCATGACACGCGGCAAAGCCGTTTCGCATATTGCGGTCGTCCATCCCGTCGAATCCTTCTGGCTTCTCTGGGGGCCGCTCGATCAGACATCTGTCGCACGGCAGCAAGCAGAGGAAAACTTCGGCAATATCTTCGAATGGTTGCTCAAAGGCCTGCTTGATTTCGACCTTCTCGCAGAATCGCTTCTGCCGATCCAAAACGTCCATGTCGAAGGGAAAGAGCTTTGCGTTGGCGACATGAAATATTCAACGGTTCTCGTTCCGCCGTGCATCACGCTCCGCTCCTCCACGCTGAAGATTCTGGAAGACTTCCGCTCCGCAGGCGGCGATGTCATTTTCGCAGGCGACATCGCGCCGTTGTGCGATGCGGAGCCGTCCAATCGCGCCGCAAAACTAGCGGCAAACTGCCGTCAGACGATGTTCACACGAGCCGCCTTGCTCGCGGCTTTGGATTCGCGCCGTGAATTGAAAGTCCTCAGCAAAGCCCGCGGCGCCGCCATAGGCGGTCTCCTCTACCAGTTGCGCGAACAAGACGGCGTCCGTTATCTTTTCCTTACGAGAACGGATCGCTACGGCAACGTTGAAACCTCCCGCGTCATGCTCAAAGGCTCATGGCAACTGGATTATCTGGATACGTCCAATGGTTCCATCACGCCGCTTCAGGCGGATGTCGCCAACGGCTGGACGACGCTCGAAACGGAAATCTATCCGCACGGCCATCTGCTCCTTCGTCTCACGCCTTCCGACATGAGCAACGGCAGTCCAATCCCACGCTTCCCCATCAATCAAGGCGTCATCGAATCCAACATCGTCGCACGCGTCAAAGGCGACTGCATTCCTATCACATTGGATGAACCGAATGTGCTCGTGCTCGATGAACCAACGTGGAAGCTCAACAACGGTGAATGGCAGCCTGCTGAGGAAATCCTCCGTCTGGATAATCGCGTCCGCGCATTGATCGGCCTCCGTCCGAAGACCGGCCATATCGTCCAGCCATGGGTATATCCTGTCTCGCCGAAAGTCCACGGCACGCTGACGTTGAAATTCACTATTCATTGTCAGGCATATGTCGGACAGCCATATCTCGCTCTCGAACAGCCACAGCAATCCACCATCTTCCTTGATGGCAACATGATAGATTTTGAAGACGCAGGCTACTGGACGGATGAATGCGTCCGCAAGACTGCCTTGCCGCCGCTCAAGCCCGGTGACCATGTCATTCAAGTCATCCGCGACTATCGTGATGACACGGATATCGAACGAATGTATCTTTTGGGTGATTTCGGCGTGAAGGTGGAAGGCGACCGTCTGACCGTCGTTGAGCCTGTCCGTACGCTCCATTGGGGCGACGTCGCGCCGCAAGGCCTTCCGTTCTATGGCGGAAACATCACCTACCATACAACGTTCGCATTAGCAGAGGAAAAGGACGCGTCGCTCCGTCTCCCGTCGCGGCAGGCGGATTTCAGCCCCGAACTTTGGGGACGGCAAGCCGCCCGCGAAATCGACTTTGCCTCCTTCCGCGGCACGCTCGTCGGCGTCGCGTTGGACGGCAACGCCGTCGGCGACATCGCCTTCTCCCCCTTCCAACTGAATCTCGGCAAGCTATCCGCAGGCGAACACAAGCTCGATCTCACGCTTTACGGCAACCGCGCCAATTCCTTCGGCTGCATCCATTTGGGCGGTCGCATCCGCTGGATCGGCCCCAACGCATGGCGGACGCAGGGTGACATGTTCACCTACGATTATTTCCTCCTGCCGCTTGGAATCATGAAGTCGCCGTTCATTCTCAACGCATGAAAGAATGAAAAACGACAAAAGCGGTTTATATTATTAGATTTCACTTAAACACATCATTCGTTTCAACCATTCACCCAACACACGGAGAAACATCATGAAAATCGTACTCGCATATTCCGGCGGTCTGGACACGTCCTGCATCCTCAAGTGGTTGCAAGAGACATACAATGCCGAAGTCATCACCTACTGCGCAAACGTCGGTCAGGAAGAAGAATTGGACGGCCTTCATGAAAAGGCCTACGCCACTGGCGCCGTCAAATCCTACATTGAAGACTTGACGGAAGAATTCGCGAAGGACTACATCTTCCCGATGTTCCAGGCCAACGCCATCTACGAGAACATGTATCTCCTCGGTACATCCATCGCCCGCCCGCTCATCGCGAAACATCTCGTCGATGTCGCGAAGGCCGAAGGCGCTGAATACATCTGCCACGGCGCGACAGGCAAAGGCAATGATCAGATCCGTTT
>JAEEGH010025948.1_pt1 | contig 11713 bp, 5 predicted proteins | sample 9134181 | NCBI WGS metagenome assembly JAEEGH01 (sample SAMN16246544, study PRJNA631951) | gut metagenome | biome: gut microbiome; feature: rumen; material: DP-attached | host: Bos | place: Iran: Karaj | collected 2018-10 | reverse complement strand
CATCCTCTTGTTCCTGAGCCTGAGCGTCTTCCACGCCCTCCAAAGTCTCGTCTATTGGCTGCTCGTCCAATGCTTCGTTTTCCAATTCGGTCTTGTCTTCGGTATCCATTGTGGGGTTTTTCCAAAGTTGCAAAGATAGGAAAAAAATCACTTCCAAAAGCGCAGCACCAAAATTTCTCCCAGCAAAGCCAGCAGGGCGATAATGGCAAACCATTTCCACTGCGAGGACTGGTGCGCCATGGCCTCCACGAGGTCGGCGGTGGCGAAATCGGAAGTGTCGAAAACGGCGGCCACGTTGAAGCCAGCCTTCTTGAACTGCGGCTCAATGTCGTCACGGTCGGTGAAGTCCATCTTCGACTCCACACGGCTCTCATTCCAGGCCGTGACGCGGTTCAAGGTGTCGTTGACGAGCAGGTCGTAGAACCCTGCTGCAGGAAGGTTGTCGTTCAGATAAAGATAGACCTTGCCGTTGCGCACCTCGGAAGCAGGCATCAGCTCATAGCTGCGGTCTTCGTTGGCGAACAGCATCTGGCGGTCGCCTTCAAGGCTCATGTCGTTCAGCACTAACATCTTATCTGTACCGATGGTATAGGACAAACGCCCCATCTTGCCACCCATGAAGGCCGCCTTGACCATCGTCGGGACAAAGAGGGCATTGTCTACAAAGTCGCTCCACTTGGGGCTGAGCCCCGTGGCCATCACAAAGGCTTGCCCCTTCCCCACTGCCTCAGACAGCAGCAACGGATCGCTATTCTTCAATGTCAGCAAGGTTGTCGGGACGCCATTGGAACGGAGCCTCAGATGGCGTTTCACCTTAGGCAGGTCAGGATGTTGTGGCATATCAAGGATCATGTCGTTGAAGAAAGCGTGGTGCATGGCCAAGTCCTCTACCGCCGTAGCGTTGGTATCGGCTTCCATCAAGGTAAGTCCAAGCTTCCTATACAGATAGCCATTGCTCTTTGGGTCGTCAATAGAGGGAAACACCATCAGACTAGCCCCTTCGGAGACGGCATCCAACAGGGCCTGTTGCAAGGTCTCGTTCAGCTTTGCTGTCTCGTTGACGATGAGCAGCTGTGACTGGGCTATCGCAGCCAAGTCGAAACGCGAAGGTTCCATCAAGGTGTATTTGAATTGATCATCGTCTTCAAAGATCATAGCACAATTGCTCTTCTCTGTACCCAACTCCACCACAGACAGACTGGGCTTCACGCTCAAGACGAAGTTATAGCTGTCGTCAAAGGTGATGGGATGGTCCATCAGCGAGACGCTACATTGCTGTTCGCCGTTGCGCTCCACCACAAACTGCATCGTGAGCTCTGCCGTGCCGTTTTTCTCCAAATCGACCGTCGTGGAAGCCGCCATGTTGCCGTTCATCGTGAAGTTGACGGGAAGGCCCTTCACTTCCTTGTCGCCTTGGTTGACAACGCGAACCATCAAGTCGTTGGTCAAGCCGGATTGTACGATGGGCGATGTCAGCCACACCGAGTCAATGTAAAAGTTAGTCTTGAATTCGGGTACCATAGGGACGACAATCACCTGCATCGTCGTATCAGCCTTGGCAGCCGACAAATCAAAGGTATTCTTTTGGAAATCGGAATAGACGAACAAGGTCGAAGTCTCAAAGCCATGCTGCTTGCCTAGCATCTCAAAGCGGTCAACAACCTCTCCCATTGGTGCAGGCGCGCCGTCAGGGTTCATACGGTCGAGCTGGTCGAGCATCTCCTCCTGGTTCATCGGGTATTCGTTCTGGATCTCGAAGCTGTTGGTCATCAGCAAGTAACGGCTCGACGGACTGAGTTTGTGCACCAGGTCACGTGCCGATTGTCGTGCATCTTCAAGCATGGTCGTCCGCTGCGACTGGCCTTTCATGCTCATCGAGTTGTCGATGTAAATGCCGACGAGGTTGTTCTCCGCATTGACGTTCAGCTGTTTCTCAGGCTTGTATGGGAAGGCGAAAGCCAGCACCAAGGCCGCAATAAAAATGCAACGCAACAAAAGGGTGATGAGATATTTCAGTTTCCTCGTCTTGGCGTTTTCCTGCTGTATGCTTCGCAACACGGCGGTGTTGCTGAAATACACCAGTTTATGCCGCCTGAAATTGAACAGGTGGATGAGAATGGGAATCAGCAGGGCAAACAGGCCCCAAAGCATATTGGGATAGAGGAAACGCATAACCTAAAACAGGCGGCAAAGATACGAAATCTTTATCAGTATCCGAACAAATGGCCGCGATTGCCACGATGACGGTAGCGGTCTTTGGCAAAGGTGGCGCAGGCATCCTCGAGGTGCTTCTCCAAAGGAATGGCAACACCTAATGTAACCTCCAAACCTTGTGGCAAACGCCAACCCGTCACCTGATAGGCATTGACATTGACAGCAGGCACTCTCCCCTCCTTCTCGGCTGCTCCATAGTTGTCAAGCAGGCCCTGATGCACCGTGGCGCCAAGTTTGAGCAGGATATGACGACTTCCAATGCCGATGCGGCTGCGGATACCGAGACCCGCAAAGGCTCCTGCATGGATCATATTCATGTTGGCATCGCCCACATCGATGGTCTCGTTCAGTTCGACAGGTGCCGTGCGGACAATATGAATCTGTCCGCCCAAGCGCATCCCTGCTTCACCACCAACAGTGAGATATGGTTGGAAATAAGGTTTGATAGGCAGACGCACCTCCAAAGGCAAACGGAAATCTACGTAATGCACGGACATGGTGTAATGCACCAAAGCTCCTGAACGATGCTCATAGCTGATGTCGGTGCCTCGCTTCAGATACACCACTTCAGGCGACAAAGCGAGCACGTTACCCAAGGGAATATCGACAAACAAGCCTCCCATCAACGTTATCGTGTCCTTTTGTGGGAGCTGTAGCAAAGCCTCGTTGTTGAAATAATACATCCTCGGCATGTTTATGCCGCCTTTGAGACCGATGGAAACCGAATTCTCCATAGGCTGGTTGCTGCCGCTCTGGGCAACAGAAATGCCTTGGAAGCCCAGCAAAACCAATATGAACATCAAATACTTTTTCATCGCATTACTGTTTTTACCATTCCTCGTTTGCTGCCAAACCATCGCCATCCTTATAAATGTAATAAGTGCCTGGCACCTGGAAAGCTCCTGGTGCGTCCGTTTGAACGTCCATGATAATGTTAGCATAACGGAAATTGGAAAGCCCTTCGTCGGTCACAAGCCCTTTCATGACGACGCCTTGTTTCACCTTGATGTAACAGGTATCAAGGTCAAGTGACGTATTCTCAATACAATAGACCGTAAAGGCATTCCCGTTTCCACAGATAAACACCGTATCCATAGTCACTGTTTCCGCTACCTCTTTCACCTCCATTTTGGCAATGCCGTTGTGTTGATTCGAGAAGCGCAACCACATATTGTTTTCAACGGCGTTGAGATTCCAATTTGCCACATTGGAGCCAACACGTTCTTTGCGAGCCACCACATAGCTGCCCTCGATATTAGGCGGCACGGGGCCTTCGGGAATACTACCAAAAGCGGTAAAAAACCGCGTCTGCAACGAGTCGGGAATCACCGAAAGAATGTCGTCAATATAATACTCTGTCCCGATGAGGGCGATGGTATTGTCGTCATTTTGTGTACAGGAGCTCAACAGCACGCTCCCAAACATAAGCAGCCAAAGGCCGAGTATCATTCGTTTCATTATCCTTGTCATAATTCTATTTGTTCAAAACAATACGCCGCTTTATGACGCCATCCAAGGTCTTGATTTCAAGCAGATAGATGGATGGCGACAGATGCCCCAGATCCAAAGTGACGTTACTATCGCGCTTGCAACGTTGATTTTCCACGACTTGTCCCAACATATCAACGACACGCACCTGCTCAATATTATCCGCCTCGATGGAGATGGTGCCTTGAGTAGGATTGGGATAGACCTTGGCATCCACCGCATGTTCCTCCACATCGTAGAACGAGCATACGAACCAGTAGCGTTTGGAGATGCCTTGAGGCGCACACTTGTTGTAGACAGTGGCTGCAAGCCAAATGGTGTCGGGGAGGAAATTGAGCACATACATCCTACAGATCATGTCAGGAGTAGGTGTTGTGGTCGCATCTTCCTCAAGAACCCACTGGACACTCGGATCATCCACCCATTCCCCATCATTCATCTTGACGAAATGCCAATTGATGGAATCCCAATCGCAAGTGGGATGGTCTTTTTCCGAGATGCAAAAGTCGTATCTGTTAATTTGGAATTCGGTGGCGGTGATGACCCAGTGGGGGGCTGTGTTGTTATAGTCAACAGGACTAATCTCATAGGGAGAGGGTGTGTATTCAAGCTCGAGCGGGAAGAAGACGGTGCTATCGCATCCTAGTTGGGTTTGGTATTTCCATTTGTGGGGTCCGTCAGCCGTATACCAACGTTCATCCCATCGGGCGCTGTCACAGCCGATGACACCCTCATAATATACATGTAATGTGTCTTCAGGCGGTTGCTCATAAGACACCGAATCGTTGATGATGAGATTGAGGGTGACATGACTGGGACAACCGTTTTCGTTGCTAAAATCATAAGTTTCATAATGGCTTTCATAAAACCATTTGTCAACATTGAAATAATCACTAACCCAATGGTAGCTGTCGCAACGGGTTACATGCACCATAGTATCAGTACTACGGAGTAATGTAAGGTCAAGAATGATGGTACTGTCACATGATCCCACGAACGAAAGGGTGTCGTAGTATATGCCTGACTCATAGTATGTATTGCCATTCGAAGACCAAGTGTATTGTTCAGCACAAAGCGAAACGTTGTAGGTTTTGGAGTTGTATTCTGCCTCATCGATATGGAGGATCACCGTACTGTCGCAACCGGCGGTCGTCTCATAAAGGAAAATATAGGGCTCAGGGCGAGGTTGGTAATACTGTCCGTCATCATACAGGTAGCCTGGGCCGCCTTCACAGGTTGATTCCCAGAGTTCCTTCTCACGAATCGAGTCTTGTATGAGATTGAGTCGGATGACGCTGTCGCAGAAGTGCACCGATTCCAACGTGTCGTAATAAATGCCCGGGGCACTGAGTTGATGGCCGTTGAAGTCGTACGACTCGCCTTGGCAGAAGTGACGGGTGATGTGTGTCTCGTATGTTTCCCAGTTGGACAAATGCAAATACACGGTCTTCTCGCAACCAAATTGGGTTTGCGTGTGATACGGGTATATGTTTGGAGTGCTGACCAACTGACCGTGCCAGTCATAGCTGTCGCCTTGGCAGATGGTGTCATACTCATGCGTCTCTTCGTTGGGATGCACCACGACGCTGACGCTCACGTTTTGCGCGCTGCCCCAACTGTTGTCGGTGACGTGGCAGGTGTAGGTGGTCGTGCCCAAAGGCGGCGTTGCCACGGGATGCTGGATGTTGGGATTGTTCAAACTGTTGGCAGGTGTCCAACTATAGGAATAGTTGCCCGATCCTCCTGATGGCAAGGCATGCAGGGTGGTCGACTGGCCTTCGCAGAGTTCCGTGTCGTCGGCAGTGGCCGTGGCGCTCATCGAACCAACGTAAACGGTACATTGCGGTTCCCCGAGCACAACTAGTTGGCAAAAGGAAATGTCGTCCAAGCCGAAATCATTGCCCGAACCCACAGTATTCTGGTTCAAAATGGTTATCGTTGCAGTAGTGGAATTGCCGCTATTCCAAAGCTGATAGAACTGCTGCCACCTGTTTGTAATAGGTGGAGCCGAAAAAACCTCACCAAGTTGGTTGCCGTTAATGCTGAATTGCAACAAGGCCACCTCGTTGGATTGGCCTGCAAGCGTGCAAACCCATGTAGAAAAGGCATAGGTTTGATTGGGTTGTACCGAAATCTGCTCTGTCCAGACATTCGTCCCTGGACTAGTGGAGCCATTGATCATCATGAAGTTGCCCGATCCACCGTTGCCATGACCCACGAAATTTTCATGATGTTGGCTGGCATCGTTGTCCACATAGTAAGTTCCTTCGTTCCACAGGTTACTGTTGTACTCATAGGCCGAGGTGAAGCCCGTGTTGCCTAGTTCAAAGTCACCATTGACAACGCTTTCCGCACCCGGGCCCAACCCTCTGCATGTGTAGGTTGTAGTCACTGAAGGCGAGGCCACCGTCTCAGGTTGGTCAGTGACCGAAAGCCCCGTTGCAGGCGTCCATTGGTAATAGATGGCACCTGAGGCGGTCAGTGTCACCGACTCGCCCGGCAGGATATTGGCCGAAGGAGGCGTGATGGTGACTGGCTGCGCCTTGACAAGGAAAGCCAGCATGACCAACAAAACCGAAAGCAATACGTTTCTTTTCATAAAGGTTTCATTTCAATGCGCAAAGATAGTAATTTTAAGGTTCATTCCATTAGAATGACCAAAAAAACAGTCCTTTATCGACTTAACATCACACGTCTCTTCACCATGCCATCAACCGTCTTGATTTCAAGCAGATAAACCGAAGGTGTGTAGCCATTGAGGTTCAGGACGACGCTGTCGGAACGGTCGTATTCGCGCCAATCGAGCACTTGTCCCATCATATTGGTCAAACGGATGCTCTCGATGCCTTCGGCCTCTATCGTCACCGTGCCCTTGGTGGGATTGGGATAGACATTCACTTCCACGGTACCGAGGTCATCGACGCCATAGAATCCTGCATGAATAAGGAAGCCGTTGCCCATCTCGCCGCAATCGGCATTGAAATGTGCTATCCGCTCACCACTTCCCGGGGTCGGGACATAGATTTCGCACCAATTACCGTCATGGTCAAGCACTTGCCATTCAGGATTGCTCAATGTCCAAGTGATTTCACCCTCTATGAAAGCCATGTCGATTTCATAACGGTAGATACCGCTGAAGATATTGGTGGCCACAAACACAGTCGATGGACCATTGATGGCGCCCAGTTGTTCAGAGTCTTTCATTAACAAGTTCAGCACCTTGCTCACGGCATCGCCACAAGAGCTGTGGATAAAATAGCGCAAGAGCTTCCCATCAAAATAGTCGTCTATGCGGTTCGGGTCGAAGCCATGTCCTTCAAGCTCCGTGCTCCATTCCGTTCCATCGGCACTCACTTGCCATTCTCCAGGCAGTCCCGCAGGCACTTCAATTCCCAGCGAGCCTCCCGAACAATATGCTATCTGTTCAGGCCAATCGGCATCATTAATGGATGGGGTATCCGTCAGCCGAATCGTCAGCACTTCGCTATTGTCGTCAAGATTCGGACACTGTGCAGATTCTGCATGATATCGCAAGTACATTTCATCGAAAAATGCTTCCACTTGGGTGGGATCGAACACATGGCCTTCTATTTCAGTGCCCCAATCTTGTCCATTGGCACTCACCTGCCATCCATTCGGGCCTGGTTCTTGCCCGTGCCAATCCACAACAGGGGTAATGTCCACCTCACTGCCCTCACAAAGTGATATTTCATTAGGCAGATTCCCATCATCAATTGTTGGGGCGGCATAAACCGTGACCGTCAACTCCAAGCTATTTGAGGAAAGGTTAGGACATTCCGTATTCTCCAAGTGGTAACGGACATGCACCCCATCATGTTCAGCGCCCCATATCGTCGGTAAAACACCCCATGAGCCATCAGGCGACTGCATCTCCCAATATCCATCCACATGACCTTCGCCATGTTGTTCATCGATTATCGGATCTGGCAATTGCGCCGCATCACCATCACAAAACTCTCCAAATGGAGTCAGCTGTGTCACCTCAGGTTGCCCGTAAACATGCAAAAGAATGTTACTGCTATATACGGGGACATCGCTACAATCACCACTCACGCCGAAACAAAGCCCACCATCATGAAATTCCTCCACAATTATATCGTCCAATCCAACAGGTTGACCATTAATGAACCAACCGAGAGAATTATGAGGAACTGTAGGATTAAGCAAATCGGGTTCTGCGATCCCCGATTGTTGTAAGAATTCTCCCACAGTCGTACCTTCACAAATATATTGCGTTTCATTCGGTAATGAACTATTGTCGAATTCTGGCCCAGCAGTCACGGAAAGATGCAGTGGTCCATCAAAGTCAGACCATCCGCAATCGTTGCCCACACGATAGTAAATCGAATACTCTCCTTCGTCATCGAAAGTGTATAAATCAGGATCGAAAGATTCACCAGTGGTGGAACCCATTCTCCAGTCTCTGTCTGTAACAGGATAATCATTGGCATTAATCAACTGATAAGACAAAAGCTGTCCTTTGCAGATACGCTCGGCGATACTATATTCCTCCATTGGCTTTCCATCCACATGAATCTCCACTTCATAATGAATCGGCGTGTTGCATCCAATAGCATAATACTGAAGCCAACGACCGTCATCGTCAAGCGTCAGCTGGTAATTGGACTCTATTGGTTCATACGTCCCATAAGGATCCGTACCGACACTGATTCTCCACAACGCATTCTCGACATGTCCCGTCACCGAAGGTGTCGAAGGGAGCTCCAATTCTCGACCCTCGCAGAAACGGTCCAATTCAAAAGGTTGTTCCGGATGCTCAAATTCAGGAACGGCTTCCACGGTAACCCTAATACGATCACCATAAGCGTCGAATCCACATTCATTGGACACCGCATGGTAGTTGATAAAATACGTACCAGCCTCGGGTATCCCATAATCCGGGTTGAAATTGATATAATTGTTCGGCTGATTCACAGGAGCATACTGCCACGAAGAAGCCTGGGTGTTTTGTGTGCACAAATGCCAATCGATTTCGACAGCCAAGGCTATTGGTGTATCAACGCAGAACGTATTGCTACCGCTCATTGATATTTCAACTTCAGGATGGCCTTTTACAACCAATGTATGGGGAGTAGGATAATACATACTACCCCCGCAATCGCTTTCCAAGACATAAGTGATTTGATAGCCGTTCCAACTCTCATTCAGCTGCGGAGCGGAGGTCATCCTATGGTATTCCGTTCCATCAAAATAGGCCCAATAGAAATCGTTCACATTAATGCCATGTCCGTCATATCCAGGAGGCGTTGGTAAATTCAATGTCGTCCCATCGCAATAATAATCCTCAAGTCCAAGTGATGCTCCAGGACTATTAAATGAAGGTCCTTCCGTAACATCAACCTCACCTGCATCCACAATGGCATCACCGCATTCATTATGGGCATGATACCGCACTTGACATCCATCATGAATCAACTCAAACTCGGTAAACTCCGTCCATGTGCCATTGAGAAGCACTTCCCATCGTTCAAAACTATCTTCATCGTGAAACAGGTTCCAATTGGTCACGTGGACATCCACCAACGATGACACCGTTGTTCCCGTGCAAACTGTGCCAAGACTAATTTGGTTGGTATTTAATGTAGGTACTGCCCCAACCCAAACCTGGATGGGATTGCTAATGGCATCGCTATGGTTAGAACAATCTTTCTGCACACGGTAGCGCAGCCATCTCCCATTGTCAGTCACCGTAAGGGTTTGAGGAAGATTGGACTGAAAGCCGCTCGGATTCTGTCCTGCGCTGATTTCCCAACCGTAATCAGAGTAATGCCCGTCAGGACTCAGTTCGGGCAAAATGGAGTTCAAGGTTGTTCCTGAACAAACTGGTCCCAAAGACTCTGGTAGATTCTCCAAACCTTGGATGGCTGGAGCATCCCATACGTTAAGGTCAAATGCCGGGAAGAAAGGCGTAAAGCCGCATGCTTCATTATTCAAGCCTGGAGTAACCGACATTGATCCATTATTCAATGTAATCGAATTACCATTGATGGGTTGATAATCAGGTGAACCCGAAGGATTGTCTATCACATAGTACCATCCAGTGGTCACATTCATCCCAAAAGCATTATACCAATTGGATTGAATTGTTGGCAATGTCACTTGTGCATTGGGGCAATAGCCTTCTTCAACCCATGAGTCGGGAACATTATTGGAGATAAATTCCGGTCCAGAAACCACATTGATGGTTGACGAAGTCATCGGACTACCTCCGCAATAGTCCCAAGTGACTCGGTATCGCACTTGGTCGCCAGGAAGAAGATCGAATCCCCCCCAAACGAAGTCGGTCCAGTTTCCGCTGCCACGTTTGTATTGCCAAGTCTGCGTGCCACTATTATAGTTCATATTGACACTGACCGTCGGTTCGGCCGAGCCCGTACAGACAGAAGTGGCATTGGGCTGGACAACCCATTGCGGCACATCACAGATTGTGAAGGAATACGGTTCTGATTCCACAATATCGCATTCGTTCTCCGCAAAAAACTTGATACTATATTCGCCCAATCGTCCACCTTGACCTTGAACATAAGAAAGAAATGCATTGCTATTCTGCCAATCCGTCTCTCCAACCTTTTTCCATTGCCAACCAGAATTGGTTATGGCACTTCCATTGGATGTCCATGTTGCAGATAGATTAGAATTAAAGGAGGACACGCTAGCATAACACAAGAAGTCGTCGGAAGGCAATCCTTGAGGAACGCAATTCGAGGGTGCATCAAATACATTTATGTTGATTGTGTACGATGAAGTAGCCAATCCAAATCTGGAAATCCTGTAACGAACGTAATCCGAACCATAATAACCCGCATTTGGAGTATAGTAGATTTTGTTGTCATTTCCAACATAGGCCGTACCATGGCCAGTCGTAATGCTGGTTCCGCTGGTTACCCACGGATCTCCACTATGGTATTTTATCTCAACTTCCAAAGGTGGGGCCGTATTACCACCGGAAGGATAAGTCACGTTAATATGGCCGCTCAGATCAATCGGTGTTATTTCGCCACAATATTGAACTGCGAAAGCTTCTGCTGATAATGAATAATCGTTGTGCAACCTAAAACTGATGTGATCCAAACCAAAATCGTCACCACGTCCAGGATCACCATTATAGACATCATATATTTCTATAAGAGCCTGTGGCTCCGAATCGCCAGGCCAAGTGACCTGCCATTCTAGCCAATCGTGACCTGTTGGAAGGGTTAAAATCTCACCAACCCACTGATTGTTGATTTTCAAACGCAACTTAGCAGGATTGTGGGAAAAACCCATATAGGGCTGCGACAAATTCCTCACTTGTGCCGAAAAAGTATAGATGGTGTTAGGGGTTACCGTAACAGTCTGCCTCCAAGCCGCTTTTGTAGCATTGGTGTTCCAGCCGAAACCATTGAACAACAAATAATAACCTGAACCACCATATCCATAGAGATTGGAAGGCCACCCTACAAGAGTACCAGAACCATGACCTGTGGAGTTCATTTCGTGGATGAACTTACCTTCCTCGACAGCCCCACCCGTAATACGAGTGTAGTCAGAAATAGTTTGATAGTTGAAAGTGGTATTCTCAAATTCGCCGTTAGTAATTAGATTCGGATGTTGGGCGAGGAGCTTTGGTGACGAAAGCATCAGCAACATAGCCACTGCCTTGAAAACTCGTAGAATTCGATTATTCACACTCATTTTTTCCATGTTTTGCACATTACACAAACGTGCAAAAATGCAAAAAATGTACCAAAAAAGCAAAAAAAGTTCACTTACAGGGGGGTCCCGTCAAGGACAGCCGACTTCAACGTGTCGTATTCGTAGGTCAGCTTCAAGGAGAAGAAAGGTCGGTTTTCATCGATAAGGCGGAGGAATATCTTATCGCCTTCCCACATGGTAAGTTCGAGGAGGCGTTGTTTCTCGATCCATTCGAGGTCGCCCTCGTTGCATTCGATCTGTTTACCAGTCCAGTCGGTGCAGACAAAGATGTGCA